>VSSL01000646.1_pt1 | contig 10596 bp, 10 predicted proteins | sample 4557531 | NCBI WGS metagenome assembly VSSL01 (sample SAMN10986726, study PRJNA523729) | hot springs metagenome | isolation source: hot springs | place: India:Timba, Gujarat | collected 2018-05-31 | reverse complement strand
CGAATGCCGCAGGAATTCGGATGCCCGAATTGCTGCGGCCACCCAACTCCGGCTGTGCGTCCGCCCGTGGCGGACCCGCGTGTTCGCCTGCGGCGAACCCGTGCCAAAAGACGCTTTTCCCCTGCGCCCCCTGCGTCTCTGCGCGAGCCATGGTTTTTCCCTGCCTTCCCCGCGTCTCCGCGCGAGCTAAGGGGTTTCGGTCATCCCCCCCCGGGGGCCTCTGCCCTGTGGTAAATGACCTTTCAAAGAAGCCACGGCTTGACTTCCCCCGGATGAGGCGGCAAATTTTGGAAAGAGACAACCTTTCCTGAGAAACACAGAGGCATCAGCCATGGCCGAGTCCTTGAACATAGAAGAACAGATCCTCAACGGCTTAAAAGATCTTAGCGATGATGCCAAGCGAGAGGTCATTGACTTCATCGAGTTTCTTAGAATAAGAGAGGATCCTGCCTTCGTTCAGTACGTGAACAGCCGCACGACACAGGCCTCGCTGGCCAAGGCGAGAGGCGAGCCATTCACGTCCTTGGAAGAGCTACAGAAGGAGTATGCCTGACCCTTACCGTCTGGAGCTCTCCCCTGCTGCACTGAGGGACCTCAAACGCCTGCCTCGTGATGTACAAAAGAGAATCGTCCTGGATCATCTTCCGGCTATCGCCAGGGATCCTATTCTTGCATCAACGCCCTTGATTGGCGGTCTAAGAGGTGAACGTTCATACCATTTTGGCAGGAAGCCCGAGTACCGAATCATATTCTACGTAGAAGGGAATCTGGTCACAGTTACGATCATAGGTAGTCGGGAAAACATTTACAAAAGGGCCAAGAGAAGGCGCAAATGACCGCCCTGGTTGTGAGGAAACTACCGTTGCAGTTTCCCTCAGCAATTCCACGCGAGATATGCCTTTCCATCCCGCGCCTTGCGCGGGGGCGAGTGGAGCGAGAATTCACCTCGGCGAATTGTCGCGAGCCTTCGGCGCGTTCGCCCATGGCGGACCCGCGTGTTCGCCTGCAGCGAACCCGTGCCAAAAGACGCTTTTCCCCTGCGCTCCCTGCGTCCCTGCGCGAGCCATGCCTTTCCCCCTGATCCCTTTGGCGCCCTGAAATAATGATAGCGGTGGCAGCAAAACCCTCACAGAAACCCGCGGTCGAGGAGTTCTTCGAGCTATTCAAGACGCCATGGCACTACTTAGAGCAAGCGAGTTTCCATCACGATGTTGTGATCGCGACACATGGCCCGCCGGAGGTCAACTCAGCACGATTGCTTATGATCTTTGGCAAGCAAGAAATCCCATTGGACAAAGAGGCAGGTGTAAAGGTCCGTTCCTCTCAGCGCTCATCCAAGCTTCAGTACGGGCCTCAGGAACTCCCCATATATCGCGGGCTTACTCTCTTTGGAGGAAAGATCGGAAATCCCTTGGGACCTAACGCGGACGGGGCTGCCTTTGGCTATTCCATGGAGCGCGAGGGGCTGAGGATATTCAGGCTGGGCTACGACCTTTTCGATGAAGTGGCATTCTTGCTTTCCCATGGGCAGCCTCCCGAGAACGCCCACATACCCACACTGGACCTCCATATTGCCATGCTAAGGCAATGGATTGTACAGGCGGGCGTTCCTCTGGTGGAGATCCCACCCCGTCCTTTTAACTACGATTTCATAACCTGTTTGACACATGACGTAGACTTTTTGGGCATTCGGGAACATAAGCTGGATCGCTCAGTACTGGGCTTTGCCCTGCGCGTTGCCTTTCCCCTTTGGGTGCGAGACATCCACGGAAGGCTTTCATGGTCAAGGATCCTTAGGAATTGGAAAGCCCTTTTTTCCCTCCTTGCAGTTCATGCGGGCGTGTGCAATGATTTCTGGTTCGATTTGGATCGCTACCTGGATCTTGAAAAGGGGATGCCTTCCACCTTTTTCTTCATTCCCTTTAAAGGCGAGGCTGGGCTTCCCATGGACGGCGGGGACCCATGTGGCCGACGTGCGGCCAAGTATGATCTTGAGAAGTATCGGGGTTGGATCCAAACCCTTATCGAGAAAGGCCACGAAGTTGGTTTACATGGGCTTGACGCCTGGGAAAGTCAGGAAAGAGGTGCCAAGGAGCTGGATGTCATTCGGCAGGTCACAGGGCAAGATGAGGTTGGTGTGCGCATGCACTGGCTCTATTTCGATGAAAAGACGCCTCAAGTTCTCCAACAAACGGGCTTCTTATACGATTCAAGTCGAGGATACAATGACGCCATGGGTTTCCATGGAGGAACAGCACAGGTCTTCCGGCTGCCCGGCACGGATGGGCTTTACGAACTGCCTCTTACCATAATGGATACTTCGCTCTTTTACCCCGATAGGATGGGCCTAAGTGAGGCTGATGCCCTGCAACATGTGGATTTGATCATTGATGCGGTGAAGGCGAATGGGGGGGTGCTGACCATAAACTGGCACACCCGCAGCCTGAGCCCCGAGCGCAACTGGGATTCCTTTTATGAGGTGTTGCTGAGGAAATTGGGAAGTGAGCGAGTGTGGTTCGCCTCGGCAAGAGATGCCGTAAGATGGTTCAAAGTGCGAAGAAGCGTTCGTTTTGGCAACATTTCTCTGGGCATGAACTCACTCAAGGTAAAGCTCCGCGGGAAGACGGAAAAGGCCTATCCGCCCTTAGCCCTGAGGGTTTATTCTCCGTGCAAAAAGGGTATAGGGTTTGAGCAGCCTTTCCCGTATCGCCCTTACATAGACGTACCATGGTCAGGAGAGTCCGAGCTTGAACTGCCCATGTGACCAACCAAAAGGGCAATCTACTGGAAGAGCTGTCCAGGCCAGGAAATGCGTCTGTATGGTTGCATACACGGAGTATTCTACTGATGCCAGGATCCGCCGTGAAGCTGAGACCCTTGCATCACTTTCGGGATTTGATGTTCGGCTTTTGTCTTTAAGAGAAGGTCCCGCGCCCCGAGAGTATGAAAAAAATGGGGTTGTAATTCACGAGCTGCCCATTGCTAAGTATCAAGGCAAGAAGAGTACAAGGTATATCCTCTCCTACCTCAGGTTCATGCTCCTGGCCTTCTTCAAGATCAATCAGCTCCTACTTCGCGGGGCCTTAGATCTGGTCCACGTTCACAACATGCCAGATTTCTTGGTTTTCTCAGCCATCGTGCCGCGTCTTGTGGGAAAGAAGCTTGTCTTGGACGTCCATGACACCATCTTGGAAACGTTCAAGGTGAAATTTGGCTGGGGAGCAAATGGGCTCTTACCCTTTGTTCTCCGTCTGGAGGAGAAAGTCTCTTTTGCCATTGCCCACCGTATCATCTGCGTGAACGATGTTCAGCGAGAAGCCTTGCTCAGAAGGGGTGTCCCTCCTGCTAAGACCTATGTGTCCATGAACGTGCCGGATCCCAATCTGTTCAATGGGGTCAAGGAAGCTTTCGCGACCAAAGATCACAACAGGGGCAGTTTCCGGGTTGTGTATCATGGGACCATCTCCAAGAGGCTCAGTTTGGACGTTGCAATTCGCGCTGTGGTCAGTCTTCGATCACAGATCCAGGGGCTTGAATTTCACATCGTCGGAAGTGGAGATGATATGGAGGAATTTGAGCGCCTCATTAGGGAGTTGGGCGCCGAAGAGATGGTCATTTTTGTCGGCAACAGAAGTCTCGATGAGATTCCTGGGATTCTCTCCGAGATGGACGTTGGCGTTGTCCCGAACGACAGAAACCCGGCCACAGAGCTGATGCTCCCAGTCAAGATGATGGAGTGCATCGCACTTGGGATACCCGTTGTGGTGCCGAGGCTAAGGGCAATACAGCACTACTTCTCCGAAGACATGGTGACCTACTTTGAAGCCGGTGACCCAGTGTCCCTGTCTCAGGCTTTGCTAGATCTTTACGAGGACCCCGAGAAGCGGCACCGAAAGACGAAAAACGCTTTAAGGTTCTTGGACAGTCACGGATGGCAGCGTCAGAAATTGGACTTCATTGAGTTCTGCAAGGGACTGGTCAACTAAAGATGGCCAGGTCTCAGATGATAGGTGTGCTGCCGGTGCAAAGCCATTAGAGGCCTGAAACCGGGCAGGCCCTTACAAGCAAAGCATCGATGGGCAGTGGGGGCCGCCCATGGAGTCCTTGGGATCTTTGCCTTTAGAAGTTCCTAGCGTCTTGCGGGTGCAGACCGGTTTTTTCAAGGAAGGGAAAAAATGCTTAACGTAGGCCACATCGGAGTTGGATACTGGGGTCCCAACCTTCTTCGGAACTTGATCGCCAACCGAGGCTGCACAGTCAAAGTGGTGGCTGAGCTTTCGGCCGACAGGAGGGATTACGTGCGTTCCCTCTATCCTGCCGTGGAGGTCACCGATAATTGCTACCGGATCTTCGATGATCCCGAGATCGAAGCGGTAGTTGTTGCAACGCCTGTTGCCACCCACTTTGATCTGGCCAGGAGGGCCCTTATCTCTGAAAAACACGTGCTTGTGGAAAAGCCACTGGCCACGAGTGTTGCTGAGGTGGAGGAGCTTGGGAGGCTATCAGAGGAGAAAAAAAAGGTGGTGATGGTAGGGCATACATTTCTTTACAATTCAGCCGTACGTTATGTCAAGAAACTCATAGACTCTGGAGAGCTGGGGGAAATAAGGTACATATACAGTCAGAGGCTCAACCTTGGCCGCATCCGCTCGGACGTGGATGCACTGTGGAATTTCGCCCCTCACGATGTGAGCATTATCCAGTACTGGCTGGGTGATCCCAGGCCATTGTCGGTGTCCAAGAGGGGGGTGGACTACATTCAGGCCGGGATCGACGATGTGGTCTTCCTGAACATAATCTATCCCAACAAGGTCATGGCCAATATTCATGTGAGCTGGCTGGATCCCCAGAGAGTACGCTCCATGACCGTGGTGGGGTCCAGGAAGATGGTGGTGTACGACGACACGGCCGAGAGCAAGATAGCCATCTTCGACAAAGGAATAGACCGAAGGGCCGTACTCGGGGAACACATGGATTATGACAATCCGCGACTTCCCACCTTCAATCACAGATCCGGAGACATCGTGTTGCCTAAGTTGGACTTCCAGGAACCCCTCAAGGTGGAGATAGACCACTTCCTGGACTGCGTCCGAAACGGCACCCGATGCCTGACCGGGGTGGAACATGCCAAGCGGGTGGTGGAGATACTGGCTTCATGAAAACACCGCACGATACTTCGGCAAGGCCTTTGCGATCAGATAGTGGCTCTCATCCCGACTGGATAGTGGGGCTTGAGGATCCGATACTTGTGACGGGGGCCGGCGGCTTCATAGGATCAAGGGTCGTGGCCGAGCTTCTTAGAAGAGGTTTTGGCGAGGTCAGGGCTTTCGTAAGAAACAGCGAGAACGCCCGGAAAGCCCTAGGCGGCCCCGCAGATGCCAGCCAGAAAAATTTGAGGCTCATCGAGGGCAACCTTCTATCCCAAGAAGACTGCAAGAAGGCTGTGGAAGGGGTATCTGTAATTTACCACCTGGCTGCAGGAGTTGGAGACAAGTCCTATGCAGGAGCCTTCTTGAACTCTGTTGTAACCACCAGGAACCTCCTGGATGCCGCAATTGCCAGTGGATCCTTAAAAAGGTTTGTGAATGTGAGCTCTTTGGGAGTGTACACTAACAGGAGCCTACCAAGAGGCGCACCTTTGGATGAGACATCTCAACTGGAACCACACTACATAGAGAGAGGCGAGGCCTACCTTTACGGAAAAATCAAGCAGGAAGAATTGGTTTGTGATTATGGAAGACGTTATGGGCTGTCCTACGTGATCCTTCGACCCGGGGCGGTCTTTGGCCCTGGGAAGAAGGCAATAACAGGTAGAGTGGGGATAGATACCTTCGGGATCTTTTTGCACCTGGGTGGCTCAAACAAGATTCCCTTTACCTACGTGGAAAATTGTGCTGAGGCCATTGTGCTGGCCGGATTGAAGCAGGGGGTAGACGGCGAAGCCTTCAATGTGGTGGATGACGAATTGCCGACAAGCCGGGACTTTCTCCGATTGTACAAAAAAAAGGTTGGAAGTTTTTTCTCCTTGCCGGTACCCTATCCGCTTTTCCACGTTTTTTGCTTAATGTGGGAGACATACTCAAGGTGGTCACAGGGCCAGCTTCCCCCTGCCTTCAACAGATACAGGTGTGCGGCTGACTGGAAGGGCAACCATTACTCCAACCGGAAGCTCAAGGAAATGCTCGGATGGGAGCCCCGCATTCCAATGCACGTCGCCTTGGAACGATACTTCGATTTCGTTCGGTCGTGAGTAGGATTGAGACTGAAGGAGCTTTTCATCCCCCAAACCCTCTCAACACAAGCAACTCGAGTAACCCAAGTAACCCAAGCAGCCCATTGATTCTGGATAACCGCAAACAAATTATTTCCGGCGCCTTCGCACCCAGGCGCTTCACAAATTCGATTTCCATGAGAGATATAGCCACATGATCCGAGTCGCCATAGTGGGCTGCGGGAAGGTAGCCGAGCAACATGCTTCTCAGATTAAGAGAATCAAGAAAGCGTCCCTGGTTGGGGTGTGCGATACCGAGAGGTTGATGGCTCTCCAGATGCAGGAGCGCTTCGACGTCCCGACAGCAACCGAGAGTCTCGAAGAGTTGTTCGAGAGGGCCCGGCCCGATGTTGTGCACATAACCACTCCTCCTCAAAGCCATTATTCTCTGGCTGCGGCTTCCCTAAATGCCGGATGCCACGTTTATGTGGAAAAACCTTTCACAATAAACGCCAGGGAGGCTGAGGATCTCTTGAGGATGGCCGAAGAAAAAAAACTCAAAATCACGGCTGGCCACAACATGCAGTTTACCGTGGCATCCATGAGGATGCGAAGGCTTGTGGCTTCAGGCTTCCTGGGTGGGCCTCCTGTGCACATGGAGGCGTACTATGGTTATGATCTAGGCGACCCCACCTATGCAAAGGCTTTTTTGGGAGACCGTCACCATTGGTTGAGGCATCTCCCAGGTGGGCTCATTCAGAACGTGATCAGCCATGCTGTGGCCAAAATCGCCGAGTTTTTGGAAGGAGAACAGGCTGTGGTCAGGGCCATGGGATTTCGTAGCCCACTTCTAAGAGGCATTGGAGAGACCGAGATATTTGACGAGTTAAGGGCCATCGTATCAGACGGCCGCTCAACCACGGCTTACCTAACCTTTTCCACATGTATGCGCCCGGCCCTTCACCAGTTGCGGCTCTTTGGCCCGAAAAACGGTCTCGAGTTGGACGAGGACCATCAGAGCCTAATTAGGCTTCGAGGTGCGTCCCACAAGAGCTATCTGGAGCAATTTGTTCCCCCCTTTTCCATGGCCCGGCAGTATGCTGGGCAGGGCCTTTCCAACATCAAGGCCTTTCTCAGGCAGGACCTCCATAATGACGTGGGGATGAAGCAGCTGATGGAAACCTTCTACGGGTCTATCGAGGGCAAGAATCCACTTCCCATCTCTTACCGAGAAATCCTTCTCACAGCCAGGATCATGGACGAAATCTTCGCACAACTCCGTGAAGGGCGGGCCGAAGGTGGAGCAACCCAATGAATCAGAGCAACTCAACTAGATTGCGATATGTTCTCATCACCCCTGCCCGAAATGAAGAGGCTTTCATAAGGTTCACCATAGAGTCGGTGATCTCCCAAACCGTCCTGCCGGAGTGCTGGGTCATCGTGAGCGACGGATCTACGGACCGGACAGACGACATCGTTAAAGAGTACCTTCCGAAATACCGTTGGATTGAACTGCTGCGCCTGCCTGAAAAAAGAGACAGAAGCTTCGCAGGCAAGGTTACATGTTTTGAGGCGGGTCGCCTGAGGGCCTCCAATGTTCCCCATGAGATTTTGGGCAACTTAGATGGCGATGTGTCCTTTGAGCCCGATTACATGGAGTTTCTCATAGAAAAGTTTGAGAGCATACCAAATCTTGGGGTGGCCGGGACCCCTTTTGTCGAAGACGGGTACAGCTCCATCGCGGACAGCTTCGAGGGGGGAAACCATGTGGCTGGAGGATGCCAGTTATTCAGAAAAGAATGCTTTGATGAAATAGGAGGATACGTTCCCAATAAGGAAGGAGGCATAGACTGGATCGCAGTTACGACGGCCCGCATGAAGGGTTGGAAGACCATGTCCTTCAAGGAAAAGACATTTTTCCATCACCGCCCCCTTGGTACAGGAGGGGCGCCTGGGATTAGGGCCCTGTATCATTACGGGAGAAAGGATTACTATCTGGGGAATCACCCGATTTGGGAGATTTTGAGGTTCCTGTATCGTCTGAGCAAGAGGCCGTATGTTGTGGGAGCATTAGTCCTACTTGGAGGCTACCTATGGGCTGCAGCCACACGGATGGAACGTCCCATCTCGCCCGAACTCATGCGTTTTCACAGGCGCGAAGAGATGGAAAAGCTAAAGATGATTCTCGTTAGTCTTATGAAACTCAAGCGTTTTGACAAATACGCTGGACAATAAAGGGGAAAGCCAAATCACCACACAAATTTTCGTGGCCGAGTCTGAAGAATAACCAGGTTGGAAACTAAATTGATATACGGCATAGAATCTTCTCTGAACAAATTCATTTCTTGGCTGAATCGATTCGATGAGACCTCTTTTGACCACCAAAGCTACTATGCAGGGCCTTTCGGAAGGCGCGCAAAAGCCCTTTACTACTCCAAACCACATCTTGGAATCTTGGCAGTATCTCCTATGGTTTTGTCTGAGGCCCTCTTACCAGGTGCTAGAAAGCTTTTTTGGAAAAAGCAGCGTTTTCCCATTGCAGATGCACATTACGCCATGGGATTCGGCTACCTCTACCAGGTGTGGGGTGACACCTCTCACTATCAACGAGCCATCCACTTCCTGGAAGTTTTAATTGAGAATCGGTGCTTGGGATTTGATAATTTCTGCTGGGGTTACCCCTTCGACTGGGTGACGCGAAACGGTACCATCCGGGCCGGCACCCCTCTCATTACCACGACTCCTTATGTTTACGAAGCATTCGCCTTGGTCCACGAGATAGATCATGAGCCTCGTTGGCTCGAGATCATGCGATCCATAGCCGAGCACGCTGTCTATGACATAAAAGACTTCCCCTATGGATCCAAAGGTCGAACCTGTGCTTACACGCCTTATGATGGCAGTGGGGGAGTGGCCAATGCCAGTGCGTACAGGGCTTTTCTGCTTACAAAGGCATCAGTTGATTTCTCAGAAACCAGCTATTGGGAACTAGCAGAAAAGAACCTGAATTTTGTCCTGGAAACACAGCGAGATGATGGAAGCTGGCCATATGCAGTGGATGAGGTTAGAGATTTTGTGGACCATTTCCACACCTGCTTTGTTCTTAAGGCGCTGGCCAAGATCGAGAGGCTTACGGGCCACGATGGATGCGAGAGGGCCATCCAAAGAGGGGTGGATTATTATGTAAAAAACCTCTTCGATAAAGATGGTCTTCCCAAACCCTTTTCGCGGGCGCCGCGGCTGACCGTTTACCGAAACGAACTCTACGACTACGCCGAGTGTTTGAATCTTGGAGTTTTACTTCGAGGCCGATTTGCAGAGCTCGATCATAGGGTGGACCATGTCATGGCGGATTTACTGACCCGCTGGCAAAAACCAGACGGGTCTTTTAGATCCAGGAGGCTCTTTCTCGGCTGGGACAACGTCCCCATGCACCGCTGGGCCCAATCCCAAATATTCCGCTCGCTCTGCTTTTTCCTTCGGGAGGCCAAATTCCGATGGCCAAATTCCAATAACCAATTGGCTGAAACGCCCAAGCAAAAATCATCAAGCTAAGGCGCTCCGATCCGAGCAAGCATTGAATGAAAAGATGAAAGCAGGCGAAGAAAAAGAAACGCAAGAAAGCAGAAGGGGAAGCACAAGAGAAGAAGGGCACGGCAACAAGCATGGGTTTGACCTTGAGGAGAGGACCCTGGAGTTTGCCAAGGCGGTAATAAGGCTATGCAAGAAGGCCCAAAAGGGCTTGATCGAGAGGGAACTGGTTGCGCAGCTTGTGCGTTCAAGCGGATCGGTTGGTGCCAACTACCGGGAGGCAAATGAAGCGCTGAGCAGGAAGGATTTCCGGATGCGTATCAAGATAAGCCGCAAAGAGGCAAAGGAATCATGCTACTGGCTCGATCTCCTACAAGAGGCTGCGCCTCAGCTTCGGGACGAGATCAGGCCCCTCTGGCAAGAGGGGGACGAACTAAGGAGAATACTATCATCGATCCTCAATAAGACATCTTGAGGAGGAAACTCCAATTCTCAAGCACCAATCATCAAATAGGATTAAAGAAGAAAATCCACAAATTGGAATGGAGTATTTGACAACTTGTCAAATGTGTTTTCTGAATTGCATTGAATTGTGTGGCCGTAGAGTCTTCTTAGATGGGTGTGAATTTTGACTTGGTGATTTGCATCTATTGTAGTGTTCTACTGAATATCGCAAAATACAGTAACAAATCCATATCGTAGAACATACCCTGTTGTGGCAAAGGAAGCCATAGGGATTGTTACCTTATTATGCGCAGTTCAATATTTGGAATTTGTGATTTGATAATTGGTACTTGGCAGTATCTTTAGTGTTTTATTTGGAATTTGTGATTTGATAATTGGTGCTTGGCAGT
>VSSL01000645.1_pt1 | contig 10600 bp, 8 predicted proteins | sample 4557531 | NCBI WGS metagenome assembly VSSL01 (sample SAMN10986726, study PRJNA523729) | hot springs metagenome | isolation source: hot springs | place: India:Timba, Gujarat | collected 2018-05-31 | reverse complement strand
TTGTCGGGGTATCACAGCCCCGCAGACCCGAATTTCGCTTCGACCTGCAACTACGAAATAAGAGAAATTGTCAGCATACCCGAAGATCCCCCCTTCTTTACTGAACAGCTTTGGCGATTTATTTCCTGGGCCGCTGACTACTATTTTACGCCGGTTGGGACAGCCCTCAAAAGCCTTTTACCTCCCGGCGCCGCGAAAAAATCCAAGCGCTGGGTTTTCCTTGTTCAAGATGTGCGCAGTCAAACTTGGAAAGAACGCCAAGTAATGGACTCATTGCCGTCGCCCCTCCTCAAAAAAGGCCGAATGCGAGAAAAGGATTTAATCTCTCTTATTGGTGAATCGGCTTTGAAGGATTGTATCAAGCAGGGCTTGCTGACTACCCACGACTACCTCGAAATCCCCCGGGCGCTGAGCCAATGCGGTCGCGCCAAGAAGCCGATTCGCGCGCTTTCGCCACAAAACGGCAGTTATGATCCGGCAGAGTGGCCTGAACTGACTCCCAGTCAACTCGCAGCGGTGAATACCATCTCCGCCGCGATCGAATCAGGAGGCTTTCAACCCTTTCTGCTCTACGGAGTAACAGGGTCCGGCAAGACAGAGGTATATATCAGGGCGATTGCAAAGGCCCTCGAAAAAGGCAAGGATGTTCTTGTGCTTGTCCCTGAGATCGCTCTCACTCCGCAGACGGCGAGAGTGTTTCTCGACCGGTTCGAAGGCGGCGTCGCGCTCTTTCACAGTGGATTGACGCCTGCTCAGCGACTTCAAGAATGGAGGAGGATCAAAGAACGAGAAGTGCGGATCGCAGTGGCTGCGAGGTCCGGCATCTTTCTACCCATCGACGCATTGGGACTGATCATCGTCGATGAGGAGCACGATCCTTCGTACAAGCAGGAGGACGGTTTTCCTTATAACGCCAGGGACTTGGCTCTCGTAAGGGGAAAGCTCGAGGCCGCGTGCGTCATCCTTGGGAGCGCAACGCCTTCATTCGAGACCTTTGAAAATGCGCGGCGCGGTAAGATAACGCGCATTGACCTGCCCGAACGCTATCATGCTGGACAAATGCCCACGGTCGAGATCGTGGATCTGAAGGATTCGAAAAGTATTGCCGATAGAAAGGGCTTCCTGACGCCTTTGCTGCTGAGTCGTATCCGTGAGACGCTGGATCGAGGCGAACAGGCGCTTCTTTTCCTTAATAGGAGAGGTTTTGATACCTTTGTCCAGTGCAAATCCTGTGGTTTCATCTTTCGGTGTCCAAATTGCGACATCAGCTTGACGCATCATAAGTCAAAGCAGCAACTGCGATGCCACCTGTGCGGATACTCGCAATTTGCCCCGCCGCTCTGTCGGAAGTGCGCCAGTGCTGCGATGTCGTTTCATGGCATTGGAACGCAAAAAGTCGAAGAGGAACTCAAAAAGTTATTTCCTGCCTCGAGAATAGAAAGATTGGATCGGGATGCAGCGCACAAGCAAGAAGATCTTGTCGGTATTCTCGAACGTTTCAGAAACCACGAGATAGATATACTTACCGGAACTCAAATGATTGTGAAGGGACACGATTTTGCGAGAATATCGCTAGTCGGCGTGCTGTACGGCGATGCATCGCTGCACTTTCCGGATTTTCGAGCCGCGGAGCGGACCTTTCAGGTTTTGACTCAAGTGTCAGGTCGTGCGGGACGGGATCGACGTCCCAGTTCCGTGCTTTTCCAGACATTTGATACGGAGCATCCCGTGATCCGCTACGCGGCAAGACAGGCGTACGAGGAGTTTTTCCAGCACGAGTGCGAGGTAAGACGGGAGCTGGCGTATCCACCCTTTGGTCATTTGATTCTGATTAGGCTGGAAGGAAACTCCGAAACCAAGGTCGAACAAGCTGCCATAAGACTTGGCAGCGCGAGCCGCATGCTCAAAGCGTCGCTCGGCGGCGTCACGATTCTTGGCCCTGCTCCTTCGCCCAGAAAGAAAGCAGGTGGAAAATACAGATGGCAAGTTCTCCTTAAAGGCGCCAAGCGAGAAAATTTGAGACGATTGGTGCAACAATTACACGACGCTGGTCATCTAAAACAAGCGGGTGTTAAAGTAGCCATAGATGTCGATCCCGTCGAGATGATGTAGCGATGAGTTCTTGCAAGGTAAGGATGCAGATTGAAGGGACGCAACAATTCTTTGCCTACAAACTATTGATCGTCAAAGGGAGCGATCGGGACTGGTTGGAGGCTTCATGAAAAAATCATCCATCGTGTTGATGAGCGCGGCCCTGTTGGTCGTCCTTGGGGCGATCATCGTTGGCTGGTCCTTGTATCAAGAAAAGGGGCGCGAGGAAAAAGCATCCTTGATTCGCACTATTACTGACGAGAATTTCGACAAAGAGGTGGTACAGGCGTCGCGGAAGCAGATGGTCGTGCTGGATTTCTATGCAGACTGGTGTTTTCCATGCCGCTTAATGGACCCTACGCTGGAAGAGATAGCTCGCGAGCTGAAGGATCGCGTTATTGTAGGGAAGCTCAACACCGACAAAAACATGATGGCAAGACGTTTCGGGATCACGCGGATACCCGCGGTCTTCATCATAAAGAACGGAGAAATAAAAGAATCTTTTTTCGGAGTGGTTTCAAAGGAGACGCTTCGCAACGCGCTGAAAGATTGACTTTCGTGTAAGGAGATACCTCATGGGGACGATGCTTTTTGATGCTCGTATATGCATACGCGGCGCGGGCGACCTCGCGAGCGGCGTCGCTTTGAAATTGTATCGATGCGGCTTTAGACGTCTCCTCATGACGGAAACCGCTTATCCGTTGGCTGTGCGGCGTATGGTGAGTTTTTGTGAAGCGATTCATGAAGGCGTGTGGGAAGTGGAGGGGGTTCGATCCCAACGCGCTGAGACCCTCTCCGAGGTCTTTCGGGCGTGGGATGAGCGTGCTATCCCAGTGATGGTGGATCCTGAGAACACGGTGAGTCACGAGTACCGTCCCGAAATCATCGTCGATGCAATCATGGCAAAGAGAAATACTGGCACCGCGATGTCCCAGGCCGACTTTGTGATAGCGCTTGGACCAGGATTTGAAGCAGGTCGAGACGCCCACGCGGTTGTCGAGACCCACCGAGGACACAATCTCGGTCGCATTATTTGGGAGGGAAGCGCGTTTCCCGACACCGGCGTCCCCGGGGACATAGGAGGCAAAACCGCGCAGCGAGTCCTGCGGGCCCCGCAGATGGCGTTTTCGAATCGACGCTGCACATTGGCGCGCTCGTAGGAGAAGGCGCGGCCGTAGGTTACGTCGCAGGCGTCCCTGTCATATCAAAGATAAATGGGGTGTTACGGGGACTTATACGCCCCGGGACCTTTGTCGCACATGGCCTCAAAATAGGGGACGTGGACCCAAGGGGGGAGATTTCTTATTGTTTTTCAGTATCAGACAAGGCCCGCGCCATCGCGGGAGGCGTCTTGGAAGCTGTTCTCGCGCATTGCTACGAGAAGCATAGAAGACCCTCTTAGCGTCTCAAAATTCAAGAGTTCCTCTTCTCACGGCGCGTTCGCGGTCGTTCCGGATCTTCACTGCCCCTTTTCAGGGCATTTCACCGCATGACATCTTGTTTGCCACGCGCCTCTTCGAGCCCAACCTTCTGCGCAAGAGACAAATTTTGGCGCTCGTTCGCCCGTGTCCTCGTTCCGCTTGGGCGATTGTGATTGAAATTTTGACCATTTTGCGCTATATAAACGAAGGAAACCGTATAATTACGATTGAGTGTTATTTCTATTGTATTTTAAGGGTGGAGAAGTTGCGAAAGATACACGTGCTTACAACAATCATGACGGTAGTCGTTTGGTCTTGCGTGGCGGCGGCCAATGAGGCGCACGCAAATCGGGAAGCCCTTCTTGGGACAGTCTATGCGGAGGCAGCCGGATCGCCAATCGCTCAAGGCCGTACTTTCAACCTAGCAGCTCAAACCACTAAACAGCGCGGGCTTCATAGCCAGGAGAAGGGGCCCACAAAGGAAGCCGCGCTTCAGGAAACGACGCAGCATACGGCAGGACCTGCCGGTTCCGTGAATATCCCTGACCAGGCCGAATCTCGACTGCTCGCCAGAGACCCTCTAGACTCGATTCAACTCGACAACATCAAGCCTCTTTACACATCTCCGGCGATGCCCGGAGAGGGCGTATGGGTCTCCTCCGGATCGCCCAGAGATGCGTCAGGACGTCCTATTGTATACAGAACTTTTTACCGGCCGAGCGTCGATTTCCCCAACGCGGTTGTGTACATGATGGTCGTGGATATGAGCAAGGCCTTTGCGCAGTACTACGTAGGCTCTCAGGAGCCCGGCGCTCCCATGGCCAGGTCAGAGGTGGAACCCGAGTTGCGCTCTCGCATCATGGCGGTGACCAACGCAATGTGGATGCAGAGACATTCCAAAGGCGCAGGAGCTATTTTCCGCGGAAAAGTCATCTATCCAATGACAGACGGCATGGCCACATTCATAATTTATAAAGATGGATCGGTTGACATACGAGAATGGTCTTCCGAGATCCCCCTTCAACTCGTTCGAGACGCGCGTCAGTTGCGGCACCTCATAGTGAAGAACGGCATGGTGGTGCAATCGATTTATAGAAAAGGACGACTCGAAGATTCCGAAATCGGTCTAGGGTTCCTCCTAGGCGGCGGCGGCAGGGATCAGGATGGAAAGCACTACTGGTTTGTGGCTCACAGGAGCGCGTTCGGCGTACGGAAGGATGGGAACCTAGTCTTTGCCATAGGACATCACATAGGCAGCAAGGACCTCGCGAAGGCGCTCGTACTGGCCGGTTGCGAACGAGGAATGCATGCCGACGCGAATCCCGACAATATTGTGGGAAACTTATATCTCAGGGACGCTCATGGCAACTTGGTAAAAAAGCTTAAGCTGTCCCCAGAGCAACCGAAATACACCTTGAACCGATACGAAGATCGGTATTCAAAGGATTTCTTTGCTTTTTTCCTCAGGGACAACGCAGCCCTATCAGCGACTAACCCAAATTCGTCCGGCTTGTCGTCCAAGAAATGATCTGACTGCCGCATGCTGAGCAATGAAGGACATGAGGCATAGGGAGCGCCGTTGGCGGCGCCTCTTGGCCCTGGGCGCGGTCATCTTTTTTACTGCTGCGCTTGGCGCGTCCTACGCCGCTTCAAGGACCGCGGCGTCTGACGGCAAGATGACCGAAGAACAGGCCGCGCTGATGGAACTGGGGATCAGCAAAGTCAACGCCGGCGAATACGAAGAGGCGCTAAAACTCTTTGATTCCTGCTGCAAGGCGGCCAAACGGGCGCCCCTTCCCTTCCTCAACCGCGGCAAGCTCTACCTTATCATGGGAAAACTCGACAAAGCGGCCGCTGACGTCGAAAAAGCGATCAAATTAGATCCCTCCCTACAAGAAGCGCATCTCGTCCTTGGTATGATTGAGCGAATGCGGGGAGACTATGACCGCAGCCTCAAGGAATTGAACGTCGCCTTGGAAATGCTGCCTACCGACCCATCCGCGCTCATGAATCGCGCTCAATTGTTCGTCGAGACAGGACGAACAGAGCTGGCTCTCGAGGACCTCTCGAAAATATTGGAGGCCAATCCTCGTATGCTCAGGGCGTTAGAGAATCGAGCGTATGTATTGGAGCAATTAGGTCGGTACGACGACGCCATCAATGACTTGACGACTATACTTACGTTGCAGCCTGACCATGTCCAAGCCATGAAACATCTCGGCTACGTCCATCGACAAAAGGGCGACTTGCCGAGCGCGCTTCGTTGGTACAAGAACGCAGTGAAACTCGAACCAAACGACGTGGCCAAAAATCGCCTTCAGCGTGAAATTGAGCAACTGCAGGCTCACATTGACGGCAAATAGTTCCGGTATTGAAATGAGCGAGAAAGACTTTACGCAGCGTAATGGTTGCGGGAGCGTAGAGGCCGCCCGACCGATACGCCTATGCAGCAGTAAATGCCCTTAATGGGTGCGGCAGACGAGAAGCGATGATTCCTCTTGACTAACTTTGGCGCGTTGACTACATTGTCAATGTTTAACCCTGATTCTGCCATGTTGAGCGTGTAGAAAGTGCCGTTCCTAACCTCGCTCATGGCCGTCTAGCATAGACAGATTTATCGATCGAGAACTCAGTATCATTGCAGCCTTCTCCTGGATGCTGCACCCGCTGAGGAAGAATTCTCATGTTCAAGGAGGACATTCCGTGAAATCATTGGTGTGCCTAAAACAGGTCCCTGATACCGAAACACAAATCAAGGTGAATCCTCAGGGCACTGGAATTGTAACCGACGGCATCAAATACGTTATCAACCCATACGACGAGTTCAGCGTCGAAGAGGCGTTGCGCCTGAAAGAGAAGTTCAAAGCTGGCGACGTCACTATCCTATGCATTGGCCCGGAGAGGTCCACAGAAGCAATCCGGACGGCTCTGGCAATGGGCGCGGACAAAGGCATTCACATCTGCGATGATGCGCTCAATCAGGCCGATCCGTACGTTTCGGCCTCAGCTTTGGCCGCCGTAGCCTCTCAATTGACGTATGACGTCATCTTCTGCGGCCACCGCGCCATCGATGACGATTTTGGGGAAACCGGCGCGATGCTGGCTGAATTCTTGAACCTCCCGCAAGTGACCTTGGTTACCAAGGTGGACGTCGCACAAGACAAGAAGACAGCCATAGTGGAGCGCGACGTGGAAGGGGGCAAAGAGATTGTGGAAGTGACGTTGCCCTGCGTCCTGACGTCACAGAAGGGTCTCAATGAACCTCGCTATGCATCTCTCCCCGGACATTATGAAAGCCAAGAAAAAACCTATCGAAAAGAAAAACACTCGCCGACCTCGGGATAGCCGCCGAGCCTAAGCTCGAGTCTCGTTCCTACAGCATGCCAAAGGAGCGCCAGGCAGGAAAGAAATTCGAAAATATGGAGCCTGCAGACGCAGCCAAACAAGTGGTGCAAGCGCTGAGGTCGGAAGCAAAAGTGATTTGATGGGCGCAGTTCGCAATAACGGAGGAAACAGGAAATGTCTAATGTATTGATATATGGAGAAATTAAAGCTGGAAAACTAAAGAAAACCGCGTTTGAACTTGCCAGCGAAGGTCGTAAAATCGCGGATCAACTGGGTGGACGACTGGAAGCTGTGCTGGTGGGAAGCGGCGCAGCCCAGTTCGCGCCCGATTTGGCGAAGTTCGGCGCAGACGCTGTCTATGTCGTGGACGGCCCTGACTTCGAAGTGTACAACAGCGAGTATTACGCGCAGGCGCTGTGCCATGTGATCAAGGAAAAGAATCCGTCCATCGTGCTCTTGAGCCATTCTATGCAGGGGAAGGACCTTGCGCCGAGGACGGCCGCCAAACTCGGCGTCGCGGTGATCGCTGATTGCATTTCTTTCACGCTCGACGATGGGAAATTGGTGGGCAACCGGCCAATGTACGCGGGCAAATGTTACGCGCAGTGGGTCAGCACAGCATCGCCGCAGATGGCCACAGCCAGACCCAATGTGCTCGAAACAGCCGAAAATCCACGCGAAGGGGCAGTCGAAACGATCTCACTCACGCCAGACAAGAGTCGCCCCACCTACGTCACCAAAGAACTCAATCTGGACACCAGCGGAAAAGTGGATCTCACAGAGGCCGAAATCATCGTCTCAGGTGGACGAGGGATGGGAGGCCCCGATTATTCTCTGCTGGAAGAAATGGCCGCGGTATTGGGGCCTACCGCCACTGTCGGCGCGTCACGCGCGGCAGTTGACGCGGGATGGAGACCTCACTCGGATCAAGTGGGCCAGACAGGAAAAACAGTGACGCCCAATCTGTACATTGCGTGCGGCATATCCGGCTCCATTCAGCACTTGGCTGGCATGGGCTCCTCAAAGGTCATCGTGGCGATCAACAAGGACCCCGAAGCCCCGATCTTTTCCAAAGCCGATTACGGCATCGTCGGAGACCTGTTCAAGGTGGTGCCGGAATTTACAAAGGAGTTGAAAGCCCTTCTTGCGGAATAACTGCCTTGTCCTCAATAATGCCCAGACGGACTCGATCGCGGCGAGTTGAGGACAACAATGGCAGCGAAACCCTCGTGAGCGTGTGTGAAAAATGTTTGACTGAACGCGCTCCCCTCGCTAAAAGGTCACAAGCAGGGACGAAGGCCGCAAGGGTGTGAACCCAAAGCGAGTTCGTCCCTGCCGATACAGAATACGTACCGTTAGACAGCAGAAGCAAACAATATCCAGCGCCATGAATAAGCTGCCGGTCGGTCAATGCGACCGCGGTCAGTCGTATAAACGCGGGTTGTCACGTCGTTCTCGGCGCCTCGCAGTGAGAGACCCTCTCTCGTTGTCGTTCCGAGCCGCGGGCGCCGTTAGTTTTGGTGACGCATCTATGCCTTGGCGACAGGCTGCCGGCGCGGGCGCGTACGTCATGAGAGGCGGGAGAATTCATTGAGGGTCCTGCTGATCAACGCAAACTTGCGTCATGACCTTTTTGCAGCGGCGCCCATCGGACTGTGCTTTGTCGCAAGCGCCGCCAAAGCTGCTGGCCATGAAGTGCGCGTGCTGGACCTTTGTTTTGTCCGCACCCCATTCAATAAAATTCAAAGTTTCTGTCGTTCCTTTGCCCCGGACGTTGTGGGCCTTTCGGTGCGAAACATCGACAACGTCAACATGCTGCACCCCGTATCTTATGTGCGGGACGCTCGCAGCATAGCGGATTGGATCCGGCAGTGTACGGATGCGCCCTTGGTCGTTGGAGGATCCGGGGCCAGCTTGCTGCCCCGGGAACTCCTGGCCACGCTTAAAGCCGATTACATTGTGGTCTCCGATGGAGAAGCGAGCTTTGTCGAGCTCCTCGACTCCCTGTCCAAAAGCGACCACGCCCCGAAGATTCCCGGCGTGGGATATCAAGAAAACGGCTCATTTGTCATGAGGCCGCCGCTCCTCGGCGCCTTTCCCGTCGCCAGACCCCAGGTTGACTCGTGGATTGACTTCTCCGGTTACAACAACCTCGGAGCAGGCTACAGCATTCAATCTTACAGGGGCTGTTCGCACAGGTGTATCTATTGCCTCTACCCTTCAAAACTGCAGGGCAATACCATTCGCCGGAGGGACCCCAAGGAGGTGGTAGATGAAATAGAGGAAGTGCTCTTCCGACTGCGACCAAAATCATTCGAGTTTGTGGATTCCCTCTTTAACGAGCCGATAGATCATTGTATCTCTGTGCTCGAAGAAATCGTTCGTCGGCCTTGGCAGGCCATTTTTTCCGCCACATCGCTCAGCCCCAAAAAAATCGACAAACGTTTCTTGTCGCTTTTATGGCGAGCGGGTTTCAGGTCCTTCCATGTATCCCCGGAATCTGCTTCGCCGGACATGATAGCGGAATATGGGAAGCCCTTTTGTTATGACGACGTCCGACGCGCCGCAGAAGCCATCGCTGAGAGCTCGTTTAAGGTGTTATGGTTTTTCATGATTGGCGGACCGGGGGAGAACGCCAGGACGCTTCAAGAAACGCTTGACTTTTGCGCCGCCCACCTTCGGAACGAGGGGAAACGTTGCACCCAAGTGGCCAATGTCATGCTCGGGGTCCGTTTGTATCCTGAAACCCAGCTTTGGGAAATTGCGCAGCGGCAAGGCTGCGTGTCGCCTCGCTCGGACCCTTTGGAACAACTTTGGTATCTGTCTCCCGAACTCGACATAGGTCGTACCATTCGCCAGTTGGTAAAGGCCGCTCTGTCTATGCCAGAGATTATATCAGGGATGGATGAGCGTTTCATGAGGTTCTCTCACGTGATGTCAGCCGCGGCTCGCCTTGTCGGTCTCAAAAGCGGCTATTGGTCCCTGATATTCCACGCCAACAGGTGGCTGCGCCGGTCGCTGCTCCCCCTCGTTTTCGACACACAAAAAATTATCGACAGCGTTGAGTTGCAACTATCCGCCCATAGGCCGGTTGACATCTGTATGAATGATTAATAGACAAAGAAGAGCGAACGGAATCCTTAGAGGGAGCGGGGATTTAATCAAATGGAAGTTCAGATCGTTTTCTATAGCATGTATGGCCATGTGTACCGTCTTGCGGAAGCCATCGCCCAAGGAGTTGAGGAAGCGGCGCCTGGCGCCTCTCGACTTCTCCAAGTCCCAGAGTTGGTTCCTCAGGAGGTGCTCGAGAAGACAGGCGCGGCCAAGGCAAGGGCGGCATTTGCACACGTGCCCGTAGCAGTCCCTGAAAGATTGGCCGAGGCTGACGCCATAATTTTCGGGACGCCCACCAGGTTTGGAAACATGTGCGCCCAAATGAAAAACTTTCTCGATCAGACGGGCAGCCTCTGGGCGTCAGGCGCGCTGATCGGGAAGGTCGGCAGTGTGTTCACTTCTACCGCGACCCAGCACGGAGGCCAGGAAACCACAATCACGAGCTTTCACATAACTTTGCTTCACCACGGCATGATTGTGGTGGGGACCCCGTACTCGGAAAAAAAGGCTCTTAACAATGGCCGAGATCTCAGGAGGTTCGCCGTACGGCGCATCAACCTTGGCCGGTCCGGACGGGTCCCGCACGCCCACTGAAAACGAACTGGAAATCGCCAGATTTCAGGGAAAAC
>VSSL01000644.1_pt1 | contig 10628 bp, 9 predicted proteins | sample 4557531 | NCBI WGS metagenome assembly VSSL01 (sample SAMN10986726, study PRJNA523729) | hot springs metagenome | isolation source: hot springs | place: India:Timba, Gujarat | collected 2018-05-31 | reverse complement strand
TGACGATCTGGATCATGGCCGGTAGGTCATAGAAATCCAGGCGATATACCGCACCGAAGCGCGCCCGCAACGGGGCAGTCAATAGGGCTAGGCGGGTCGTCGCGCCGATCACGGTGAAACGCGGCAGGTTCAGGCGCACATTTTTGGCCGCCGGACCCTTGCCGATCACAATATCCAGAGCGAAATCTTCCATCGCCGGATAAAGCACCTCTTCCACCACGCGACCCAGGCGGTGAATTTCGTCGATAAACAGAATGTCTTTTTGCTTGAGATGCGTCAGGATGGCGGCCAGATCGCCGGGACGCTCGATGGATGGCCCGGCAGTGATGCGGATGTTAACGTCCATCTCATTGGCGATCACGTGGGCCAGGGTAGTCTTGCCCAGGCCCGGCGGGCCGTAGAGCAAGGTATGATCGAGCGCCTCGCCGCGCTTTTTGGCCGCGTCGATTAGGATGCTCAGGTTATCTTTTACCCGATCCTGGCCGGTGATCTCGCTCAGGCGACGTGGGCGCAAGGCGAGGTTTTTCCGGTCGTCGGGGAGGCGCTTGCCGGTGGTCAGCCGCTCGTTGTCGCTCATCACGGTCTTTCTACTCACACGATACATTACAGTATAACGAGGCCGGGTATCCCTCCGCAATACCCCGCTTCGCACAGACGTTCAATTGACAGCGCGACGCCCCGTTCGTACAATCGGCGCGGACCTCAAGGAGGAAATTTCCCCGTGTCTGAACCCAAAATCTTTGTCTCCGATCACCCGCTGATCAAACACAAGCTCACTATTTTACGCGACAAACGCACCGATCATCGGACCTTCCGGGCGCTGCTCCGGGAAATTTCCCTGTTTCTCTGCTACGAAGCCACGCGCGATCTGCCCCTTGCGCCGCTGACGGTGGAAACGCCGCTGGCCGAGACTCAGGGCTATCGGATGCAGGATGAGATCGGCCTGATTCCGATCCTTCGCGCCGGATTGGGAATGGTTGAAGGGGTGTGGGAGATGATCCCCGGCGCGCAGGTGTGGCATATCGGCCTCTACCGGGACGAAAAAACCCTGCGCCCGGTGCAGTATTACAACAAGCTGCCGGTCGAGCCAACTGTGCAGGTATGTCTGATCCTTGATCCCATGCTGGCAACAGGGGGATCGGCCTGCGCGACGGTGGATATTCTCAAAAGCTGGGGCGTCAGGCACATCAAGTTTGTCGGCCTGATCGCCGCGCCGGAAGGAATCGCCCGTCTGAGCGGCGCACACCCGGATGTACCGATCCATGTGGCTGCCATTGACGATCACCTGAACGACATCGGTTTCATCGTCCCCGGCCTGGGCGACGCTGGCGACCGTCAGTTCGGCACGGGGTAGGGCCGTCCAATGGCAAGTCTGGACTATCTGGGTTCGTATCTGGTGGTGTTCGGCGTGGCCTTTGCGCTGGCAGTGTTGCTGACGCCCATCGCCCGGCGGCTGGCTTTCCGTTGGGGCGTGGTGGATCGTCCACGCGGTCGCCACCGGCACAAGGACCTGATGCCCAAGCTCGGCGGCCTGGCGCTCTATGCGGCGTTCACTGTCGCTGTCCTGCTGGCCCAGGCCATGCCCGTCCCACGCTTCGATCCCTGGGAATGGATTCGCCTGGCAGGGCTGCTGCTGGGCGGCGCGTTCCTGTTCGTTTTTGGCCTGCTGGATGACATCTATGAGTTCGGCCCGCTGCCACAATATCTGGCCCAGATTTTTGCCGCCGCTATTGCCGTCTTCTTTCGCATCTTCATCGAAACGCTGAATAACCCGCTGACCGGACAGCAAACCGATCCCTGGCCGTTTGTCGTCACGGTGACGTTGAGCCTGTTCTGGCTCGGCCTGATGATGAACACGGTCAACTGGCTGGACGGCGTGGATGGACTGGCCGGGGGAGTAGCCTTCGTCGCGGCGTTGGTGTTGTTTGCCAATGCGGCTTTCCGTCTCGATCCGCCGCAGATCAGCGTGAGTCTGTTGCCGCTGGCGCTGATGGGCGCGACGGCAGGCTTTCTACTGTTTAACTTCCCTCCGGCGAAAATCTTTATGGGGTCAAATGGCGCGTTTTTCCTGGGGTACACGGTGGGATCGCTGAGCATTATCGGCGGAGCAAAGGCGGCGACGATCCTGCTGGTGATGGGGTTGCCGCTGCTGGATGTGGCCTGGCAGATCGTCAACCGGTTGCGCCAGGGGCGCAATCCCGCCGAAGGCGACCGGGGGCATCTGCATTTCCGCCTGATCGACCTGGGGCTGAGTCCGCGCGCGATTGTGCTCGGCTATTATGCTTTTTGTGCCTTCTTTGGTGCTCTGGCATTGATCACAACCAGCCAGGCGTTCAAGGTCGTTGCCATCATCGTCATGTCGGCGCTGGTAGTGACGGGCTTCGCGGTCGTCAATCGCATTGCGCCGAGACGAGCGGAATCGGCGGATCAGGGCGAATCTTCATACGGCTCATAACGTAGTTCACCGTCGTCTTCGTCGTCCAGGTCTTCCTCGTCGGTCTCCTCAAACTCTTCGCCGGCTCGGACGCCTGATTTGAAGGCATCCCTATCTTCCGGTTCTTCTGTGACCTCGCTTGCTTCCCGTTCATCGTCTTCCGACGATATGTTTCGCACGTCTGCGGCTTCATCCAGGGGTTCTGGCTGCTCTTCCAATTCCGATTCCGTATCCGGCGTTCGACGGCGGATCAGAATCCGGGAAGGCGCTTCGGCCTTTTCCTCGGCAGCAGGAGGGCGATAGGGAATTTCTTCCGGCGATTTTATCTCGCGCACCGGAGCGTCCAGAGTCGGCTGAGCGACAGACGAGGCCAGGGAAGCCGCCTTGCGGGCGCTTTGACGCTTAGGCGGTGGAGGTAGAGGCAACCGCCGCTCGGCGATCCGCAGTGGAGCGAGTTCGGAAGGTAGGGGAGATTCACTGCCTGGTAGGGGCTTGGGCGCAGTCCGGGATTTACTTTTCTGGTAGGGAAAGCGGTCTTTCTTGATCTGGCTCAGAACCTGCTCGAACAGACCCAGCCCTACAACCACAAAGACATCTAACACCAGCACACTGGCGAAGGCCGTCACCAGCACATCGAGCGCACGCCCCAGCGGCCCTTGCAGAAAGGGCAGGATGACTTCCTCACCCAGGCCGATGATCAGCAGAAAGACGGCAATAGCCCCAAAGACGCCCAGCAAAAACGGCCAACCCTGTCGGTCGGATGGCGTCGGGATCATGGCGTTGCCGACGGCAAATAGCAGGTACAGCCATAGCCAGAAGTCTGGCGTGGCCAACAGGCGCTGAAGTTGGGCGAGGATGGCCGGCAGTTCGCCTGCCGAAAACGCCGCCGCGAGCTGCCGAACGTCGAAGATGTTTTGGCTGATAAAGAGGACGAGCAAAACTCCCACAACCAGCGGCGCAGCCCCGATCAGCGCCGCGCGGAGGGTGTCGGTTTTTTCTAGTCGCACAAAGTTTAGGCGCAGGACACCGCTGTCCTGCACCTCCGGCCAGGCCGTGATCTGGCGCGTGCGGACGTTAAGCGCGCCCGCAGCGAGCCATTGGGTAAATTCGTGAACAAAGACACCGGGCAGCAGGATCAGATAATACAAAACGGTGGCGCGCGCTTTGTCTTTAGTTAGCAGCCAACCGATACCGTACAGGTGTCGGTGAATCCAGCGTTCCAGCGCAAGCAAGGGGAACAGGATGGCGGCAAAGGCGATCCAGGGCGCAATCAGGTCCAGCGGATGCATGGGGCGATCCTGCTGCCGGGCATCTGGCAGGCGCTAACAGCCTTTGGCTTCGCTGGCAGCGCGGATCAGGCCGACAAACGAATCGACCTTAAGCGATGCCCCGCCGACCAGGGCGCCGTCAATATCCGGCTGCGACATGTATTCGGTCATATTCTCCGGCTTGACGCTGCCGCCGTATTGGATGCGAATCTGCCCGGCCACCTGATCGCCGTACAGGTCTGCCAGCGTGCTGCGCACCACACCGCCGATAATCCGTTGGGCAACCTCACCGCTGGCATTCCTGCCGGTGCCGATAGCCCAGATCGGCTCATAAGCCACGACGGTCAGGAGCGCCTGTTCGGCAGAGATGCCCGCATAGGCAGCGCGCACCTGCTGACCTACGAAGGCTTCTGTCTCGCCTGCCTCGTTCTGCGCCAAGCTCTCGCCGACCGCAATGATCGGTTTGAAGCCGAAGGCCAGCGCGGCCTTCGCCTTGCGGTTCACGGTCTCATCCGTGTCGTTCAGGTCGCGGCGGCATTCGGAGTGTCCGACGATGATGTACTCGACGTAGCCCTTCAGCATGGCCGGGGAGATACGGCCTGTATAAGCGCCTTCTTTCTCAAAATGCACATCCTGCGCGCCGACCTTGATCGGCGTTCCGGCCAGTGCTGCGCTTACGGCGGGAATTGCCAGGAACGGCGGACAAACGACCTGTTCCACGCCGCTAAAGGGCTGTAGCAGCGGCACGAGTTCGCGCACAAAAGCCTCGGCCTCTTGCGGCGTTTTGTACATTTTCCAGTTGCCAGCGATGATCGGTACGCGCATAGAATATTCTCCTTGATTCAGAAAAAAGCGAAGTGTGGCCCTGCCCGCAAGCTCGTCCGCGTCGGGAACTACTGCGGATGGAGCAGCCGGTCGGCCCTTTCCACAACCCACGCGGGCGCGTCGTCGGTAGACATGGCGATGCGCCATTCACGTTGGGCATCGCTTAGGCGCTCCGACGCCGCATACCATTCACCCTGGACGAGGTGGGTTTCCGGCAGCGCGCCGTCCAGTTCGAGCGCATTTTCCAGCGTTTGTTCGGCTTCGTCCATCTGCTGCCCCGTAACCAGGGCGCGGGCGAACGCAGCCTGCAATATGGCAACGTCTGGGTGCATGTTGGCGATTCGCCGCAGTGTGGCGAGGCTCAGCCGATTCGCCTCGACGGCCATATCGTACAGATAGGCTCCGGCTTCGTTGCGCAGATCGGCGTTGTCGGGGTCGTAGCTCAGCGCCGCTGCATACAGCCCGGCAGCTTCGGCGGAGTAACCGATCTCATCGGCCAGGCGGGCAGCGTCGGCGATCTGAGCCGGGGTATCTTCGGCCAGTTGGACGCCGCGATTCAGGGCGGCCTGCGCCAGCAGGCGTTCGCCGTTCTCCAACAGAGCCAGTCCCAGCGCAAAGTGGGCGAGCGGGTCGTCGGGGCTTCGTTGACCCGTTGACGGGCCTCTGCGACGGTCATGCCGATGGGAATGCTGCTTTCCTGCATGGGCGGCAGACCCATTTCCGGTTCCTCAGGTAAACCGTTTACCGGCAACGGTTGTCGCAACTCCGGGTTGCTGACTGCCACAATGCCGATGAACAGCCCGATCAGGCAGATAAACATGAATGTCCCCAGACCGCCCAACATCCAGAGCTGTTGCCGCCGCCGGGCGCGGCGCATGGCGGCGGAGGATGGGGCGCTGAGCGTCGGAATAGGCGGCGCAGCGGCAGGGATGACTTGCGGTGGGGGCGGCGTGACGGTTGGAGACGGTGACGCCGGGATATTGACAACGCGACTCGGTGTGTAAGCCTGGGTGCCGGTTGCTTCAACCGCGGCTTGAAAATCCGCCACCATCGCGCTGGCCGTCGGATAGCGATCCGCCGGGTCTTTGGCAAGCGCCCTGAGCAGTACATGCTCAATTTCGGCGGGGACATCTGGATTAACCTGGCTGGGAATCGGCAAGGGCCGGTAGATGTGGTCGTGGACAATGGCGTAGGGAGTATCGGCGTTGAAAGGCACCCGTCCAACTACCAACTGATAGAGCACAATCCCCAGCGAATAAATATCGGTGGCCGGGCTGAGATTCTTGACACCTTGCGCCTGCTCCGGGGAGATATACTGCGGCGTGCCCAACAACATATCCTGGCTGAGGGTCGATTCGCCAGCTTCGACCATCCGCGCCAGTCCGAAGTCGGTCAGGTAGGGAATACCCTGCACATCGACCAGGATGTTCGAGGGTTTGATGTCCCGGTGGAGCACACCTTGCTCGTGGGCGTAGGTCAGGGCGTCGCCAACGTCCAGCATCAGCTGGGCGGTTTCCTGGAGGGTCAGCCTCTGGCGGTTCAGGCGTCCCTTCAGGGTTTCGCCTGCGATGAACTCCATCACCAGGTAGGGTTGACCATCGTGTTCGTCGAACCCGTGCACCGCGACGATGTGGGGATGACGCAACCGGGCGACGATCTGGGCTTCCCGCTTGAAGCGCGCCAGGAAGTTCGGGTCTTCTTTAAATGCCTGATGCAGCACCTTGATGGCAACGTAGCGGTCTAGGTTGGCGTCGTAGGCCCGGTAAACCGTTGCCATGCCCCCCTGACCCAACTGGTCAATAATCCGGTAGTGCCCGACGGTAGCGCCATTTGTAAAGCTCATAAGCCAATCCAGATGTGAAGAGTGTATCTGCGCCTGTTTGTCCATCACACAGGCGCGTCTGATTGATTCGGGAGAATTATAGTCGAACAGGCAACGTCAGAGTAGTAGCCAGGTATCGTGACCGTACAGGCCCTGCCTTAACAAAGGTAGCGGCGGCTTTGTCGCCACCGCTACCAGTATACAGCGAGAAATGCTGCCCTGTCTCTGACAGACTAGCGGTCCTGGAGCGCGGCCACACCGGGCAAGACACGACCTTCCAGCAGTTCCAGGCTGGCGCCGCCGCCGGTTGAGATGTGGGTCATCTGCTTTGCCAGACCGGCCTGCTGCACTGCCGCCGCCGAATCGCCGCCGCCGATGACCGTCTTAGCGCCCTGGGCGGTCAGATCGGCCAGGATACGCGCAACCGCGTTTGTACCTTTGGCGAACTCGGCTTTTTCAAAGATGCCCATCGGGCCGTTCCAGACGACGGTCCTGGCACCTGTTAGAGCGCGCTGGAAAACCTCCAGTGTCTTGGGACCGACATCCACGATCTTCCAGCCCGCCGGGACGCCGTCCGTCACATTGATGATCCGGGTCTGTGCGCCATCTTCCAGCGAGTCGGCGATCACGGCGTCTACTGGCAAATGGAGACGGTCGCCGCTCTTTGCCAGCAGGTCGGCGGCTGTTTGCACGGCCTCAGCTTCCACCAGCGAGTCGCCCATCTCGTAGCCTTGCGCCTTGAGGAAGGTGTTCGCCATGCCGCCGCCGATCAACAGCTTATCCACGCGCTGGAGCAGCGACTCGATGACGCCGATCTTGTCGGAGATCTTCGCGCCGCCCAAGATTGCCACAAAGGGCCTGGCCGGGTTCTCGATAACGCCGCCCAGATGTTCCAGTTCCTTTTCCATCAAAAAACCGCCGACTGCCGGAAGGTAGTTGGTCACGCCAGCGGTGGAAGAATGGGCGCGGTGTGCACTGCCGAAAGCGTCATTCACGAAGATGTCGCCCAGTTCGGCCATCTGCGCCGACAGAGTGGCGTCGTTCTTGGTCTCTTCCGGGTGGAAGCGGGTGTTCTCCAGCAGCAGCACGCCGCCATCCGGCAGTTTCGCCAGAGCTTCTTTGGCCGCCGGGCCGACGCAGTCCTCTGCGAAAGCCACCGGCACGCCCAGCAGTTCGCTCAGTACGGGCACAACCACGCGAATCGAATACTTGGGATCGGGACCTTCTTTGGGACGTCCAAAGTGCGACATCAGGATCAGCGCGCGGGGCTTCTGTTCCAGAATGTAACGCAGGGTAGGGAGGGACTCGCGGATGCGGGTATCGTCGGTGACTTTGCCCTCTTTGGCAGGTACATTGAAGTCCACGCGAACCAGGACGCGCTTGCCGCGCAGATCGACATCACGGACAGTTTTCTTGTTCACGGGGAAATTGCTCCTTGTGCCTACAAGAAACAGGGGCGAGGCGATGCCCCGCCCCTGTCAAGGCGATACGCAGACTGCTTTGGGATGAGGGCTACAGCTTCTTGCCCATCAGCATTGCCAGCTCGGCGGTACGGACGGAGTAACCCCACTCGTTGTCGTACCAGGCCATCAGCTTGAGCATGTTGCCGTTGAAGACTTTGGTGAATTCCTTGTCCACGATGCTGGAGCGCGGGTCGCCCTTGAAGTCGATGGACACCAGCGGCACTTCCGAGAAGCCCAGGATGCCTTTCATCGGGCCGTTGGCGGCGGCGCGGAAGGCGTCGTAGACCTCGTCGTTAGTCACTTCGCGCTCAAGCTCGAAGACGCCGTCCACCAGCGACACGGTCGAGGTCGGGACGCGCACAGCGATGCCGTCGAATTTGCCCTTGAGGTCGGGGATGACCAGAGCGACGGCCTTCGCAGCGCCGGTCGAGGTAGGGATCATGCTCATCGCGGCGGCGCGGGCGCGGCGCAGGTCCTTGTGCGGCAGGTCCAGGATGCGCTGGTCGTTGGTGTAGGCATGGATCGTGGTGATCAGGCCGCGCTTGATGCGGAAGGCGTCGTGCACGACCTTGGCAGCGGGAGCCAGGCAGTTGGTGGTGCAGGAAGCGTTGGAGACGATATGATGCTTGGCCGGGTCATACATATCCTGGTTGACGCCCAGGACCACCGTCAGGTCGATCTCGCCTTTGGCCGGGGCAGAGATGATGACCTTCTTCGCACCGGCGTCTAGGTGCGGCTGGCACTGTTCGCGGCTGACGAACTTGCCGGTGCTCTCGATCACGATGTCGGCGCCCACGTCGCCCCAGGGAATCTTGGACGGCTCTTTTTCGGTAAAGGCGCGGATGCAGTTACCGTTGACGTACAGGTTGCCGTCGCGCACTTCAACGCTGCCACCAAACTGGCCGTAGTTGCTGTCGTATTTCAGCAGGTGAGCCATCTGGGGCAGTTCGCCGATGTCGTTGAAAGCCACAAACTCGATCTCGCCAGGGTACATGTCGTAGGCGATGCGGAGAATCTGGCGTCCAATGCGCCCGAAACCGTTGATACCAACACGTACTGCCATGGTAGTCTCATCCTTTCAGTTTGAGCTTTGATCGGTCGCCTGCGGCCTGAGCCGGGCGACGCAATACCCGATAGATTTTCACTCTCAGGCCGTCTCTTTAAGAAGACTGGCCTGGTAGTTGGCATACACTTCTTGTAGCGCCTGGGCGAGCTTCGTCGGATCGTGTCGCCAAGGACGTTGAACATCGGTCAGGTCTGCATAGACGATCTGATAATGCCGTGTGACCTCGTATTCTTGCGGCGCTGGCTGGACGTAATGCGTGTTTTCCCCTGCGTTGAGCGAGGGAAAGTGGTTGTTGGCGAGCACAACGTCAATCAAGCCACCACCAATGTGCCGTTCCAGTGCCAAAATGTGATCGGCAACGTCGAAGCCGTCCGTTTCGCCGGGCTGTGTAGCGACATTACATACATAGACGCACAACGCTCCGCTCGCCCGGATAGCCTCGGTAATGCCCTTGATCAGCAGCGTCGGCAGGATACTGGTGAACAGGCTTCCGGGTCCGATGGCAATCAGATCGGCGGCCAGGATAGCCTGGACGCTCTTAGGATAGGCGCGGGCATCCGGCAGGCTGATAAACACGCGCTCGATCACGCCGCCCGCCTCGGTGATCTTCGACTCACCGCTGATGGAACGCAGCCCGGCGGAATCGGCGTGCCAGACTTCGCCCATCAACGTGATTTCGTCCAGCGTGGCGGGCAGCACACTGCCTTGAATTGCCAGCACCCGTTCGGCTTCGACCAACGCCCGGTCCATGCTGCCGGTAATGCTCGAAAGCGCCGTCAGGAACAGGTTGCCGAAGCTATGCCCTCCCAGGTCGCCCGTCCCGAAACGGTACTGGAACAACTGGGTCATCAGGTCTTCGTCATCGGCCAGCGCCGCGATGTTATTGCGCAGGTCGCCCGGCGGCAGGATGCCCAGGTCGCGCCGCAGACGCCCGGAACTGCCGCCGTCGTCGGCTACGGTTACTATTGCGGTGAGATTGCTGGTGTGTTTTTTCATCCCACGCAAAATGCTCGGCAGACCTGTTCCGCCGCCAATGGCGACAACCTTCAACCCCCGGCGGCGCACGTTGTGCGCATAAACCACATCCACCACCGACAAGGCGTGGCGGCCAGTGAACGGCTCCAGAATGCTTCGGCTTAGCTTATACAGGCCCACAGCGACCAGCCCTATCCCCACGCCAACGGCCAACAGAATACGCACCCCGTTGGGTAGGGAGCGCAGCATCAGCGCGGCGAGGACGTCAGGTAGCTGTTGGTGACGGTACAGGTCGATGACGATTTCGGCCAGCCCCAGGCTGATGAAGGTAATCCCCACCAACAGGACAACCAGCCACCGCTTGATCCCCAAGCCGGGTGTGAGCCATTTCAGGTAGGAGCGACCGCGTTTTTTCATCGACTCATAAAGCACTGCCACTTATTCCGCGTTTTAAGCGCCCAAGCCGGTGAGGAGATTAACATGCGGGCGGGATGCTGTCAAAGCTAAAGGGCTGATCTTTGACCTGATTCTGCCTGCCTAACGGCAGGTCCGATTTTGACTTGCGCCCGCTGCGTGTTACAAAATACCTCGACTTCGGATGACGTTTCCGACGAAAGGATTATCCCAATGGCGGACTTTGGACTTACCCGCCGCCTGACGAACGCGAAGGGCGGCAAGATTCTGCTGCTGGTAATGGACGGCCTGGGCGGCCTGCCGCGCGAACAGGGTGGCCTGACCGAGCTAGAGACGGCCCACACGCCCAACCTGGATCGGC
>VSSL01000643.1_pt1 | contig 10629 bp, 13 predicted proteins | sample 4557531 | NCBI WGS metagenome assembly VSSL01 (sample SAMN10986726, study PRJNA523729) | hot springs metagenome | isolation source: hot springs | place: India:Timba, Gujarat | collected 2018-05-31 | reverse complement strand
GGGGCACCATGGGCTGGGGCGCCGCCGGTCGAGGTCCGACGGGCTGAGGTTGCGGCGCAGGAGCCGCCGGCTGGGCCATGGGTGTGACCTGGGTCACGATAGGCATGCCGCCCACTTGTTCCACTTCCACCTCGAAGTATTCGCCGTCCACGAACACGTTGAATGTGCACACGCCGGGGCCTTTGGGCGGCGCTTCCTTCTGCGGCTTTTCCACCAAGAGGCCTGCTTTTGCCTTTTTCACGAGTTCCTCCTCCGCCTTCACCTGTTCCAGGGTCTTGGGTTTCACTTCGTCCGGAATGGGTTCATGGCCGTATTTCCAACGCAGGAACCGTTTGCCCGTCGTCGGGTACAGCGCATAGACGAGCACGTCGTCGATGTCCTTGGCCAGGCCTTCCACATCCTTCTTGGCCTTTTCCAGTTCGGGTTCCAGGACGTCCGCGGGACGAACCGTGATGGGGGTTTCTCCGCGAGGATAGCCCTTGAGGGCCTTTTTCTGCACTTCGGGATCGATGGGCACGGGGGTCTTGCCGTAAAGGCCGTAGCACAGGTCCTTGACCTGGGCGGTAATCATCTTGTAGCGCTCGTCCTTGGTGTCGAAGAGCACGTTGTTCACGGTCTGGATGCCCACGATCTGGCTCGTGGGGGTGACCAAGGGGACCTGGCCCAGTTCGCGCCGCACGATGGGCAGCTGCTTGAACACCTCGTCCAGCTTGTCCAGGGCGTCCATCTCCCGCAGCTGGTTCACCAGGTTGGACAGCATGCCGCCGGGGGTCTGGTGCAGGAGCACATTGATGTCGATGATGGACATGCGATCGTCCAGGAGATGGCGGTACTTGGGCGAAATCTTTTCCATGTACTCGCTGCACTTGGCCAGGAGCTTGAGGTCCATGCCCGTGTCGCGGTTCGTGCCCTTAAGGGCCACCACGAGAGGTTCCACGGCCGGATGGGACGTGCGGTACGCCCATGGCGACAAACAGGTGTCCACGATATCCACCCCCGCTTCGATGGCCTTGAGGAGTGACATATCCGCCATGCCCGACGTGAAATGGCTGTGGAGGTGGATGGGGACCTTGACGTTTTCCTTCAGGGTTTTGATCAGGATGTAGGCGTCGTAAGGGGCGATGAGGCCGGCCATGTCCTTGATGCATATGGTGTCGGCCCCCATGTCTTCCAGTTGCTTCGCCTTGGAGACGTAGTATTCCAAGTTGTAGACTTCGCCGCCCATGCGGGATTCGGTGAGCGAATAGCAGATGGCGCCTTGAAAATGCTTGCCGAACTTCTTGATGACCTTGACGGCCGTGTCGAAGTTCCGGAAATCGTTCAGGGCGTCGAACACCCGGAAGATGTCCATGCCGTTTTCGCAGGCCCGTTCCACGAAGGCTTCGGCGACGTCGTCGGGGTAATTTCGGTAGCCCACGAGATTCTGGCCGCGCAGCAGCATGGAAAACGGCGTCTTCTTGACGTATTTCTTGAGGGTGCGGATGCGTTCCCAGGGATCTTCCCCCAAGAAGCGGTGCATGGTGTCGAAGGTGGCCCCGCCCCACACTTCCATGGAGTAAAACCCCACCTTGTCCATGTCTTCGGCGATGGGCAGAAAATCTTCCGTGCGACCGCGCGTGGCGAACAAGGACTGATGGCCGTCGCGGAACGTGAGATCCTGGATTTTCACGGGATTGGTCACGGGAATGGGTTCGTCGACGAGTCCGGCTGTCAACACGCCATGCTGTTCCGCCATTGTGTGTCTCCTTTTGATTCGAGAAGGGGTCGAGAGGGGGTCGCGGCTATCGGGCGAGACGCAGCTGCCAGAGGCGCCTCGTTTCCATCATGGACTGACGGCCCGAAAGCGCCCATGCGCTGAAAGGCGCCGTCGGTTTCGGGGGTTCGACGGCGCGCGCCGGCGGGGCCTGCACCGCTGTTTGGGCCGCCTGGAGTTGCATGTAGTAGGTGACGGCCGCCGTGATGGCGGCCACGATCTTGGGCTGCACGTTCATGGGAGGCTCCTTTTTCACAGACCCAGCTCGGAAGCGATGCCCGTCATCGCCTTCAGACTCAAGGCGATGAAATCATCCAGGGGCACATCAATGCGTTCGCACAATCGGATGTGATCCCGATTCACGGATCGGGCGAAATCCTTGCTCTTCATGCGCTTCTTGACCGATTGGACGGCCACGGCCGCCATTCTTTTCTCCGGATGGACCAAAGCCGCCGCCACCAAAAGGCCCGTGATGGTTTCCGCGCAGGTCAGGGCGTAATCGAGCCGTGTGCTCCGTTCCAGGCCCAGGGCTTCGGCGTTGTGGCGCACAATGGCGTTCTTGACCGCTTCCGGGAGGTCTTCGCCGTCCAGAAGTTCCAACGTCTTTTTGCCGTGCTCTTCCGGTGTCTCTTTGGTGATTTCGTAGTCCAGATCGTGCAGGAGGCCGGCCACGGCCCAGGTTTCTTCGTCTTCCCCGAAGCGCCGGGCCAGCTCTCGCATGATGGCCTCTGTGGCCAAGCAGTGCTTTTTCAATGTGTCCGTATGGATATGTTTGTCGAGGAGAGCCAGGGCTTGATCGTGCGTCATGGGTCGGTCCGAACCACGACCGGGTTAGGCCGCCCGGCGTGTCTTCTTCTTGAGGTTGCTGATACGGCGGCGGAAAGCGTCCGCCAGCTTGGCGTTGCCGGCTTCCTTGGCTTCGTCCCGTTTGCGGCGCAGTTCACGGATCTTGGCCTTGAGCGCCCGGACATCCACCCCTTTTTGCTTGGTGGTCTGATCGACGATGCCCTTGGCTTGCTTGATGGCGGCGATGAGTTCCGCCTTGTTCATGGCGTGAACCCCGACGATCCCTTCCAGGGTGAGGGCCAACTCGCGGAGTTCCTTCGCCGTCATTTTGTCCAGAGGTTTTTCCTTCGTTTGCTTTTCCTTCTTCTTACCCATTGTCCGACTCCTTCTTCGCTTTCACCGTCGTCGCTGCCGTTTCGGAAAGAAAAGGCCTGATGAGGTCGATGGGAACGGGAAAGATCGTGGTGGAATTGTTTTCCGAGGCGATTTCCCGCAACGTCTGCAGATACCGAAGCTGCATGGCCATGGGGTTTTCCTGGATGATCTGGGCGGCTTCCCGCAGCCGATCCGCCGCCTGGAACTCGCCCTCCGCATGGATGACTTTGGCGCGCCGTTCCCGTTCGGCTTCGGCCTGCCGGGCCATGGCCCGCTGCATCTCCTGGGGCAGGTCGATGTGCTTCAGTTCCACCACCGTGACCTTGATGCCCCACGGGTCCGTATGTCGATCCAAGATGTCCTGGAGATGGGCGTTGATCTTTTCCCGCTCGGCCAAAAGTTCGTCCAATTCGGCCTGGCCGCACACGCTGCGCAGCGTGGTCTGGGCCAGCTGACTGGTGGCGTAGAGGTAGTTTTCCACGGAAATGACCGCTTTCACCGGATCCACCACCCGGAAGTAAATCACGGCGTTCACCTTGACCGAGACGTTGTCCCGGGTGATCACATCCTGGGGCGGCACATCCGCCGCCACCAGGCGAAGACTCACCTTCTGCATGCGGTCGATCACGGGAATCAGCAGGATCAACCCGGGCCCCTTGGCGGCGATGACGCGCCCCAGCCGGAACACCACGCCCCGTTCGTATTCGTTGAGGACGCGGATGGCGTTGGCGAGGAACAGCACCACGAGGACGACCACGGTCGCCAGACCGTAGAGAGACATAAAAGCCTCCGATATTTCAAGGAAAATCAAAGCCATGCCCGGGGCAGTGGCCCCTATTTATCATTGATCCTCGTGACGTGCAACTTCAAATTCCGGACGGAAACCACCCGCACGCGTTCCCCTTCCGGAATGGGCCGGTCGCTTTCCGCGTTCCAGAGTTCCCCTTGGACGAAGACTTTGCCTTCGGGGTTGAGCGCCTGGGTGACCACGCCTTCGGCCCCGACCAAGGCTTCCACGCCCACCTGGGGCCGCCGCATTTGCGCTCGAAAGGCCAAGGCGGCCACGCCGGCGAAGAAGGCGGACACGGTCAGAACCGTGGGGATGAAGACGGGCATGGCCACGCGGAAGGGCTGTCCCGGCACGTGGAAGAGCATGAGCGATCCCAGAATGAGGGAGAGGGTCCCGGCCAGGCTCAGCATGCCGTAGCTGGCCACTTTGATTTCCAAAATGAAGAAGATGACGGCCAGCATAATGAGGATGAAGCCCGCGTAATTCACCGGAATGGTTTGCATGGCGTAAAAGGCGAGCACCAAGGCGATGGCCCCGATCACGCCGGGAAGGACAACCCCGGGCTGGGATAGCTCGAAATACAGGCCTGCCAGGCCGATCATCAGGAGGATATAGGCGATGTTCGGGTTGCTGATGGCGCGCAGGACCTTATGGCGCCAACCGGGTTCGATCACCTGAATCGCCTTGCCGCGGGTGCGCAGCGTGCGCTGGTAGCCTTTCCGCTGCACCTCCCAACCGTCGAGCTGGTTCACGAGGTCGGGAAGATCCTGGGCGACGAGGTCGATGATGTTTTGGGCGAAGGCTTCTTCGGCGGTGGCGGACACGCTCTTGCGGACCGCCTCTTCCAGCCATTTGGCGTTTCGGCCCCGTTCTTCGGCCAAACTTTTGACAAAGGCCACCAGGTCGTTCACCACCTTCTCGTTCATGGTTTCCGGCACGTTGCCGCCGGTGCCGTGACGGGGTGGGCGGCCCCGATGTTTGTTCCCGGAGCCATGGCCGCCACGTCCGCCGCCGCTGTGATGAAGACGCCGGCCGAAGCCGCTTGGGCCCCGCTGGGGGAGACGAAGACGACGATGGGGATCTTGGCGTTCATCATGGCCTTGACGATCCCGCGCATGGCCGTGACCAAGCCGCCCGGGGTGTCCAATTCAAGGATCAGGCATTCGGCGCCGGCTTCCTCGGCTTTTCGGATGGCGTGTTCGATAAAGTCCTGCAGCCCGGGATTGATCGTGTCGTGGATGTGGACAAGAAAGATAGGCCGGTCCTCGGATGCCGAAGCCTCGGCGGCGGAAAAGAACCTTAACCCCAGGCAGAGGACGGCTGCGCACAAAAGACCGAAAGCGAGTCCCTCTACGGACGGGTGGCGCCGAAATCGAAAAAAGACGGGCATAGGGGCCGCTCCTCCTTAGGAATGCAAGAGTGCCAAGACCTCCAGGAGATCCTTCCACGCCTCGGCCTTTTTGGCGCTGTTGCGCAGCAAGTAGGCCGGGTGATACGTGGCGATGAGCGGGATGCCCCGCCACACGTGGGTTTTTCGTCGAAGGTCCGAGATCGCCGCCGTTGTTCTCAAAAGCGTCTGGCTGGCACAAGCTCCCAAGGTACAAATAACCTGCGGCCGGATAGCTTCCAACTGGCGGATGAGAAAAGGCGAACAGGTGCGGATTTCCTCGGGCTCCGGCACTCGGTTCCCCGGCGGCCGGCATTTGACGACGTTGCAGATGTAGACCTCTTCACGGCGCAGCCCGATGGCTCGGATCATCTTATTGAGAAGCTGGCCCGCCTGGCCTACGAAAGGGCGCCCCAGCCGGTCTTCGTCGGCGCCCGGCCCTTCGCCCACAAAGACCAGGCGGGCCGCCGGGTTTCCTTCACCGAAAACCAAATGGGTGCGACCGCCGTGGAGGGGGCACCGCCGGCAGTCCCCCAAATCGCGGCGGATGTCTTCCAGAAGCGTTGCCTTGTGCTGCCGTGTATCGGAGGGAACCGGTTCGGGCCCGGGAGGAGAGCCCCGCGAAAGGGGGAGGTCGTGGGTCGGGGGCTTCTTCGGCATAGCCTCGAACTGCTTTGCCGACTCCAGCCTTTCGCCGTCGTATCCTGCAGTGTCGCCCGGTCGCGGCGAATTCGAGAGAAGCACGTCCCGCAGGCCCCACAGGCGCAGATGGACCAGGGTCGAACGGAGGCTTTCCGCGAGGTCGTCAGGATCCGTCGAATGCTTTTCCTCAACCGTCATGACCTTCGCCTCGTTCATCCACGGAGCGCCAGGGCTTCGATGCGGTCGAGGATACGACGGGCGGTCTCTTCTTTGGAAAGACACGGAAGCTCTTCCACTCCTCCGGCGCGATCCAGGATTTTCACCACGTTCGTGTCGCATCGAAAACCTGCGCCGGGTTGCGTCAGGTCGTTCGCCACGATGAGGTCCAGGTTTTTCTTGCAGAGTTTTTCCGCGGCGTTCTCGATGAGCTGTTCCGTTTCGGCGGCGAATCCCACAAGAATCCTTCCGGGCTGTTTTTCGGCGCCGAGTCCGGCCAGGATATCGGGGTTGCGAACCAAGCGGATGACGAGATCGTCGTCTCCCTTTTTGAGTTTCTGCGGGGCCGTTTCTTCCGGGCGGTAGTCACTGACGGCCGCCGCCATGATGACCACGCGGGCGTTCCGAGCCAGCGCTTTCACGGCCTGCTCCATCTCGCGGGCCGTGGTGACGCGATGCGTCGTGACGAAAGGGGGATCGGCGAGGGTCGTAGGACCGGTGACCAAATCCACATGAGCGCCGCGCCGGGATGCCTCCAGGGCCAGGGCGAACCCCATCTTTCCGTACGACGGGTTGGTGATGAACCGAACCGGGTCGAAAGGTTCCCATGTGGGGCCGGCGCTCACGACGACCTTTTGGCCGCACAGGCTCTGCGGGGTTAGAGCACGGCACGCCGCTTCCGTAATGAGGGAGAGATCGGCCAGGCGCCCAGGCCCTTCTTCGCCGCAGGCGAGGGAACCCGTTTCGGGTTCCACAACGACGACACCCCGCCGCCTGAGGACACTGAGATTGTCCTGAGTGGCGGGATGGGCATACATCTTGGCATTCATCGCCGGGCAGACGATGACGGGGGCTTCCGTGGCCAGGAGCACCGTGGTGAGGTAATCGTCGGCGATGCCGGCGGCCATCTTGGCCAGAACATTGGCCGTGGCCGGCGCCACGATCACCGCATCGGCGCATCGGGCGGCTTGAATGTGGCCGATTTCCGATTCCAGACCCAGATCGAAAAGGTCGGTAAGGACCGGTCTGCCGGACAAGGCCTGCAGCGTCAAAGGGGTGATGAACTGCTGGGCGGCCCGCGTCATGACGACTTGGACGCCGGCTCCCGATTTGGTGAGCAGCCGCACCAGCTCGGCGCTCTTATAGGCGGCGATGCCGCCCGTGACGCCCACGAGCAGGGTTTTCCCGCGAAGTCTTTCCATGGAGGTTCACTGCAGGCTTCTGGACTTGATTGAGGAACTGTCGGCGCGATGCAGGTCCGTTCCGGTTTCCACGGCCCCGGATCGGGCTCCCGTCGCCGTCGGCACCACGTAAAGCTCCACATAGGTGTAGTAGCTGGATTCCCGAATGCTGATGATGCAGAAACGGTCGGGTTTTTCAAAGAGGAGCACGGACTTCCGATAGCGAATGTCTCCCCGATGTTTCCAATTCTCCCGAGCCAAGGCCACCATGAAGAAGTTGACGACGGAACTGGGTTCCACCCGACCTTTGAAGGTCAGCATGCCGCCCTTGACGGCGCCCCCCTGAAACACCGTGGATTCCTTGGTCACCAGGGACAGTTCGCTGGGGATGGGAATGTCTGGAAAGTCGTAAAAGCTCGGGGTGACGGCTGCGGTCGTGGTCGCGGGCTGGGTGGACGATCCCGCTCCGGGCGATGTGGAGGTGTTGAACCAGGCGCACCCGCCCAGCAGCACCGTCAGGACGCCCGCGATCATGAGCCTTACCGCCGACACAGATCTTCGTCGCATGAGCCGCCTCCTTTGCCTTGTGGCGCAGCGTCATAGTCAAAAGAAAGGATTGGTTCGTCTTTCCCTTCCCACGGTCGTCTCTGGCCCATGGCCCGGGAGCACCCGTGTGGCGTCGTCAAGGGTGAAAATCTTCTCTTTCACCGATCGGATGAGCCTCGGGTAGGAGCCGCCGGGAAAATCGGTGCGCCCGATGGATCCGGCGAACAGGGTGTCCCCCACGAAAAGGACGCCGGCATCGGCCATGTGAAACGCCACGTGGCCCGGCGTGTGGCCCGGCGTTTCCAGGACCTTCAGCCGGATGTTCCCGAAGCTCAGTTCTTCGCCTTCTTCCAGCCATTCGTCCACCTTGCCCTGGGGCGAACGCGCCGAGGCGGTGAAGAGGGCCCCCAGGCCCACCTTGTGGTCCATGAGCAAGGGTTCGTCCCTGGGATGGAGAAAGATCAGGCCCCCCAGGGCTTCTTTCAGCGTCCAGGCGTCGAGGACGTGGTCAAAATGGCCGTGTGTATTCAAAATGCCCACCAGTTCCAGACCCAGCTGCCGGATGCGACCGATGATTCGGGACGCGTCGCCCCCCGGGTCGATGACCACGGCCTGTCGGGTTTCTTCGTCCGCCACGAGATAGCAATTGGTCTGCAGCATGCCCACAACGAGCTGTTCCAAAATCATAGAGCATTCCTCTGTTTCGGGCGGCGCGACGGTGAGCGAGGCTTTCCCTCGGTGCGGTGCCGTCGAAGCCGGCGTGTCGCGAGACGATCTTCACCGTTCGAAGACGATGAGTTCTTCCACAGGACGGCGGTGGGACTGCTGTTTGCGATGGGCCGGATGGCCCAGGGCGATGACGGCCATGAGTTCCAAGCGTTCGGGGAGGCCTAAACGGTCCCGCACGGCATCCTTGTTCTTGAGAATTTCTCCGATCCACACCGCCCCGAGGCCGAGGGCGTGGGCGGCCAGAAGGAAATTCTGAATGGCGGCGCCTACCGCTTGGCAGTCTTTCACGGGATCGTAGGACGCTTCCTTGTCGAGAAAAACGGGAACGAGCACGGCGGAGGCCTTAAGGGTCGCGCTGTAACGCGTCAGGCCCGCAAGGCTTTCTTTCAGGGCCGTGTCCCACACGACGGCGAAACGCCACGGCTGATTGTTCAAGCCCGACGGCGCCCACGAGGCGGCCCGCAGGAGTTCCATTACGGTTGCACGGTCCACCGGTGCCTCGCTGAAATGGCGCACACTGCGCCTTTCGTAGATGGCCGTGATCGCATCGGGCAGGGCTGGGTTCTTTTCCATGAAGACTCCTTCATCCGCCGGGGCATATCGGAAGAGTTCGGCTTTATGGCTTGCGTTTTCCGCAACGGCAAACCAATATATTCGCAATATGTGAAATGGGTCAAGGAAAGCCGTGCGCGGCTCTCCGGGCGATGGACCGTGTTGTGGCGCGGTCGAGATGATGGGGCCGGCACGATCGGGACGGAGGATACGTGGCGCTGAAAGTGTCATGGCCAGGAGACGGGACGGTCATCGTTTTGCTCGACGGGGCCGTGGATCGAGACACGGTGCCCGAACTCCGCCGGAAGGTTTTCCGGGATGTGGTCAGGAAACGGCCGAATCAGGTCCGGGTGGATTTGTCGGCGGTGGGCCGTATGGACACGGCCGGCTTGGCCTTCCTTTTGGAGCTGCGAAACGCCCTCAAGGGGCAGGGGGCGATCCTCCGGCTGGATGGGATGACGGATGCGGTGAGGCGCCTCGTGGACCTGGCCCGATTGGAAAACCTCCTTTCGGACAGCCCCTGAGGGGATCGAAAGCATAAGGCGTCGGGGAGACGGCGCTCATGCCGCCCTGAAACGCGACGCCGATGGGAAGCGCAAGGCACAAAAATGCCCACGATGGACGACAGAGACGGCGCGAAGGTTTTCACCGAAGGGATCATCGAGGTGAAGAGTCTCAGCAGCGGCTACGGCCGTCTGCAGATTCTCCACGACGTGACCTTCGCCATTCCGTCCGGGAAAGTGACCGTGATTATGGGGGTGAGCGGCTGCGGCAAGAGCACTTTGCTTCGACACCTCATCGGTCTTAAACCCACCCCGCCGGGCCGTCTGTTTGTGGGCGGATCCGATATGGCCTTTTTCGGCCCGCAGGAATGGACGACCTACCGAAAACGCATCGGGGTTCTTTTTCAAGGTGGAGCCCTGTTCAGTTCCCTTTCGGTGCGGGACAACCTGGCCGTCCCCCTCAGGGTGCACACCCGCCTTCCCGAAACGACCATCCGCATCATGACGGACATCAAGCTCCATCAGGTGGGCCTGACGGAGTTCGGGGACTTCATGCCGTCCCAGTTGAGCGGGGGGATGCGGAAACGGGCCGGGTTGGCCCGGGCCATGGTCATGGACCCGGAGATTCTTTTCGTGGACGAGCCCTCTTCGGGTTTGGATCCCATCACGGCCGCCGGTTTGGACGAGCTTCTCGTGGACCTAAAGGACGCCTTGGGGATGACCTTGGTCGTGGTCACCCACGAATTGGAAAGTGCTTTCCGCATCGCCGATCAAGTGGTGGTCCTGGACGCCGGAAGGGTCTTGGCGGCCGGGTCCCCCGAAGCCGTGCGGTCGAGCCGAGAGCCCAGGGTTCGCCAGTTCTTGGAACGGCGGGCGGACGAGCGGACGGTGGATCAGGAGCGCTACGAAAAACGGATGGCGGCGGTCGGACTCAAAAGGCGGGCATAGGAGCGGAACGTGTCGGGGGCTTTAACGCTGTTGGATCGCCTAGGCCGATGGGGGCTTGACCACGTGCGGAGGACGGGACGCGCCGGCGTCTTCCTCTACGAGGCGGTGCGGGGCGTCTTTCGGCCGCCTCGGAAATTCCATGCCGTTATTCGACACGTGTATTTCATCGGGACGAAATCCTTTTTCGTCATCGGCTTTACGGCCGCCTTTACCGGCATGGT
>VSSL01000642.1_pt1 | contig 10634 bp, 11 predicted proteins | sample 4557531 | NCBI WGS metagenome assembly VSSL01 (sample SAMN10986726, study PRJNA523729) | hot springs metagenome | isolation source: hot springs | place: India:Timba, Gujarat | collected 2018-05-31 | reverse complement strand
CTTCCTTTAGGTGAGCTATGTATGCTTTTCTTCTATTTGTATCCTTTAAAATCAGTTTTGATAGATCCCATTTGTTATTCTGATTTTTCGTTTCTGCTTCATACGTGTTAATTTAATCATTTAAATAAAAGCAATGTAAACTAAATTATGAAACTCTCTAAATCTTTGTCATCGGATTATAGGTTTATTAGTTTTATTGAGAGTTACGTGTTTTTCAATAAAATTTAATAAAATAAAAAAGCCATTTTGATGACTACAAAAGTCAGTAAAATTCATGGAATAATTTTGAAAAAATTTCCTTTCGGTGAAAAGGATATTATTTTTGATTTATTGGACGAGGATGGAGATCGTAAAACTTTTTTTGTGAGAGGGGGGCAAAATCTTAAAAGCAGGTTCGTTGGGTATATACAAATCGGATATGTCTTATATATAGTCTGCACTAAAGGAAAAAATTTTTTCTATCCTCAGGAGATGAATTTGGATACACGGAATATATTTGATTTTTACAAAAAAGTATTGATCATCTTCATTGTTATTTAGACTTGATTAATATAGCAGCATCAATTAGCCGAGATATACATTCTAAAGATTTATATCAAAAATTATTGTCATCGTTATCATCTCTGCAACAAGATACAGATAGTTTGGAAAAAATATATAATGAATATATCAAATTCTGCATCAAATCATATGGCATAAAATTAACAGAATTAGAATTAATTGAGCAAAAAGGGGGATTGTTTTACTATCATTTTGCCTCTAATAAGGTTTTTTTGCATAATCAGAAGCCAGCATCAATAGATGTTCAGTTAATTAGCTTTGATTCGAAATTTAAGAAATTCTATTTACAAAAATGTTTTTATAACTATATCGATAATCATATCAAATTGAAATTTTAGTCTAGAATTTATAATCTGCTATAATTATAAGTCAATGACTATACGAAATATTGGATTAATTGCATTCGTTATCTTGGTAGGTTTATCTGTGTTATATCTTGTGCCAACATTTAATATTGATTTTGCTGGTCGGAGATATTTCTATGAAGGTTTACCAAGTCTGTTTGATGCTCGCTCCTTACAGTTAAATATAGATTCCGCGGGTAATACAGACGGTTACAAATATGTGGTAAAGTCGGCTTCAATTCCTGATTCAAAACAGGATGTACATCTACTAGTTGCAAGAGATTTACACATATTTGAAGAAAGATTACGCAATTATGTAGGTAATAATTTTGAAATACGGACTGATATAGGAAGCAATGATGTAACTTTAACTTTTTTATTGAATAAGAGTTTGGAACAGTCAACAAATTTGTTAACTTCTACTAATGCAGATTTTGAGATTCGTACACTAAAAACCGTTACTACTTCAGAATCGCAGAGTGAGGGTTCTTCTCCCCAATATGAGACTTTAAATTTACAAAGAAATGATTTTGGTTTTGCTGAGTTATTGGAGCGGCAATCTGTAGGTAACGTGTCACAGTATGAAATTGCATTACCCTTAAGTCTTCTCATTACTCCGGAAAAAATTGATTTAATTCGGAATCAATTGAATAAACCTTTGCAAGTGTCTGTTGCAGGGTCTGAGTGGCAGGCATACTTTGATTACAATCAAAATTATGTACCTACAAGGCTCATATTAACTAGCATACCAAATCGTGCCCAAGCTACTTTAATAAAAGGTTTTTTAAATACTGAACCTACTAATTTAGCTTATAATCTAGAAGGAGTTTACTATGTAGAATATCAGTGGTATCAATCGTTGATACCGTATGCTGTAATGATAATCGCTGTGATTTTGGCTTTCTTACTTGATTATTGGAGATATAAACGGACATCAAAAACACGTATTTTTTTCATACTAGGTTTGACGTTCATATCTTTAGCTGCTGTAAAGTTTTTCAATCAGACTTTTTCTGTAACTACGGCTCTGATCTTGTCCATTCCTCTAATTTTTATCATTCTATCTACTCATTACATATATCTCTTTTATTTCATCGGTTTAATATCATTTATTAAATTGCTGACTTTATTGAAAGGATTTGATATATCTATGGTGAGTATGGTTTTGATTCTAGTCTTTGCTATATTTTTATATCTAGCGAATTATATAAATGTCGTCAGAAAACATGTCCCGTCTAAAATCAATCCAACAACGGTTTAAAGTTTTTAGTAATATTAAGTTAAGTTTAAACAAATTTGACTATTTTTTAATTTGTGTATTCGTATTACTTAGCTCTCTTATAATAGGTTTATCTGTTTACTATCACCTATATGAATACATATGGCAATTTGCACGATCTAATTTATTTACACTAATTGTTATTATCGTTGCAGGTATGACTTTATTCTATTTTTCGTATCGGCAGTTTGTACGAAAAAATCCTAAATTCATTAGCATGCTGGTTTATTTATTTGTTTTATCCCTTTTTATGTATTGTGCAATAAGTATTAATTTTTTGTTAAATAATGTTTTAGAAAAAGCGTCGTTTACTAACGGCATAAATATTTTTATATTTACTACTTTGTTTTTATTCGCAACGATGCTTTCAAAGTATGATTTTCCTCAAATATTTAATGTCGTTGAGTTTTATAAAGTATCTCAAAATTATTTTTATACTAATTTAGGAGTATTTTTAGCTTTTGCTCTCGTTATATCTGTAATTGGTTATATGAATGTAACTTTTGTCTATGTTATCGCATTTCTAGTTTTATTAATAATGTTGTTTATAGCAAAAGGTTTACTTGCAAATATTAGAAGTTAGTGTATATAAAATATATCGAAAATTAATCTATATAAATGTCAAAATTAGTTATTAAAGGCAGTACCCCAATAAACGGTACTGTATACCCTGAACAAAACAAAAACTCTATCTTGAAGCTTATTCCTGCAACTATTCTGTGTGAAGAACCAGTAACTATCAGAAATGTACCTATGAGTTCGTCTGTGTTAGTTTTTATAGACGTTTATAAAGCTCTTGGTGGAACAGTAGAATTTTGTGGTCCTGGTGTGGTACGTTTTGATCCTAGAACAATAAATTCTTACATTATTCCTGAGGATTTAGCCTTAAAAGAAAGAGCCACTTTTGTATTTTTAGGGCCTTTACTGGCTAGGTTTGGTAAGGCTGAAATTTCAGATCCAGGAGGATGTAAGTTAGGAAATAGACCTTTAGATGCTTTGTTTCAAGGACTATCAGAGTTGGGAGTGAAGATCGACAAAGATAACGGTTACAAGATGTCTGTTCATGACTTGAAGGGTAAGGACTTAATTTGGTTGATAGAGGCTTCTGTAACAGGAACAGAGAATTTGATTCTTGCTGCTGTAAAAGCAAAAGGTAAGACTGTAATTTATAACGCTGCTTGTGAACCGCATACGCAAGATTTGTGTAATTTTTTAGTGTCTGTAGGAGCAAAGATCGAGGGTATCGGTTCCAACTTACTTACTATTGAAGGAGTAGATTATTTGTCGGGTGGTGAATGGACCGTTATTCCTGATCATATAGACATTGGAGGATGGATTGTTGCTGCTGCAATAACAAATGGAGAGCTTTTGATAAAAAATGCGATTCCCCATCACATGCAACAAATATTGAATTATTTTAAAAAATTAAATCTTTATGTAGAGGTTAGGGGTGATGATTTATTTGTACCTAAAGGTCAAATTTTAAAATGTCTTAGAAATGTACGGGGTGATATAGATAAAGTGCCAGATCAGCCTTGGCCAGGTTTTCCTGTCGATCTTATTCCGCAAATTTTAGTTTTAGCACTTGAGGCAGAGGGTAGTATAAAGATTTTCTCAAACATGTATGAAACTCAACTATTTTTCATTGAAGAACTACAGAGAATGGGGGCTTCTGTCATTATGGCAAATCCTCACCAGGTGATCACTTTTGGCCCTTCTAGATTTCATGGAGCAACAGTAACCGCTCCTAGTATACTGCAATGTGCTCACGCTCTTTTACTGGCGGCTTTGGCTGCGGAAGGATCGACGACTATTTTAAATGCAGAATCTATTTTTCGTAGATATCCAAATATAGTGAAAAATCTTCAGCAATTCGGGGTTGATATCAGTTTGGTCGATTCATAAAATATTCAAAAATTGTTAAAATCGTACTTATGAAATCTGTAAATAAAGTTATATTAATTGGTAACATTGTACAAGATCCAGAGGTCGTACAAATAAGTCAGGATACTGAGCTGGCAAAATTTACGATCGCAATAAATGAGTCTTACAAGAAACCCGACGGCGAAGTCACTGAGGTTACTACATATATTGATTGCGAAGCGTGGTCTGGTATTGCAAAAGTTGTAAAAAATTATTTAAGAAAAGGTTCAAGAGTCTATATAGAAGGCAATCTTAGGGCTGATAAATGGACTGATGCCGATACAGGCAAATCTCGAACTAAACATAAAATCCGTGTTTTAGATTTAGTAATGTTAGATACTCGTAAAGATGCTAATAGCTTAGATTCGGCGAAATCTATTGATGATGCAAATATAAATGTAGTTGATGATGAATTACCATTTGATCTGTGAATCTTAAAAGAAGAAAACTTGGTCGTTAGACCGGATTTATACTTTTGAATTTTGTCAAATATTTTATTTAAATCTACTTTACTACTATATTGACTATCTTATTTTTGACGTAAATGAAATTTTCAATCTGTTTACCTTCTATCCATTTTTGAATTGCAGGTAAATTAAGAGTCTTTTCTCTGACACTGGACTCTGCTTCATCACGCTCAATTTCTATTGTAGCTCTTAATTTCCCGTTTACTTGTACGCCAATAGTAATAGTCTGATCGATAACCATAGCTGGATCGTAATCAGGCCAGGGCTGTACATGGATAGATTTATCTTTTGTGAATTCTTCAAATCGGTAATTATGTAATTGTTGCCATAATTCTTCTGCAATAAACGGAGCAAATGGAGCTATAACCTTTAAGAAACCAGACCATTCTTCTTTACCTATATACTCTTCCTTCTGAGCAATATTTACAAAAATCATTATTTCACTCACAGCTGTATTAGTCTTTAGGTTATCAATCATTTCACCTACGTTTTTGACCATCTTGTTGTAGGCAATTTTTAGAGTTTTACTTGACTGTTTATCTGAAACTTTTGAAGAAAGAACATATATGTCATCTATAAGTCTTCTACATGCTTTTAGTCCTCCTTCTTGCCAAACTATCGTTGCATCATATGGTCCCATGAAATTAATATAGAGTCGTAATGCATCAGCCCCATAAATTTCTATTTTCTCGTCTGGATTGATGACATTGCCCCGTGATTTCGACATTTTTTCGCCATCCGGTCCTAATAATATTCCCCCGTTCATGCGCCATGCATACGGTTCTTCTGTAGGAACTAAGCCAAGATCAAAGAAGAACCTGTGCCAGAACCTAGAGTAAAGTAAATGTAAGTATGTATGTTCAGCACCGCCAAAATACATATCCACTGGCAGCCAATACTTCATTTTTTCCATATCGGCGAAGGTTTGAGAATTATGGGGATCTATATATCTTAGATAGTACCAGCAAGAACCAGCCCAATTAGGCATGGTATTAGTTTCTCGTTTGGCAGGAGTACCATCTTTCGCAACTGTATTAACCCATTCAGTGTTTTTCGCAAGAGGAGATGTCGCATCAGAAGATGGAGTATAGTCAGGTACATCAGGCAGTAGAAGAGGAAGCACTTTGTTATATTCGTCAGGATTTTCAGTACTGCATATGGCTTCAACTTCGCCATTTGCCTTGTGAATCAGAGGTATAGGTTCACCCCAATATCGTTGACGTGAAAATAGCCAGTCTCTGATTTTATAGTGTACTTTTTTCTCACCAAATCCTTCTTTCTCTGCTTTTTCTATTAGTTGAATCGTAGCCTCTTCGACAGTTAAATTGGAATACTCTTCAGAATTTATCAAATATCCACTTTTTTGCGTGTATGGTAATTGGGTTTCCGCGTCATCATTTGGCTTAATAACTTGCACAACTTCAATATTAAATTTTTGAGCAAATTCATAATCCCGTGCATCATGCGCCGGGACTACCATGATTGCGCCTGTGCCATAACTCATGAGAACAAAATCAGAAATCCATATAGGCACTTTTTTATGATTGAATGGATTAATCGCGTAAGATCCAGTAAACACGCCAGTTTTTTCTTTAGTGTCCGCTAACCGTTCGAATTCAGTCTTTTGCTTAGTTTTTGCTAAATATTCTTCAACAGCTGCTCTATATTCGTCTGTCGTCAATCGCATTACTAGCTCGTGCTCTGGAGCCAAAACTAGACATGTCGCACCATAGATAGTATCCATTCTCGTCGTAAAAATTTTGATTTTGTTTTTCTCAGGATTATCGACAGTAAAGTCGATTTCCACACCTTCGCTCCTGCCTATCCAGTTAATTTGTGCAGCCTTAACTGACTCTGGAAAATCAACTTTGCTTAAACCTTCAATCAATTTATCGGCATAAAGTGGTATTTTTAATACCCACTGTTTAAGCATACGTCTTTCAACAGGACTTTTACCATCACGTTCAGCAACAAGGTTACCATTGGCGTCTTTTATTACTTCTTCGTTTGCCAGGACTGTTTTTAAATTTTCACACCACCAGACGGGCTCTTCTTTTAATTCAGCGAGTCCGTGTTCGTAAAATTTTAAGAAAAACCATTGTGTCCATTTGTAATATTCAGGATCCGTTGTATTTATCTCTCTATCCCAATCAAATCCATAACCAGCTTCTGCAAGCACTCTTCTATATGCGTCAGTCGCCTCTTTTACTATTTGAGCTGGGTGTACATTTGTTTTAATAGCAGCATTTTCAGCTGGAAGTCCAAAAGCATCCCAACCAATAGGAAATAGCACATTATATCCAGACATTCTCATTTTACGAGCGAGAACATCCGGCAGAGTGTAGCGCATCATGTGCCCTACATGTAAACTTTTTCCTGAAGGATATGGAAATTCAGCGAGAATATATTTCTTTGGTTTCTTACTGAAATCTTCAGCCGCATACACTTTGTGCTCCCGCCAAGCTTTAGCCCATTTGCTTTGTATTTCTTTGAAATTTATTTTGCCCATATTTTTAATTACTATGTATGCATATTTTAATGCAAAACTTCGTTAACGCAAAACTTCCTTTCAGTACACATAAAAAGCTTTCCTATAATGTAATAAATACAATCCAATATAAAGGCAGTAAAAGATATAATTAAAAATGCTATACTGTATATGATGACTTGCTTATATTTAAAATCTTCCGGCCATGTACTGATTAGTAAATCCATTCATGTATGTATCGAGAATTACACGAATGTTAGGGATATTAGCTAGTACAAAATCTTGGATTCTTTTTATTGCTTCTTGTTGCTGACTAGGATCGCTACCTGACTGTTCGGCTAAAGCGTATAACTCGTTTCTTTTATCTTCAGGCAAAAGAGACAAAGCCATATCGTATATTTCAGCCTCTAACTTATTATATACTCTTGCAACTTCAAAATTTACCACATCTTCAGACACATCCGGGCCTTGGGATTTAATACTATTTATGGTCTGAGGGTCAAGAGGAGGATACATATTTGGATCTGTTGCGGAGAGTTGCGAGTAATGGGCCAAAAAATAGTGTGGTCTGTACTTACGATTCACTAATTCGAGTATATACTCTCTGAGCTTCACATCATAATCTCTCGGTAAGTTTGTCGGGTAAGCGGCAAATGGTACAACATTTTTTGTGTTGTTATTTGGTTGCATGTTTTGATTTACGTTGTGTTGATTGTCCATGGTATTTCAAATATAAATATTATTTGATAAATGTCAAGCTGTAATTACGCGCTCTAATGCAGCAATACGTTCTTCTATAGGAGGGTGTGTTGAAAACATTTTACGTAGAAAAGACCCTGATTCTTTTAGAGGAAAGTCAATGAACATGTGAGCATTACCTTCGGTTGCGTGTATCACTGGTGTGTCATCTGCTGCCAATTTTTTTAATGCGCTAATTAAACCTTGTGGATATCGTGTGATTTCCACTGCTGACATATCAGCTAGGAACTCTCTACGTCGTGAAATAGCCATCTGGATCATTAGAGAGATAATGGGAGCAAGTATTACTAGTATCAACTCAATGATTACCATAACAATATTTGCACCTTCATTTCTTCTATTTTCGTTATTATGAAGAGTGCCTCGTAAAATTGCATCTGTCGCATAAGTTAAAACACCAGCCAATACCGAGACTATCAACATTAATCTTATATCATAATTTCTAATATGAGCTATTTCATGCGCTATAACTCCGTCAAGTTCTTCTGTATTTAGTTTTTGTAAGAGGCCCAGTGTAATAGCTATGTGTGAATGTTTAGGATCACGTCCTGTTGCATAAGCATTAAGAGCATCTTCTGGTAGTATATGTACTCTTGGCTTAGGAATACCCGCCTTTATAGCTATGATTTCAACTCTGTCATTTAAATATTTAAATTCAGGGTTATCTGTCACATCAATGGCACCTGTCATCCTTAGAACAAGTAGATCTCCAAAGAAGTAACTAAATAATGAGCCAATTAATGATGCAAAAAAGGCTATAATTCCTGTATACATGCCATTTATCCAGTTCCCCGTGAACAAATAATTAATTAATGTTATTGTTACCACAATAAACACAACAAAAAACGCTAAGAGAGCAGAGGATAAAAGCTTATTTTTATCAATTTGGGAGTACATATATAATTATATATGTTATTCTCATTAAGATGTCAACAACCTCCTGTAGAGTACGGCTTTGCACTAAATAAATTGATTTTTAGTAAAGCAAGAAACAATGATCTACGGGAATATATTAGTAAATTCAGACTAGTATTTTTATATAAGAATTGTTCGTGTTAAACAAGGACCTTCATTAATAATTTCTATGTACTTTTTTACTTCTTGTGATCCATATAACTAGAAAATTAAAAAATTTAATGTGCGGTTTATCTATGGAGTTTATATATTGATAGATAATGAAGGTCTGCAAGGCCTCGTGAAAAATATTAAGTAAAGGTTTATAAAAAATTGACTCCTGAATACGCTCGATTCTATAGATCATTTGATATTATCTCGAGTGATATTCCATGCGACATCAAAATGTTATTTGGTTAAAATTATTCTTTACGAATCTTGACCTGTCCGCCCCATTCAGGTGAAACATCATATTTAGCATTTTCTGATGCTTCAAAATAGCTGACAGGCTTATAGCCCATAAACGAGGCTACTATATTATTTGGAATAACAGAAATCTTCTCGTTATATTCTCGTGCTGTCGTATTGTAAATCTGTCGTGCCGCAGCTATTTTCTCCTCAATGACAGAATCTTGATCCATGAAATTTTTTATCGCTTCCTGGCTTTTTAGTTCGGGATAGGCCTCGAGTGTAACCCGTAGAGCTTGTATTGCACCAGTCAAAGTATTTTCAGCTAGAGCCTTTTGATTAGCATTGGAAGCTTCTGATTGTGTAGATCTTGCTATATCTGCAGCACTACGAAGCTCTGCTATTTTTGTTTGAATCTCTTGATCTGCTGATACCGCTTTTTTCTACAGCTTGTATTAAATCGGGTAATAGATCGTAACGATTTTGAAGTCGTACATCTATTTGTCGCCAAGTTTCATCTACGCGAGTCTTTGCAGCTACTAGAGAATTATATATAAATATAAAAGCTAGACCAACTACACCTAAAAGACACACAAACAATACCAAAAGCGTAATTATTATAGTCATCGTATCCTATTATAACACATAGTCTATAAAACACAAACTTATGATATATTGATATTTGATTAATTATTGTGTTTTGTTTTGTGTGTTTTGTGTCACATGTCTATGATGATTACTGCAATATGAATTTTGTCTACATTTAGAATAGCACATAGAAGTGTTACAATATCTAATGCGTAATAGTGATGCACAAGATAATACTGTAAAAAGTTCTAAAAAAAAGAGAAATAAAAGAAAAATTGACATTACAGACCGCAGTGGTATTGAAAAATCTATCGAAAATCATTCTTTAACAAAACTAAATAGCTCTAATTCTGAACCATTAGAAGAGAATAGTGATGCCGTAGATAATGATAGAGAAGAAATCTCTCTTAGATTTCGAAATAGTCTTGTTAAATTAGCATTTATAATAGTAGTAGGGATCTTTTTGGTAGTAATTCTACTCATGGGATATTCTTATTATCGAGAGACCATATTTTTGAGGGATTTGTCTAATGTAGACCGTGATAATTTTATATTCTATTACCCAAAAGCATTTGTACAAAATCAAAATAGTGATGTCGAACTAGATTACAAAAGTCCATACACTAATCAAAGAGGATTTTCTTCTACTATCAGGTTTTTTAATGTTGAATCCTTAAATAAAGCGTCGAAAATTAAAGATAAAGAAACTTGTAAATTATTCGTCGAAGGTAAAATTGATAATGCTTCTAATGAAAATATGGAAACGGATAATCAAGGTTATACAATAGAAAAACTTGAGTTCGATAATTTTTTTGGTAAGAAAACTTGCTATTTTGTTATCAAATATGATATGGCGAAACTTTTTGATAATGAAATGCTTACCGGTCAATATATTATTGCAGAAGCGAAAGTAATAGTGATGG
>VSSL01000641.1_pt1 | contig 10644 bp, 9 predicted proteins | sample 4557531 | NCBI WGS metagenome assembly VSSL01 (sample SAMN10986726, study PRJNA523729) | hot springs metagenome | isolation source: hot springs | place: India:Timba, Gujarat | collected 2018-05-31 | reverse complement strand
GGGGGTAAACGTATGCCGATGATGCCAGAAACGATAGGGACCGAAGCGCTGTTCATCCACAAAGAAGCGCAGTGGTTCTACATGGGTAATCTCCGTCACCCAGAGCATTGGGATACCCCACAGAGGGCGCACTGTATACGCGATAATGGTTCCCGGTTCCATCCTGTCGGGCACGGGCGTCAGGATATCGAAGCCCATGTAGGGTGGAGTGATGACCTTCAGGTTGGCAGGGCTGGAAAAGAAATCCCACACCCTCTCCAACGTAGCGGGTATCGTTTGTTCCTCTTCAAAGCGAAAGAGATTCATCGCTCCTCGATTGTACCTCAGTCGTCATTGGGTATAGTAATGCCAGCGGCACTTCAGTTCCACGCTTTTGCCCGGCGCGAGGGAAAGCTTCCACACTATCTGGCTGAGCGGATTCAACGCTGAAGTGGGGTAACCGCTACCATGGATGATAACCGGGCGTCCCAGCACTGTCCGCTTGCTTACCTCAGCCTCGGGAGTCGCGCTGTCTACTTCGCCTACTAGCTGACGGGTGACCTCCATGTCCACCGCCTTCTCCGAGTAGTTCGTCAGCGTCAGCGTGCTCTCCATCTCTACGAGAGTATAGTCTACTCCGCTTATCGTGGTGGCTTTCGCGGTGCGCTTCAGCTCCGTATCGGTCTGCTTGACGGGTATGTTCACCGCGGTGCCGATAGCGATGTCTACAGCGCCTCCGCGCGGAGTATAAGTGATGGTATCCTGTGCCAGAACCGTATTTCCGCTGAACAGTAGTATCGGTGCGGTGGTGAAAGGATGTTCGGTGGTGTTGGTCAGCCGAACCTTGTGAATCACCTTCGGTGCGGCAAGCGCGGATTGTATTTCGGCGCTGCGAGGCTCCGGCTGTGGGGAGTTGGGCGGCGTACTGCCGAACGGCGGAACATACAGGGTGTACACGTCTTTGTACTTCAGGGTATACTCAGACACCGGCAGGGTCATACGTTCCCCTTTGCGCAGAGAGACGTTCTTCACGGTGAACACAAAAAGGTCTTCGCTCACCCCCGTGCCCGCCACCTCAGGACCGAGGTCGGATTCAGGCGGAGGTGGTGCGCTTTCTGCCAAACCGCCCCAACCACCCGCGGCTATGCGAGGAGCCTGTGCCATGAGAGCGTTGGAGAGCGTTCTGCCCGCATCAGTGCGAAAGTACTGCGAGAGCTGGGCAAAGGTCTGCTGAAGACCAATAGGGTCACGCGTATCTTGTAGGCGAAGCTGGGTACACCGATGACGAGGTCTACTGTAGCATTCTGGAAGTCGGTCAGCTCATTGATAACCGACGCCTGCAGGAACAGCTTCGCCCCACCCTTGCCGTCCAGTATCAGCCGGTACTGCGGTATCCAGCGCACGCCTTTTTGCACATACATCATGCCTACCCGAGCGCGCTTCGCAGGTTGCCGGTTGCCCCAGTTGAGATGCAGAGTCAGCAGGTTGCGAAACTCCGCGTCTATGGTGGCTGTGACGTAGTCGCCCAGGAAGGTGACATCCTGAACGCGGTCCAGATTCATCGCCCGCGTACCTTCGTCCGTTTTCAAAAGAAGAACGTTGCTCTTCACGGGCAGCTTGTCGCCGGTATTTGGCGGGCTGATGGCTTCCAGCTCCTCAGGAGAACAGACAAGCACGCCCACGATAACGCCCGTGTGTTTGGTGCCTGAGACCTCCGTGAGCACCACTTTTGCGCCAGCGTTGGCTTCCAGCAGCTCACGCAGGCTGAGCGCAGTATGTTTCAGGTCCACTCTGCGCTGTCCGGCAACCACCGCCTGCAGATTCGCCTGCGGAGTAGCAGAGTACGCCCAGAACGTTCCCAGAATGGGAGCAGGCAGATAATCCATCACCACGTTGCCCCGCTCGTCGGTGGGCATATCCCCTTCGTGGATCACGTAAGCGTGACCGTCTTTGAACACAACCAGCTCTTTGACCGGCATCTGCGTCAGCACGTTCTGCGTGCTGGTGGTCTGCGCCAGGGCACATAGCCACATCGCTTGCACACACCACACCACGGCGAGCATGATCCCTCTCATCGGGCAATCCTCCTGAAGCGTTTGTTTCTCTCTAATTGGACAACGCAGAGGCGCACAGGGTTACCGACTGCGTGACCAGTAGTCTATCAACCGTGAATCCTCTGCAGGGTCACGCTGTGTCGTGACGGTTTGATCGTGGATGCGACGGAGCGCATCCCTCCAGTTGGCGCAGGCTAAACGGCTGCGCCACGAATCACACTCGACGAACTACTACCGCGCCGCGGAGGATGAACAGGCATCTTCAAGCACCCCCAGCGTGCGTTGTGCCGCTTCCTCCCAGCGAAAGCGTTTGGCGCGCTCCAGACCGCGCTCCGCTATCTGCTGGCGCAGCATCTCGTCTTGCGTTATGCGCAGGATGCCGTTGGCAATCTGTTGCACGTCACGAGGGTCTACCAGCACGCCCCCATCCCCCACGACTTCGGGCATGGCAGAGGTGTTCGATGCCAGCACTGGCGTGCCACAGCCCATCGCTTCCAGAGGGGGCAGACCGAACCCTTCATACAGCGACGGATACAGTAACGCCGAAGCGGCGGCATAGACACCCGGCAGGTGCTCACGCGGAATATAGCCTGCGAATACAATGTGGCTCTCCACACCCAGCTCACGCGCCTGCGCTAAGATGCGCTCGTGTTGCCATCCGGGCGCGCCTGCCAGCACCATTGGTGGCAGGTCTGCGCGTTGTCGCGCCAGTGCGTAAGCCTCCAGCAGACGGGGCAGGTTTTTGCGCGGCTCCAATGTGCCCACAAACAGCAGGAACCGCTCGGACAGAGGGTAACGTTGCCGCACCATCGGCTCCAGAGCACGGGCGTTCTCGGGCGTAAAGATGGCGTCCAGACCGTACGGGATGACCGCTATTTTCTCATCGGGCACTCCGTACAGACGCACGATGTCGGAAGCGGTGGATTGCGAGATAGCGATGACCTTTCGGGCGCGGTGGACGCTTCGGCGGGTGATGCGCCTCAGGTACGCCCGGCGTATCGGGTGGATAGTTTCGGGAGAGACCTCAAAATTGAGGTCATGCACGGTGACTACCCCTGCTCCGTCCCAGCGCATCGGCAGAATGAAAGCAGGCGAAAAGAATACGTCTACCCTGTCTCGCCAAAGCAAGCGAGGTAGCACCGTTTGTTCCCAGAATACCCGTTGCACACCAGAACGCAGGGGACGCGATGCAGAAACCCAGCGGACTCCTTCGCCAGCGGAGACAGGTAGTTGCGAAGGCTCACCGTACAGCACAATTTCGTGTGAGGTTGCCTGCGCGACAAGTTCCGGTACCAGCGCACGAATATAGTGCTGGATGCCGGTGTGCGTGGTAGACAGCAAGTGTACGTTCACGCCGATGCGCATTCTTCACAGCATTTCCAGCGACTGCAGGGTGCGGTAAAGCATATCTGCCTGTTGCGCGCTCAGTTCCCGAAGCGGAGGGCGCACGGTCATCTCCGGCAAGCCGCGCCAGGCACATATCCGCTTGATAGCGGGGATAAACGGCATGGCGTCTACCATTTTCATCACAGCCATCAAGCGTTCGTTCAGCAGGGTCGTATCCTCGCCGCGGCGTGAAGCGGCATCGATGCCGACCATCAGCTCGGGAAAGGCGTTTGCCAGACCCGAAACGCATCCGGCGGCTCCGGAAGCCAGCGCATCCGCCAGCAGGTTCTCCGCCCCCACGAATATCTGCAGGCGGGGAAAACGTAGCAGGAAGGAAAGCGTTGTTTCCCAGTTGCCGGAGCTATCCTTCAAACCAATCAGGTGGGGGTAGTCCAGCAGTCCTTCCACCACTGTGGGTGTAATTTCCACTCCTGCCAGCTCCGGGTAGTTGTATAACAGGGTGGGCATCTCTACAGCATCCAGCAGCTGCATATAGTAGGCAACCAGCCCTTCGTCCGAGACGCCTTTGTAATAAAAGGGCGGGATGACCAGTATCGCATCGCATCCCTGCTGTTGGGCGAAGCGGCTGAGGCGAACCGTTTCGGGCAGGTTCGCGCAACCGGTTCCCGCAATCACTTTCAAATCGGCGGCGCATTCGCGGACGGTAGCGATAGCGCGCTCGCGCTCGTCCACGCTCAACGAGGTTCCTTCGCCTGTGGTACCGCAGACCACCACACCCACCACGCCGCGCTCGCGTTGCCAGTCTACCAGTATGCGAAACAGGGAGTAGTCTACCTCTCCCGATTTGGTTAAGGGCGTAACCAGAGCGGTATAAACGCCCTGTGGCAACGCTGCGGTCATCCCGACTTATTCTCCTCCTGCTGGCTGCGATGTGGGTTGCGCAGGTGGTTTGGGTGGTGCCGGTATGGTCGCTGTCGGTTGCAGGAAAGGCAACAGCAGGTCCACCGGAACCGGGATGATAGTGGTGCTGGTGCTTTGTGCGCTCATCTCGGAGATGGTTTGCAGATAGCGCAGCTGCAGTGCGGCGGGTTGAGTCGCCATCATCTGCGCCGCCTGCACCAGACGCTCAGCCGCCTGGAACTCGCCTTCAGCGTTGATCACCTTAGCGCGGCGCTCGCGCTCGCTCTCTGCCTGACGCGCCATCGCCCGCTTCATGCTGTCGGGCAATACCACGTCGCGCACCTCTACCGTAACCACCTTCACGCCGTACGGCTCGGTCTGCTCGTCGATGATGCTCTGCAGTTGCTGGTTAATCTTGTCGCGGTGCGAGAGCAGGTCATCCAGTTCCGCCTGTCCTAAGGTGCTTCGCAGGGTGGTCTGCGAAATGAGCGAGGTGGTGCGAATAAAGTTCTCGATTTTGGTCACTGCCGCCGCGGGGTCTATGACGCGAAACAGCACGATGGCGTCTACCGTTACCGGCACGTTATCGCGCGTCATCACCTCCTGGCGCGGCACGTCCATCGTTACCAGTCGGGTATCCACGCGGATGGGGCGGTCGATGTACGGCAACAGGAAGATGATACCGGGTCCTTTGACGCCCAGCAGTCGTCCCAGTCGCAGCACGACGGCGCGTTCCCACTCCGGCAGCACGCGCAGGGTTGCCCGGATGACGAGAATGATGAAGATGATAAGCGCAATCAGAAACGCGCCGGATTCGCTCGCTAACAACTGCTCAATCGTGCTCATGATGTTCCCTCCTCTTTTCGGACTACAGCGGTTAAGCCCTCCATCCGCTCGATAACCACTCGTTCGCCTGCCTTAATGGTTTCTCCTTCGGTGACAGCGTTCCAGTACGCGCCGTCATAGAAAATCTTCCCATGCGGGGCGATATCGGTACGTGCCACTGCGATGGCGCCCTTCATCGCCTCCATGCCAGTGACCCGGCGCGCCTGTTGCGCCCGGATGCCTGCCGCCACGATGAACGCGAAGAAGAGCGAAGTCAAACCCGTCAACGTGAGCGCCACCACCCACGAGACCCGCAGGGCAGGGTCGGGCGACTCGAAGAGCATCAACAGTCCTAACAGCATGGAAATCGCACCGCCCAGCGTCAACACCCCATGCGATGGAGCGAAGGCGTCGGCGATAAACAGGATAATCGCCAGCACCAGCAGGGCGATACCCGCCCACGAGATAGGCAACACCGAGAAACCGTATAGCATCAGCAGCAGGGAGATGGCTCCAATCACACCGGGGAAGATAGCGCCGGGGTTCTGAATCTCCGCAATCAGCCCGTACAGAGCCAGCACGCCCAGAATGGCCAGCACGTTGGGGTTGACCAGTACGTGCAACAGCTTTTCCCGCAGCACCATTTCCGAGCGCTGGATGGGTGCCTCGCGCGTTTTCAGCACCACCGTGCGCTGAGGCAACTTCACCGTGCGCCCGTCTATCTGCCGGAGCAGGGTGTTCAGGTCCGGTGCCACCAGGTCTATTACGCGCTTATCCAGAGCCTGCTTTTCGCTAATCGCCGCGCTCTCCCGAACCGCCAGCTCCGCCCAGTCGGCGTTGCGCCCCCGCTGCTCCGCCAGAGAGCGGATATATGATGCCGCGTAGTTGACCACCTTCTTCTCCATTGTGCCGGGGATGTCTTCGCCGGTGGAGGAAACGGGATGCGCTGCGCCGATGCTGGTACCGGGCGCCATTGCGGCGACATGGGAAGCGACCGTGATAAACACCCCTGCCGAGCCCGCCTTTGCCCCCGAAGGCGATACATACACTGCTACCGGAATATCGCTGGCGAGGATTCCCTTCACGATGTCTTCCATCGAGCTCATCAAGCCGCCCGGGGTATCCAGCTCCACCACCAGCAGTTGCGCACCCCGTTCACGGGCTATCCGTAATGTGCGCGAGAAGTACTCGGCGTTCGGCGGGGCTATCACTCCTTCCATGCGCATGACAATGACCGGAGGCACTTCGGCGGGTTTCTGGGCGAACGCGAATCCCACCCACAGGAGAAGAGCGAGAAGCGAAAGCCGTTTCAGGCTGCCGAACGATGGCATCATGTTACACCTGTCCCTTTCCTCTTGATGAAAGGTTCCTCCATTAGTGTATCACCAAAAGCGGTCTCCGGTCAATCTATACGGCGAACGGGCTGCGCAAGCCTTCAGGCAGGCTGGTCTCGCGCACAGGCAGCCACGAGCGGTACACCGTGCCAGCCGCTCCCGCGCTGGCAAAGTCGCACAGTCGCCGGGCGCGTCCGTCCACTCCCGTAAAGCGCAAGAGAAGAAGCGGTGAGAGCGCGCCGGTTTTCTGTTCCTCGGCGTAGCGCAGGTGCGCCAGGCTGAGCGCAGGCACATCATCCGGGTCCATCGCGTTGAAACGCTGGTCGTACGCCAGTAGAATCGGTCCGCGGTAGAACGAAACCTTCCCTGCCTGTTCGCGTTCGCCCAGCCAGGCGTGCAGGCTGAAATCGAAGCGGAGGCGAAGGGTGTCGCCGCTACGCCACTCACGTTGCAGCGTCAGATAAGTCCCGGGCGTCACATCGGAAACGCGCTGACCGTTTAGCCACACCTCCGTCTTTCGCGACCACGCAGGAATGCGCAGTCGGAGGGCAAACTGCGTCGGGCGGGTGACTCTCACTCCAATCTGCACCTCCGGTCGTCGCGGATAGTCGCCCCGGACGTTCAGCGTCAGTGTTCTCCCTCGTGTCAGAGGCAGCTGCACTCTGCCTGTGCCGTAGTAGTTCAGATTCACGCCGTCGGCGGCGCGCATGACCGCCCATTCGGAAAGCATTCCCAGCCCGCGCGGGGCGTTTACCGAACAGCAGTTCAGTTCGGGCGCGCCCTGATGCGCCTGAAAAACGATGTCATGCGCGGAGGCTCGGCGCACTCCGTCCATCGGCGTGTTGTACGTCCACCACCTGCCGGACGGATGTTGCGCACCTGAAACGGCGTTGTAGGTCGCCAGTTCCAGTTCATCAGCGACGGTGGAATCACCCGTGATGCACAGCACGTCGATGCACAGCGCCATCCATGCAATCACGCAGCAGGTTTCGATAGCGCGCGTATCATAGGGATTGCCGACCGCCTGCTCCGCAGAGGAAAACGCACCCGTGTTGTGGCGGTCGGTTTTGCGGATGCTCCGGTAGATATGCAACACCGCGTGACGGTAGCGTTCATCGCCTGTGATAAAGTACAGTTCGGCAATCGCCTGCACATTGGGCAGGCTCTCCCAGCGGGGCTTGGGCGTCTGATAGAACTCCATCCCGCGCAGAGCGGTGCGTACATAGTCGCCAGCGGGAGGCGTTTCCCAATCTTTTTCTATCTCACGCGCCATCTGCAGGTAACGGGCGTTGCCCGTCGCCTGATACAGCAGACAGAACACATGGCTGATAGCCATGTTCATCTCCTCCGCGCCCGCGCTGAGGATTCGTGCGCCGGTATCCAGAAATCGGCGGCATACCAGGTCCGCCGCCTTACAGGCGGATTGCAGGGCGTCGGCATCGCCCGTTTCACGCCACCAGAGGAGCAAGCCCAGCATACAGTGGTAGTGACCCCACAGGTCCCACAGCGGGCTCTGCCCGTCGTGTGTTTTGCCGGTCAACCGCTCGGACCTCGGATGCGGACCGAGGTAGCCGTCCGTGTCCTGTACGGAGATCAATTCCTTCACGAACCACTGTAGCAGGTCGCGCAGGCGACGGTCGCGGTTGAGGCGATAGCCTTGTACTGCGGAGATAAGGTATTTTCCAGCGAACTCGCCCGCCCAGGGTACCAGCGCACGGCGGGGCTGGCGGTCACGGTCACGAAACATCTGCAGCATCGCCGGGTTGGCAATGGGCGCAGTCAACAGCCACTGGTTCAAATTAGCTTGCAAGCGGTCGGCTATCCAGCCCTCCAGACGAAAGCGAGCCTCCCGGGGAGGCTCGCAAACGGGCGCCGCAGGCATGAAAACACCTCCACACGTCGATTAGGTTCTGATTCGCGACGTATCGGAGGTTTCCCCCTGTTTTTCAAGGGGATGGGGAAGCCACCCACTCACTCTGTATCTCCACGCCCGCCGCCTTCAGCAGGGTGTACACCGGGCAACGCCGCTGCACCTCTTCCTGCAAAGCCCGCACCTGCTCCGGCGAGGCAGAAGTATCTAATTCCACCCTTTCGCGCACCGTGCGGAAGTAAGGCGGCACATTCGGATCGCCCATTGCACCGCGAAGGTCCAGAGAGCCTTCAGCGTGAAGGGTGATTCCATGCACGTCGATGCCCTTCTCCCGAGCGATAATCTGCGTCATCACGGTCAAGCAGCCGTTCAGAGCCGCCAGCACCAGCTCCATCGGGTTGGGCGCGCTATCCTGCCCGCCGAAAGAGGGCGGTTCGTCACTGTACAGAGGGTCAAAATGGCGCACCTGCAAACGCGTGCGCATCCCGCCTTCCGACTTTCCATCCGCGCTCAAGTGCATCCAGATGGGTTCAGTGGTGTGCGTCATGTAGCACCTCCGGCTTATGTTGATTGTTGACTAATTATATCGTATAAATCAATTTTAATGCAATACGGCTGCATCCCCCAAGGCACCAAACGACACAGAAAACCCCGCGCTCTCCGAAAAGGCACGCTTAAAACCGAACACCTCCTACTGGTCGCTCACGCTGATGCCTGTCGCCCCCGACACGCATATCCGCTTTGCCCCTCCGATTTTGCACACAATCTGTACCCACAACCCGGTCAACCACCTCAATCGTCAAAATCTTGCAAAACCAGCATATCCTCTGGTATAATGCTAAGTGCCGCAACCCGTCTGTGTTGTCCTGCGTCTATTTCCTGTCACCTGCTGGGTAACACGGACGACGTGCACGCTCCAGCGAGAGCGACTCATTACTTTGAAAGGAGGTGAGGTAATGAGCCGTTTAGCGCAAGGACGTACCGTCGTGTTCGTGAGTACCTACCCGCCTGTGCAGTGTGGTATCGCAACCTTCACCCGGGATTTAGCCAACGCGGTAGAACTCCATGGATGGACGCCGCTGGTGGTACCTGTGGATAAGGGCGACGTGGACTACGCCGACCAGCGCGTTATCTGGCGAATCCGTAAAGACAGGGTGGAAGACTACGAGCAAGCGGCGCATTTCCTGAACCGACTGCAGCCCACTGCGGTGAGTTTGCAGCACGAGTTCGGCTTGTTCGCGGGCGAGATGGGTCAAGAAGTGCTGCGTTTTGTGCGTGCGCTGAGGGTACCCCTGTTTGTCACTCTGCACACCGTAGAGCCTGAGCCGCGCGATATCATGAAGCGCATTCTGCGGGAGCTCGTGACGCACGCACAGGGCGTCATGGTGATGTCGCACACGGCTATCCGCCTGCTGAAGCAGGTGTACCACGTGCCTACCCACCATGTGCGAATGATACCGCATGGCGCGCCGGATGTGCCGTTTACCAGCACCGATATTGCCAAGAGCAAGCTGGGTCTCGAGGGCAGAAAAACGATATCTACCTTCGGGCTGATTAGCCGGGGTAAAGGCATCGAGGATGTGATTACTGCCCTGCAGGATGTTGTGCCGCATCATCCCGATGTGTTGTATCTGGTGCTGGGGCAGACCCACCCGAACGTGCGTGCCTACGAGGGTGAGAGCTACCGCGAATCGCTGATAGCACTGGTGGAGCAGCTGGGTTTGCAGAACAACGTGCGATTTGTGAACAGCTACCTGACTCAGGAGACCCTGCTGCGCTATCTGGCGGCAACCGATATCTATATTACGCCCTATCCCAATCCGGGGCAGATTTCCAGTGGCACGTTGACCTATGCTCTGGCATGTGGATGCGCGGTGGTGTCTACGCCGTATCTGTACGCGCAGGAACTGCTGGCTGACGGCAGGGGCATACTGGTGCCGTTCCGCAACCCGAAGGCTATCGCGGATGCGTTGAATCGCCTGCTGAGCGATAATGCCTATCGCGAGGGGTTGCGTCGTAAAGCATATCACTACAGCCGACACACGACGTGGACCTCTGTCGGCGCGCAGTTCGGTCTGTGGCTGAGCCGGGCTACGCTTGCTTATCACGCCGCAGAAATGCAGTATCCGGGGCACTACCTGTCGCCAGCGTTCGCGCCGGGCGCAGACTCTACCCAAGCCACTGCGACACCGGAGCGACTGCCCGATGCGGTTTGAGTATCTGCACACCCTGCTCGGTCCGCTGGGGGTGTGGCAACACGCGAATCTGCGCACCCCCGCTCCCGAGCACGGTTACTCCATCGACGACCAGGCGCGTGCGCTGATTGTGGCGACGC
>VSSL01000640.1_pt1 | contig 10648 bp, 10 predicted proteins | sample 4557531 | NCBI WGS metagenome assembly VSSL01 (sample SAMN10986726, study PRJNA523729) | hot springs metagenome | isolation source: hot springs | place: India:Timba, Gujarat | collected 2018-05-31 | reverse complement strand
TTTTTGCAAAGATAGTCATTATTCCAAGGACTTAGCCCGCATCAGGAAATCAATCCGGATCCAAGCGTGTGGGAGGGATACGGATTGGCGCACATCAGATGGTCAGCCATACGATCATGATGGGAGAAAAGCCTAACCTGGTTGGACTCCTGGCAAGACCGCAAGAATCAAAGCCTGAGTTCTTGAAGACCACTGGACCACGGGAGGAATAGCTCTGGGATATCTCAGGATGAACTGAGCAAAGCTCTAACACACCCTGATCCTGCCTTGAAGGCTGGGGCCTGTGTCTGAACCTGAGAAAGGCCTAATCCACCTCAGCTGGTGGCCAGTCTGTCCTGGCTAATGATCTGGCTCAGAGGAGGGTTCTGGCAATGAATCCCTGGCTCATGCTGATGGGGGAAGTGGTGGGAAGGAGGGCGCAGTGAAAACCCATGACCCAGAAAGCAACAATTTCCTGGATCAGGTGGGAGTGGTGCTTCACCGTCCTCGTTCACCGGAGAACATCGGGGCCTCGGCCAGAGCCATGTGGAACATGGGCCTGTCCAGGCTTCTGTTGGTGGGGCCTCTGAGGTGGGACAAGGCGGCCATGGAGAGAATGGCAACAAGGGAGGCCGCACACCTGATAAGCGGAATTCAGATCTATGACTCCCTGGAGGCAGCCCTGGGCTCTTTTCATGTGGTGGTGGGAACAACGGCCAGGCAAGGGGCGGTGAGAGGGCCTCTGTGGAGTCCATGGAAAGCCGCAGAGCGTATCGTGGCCTTGGGACCTCAGGATAAGGTGGCAGTGGTTTTTGGGCCTGAAGACAGGGGGCTTTCCAACGAGGAGTTGAAGCTTTGTCACATGGTGGTGCGTATACCCACGGCCGGCTTTGCTTCCCTGAACTTGGCGCAGGCCGTATTGGTAATCTGCTATGAGATTCATAAGGCTTTCTTGCACAAGAGGGAGACTCCTGTTAAGCCCAGGGAGCGTCTGGCAACTGTATCGGAACTGGAAGGCATGTACAGCCATCTGGAAGAGACCCTCCTGAAACTCTGTGTTATCCCAAAAAGCAATCCCCGATTGGGCATGATGAAGGTCCGCAAGTTCTTCTCCAGGGTCGGGCTGAGGCCCTATGAGGTAAAGATGATCCGAGGTCTTTGCAGGCAGATAGAGTGGTACGCCAAACAGCAAGCCAAGAAAGCGCTGGAAGGGCTCTGTACAAATCAAGTCTCGGGCCCAGATGGTCTGACACCGCCCCGGGACAACAGTTAGTTGTAACCAGGCCAGCTCCTAGGGGAGGCCTGAGAGGATTTCCTGGCTTGAGGGCAGATGGCCTGTGTTGGAAGGTGAGTCATGGAGGAAAAAAGAAAAGAGCAGGAGGCCTTTGGGATTCTGGAGGGCTTTTTTTGTCCCAAGAGCGTGGCTGTGATAGGGGCCAGTCCATCTCCCCACAAGGGGGGCCATGCTCTGGTTGCCAATCTCATGGATTATTGTGGGGAGAAACTATATCCCGTCAACCCTAATTACCAAGAGGTCTTGGGAAGACCTTGCTACGGCTCTGTGGAAGAGCTACCTGAGACGGTAGATCTGGCCATCGTGTTTGTGCCGGCCAAGGATGTGCCCCGAGTGATAGCACAGTGTGGGAGAAAGGGTATCACGAGGGTGATGATTCAAAGCGCAGGATTTGCGGAAACAGGAAAGCAGGGTCGGATGCTTCAGGAAAGGTCTCTGGCAGAGGCCCGTGGTGCAGGCATCCGGATCTGGGGGCCCAACTGCATGGGGCTTATCAACGGTCATACCCGCATGGTGGCCTCCTTCATGAGGCCCCATGTGTGGAAAGACATCTTGAGACCTGGGGATGTCTCTGTGGTGGTGCAAAGCGGTATGGCCTCTGCAGGATTTCTGATGCAGGTCATCAGTGAGGGCTATTTCGGGCTCAGCAAGGCCTGCTCCATAGGAAACCGCTGCGACATAAACGAATGCGACCTCCTGGAGTATTTTGCCCAGGATCCTCAAACCCAAGTGGTGGCAATGTATCTGGAATCCGTTTCAGAGCCGTCCAGATTCAGAAGGGCCATTGAGAACCTGGGGAAACCCGTTGTGCTCTTAAGAGGTGGACTCAGCCGGGGAGGTGCCAGGGCTGCCCAGAGTCATACGGGTACATTGGCCGGAGATGCGAAGGTGGCAGAGGGTTTCTTCAGACAATTAAAGATCCAGAGGGCTTACGACTTCCTGGAATTGATGGATCTGACCAAGGCTCTTTCTGTGTGGAAGGGCAAGAAGGGAGGCAGGCGGATTGCAGTGGTGACATTTAGCGGAGCGGCCGGAATCGTGGCTTCAGACCACCTGGAAAGCCGGGCAATGGCCTTGGCCCAGCTTTCCTCCAGCACCTGCGCAAAACTCAAAGAGGTCTTTCCCCCCTGGATGGAACCTTCTAATCCCGTGGACATATGGCCTGCCATAGAAAGAAGCGGTAGGGAGAAAGCCTACCTGTGGACTTTGCATGCACTGGTGAATGACCCGGGGGTCGAAGCCATACACGTGCACATGTACGTGGATGGGGCACTGGTGGAGGGCTCATGGAAGCTACTAGAACCGCTTGCTTCATGGCCGGGAAGATCAGCCCTTTGGCTCATAGGGGACACCAGATGTTTTATACAGGTGAGGCAAAAGGTGGAGGCCATGGGTATTCCTGTCTTCGGAGAGATTCAAAGGGGCATAAGGGCCCTGGCATTGAGCCTGGAGGAATAACGGGTGTATTAATGATTGGCAATAAACAATCAGGCAGGGTGGCTTTGAGATCTCCTGCCATAACAAGCCTTACAACCAAAGAGTTTTCTTTTTCCATTTGGGATCCAGCCGGAATCAGAAGCCGAAAATGGCTTCATGTGAGGGAACTTCGAAAATGCAGGCCCCAAGATAGCTGATCCTGGGGTAAGATCCCAGTAACAAAGGCATGCCACAAGATCAGCCACAAAAAAATGGCTTGAGCTAAAGTGGCCTAGTAGGATACCTTTGAAGCAGTCAAAAAAAGGGGCTGAAATGAGAACTTCACTAGTCAGGTGTTTATTTGCCTTGGCGTTGATATTTTTGATGGCCAGCGCTCCTAGCGCTTTGGCCCAAGACCCAGAGAAATTCCGCCAGAGACTGGAGAAGAATCTGTCCAAGAAGACAGTGCCGCTCTTTGAAGAATCAGCCAAAGCTCTTTGTGTTTGTCACGATGCAGCTATGGAAGGGCATGTGGGGGTGCTTCAGTACGACTTCCAAGGCGGCGGGAGCGCCTCTTTTTACAAGGTCTACTGCATGGTGATCACCGGGTATCCAGCCTCCCCACCCTGGACCGGGATCGGCTCTTCGAATTGTAATGTCTGGAGTGCGATCCCTGGGCGCTAGTGCACATTTTCGAAAGAACCCATATGCTGATCCCTCGGGGGCGTGGCTTTTTGCTTTGGGCGGTAGGATTGCCTGCCTCGGCTGAAGGTCCAAGCCAGGAGTCCTCAGAGAGACAGACCCCTTTCTATGGATTCGCGTACCTGCGGGTCGGGTTTGAAACCCAGCTCTTCGGCCCTTTGCAGGTGATCCATGGCCTCCTGATTCCTCTGCAGCTTGTGGAGGGCTATGGCCAGATGGTGGTGCACCAAGGCTGATTCAGGGTTTATCTCCAGGGCAGCCCTGGCATAAACAATGGCCTGCTCCCACATCCCTTTCTGCAGGAAGGAGAATGCCAGGTTGCAAAGGGCCTGAAAAGAGTGGGGGGAGATCTCCAGGGCCTTTTGGTTAGCCTCGATACATTGATCCAGATTCCCCTGCCGGAAGTAAATTCCTCCCATGTTGATCAAGGCCTCCACCATGGTGGGCCGTAGTTGCAGGGATTTCTGGAATTCGGCCAGGGCCTCCTCCATCTGATTGTTTTGCAAATATGCCAGGCCCAGATTGTAGTGGGCCTCCACCGAGTTGGGATAGAAACGCAAGTATTCCAAATGCCTGCGTATGAGATCCGTTTGGGGCTGGTCTGTGCTGCTCATTGTACCTCCAAGTGTAGGCAAGTGGGCTTGTAGAAGTTATAATAAGATAAAATGCCACAAAGACCTAGGCCAGGACAAACAGGCCTTTGGGACGATTGAGTTGAATCGCTTTTCTGTTATAAAGACTCCCCTGTGCCCCTTTTGCAATAAAGAGCTGCCCAGATGCTTTCCGGGAGGCATAGGACAGGCCAGTCAGTTCGAGGGCGGGGTCTGCCACTGTGGGGCTGTCTTTGGGTCTGATCCCAGGGGGAACAACCTGGGAGCCCTTCTCATGGATGTGCTTCTTTTTGCCTGTGGTGGAAACTGGGAGAGATTCATGGAGCTTCGCCAGGGGGAGGATTACACAGAGGTGTGGCTGTATGGTTACAATGAAAGGCTTCATCACCTGGTGCCCAATACACAGGGGCCCCGCAGGGGAGTGGGGACTCTTTTCCTGGTAAAGATGGTGCAGGGGGCCAAGGAGATAGCAGGCCATTGACAGGTTTGACTCCCTTTGTATATTCTACCCCGGATTATTTGCCGAGGAATTCTAATTCCCTGCCGGGCCGGGAGTCAGAGGTTTGAAAGCAGTAGACTGGTTTTTGTATGAGTATTGAGGGAGGAGGTTTTTGTTCCATGGAGAAGGTCGGCGCAGTGTTGGTGGCGGGCGGTGGTATCGCTGGCGTGCAGGCGGCGCTGGATCTGGCAGATTCTGGGTACTACGTGTACCTGGTAGAGCAATCGGCAGCCATAGGTGGGGTAATGTCGCAACTGGATAAGACCTTTCCCACAAATGACTGCTCCATGTGTATTCTCTCGCCCAAGCTTGTGGAGTGCGGAAGGCACTTGAACATCCAGATCCTGACCTTGAGCGAAGTAGAAGAGGTCAAGGGTGAAGAGGGTAACTTCGAGGTCACAGTGCTCAAGCACCCTAGATATGTGGACGAGAGCAAGTGTGTGGCCTGCGGCATCTGTGCCCAGAAGTGCCCCAGGAAGGTGGACAATCCCTTTGACGAGGGACTGGGCCAAAGAAAAGCCATCTACGTGCTGTATCCTCAGGCTGTGCCCCTAAAGTACGCCATTGACCGGGCTCACTGCATTTACTTTGAGAAGGGCAAGTGTAGGGCTTGTGAGAAGTTCTGTGAAAACAAGGCCATAGATTTCGAGCAAAAAGAGCAGAGGCTGACACTGAGGGTGGGCTCGGTGATCTTGGCCCCGGGCTTCGAGATCTTCGACGCAGATCTCATCTCACACTACGGTTACTCCCGTTTCCCCAATGTGGTCACGGCAAAGGAGTTCGAGAGGATTCTTAGCGCTTCCGGGCCGTACCAGGGGCACCTGGTGAGGCCTTCAGACCAGAAGGAACCCAAGAGGATAGCCTGGGTTCAGTGCGTGGGATCCAGAAACATTAATCAGTGTGACCATAGCTATTGCTCAGCGGTTTGCTGCATGTATGCCATAAAGGAGGCTGTCATTGCCAAAGAGCACAGCCACCATCCCTTGGACACTGCTATTTTCTTCATGGACATGAGGACCTATGGGAAGGGTTTTGAACGCTACTACAACAGGGCCCAGGAGGAGATGGGGGTCAGATTCATCCGCTCCAGGGTGCACACCATAATAGAGGAGCCCGAGACCAAGGATCTTCTCATCAGGTACATAGGGGAGGATGGAAAGGTCACCGAGGAGCTCTTCGACATGGTGGTTCTCTCCGTGGGACTTCAGACCTCCCAGGAGTTGGTGGAAAAGGCCCAAAAGTTGGGTATAAAGCTCAATGAGCACCGTTTTTGCGCCACCAGCAGCTTTCAACCCGTGGCCACCTCCAGGGCAGGAGTATATGTTTGCGGGGCTTTCCAGGGGCCCAAAGACATCCCCCAGGCAGTGATGGAGGCAAGTGCAGCTGCGGCCAGCGCTGCCTCGGCACTTTCAGAGGTGAGAGGCACCCTGGTCAAAGAAAAAACCTATCCAGAAGAAAGAACTGTTGTAGGAGAACCTCCTCGCATCGGGGTCTTTGTGTGCAATTGCGGCATAAACATAGGCTCTGTGGTGAGTGTGCCAGAAGTGGCGGAATTTGCAGCCACCTTACCCTATGTGGTGCATGTGGACCAGAATCTGTTTTCCTGCTCCCAGGACACCCAGGACCGAATGAAGGCCATCATTCAGGAGAAGAAGTTGAACCGTGTTGTGGTGGCCTCCTGCAGTCCCCGCACCCATGAGCCCCTTTTCCAGGAAACCTGCCAGGAAGCCGGCATCAACAAGTATCTCTTTGAAATGGCAAACATAAGGGATCAGTGCTCCTGGGTGCACCAGAGCTCCCCCAAGGAGGCAACTGAAAAGGCCAAGGACCTGGTGCGGATGGCTGTGGCCAAGGCTGCCATGTTGGAACCTCTCAAGGAGGTAGAGTTGGGTCTTACTCAGTCGGCCTTGGTGGTGGGAGGTGGTGTGGCAGGCATGGTGGCAGCCAGGGAATTGTCAGCGCAGGGTTTTCAGGTCACCCTGGTGGAGAAAGAAGGAGTGCTGGGGGGCAATGCCCTCAATATACGCCATACCTGGAGGGGTGAGGATTCCCAGGCTTTTCTGAAAAAGCTCATAGAAGAGGTTCAGGAGGACCCCAGGATCAATGTTTACCTGAACACGCAGGTGACGGGAGTAGAAGGATTCATGGGGAATTTCACTTCCACCCTGAGGGTTGGAGGAAACGGCTCTGGAGAAGCAGTTGAAGTGCGCCATGGGGCAGTTGTCATAGCCACGGGTGCAAGGGAATCCAAGCCCACTGAGTACATGTATGGTGAGGATCCTCGGGTCCTGACAGCTCAGGAGTTCGACAGGCTTTGGGCCCAGGGGGATCCCAGGGTAAAAAAGGCCAAGAGCATAGCTTTTATCCAGTGTGTGGGCTCCAGGGAGCCCCACAGACCCTATTGCAGCAAGGTTTGCTGCACCCATACTTGCCAAAGTGCAGTAAGGCTAAAACAAGAGGATCCAGAGCGGGATGTAATGGTTTTTTATAGGGACGTGCGTACCTATGGATTCAACGAGGATCATTACAAGGCCGCAAGAGAGCAAGGTGTGCTCTTTTTCCGTTTTGATGTGGAGAATAAACCCAAGGTGGTGAGGACTTCTTCTGGAGCCTTGGAGCTCAAAGGAATGGACCATGTACTGGGGCTTCCTGTGAGCCTGGAGCCAGATCTTGTGATTCTGGCTGCAGCCATAGAACCCAATGAAAACCAAGGACTGGCACAGCTTTACAAGGTGCCCCTCAATGACGACGGATTTTTCTTGGAAGCCCACATGAAGCTCAGACCCGTGGATTTTGCCACAGACGGGGTATTTCTGGCAGGATTGGCCCATTATCCAAAGCCTCTGGATGAGTCCATAGCCCAAGCCAAGGCAGCAGCAGCCCGGGCAGTGACCGTACTGGCCACCCAGAAGATGCAGGTGGGCGGAAAGGTGGCCTATGCTGATCCCAAGAAGTGCACGGGATGCGGGGTTTGCGAATTGGTGTGTGCTTACAAGGCCGTGAGCCTCAAACCAGATACCCTCAGCTCTGAGGTGAATGAGGCCCTTTGCAAGGGCTGCGGCACCTGCGTTTCCTCCTGCAGATCAGGGGCGCTTTCTCTGAAGGGCTTCAACGACCCCCAGATATTCGCCATGATAGACGCACTCAGTGCTTGAGGATACGAAGAGAGGAGGCTCTGAGAGCTTTTCCCCGGGAGGATATTCGTCATGCAACAGGCAATGCAACAAAGTGACACATGGGAGCCCAAGATCCTGGCGTTTCTATGCAACTGGTGCAGCTATGCAGGGGCAGACCTGGCTGGAGTGAGTCGACTGCAGTATCCACCCAACATCAGAGTCATCCGGATACCCTGCTCTGGGCGCATGAATCCGGCCTTCATAGTTGCAGCTCTTAGAAACGGGGTTGACGGAGTGCTGGTTTCAGGTTGCCATCCGGGAGACTGCCATTACCTGAGTGGTAACTACTTTGCCAGGCGGAAATTCACGGTTTTCAAGAGCCTACTTGAGTACATGGGTGTTGAGGAAGGCAGGGTGCACTTCTCTTGGGTTTCGGCTGCAGAGGGGGAAAAATTCTCTCAAGTTGTAAGGGAAGTAACTGAGAAGGTCAAGGCTTTGGGGCCAGCAAGGAATTACGTGCGAGAGAAGATCGAGGTGTGCTAAAGATGGAGAAAATAGCTGAGCAGATCCGATCAGAGGCGAGCCGGCTGCTGGAAAAGGGTGAGGTGGAGTTGGTGGTAGGTTTCCGCAAGGGAAGCATCCCCATGGTTAGCCGCCCCTGGCTGGCCCGAACCCCCCCAGGAGGCCAAGGAGCTTCACTGGGACGGCTTTTGTAACCTCAACTTGGCCAACTACTTGACCAAGAGGAAAGAAAAGGTGGCAGTGGTGGCCAAAGGGTGTGATTCTCGGTCATTGGTGCTCCACATGCAGGAGCATCAAATAACCAGAGACCAGGTGGTGATCCTGGGAGTTCCATGTCAGGGAATGCTGGACCGCAGGAAGCTGCAAGAGGCCGTGGGGCTGGATAGGGAGATCTTGGAGGTGGAAGAGGCCGACGGTTTGGTGCATCTTCGGGGCAGAGATCTGCAAGAGAGCCTTCCCAGGCAGGAGGCCCTGCAGCAGTGTTGTTCCATCTGCGAGCATCGAAATCCTGTGCTAAAAGACCTGGTTTTGGCTGAGGAGCTAAAGGAGCAGAAGGCCGAACGGTTCAGGGACATACTGGAGATGGAGAGGAAGTCAGCCCAGGAACGCTGGGAGGCCTTTAGGCAGGTGCTGAGCACTTGTATCAGGTGCTATGCATGCCGCAACGCCTGTCCCCACTGCTATTGCCCCGAATGTTTTGTGGATTGCTCCAGGCCCCAGTGGGTGGGCAAGTCTCAAGATCCACAAGATGTTTTCACATTCCACCTGTTCAGGGCTTTTCATATGGCAGGCCGATGTACTGATTGCGGCTCATGTGAAAGAGCTTGTCCCATGGGTATCCCTGTGAGGCTTCTCACTCGCAAACTAGAAAAGGAGATAAAGGAGCGATGGGGATATGAAGCTGGGGTGAGCTTGGAAGGGGTGCCTCCACTGGCCACTTACCAGCCTGACGACCCCCAGGATTTCATCCTGTGACATGGAAGCTATAGGCGTGGCTTCAGGCATCAAGGGTAAGGAGACTGTGGCTAGTTCTATGAGAAAGCTGGCAATGGAAAGGGCAAAGTAGTAGATCTTGCAGGTTTGAGGTGGATTTCTCGAGGCTTGCTCCAAGAGGGGCGGAAAGAAAAGGCGAGGGTGGATGGTGATGGAAGCTAAGACTCTTGCAAAGAAGGACCTTCCCGGGTTTCTGGACGGCTTGAGGGGGAAGGGGATTGAAATATGGGGGCCCCAGAAAGTACAGGGAGCTGTGGAGTTGGGATTGCTGGGCCCCGGGGTGGAGCCGTATTTGAACCACAGCAATGTGAGGCTTTCGCCCAAGGCATTGGTCTTTCCCCAGTCGGAGAGGATGTTTGTTTTTACCACCGACCGCAACAGAGAGGATGCCTTCATCCTGAAAGAGGTGGAGGAAAAGGGGGAAAGCAGGCTGGTATTCGGCATCCGGCCTTGCGATGCCAGGGCCTTCTTGATCCTGGACAAGGTGTTCCTGGTTCAAGGGGCTGCACAGGATCCTTACTACAAGAAAAAGCGTGAGGGGATGGTGTTGGTGGGATTGGGCTGCAACAGGCCCTGTTCCACATGCTTTTGCCACTGGACAGGAGGGGGACCCTTTTCCAGAGAGGGCCTGGATATACTCATGACAGACCTGGGGGATGATTTGCTCCTGGAGGCTGTCTCTGAGAAAGGCAAAGATCTGCTGGCAGGTTGGGACCTAAAAAACGCTGAGTCAAGCTTCCTGGAGCAAGCCGGGAAAATGGCGCAAGAGGCCCTAGGTATTATGGGATCGCAAGTGGATCCCAGCCCTATTCGTAAGAAGCCTCTGCTGGAGAGCTTTGGTCAAGCTTATTGGGAAAGAGTGCATGAGCCATGTATCAAGTGTGGTACCTGCACATACTTGTGTCCTACTTGCAGCTGTTTCGACATACAGGACGAGGTGAGGGGACTATGCGGGCTCAGGGGAAGAAACTGGGATAGCTGTATGTTCCCGCTGACCACCCTTCACGCCTCAGGTCACAATCCAAGGCCTACTGGCAAGGAAAGATTCCGTCAGCGTTTTATGCACAAATTGAGATACTTTCAGGACGACTTTGGAACTGTCATGTGCGTTGGCTGCGGAAGGTGCGTGCAATATTGCCCGGTGAATATAGACATCAGGGAGATCATCAGGGAGATGAGCGCGTGAGTCCCACAGGAGAGGCGGAGATGAACGGGAAGAACCCATACCTTCCATACCCGGTAAGGATAGACAAGATAACGGTAGAGACCGACGACCGGAACCTCAAGAGCTTCAGGCTCATATTCCTGAAAAAAGAGGATGAGGCAGCTTTTCAATACACCCCGGGACAGTTTGCCGAGCTATCATTGGCCGGCAAGGGTGAGATTCCCATAGGCATAGCCTCTTCACCCACAGAAACAGGTCACCTGCTCTTCACGGTGAACAAGGCTGGGGTGGTGACTCAGGCCCTTCACGAGATGAATGAAGGGGATCTGATGGGGGTAAGGGGCCCTCTGG
>VSSL01000639.1_pt1 | contig 10652 bp, 9 predicted proteins | sample 4557531 | NCBI WGS metagenome assembly VSSL01 (sample SAMN10986726, study PRJNA523729) | hot springs metagenome | isolation source: hot springs | place: India:Timba, Gujarat | collected 2018-05-31 | reverse complement strand
TTTTTTGATTTGCTCTAGACACCATCACGAGGCCGTGGCTGATCCTGGAAGTCAAAATTTCCACAGTCTCAAATACAAGTCTGAGGACTCTAGGCTGGAAATCATGAAAGCCAAATCCATGGTACGTATGCAGAATCACCGGAATCCGCTCCAGTCTTGCCGCCCACCTTCCCAAAATGCCTGCCTTGGAACTGTGAGTGTGAATGATAGACATCTTGACCTGTCTCTCGCCCGAGAGAATCCGCCTTATGGCATGCCTGATCTCCCCCAGGGCCATAACATCCAAGTGTGGCCTTATCTCTCTTATCATGTGTGGGATCCAGTGAACTCGTATCCTTTCATCGTTGAGAACATCCTGGTCCAGCAGCCCTCCCTTCCCGCAGATCAGATATGGCTGAAAGAGGTCCCTGTTTATCTCCCTGGCCAAGTGAAGAGCTAGTTGTTGAGCTCCTCCGAGTTCCAGCTTGGTAATGACCTGAATTACAGGAATCTTTATTCTTCCACGGCCCACTGAGCGGCCTCCCGACCCTGGATGATGGCGTGCTCCATAGTGCCGTAGCCCCAGGCTCCGTACCTGCCTGCGCACCGAATACCGTGCGATTCCAAGAAGAATAGAACCCTAGGAAGCCACCTGCTGCGCGAAACATCGTGGATTACATATGCCACTGGTATCTTGACAGGCAACACTATCTCCACCTCTCCAGTGCTTTTCAGAATCCCGCATCGCACCATGGCCTTCAAGGTGCGCTCCACCATCAGCTCCTTTGACAATCCACACACCACGTGACAGGGGATCTCAACGTAAAAAGAGCTGCGCCCAGGGGGCGCCAGGTGAGCTCCAAAGGCCGTGTAGCATCCTACCCGGAAAAAGGGAAACTCCTTTTCAGGAAAATAGATCCAGTGGTAATGACTGGCCGAGGGTCTCTTGATCCCAACGTTGAGAACCCATATGGACACGGCTCTGGGAGCGGGAAAGGCCAAGATCTCTTCCTCCACAGGAGGCTCCAGCAGCCTCAGCAACGCCGAAAGAGGAATGGTAGAGATCAGCTTTCGGTAGCTAAGCTTTCCAAAACCCTTCACCACAACTTGCTTTTGTTTCCAGAGTACCCTTTGAAGGCTGGATAGTGTGTAGACCCCTACCAGCTCCCTGGCCATGGCTTTAGGAATCTCCTCTATACCACCATTTGAAGGATACGAGAGATTGGCGTTGTACCCCAGCAGGGGATTCTTAACACCAAGAGCTCCGTCCACTACTTCCTCCACAGTGGGTCTGGGAACAGACCACTCCAAGCCCTGGGCCGACAATTCTTCCAGTGGGACTCCCCATAGCTTTTCATGGTAAGGGAAGAAAAAGAGCTGAGCCAATGCCTTTCCGAAGGTTGTACTTATCCAATCCGGCCAAGTTCCCAATTCTTGAGAATCCTTTTCTTGGGCCCGCTCCCTTAGGAAGGATGCCAGGCATTCCAGAAGATAAGGCCTGGGCAAAGCACCGAGATGAGCCTGGATGGGGAAGGGAATGTTTTCTCCTTTCACATGGACACAGGACTCCCTTTGAAACCACAGTAGATCTCCGTTGAGAAGCTCCTCCACCCAGGAGATGACCCAATGCTCTCTGGGGCAAAACAGGTGTCCTGACCAGTCGAATGTATAACCGCCTTTCCGAATGGATCGGCAAAGACCTCCCAAAGCACCGGCCTTCTCCAGGAGAACGTATTTCTGGCCTGAGGCCTGTATGTGATGTGCTGCACTCAAGCCGGTCATACCCCCTCCGGCAATAATGATCATCCCCTGTATCCCTCAGGCTCCAGCGCCTACATGCTCATGTCTATTTTCCTGAGAAAGGCCCCTATGCCCAAGCCCAAGAATCCCAAGCCCACAATCACAGCAACGGCTCCCAAGTCAGGAAGATACATCATCCATATGGCACAGGCTGCAAGAACCGCGCAAGCAGCGTAGCTGCAAAGCACCGTCTGCGCAACGGTCAGCCTCCATTTTCTCAGCCTCAATGCAAAGTGATCCGGACTTCCCAAGAAAACAGGCATTCCCCTTCGCCACCTTATGTAAGACACAAAGGCCGTGTCGAAAAGCGGAACTCCCAAGATCACCACGGGGGCCAGAAGGCTTACAGTATTCTTTATGGTGTAGCTGCCTATCAAGGTCAATGAGGCCAGAACCGAGCCCACGAACAGGCTTCCTGTGTCTCCCAGATAGATTCTGGCAGGGGCGAAGTTGAACTTGATGAAGCCCGCCAGAGAACCAGCCAAAGATATAGCCATGACCGCCACTGCCGGGCGTCCGTTGATGATCGAGACGCAGAAAAGAGCCATGCAAGCGATGGCCGCAACGCCTGTAGCCAAGCCGTCCATTATGTCGATGATGTTCAGAGCATTGGTAACAAGAAGTATCCATAGCACAGAAAGAGGCAGCTCCACCCACTCGGGGAGGAAAACCAGCTCAATTCTTATTCCTGATTTCACCAATACAAGGGCAGCCAAAAGCTGAAATCCTAGTTTCACATGGGGTGAAAGCCGTCCTAGGTCGTCCAACAATCCCAGAACAAGCACCAGGGTTGCCCCCAGGAGCACCCCCATAACCTTTTCTTCAAAAGAAAACGTGAAGGCCAGGGCCACCAGAAACCCCAGGTAAACGGCCAATCCTCCCAGGTAAGGCACTGCATCCTGCTGCTTCTTGAGCCTTCCATCAGGCTTGTCCAGAATGCCGAACTTAAGGGCCGCAGTTCTTATGATAGGGGTGAAATAGACGCTGACGGCAAAGGCCAAAACTCCCGCTAGGGCATAGACGAGAGGCATATTTTTTAGCACTCGGACCCTCCTTACCCTTGAGGGTGCATCTCCCTGAGGTAGTTTTTTCTCTTCTGCATCTTTGCCAGGAGGAAGTCATAGAGCCTAGCTACCGCAGCACCGGCTGCCTCTGCAGAACGATGGTGGACCACCCATGTTCTGGCCCGGCAGGCCACCTCCATAGCTTGTGTTGGTTCTTTTAGAACCCAGGCCATGGTCTTTGCCAAGGCAACCGGATCACCGGGCGGCACAAGCCACCCCGTTATTCCGTCTTTGAGAAGCTCTGGAGTGCCTCCCACATGGGTGGCCACAACAGGCACTCCCATGGCCATGGCCTCCAATGCCACATTAGGAGAGCCCTCACAGAGAGAGGGTATGACCAAGAGATCCAGCTCTTGCATAAGATCAGGCACGTCGTTTCTCTCGCCCAGAAAGGCCACTTTCTCTTCCAACCCCAATTGATGTGAGAGCTCTTCCATCCTTTTTCTGTCCCTTCCATCACCCACCACCAGAGCCTTATATTGCAGCCCGAAGCCTTTCAGCAATGAAAGCGATTGGAGTAGGATGGCCAGCCCCTTCAACGGTTCAGTAATCCTTCCCACGTACCCAATAAGCGCTATGTCTCTCTTTCTAAAGCCTTTTTCCAAACCTCTTTGATTCTCACCGACACTCCCTCCTTGTGCCACACTGATTCCGTTTGGAACCACCACCAGCCTCCGGGGTGGATGGCCGAGTCTCTCTATGTTAAATCGCTTGATAGCCTCGGATGGCATGGTCATACAGGTCCCTAACTTGAAAGCACATCTATCCACCATTACCTGCCAAGGCCTGAGCCATGTCCTGATGTCCCTATCTGACATGACTATGAGAGGCACGCCGGCAGCTCTGCCGGCTGCCGCACCGGCCCAGTTGGCCAAGGTGGTATAGCAGTGGAGGATGGAGGGTCTAAGGCGACGAAGTTCTCTGTAAAGTCTAAACAGCACCCTGAAATCCCATTTCCCCTTCCCACCCAGCCATGATGCCTGGATACCAAGGGATTCAAACTTCGGAGTCATGGGGCCCGGACCCTTGAGGCCGCAAACAGAGTTCTCATAACCTGATCTTGCCAGCCAGGGAAGAACCCTGAGCAGCTGCATCTCTGCACCCCCCACCGTATATCCCACCAAGAGATGGCACACCTTGGCCTTGGGGCGAGGTTTGGAGTGCACATTGTGACACTTATCCAAAGGCTATTTTCACTCCTTTAGCGCCCTGAATACAAAGGCTCCAGCCAGGGCGAACAGTTTCTTCTCCTCCAGAACACTACCGCGAGGGGTAAGAAACTTCCCCGCCAGCCACCAAAGCTGGTGGAAGATACGGGTGGGCCCCACCAGAACCCTGGAGAGCCATTTCGGAGCCCTGGGAAACAACTGGCCCGATAGTGCGCCAAGAGCATCCCAGCCCGGCTGTGGAGAAATCCACTCCACCTTCAAACCCGCTGTCTGGAGGCATGCAAGCACCCCTAGGTGACTGTGGTGGTAGTGGCTGTTGCTGTGGTAAGGCTCCAAAAAGGCCACTGTGCCCATGACCACCCCCTTGGTCTTCAGAACCCTTCTCACCTCTGCCATGGCCAAGAAGGGATAAGCCAGGTGTTCCAAGACGGCTATGGAAAGCACGAAATCAAAGGCCTCGGTCCTGAAAGGCAGGGAATGGCCATCCGCCAACAAGGTGGCCTTGGATGTGGGCGAGATGTCAACCCCTACCCACTGAAAACCTGCCCTCTTGCAAAGATCCCCATGCCTTCCGTCACCACAGCCCAAATCCAAGGCTATGCTGCCGTGCGACCCTGTGGGAAATTGGCTCAACATCCCCCGGCTCACATGTCCGGGGATACGCATACCTAGAAACTGCTCGGGTATCTCTGCTCTGTTTCCTAGGTTAAGAAAAGGCCCTTTCAAGGATTCCTCGATAGGGATTCCCACCTCTATCTCTGTTTTCATCCGCTTGGGTTGCTTCAAGCGTAAATCCAAACAGCCCTCATGGGTGCGCTGGTAATGTGCACCGCAGCCTCTGCAGAGGGCTCCTGTGCAAGTGGGCTCCAGCTCTCCCCAGCACCAGGGGCATGCCAGAAGGTTCCATAACCAGGGTTCCTCCCTCTTGACCCCATTAGATTCTCTAAGATGTACACTGGTGGTGTTTTTCAAGATCCCGCTCCAGCATACAGTAGCTCTTCGATAAGTTTTGAAACCGAGGAAACCATCTTCTCCAAGCTGAATTCCTCGCAAACACGCAACCGTGCCAGTTCTCCCATTCTTGAGCGTTGATCAACGGGCATGCTGAGAAGGCTCACTAGAGCTGAGGCCAGCTGGTCAGGATCGCCCCTTGAGACCACAAGGCCTGTTTCACCCACCACGGTGGCCGAATCACCCACGTTGGTTACCACGCAAGGAACGCCGCAGGCCATGGCCTCCCCTACCACGTTGGGGAAACCTTCCCCGTAAATGGAAGAGGAGCAAAGCACATCTAGAGCCGAATATAGGCCTACCACATCTCTCTTCTCCTTGGCCCAAAAGACCCTCTTCTCCAGTCCCAAACAGGCTGTCAAGGCACGAAGATCGTGGAATCTGTCTCTGTCTGCTCTGCCCGCACAGACGAAGTACACATCCGGTTGAGAGGCTGCCACTTTCTGAGCTGCCTTGAGAAAGACCTCGTGCCCCTTCATGGGATGGAGACGGCCAACAACTCCCACCACCTTGGCTTCGGGCTGAAGCCCCCAAGACTTTTTTTTGCTCTGCCCCTCTCTCCGGGGCCCTCTTGAAGTATTTTGTGTCTATTCCATTGGGAACCACCTTCATCTTATTAGAACAATACCCGGCCTCAACATAATCCTCTTGTCCTTTCCTGGAATTCAAGATTATAAGATCAGCCGCTCTTGAAAGAATCCTTCCTGTCTTGAAACTTATTCTTTCCGCCCAGTCGTAGTCTCTGAAATCTCTTTTGGATCGCCTCAGGCCCCAGATCACTTTGGTTCCCAGGAGTCTTCCGGCCAAGAGACTCATCTGTGCCGGGACTTCCATGAAACCGTACACCACCTGGGCCCTGCTATGCCTTAGCACCCAGGTGAGTCTTACCAAACACACAGGGGCTCCCCATCTTCCCTTTCTTCCCAGGTTCACAACTCTTATCCATTCATGGCCCAGGATCTCATCCTCCAGGGCGCCACCAGGGTAAAACGTGATAACCTGTACCTGGAATCTTTCTCTATTCAGCCCTTTGGCCAAGGCCAGAAGTTGGCGTTCGGCCCCCCCTGCATCCAATCTGTGGATGACCAAGGAGAGCCTTATCCTATCCATGTGTTCTCTGGACGGGGATGATTGAGGAGCATCCTGCGTTTTTATCCCCAGCGGGCATTGTCCTTCAGGATCCAGAGCCCAGCTTATGAAATTGAAGGTTCTGGCGTCCTCTCAGCTTATCTCGAAGAAATAGGAAATAGCCCAAAGGCCATGCCAGGCTCCAAAGTGTTCTGGCAGTTCGATTCCCCAGGCCTTTTATCTGCTGGGAAAAGCCCAGGCCACAATGAAAGGAATATCTGGTGTATCTGGCAGCGGCCCTGTAGAACTCGGCAGGCCAGTAATGGAAATAGTCTATCTCGCTATTTAGGATTTCCAGACACCGATAAAGCCCTGTCACGGGCCTTATACCTTTGGGCCACCTCGCCAATGAGTCCTCGGGGGAGTCTTGGTGGTAAATCTCCAGGACCTCGTTCACAAATCTCATCTTGTATTTTCTGGCAATGCGCCGCCACGGATTGCATCCCATTTCCGGGGTTTCGTCGAAAGGGAATTCCTTCATCACCTCCAGCCGATGGAACCCCCCTTTCTGTCCTCTGACCCTGTATTTGTAGTTGATCTCCAGGCTATCCGAATCCATGACATCCCTTGGGAACCTGTCTCCTATGATGCGGCCTTTCTCATCACGGCACAGACAACAGACCCCGCTGAAATTTGATTTCTGATCTTCGGGCACATTGTTCCAATGATATAGAAGCCTCTCCAGGGCTGTGGGCTCAAGCTCGTCGTCCGAATCCAGAGGAAGAAACAGGTCTCCTCTGGCCTCCCGGACTGCTCTGTTATAGGCCTTGTGGAGCCCAAGGTGTCCTTGAGATATGTATCGGATGGGGAATTGCGATGAGCAAGCCCATTGCCTTATCAGATCCACGGTTTCGTCCTGGGAGCCGTCATCAACAACGAGCCACTCGAAGTCTTTAAAAGTCTGGGCCTGCAGGCTCAGAAAGGGCCGATGCAATTTGGCGGCCCGGTTGTACGTGGAGGTGAATATGGTGAATAAAGCCATTTATCACCTCCCCCTAGTCTGACCAGTCACCCTGGATTTGCACAAGCCGGATTTCATTTTGCTTCGCCAAAGGCTGGCCTTCGGAGCCATTTTTGTTCCAAGGAATGCATCTAGAACAAGCAGAATCATGCCGGGAGGAGGGGCTGGGTCATCCAAAATGGCCTTTATGAAATATTTTGATCCCTTGGGAATGTTTCCTTCTAAAGAGTACAACCATGCCAGGTGCAGCCATCGCCTGGCACGAAATCTTCTTTCAAAGACAAGTCCGTACCTACGAGCCTCATTTTCGTACAAGGAAACCAATTTCCAGGTAGCCTCTTCAACCACCTGCGCCCTAGCATGCCTTTGCCTGTGCACTATGGCAAGAGGCTCAGGAACAGTTTCCAGCCTGAAACGTTTCACGAACCTAAGGAGCCACTCCCAGTCCTCCAGCCTTCGGAATCCTTCGTCCAGGAAACCGACCTGCTCGAAAGCTTCTCTGGCAACCATCAAGGTGGTACCTGGGCCCAGATCACATCCAAGAAGTAGGTGCTTATGCCATGAAAAAGGCCTTGGAGGGGTCAGCCTCTTGCAAGTAGGTTGGCCTTCCTCCTTGAGATAGTAACCTGTGCAGACCCCGATCTTATGGTCTTGCTCAGATAGAAGCCTTAGCTGAGCCTCAAGCTTGCCAGGCAGCCACTCATCATCCGAATCCAGAAAAGCTATCCATTTGCCTTTGGCTGCCCGCACACCAGTGTTTCTTGCAGCTGCTGCACCTCGATTAAAACCGTGAGTTTCCCACCGAATACGTGAATCTTTAAGCTTGGGGATCAGGGCAAGGGTGTTATCTGTGGATCCATCATCCACAACTATTATCTCAAAATCCGCTTCAGTCTGATCCAGCACGCTCTTGAGACTGCGGGACAGAGTCCCCGCCCTGTTAAAAGCCGCGATCACTACGCTAACCTTTGGGGACTTCATCAACCCATCAAATAGAGGCGTCTCGCAAAGCCATCTTGAGACGCCTGGCAAATCTTATTCCCAGAAAGGCAAACCACCAGGGACTGGACTTAAAGCCACGCCGCAGGGCTCTAAGGGTATGATCCAAGTTTCTTTTTTTTAGGCCGAGGGAAACCATCTCGGTAGAGATGCGAGCGTGCCACATCTGAATCCAAAGCCTTTCCCGCTGGGAGAGCGATTGTTTTAGAAACCTCTCTGCGATCAACCAGTACTCTTGGTTGGTTTCGAAGGCATGGCGGGTAGAGGGGTCGAAGGTGAGAGAAGCCGGATGAGACCTGTAGATATAAACGCATTTAGGCAAGTGCTCACTTGTAACTCCCGCTAAAGCTAGCCGCACAAGAAATTCCCTGTCAGAGCCTACCCTGTAGCGCCAATCGAAGTAGCCCAGCCTGTGGAAAACCCCCTTTCTGAAAAAACGGGCGTTCAGCAGTGGCTGACCCAGGCAGATGTTACGCACACTCAGGGAACTGTAAGAGGGACTCAGGAAAACACGTTTTCGCTTTTCCCCTTCCGGGGAGTGTTCAACTATCTCGGCTCCGCCACATACCGAGTTCAACTGCGGGGATCTCTGGAAACACCTCATGACGTCTTGGAAGACCCATGGCACGTACATGTCATCAGCATTTAAAAATCCGATTACATCCCCTCGGGCTGCAGCAATACCCTTGTTGAGGGCATCATACAGACCCCTGTCAGGCTCGCTGATCACTCTTATTCCTTCGAATTCTGCCAGGACATCCAGAGTACCGTCTGTTGAACCTCCGTCCACCACAATATGCTCCACAGGGTAGTAGTCCTGAGCCAGGACGCTTTCAACAGCCTCCTTCACAAAAAGAACTTGATTTAGGCAAGGAGTTATTATGGAAAGTAGCAATTTACTTTTCCCAAGCTTGAGAAGGCAATAAAGTAGGTGTGAGGTAAGAGGGCTTTTGAACGAGTCTTGTCACCCTTTCTTGGGATGACTCCAACGGGAAAGGATCTCCTGAAACCATTCCAGATACGCATCCACCTGTTTCTGCAAGTCAAAACGAATCCTGGCCTCCTGCGCTGCATTCGCCCCCAAGCACTCCCTGAGATTGCCGTCTTCTAATAGCAAGCACAAGGCCTTTGCCAACATTTCAGGGTTCTTCGGGGGAACCAGGATGCCCGTGGCTTGTTGTGGGGGATAGCTAGGATAAGCCCTTGGATGTGCCTCCCATTCCAGACCTTTTATCTGTTCGGGGATACCTCCGACGGCCGTAGCTACAACCGGCACTCCGCAGGCAAGGGCTTCAAGAACAGTATTCGGAAATGTGTCTGCGCGAGCGGCATGGGTATACACATCCGCTGCCTGATAGTAGAGCGCTACTGCAGCCGAATCTTTTTGATAAGGCACAAACTGGATTTCCGCCCGACCGATTCGCTCTGCTGGTGCATCTTCGCCCAGAGCAACAAAAAGTAACCGTTGTCCTCTCATGCTCCCGGCAATTAGAGCAACGGCTCCTCGCAAAGTCCCATAGTCTTTCCACGGGTTCCGACGGATTCCGTTGGCGGCAAAAAGTAGGACCTTCGCGTTTGGCGGCATGCCCAAAGCTGCCCGAACCGCCGGCTTCTCTGAAGGATGGAAGACGGACAAGTCCACGCCATTGGGGATGACCCGCGCCTCTACGATGGCAGGCGCAAGCATGGACTGCTCCACTTTCTGCATCAACCATCGAGAAGGGGTTGCCACATAAAGGCGACTTTTCTCAAATATCTTTTTCTTTCTCCTCCAGTTATAGGCTGTTCCATCTCGCCGAATTGCCGGATAGATAGTCAGGTCAGGGCATTGACCACAGCCAGTTCTCCAGCGTTCGCAATCAAAGGAATGGGCGCAGTGACCGCTTAACAACCACGCGTCGTGAAGTGTAAGAATCACTGGCACCTGCTGGCTGAGCCAGGGAAGGGCTCTCAAGTCAAAGTAGCCACCATGAAGGTTGTGGCAGTGTACGATATCGGGACCCTCGGGGGTTAAATCCAAAAGACGCCAAGTGCCCGGAAAATAGAAGTCCTCATGCCCGCGGTGGGTTTCCAATAGACGCCTTGGTTGCCCGATCAATTGAATGTAATTTCGCAATCGCCCAGCCCCCCGTACTCTCCCCACGAGAGAAGAAAGCCCATTGCCTATGGAAAACCAGAAGCGCGTCCACAGGCTACCGCAGGAATGATCAGCGATAACGAGGATACCTGGGTCATCTGTCCATTTGTAGCCGACGGCGAGCCATGCAGAATAGCCCCGTCCTAGGTAGGTATGATGCAGGTTGTAAGCGACCTTCTCTGCCCCACCGCCTCCGTCAGATGTGCTAACTTGCAAGATTCGTGGGGATTGCTCAACCAAAAAAACTATGCCTCCAGCCTCCACAGAAATTTATCGCCTCCCCAATCACACCCCAGGTAACCCGGCAAATCCTGCGAGTAGGTTTCCCACGCAGCCAGTGGTAGTGTCAATCATTTTGTGTAAAATTCTCCGGCCTCCAGCCGATGCCATATGGGCAGGTTTTT
>VSSL01000638.1_pt1 | contig 10653 bp, 11 predicted proteins | sample 4557531 | NCBI WGS metagenome assembly VSSL01 (sample SAMN10986726, study PRJNA523729) | hot springs metagenome | isolation source: hot springs | place: India:Timba, Gujarat | collected 2018-05-31 | reverse complement strand
GGGATGGCTGCGCCGCGCGGGCAATGATAGGCGGGATAGGCGCGCCCTCCTGTCATTGCGAGGGGGTGGGGCAAACCCGCGCAGCGGGATGCCCCGCCCCCGAAGCAATCTCCCGCGTCAGCGGTAGCCATGCCTGAGCGCACGGATCTCGCGCTCGCGGGGGATTGCGTCGCTCCGCTGCGCTGCGCTCGCAATGACAGAGGGAAGGCGGCAAGGGTGCCGTTCTCGCGCTCGTGGGGGATTGCGTCGCTCCGCTACGCTGCGCTCGCAAGGACAGGCGAAAAGCGGGTTGCCGCACTCAGAGTCATACTTTCTTTCCCCACAGTTGCCGATTTCTTACTTTTCTCTTCACCGGCGCTTCTGGTATAAGTGTTAAGGCGTACCATAAATTTCCCTTAGCTTATGCTCAGGAGTGCCAAAACGTTATGGCAACCGCGACCACGATGACCCTCGACCAACTGGCGCGTGGCCAGCCGGCGGTGATTGTGCGGATTGAGGGCGATCGCGCGCTGCGCCGCCGTTTGCTCGATATGGGGTTGATTACCGGCGAGACGGTGATCGTGAGCGGCGTTGCGCCGCTCGGCGATCCGCTGGAGGTGACGGTGAAGGGCTATCGGTTATCGTTGCGCAAGGCCGATGCGCGTTCGATTCAGGTGGAGCTGAAGCAATGAAACAGACGAGCCATCCGATTCCGTTGCGGTTTGTTAATCACGGGGTTCGCGCGAAGTTGGTCGGGATTCAAAGCAGCCAGCGCATCAGCCGGCGCTTGTCTGAGTTGGGGTTTGTGCCCGGTATTGAGCTGTCGGTGGTGGCGGATAGCGGCAGCGCTTTGATGATTGCTCTCGGCGATACCCGGATGGCGCTGGAGTATCCGCTGGCCCATGCGTTGTTGGTGACGGTGGTTGAACAGGGGGCTTGCTGATGGCAGCGGTACTGGTGGCTTTGGCTGGGAATCCGAATGTGGGCAAGAGCACGATCTTCAATGCCCTGACCGGCCTTAATCAGCACACCGGCAACTGGCCGGGCAAGACGGTCGAACGCAAAGAGGGGCGCTTGTCGCTGAAGGGGATGGCGGTGACGGTGGTCGATCTGCCCGGCGCCTACAGTCTGGCCGCCCGTTCGCTCGAAGAGCAGATCGCGCGCGATTTTATCGTCCGCGAGCGGCCCGATCTGGTGGTGAACGTGGTTGATGCCGCGAATCTTGAACGCAACCTTTACATGACGGCCCAATTGCTCGAAACTGGCGTGCCGTTGTTGGTGGCGGTGAATATGATCGACATCGCCAAAAGCCGCGGTATCACCATTCATACTGCGGCGCTGGCCGCTGGGTTGGGGGTGCCGGTGGTGGCGCTAGCGGCTGGTCGCGGTGAGGGTTTGCCGGCGCTGAAAGCGGCGATGGCTGAGCGGTTAGCTGCTCTGCCCAAGCACGAGCTGGCGCGTGAGGTGGCAGTATGACGACGATGGCTGGGTTTGCGCCGCAGATTCCTTTTTCCTATCCTGCACCGGTCGAGCGCGAGATCGCGCAGTTGGCGGCGCTCTTCGCCCAAACGCCGGCCTTGGCTGTCTATCCGGCGCGCTGGCTGGCGATTCAGGTGTTGGAAGGCGATGAAACGCTGTTGGCCGAGATCGAGACCCACGGCGGCAGCGCCGTGGTTGCGGCGCTGAACGATAGCCTTGAGCGGCTGCGCGCGGTCTATGGCGATGAGCTCGATATTGTGATGGTTGACCAGCGCTACCGTTTCGTCCACGAGGTGGCTACGCGCGCCGTGACTCGCCCGGCGACCCCGCCCGCCACACTCTCTGACCGGATCGACCGCATCGTGACCCATCGCTGGTTCGGCATTCCCATATTTCTGGCCGTCATGTGGGTGGTCTTCAAACTAACCACCGATGTCGCGGCGCCGTTTGTTGATTGGCTCGATAGCGTGGTGAGCGGCCCGCTCAGCCGTGGGGTGAGCGCGTTGCTGGGCATGGTTGGCGCCGGCGGCGGTTGGTTCGAGTCGCTGCTGATCGATGGCGTGATTGCTGGGGTGGGTGGGGTGCTGGCCTTTGTGCCGGTGCTGTTGAGCCTCTACTTTGCGCTGGCGCTGTTGGAAGATTCGGGGTACATGGCCCGCGCCGCCTTCGTGATGGATCGGGTCATGCGGCTGTTTGGCCTCCACGGCAAGAGCTTTTTGCCCATGATCGTCGGTTTTGGCTGTTCGGTGCCGGCGATCTACGCCACTCGCACGCTCGACAGCCGCCGCGATCGCATTCTGACCGGTCTGCTGGTGCCGTTTATGAGTTGCAGCGCGCGCCTGCCGGTCTATGTGCTGATTGCGATGATCTTCTTCCCCGCCTACGCCGGGCAGGTGATCTTTGGGTTGTACCTCACCGGCATTGTGGTGGCAGTGGGGGTGGGGGCGCTGGCACGCCGTACGCTGTTCGGGCGCCAGCCGCCAACCCCATTTGTGCTCGAACTGCCGCCGTACCGCTTGCCCACCCTGCGCCATATCTGGCGGCAGATGTGGGAGCGCACCGCGGCGTTTGTGCGCAAGGCGGGTACGGTGATCTTGGCGACGAGTGTTGTGGTCTGGCTGTTGCTGGCAATCCCGGCGCGCGGCGATGGCCAATTTGCTGCGACGCCGGTTGATCAGAGCGCCTTTGCTACGCTGGCCCACGCGGTGGCGCCAGTGTTTGCGCCGCTCGGTTTTGGCAATTGGGAAAGCAGCGGTGCGCTGGTGACCGGCCTGATCGCGAAAGAGGTGGTGGTTGGCACGCTGACGCAGGTGTATGTGGGAGAGGATGCGGTCGCCGAGCCGGCAGCGCCGCCGTCGTTGGGTGAAGATGTGGTGGCGATTGTCACCGGTTTTGGTGCGGCGATTGGCGATGCGTTGCGCGCGTTGCCGGGGATTATCGGGATCAACCTCAGCGCGGTGGAAGCTGAGCCGGTGGCTGACGAGTTGGCGACGGCGATCCAAGCCGGTCTCGCTGCGAGCAGCAATGGCCATGCGACAGCGGCGGCGCTCGCCTTGCTCGTCTTTGTCTTGCTCTATACGCCGTGCGTGGCGACGCTGGCTGCCAGCCGGCACGAGTTCGGCCTGCGCTGGATGCTGACCAGTTTGCTGGGCCAGTTTGCGATTGCGTGGCTGGCGGCGTTGATCGTGTTCCAAGGCGGGTGCATGATCGGCATGTAAACCGCTCGTTGCGTGAGCGATGAGGGTGAGGCGTCAATGCTCTATCAAATCCTCGAAATCCTCGAACAAGCTGAACAACCGTTGTCGCTGGCCGAACTCAGCCAGCGCTTGCAGATCGAACCGAGCGCGCTTGAGGGGATGATCGCGTTTTGGGTGCGCAAAGGCCGGTTGCGCGATACGGCGGTGCTGGGTTGCGGCGGGGCGGGCCGGCTGCACGTGCCACGCCTATCCGCAGGGGTGCCCGTTCCGCAGCGCCGGCCCGCGCATGATCACGTTGATCGACTAAACCCCTCGCCAATCACCTCGTCAACTTCGCCGACAATCACGAAGGCGGCGGGGTCAACCGTGCTAATGATATTCTTGAGCGCACCAATTTCAGTGCGGGCCACCACGCAGAGCAACACGGCCCGCGTCATACCGGTGTAGCCGCCAATGCCTTCGAGTTGGGTGAGGCCGCGACCGAGCCGGTGGAGCACGGCTTGCCGGATCGGTTCTGGCGTCGAGGTGATAATCAGCGCCTGCCGCGCGCCTTTGCCGGCAGCCAGCACCGTGTCAATCGCCCGGCTGGAGGTAAACGCCACCAGCAGCGCGTACAGAATCTTTTCGGGGCCGTAGCTAAACAGGGCCGCGGTAAAGACCATCGTGTCGAAGCCTAACAAGCTGCGCCCCGGTTGAATGCCAAAACGCCGCTCGATCAGGCGGGCGAGAATATCGCTCCCGCCGGTGGTGCCGCGCGCGCGCAAGACCAACCCAATCCCCAACCCGTCAATCAGGCCGCCGTAGAGACTGTACAGCAGCGGATCGTTGGTGATCGGGCGGGCAAAGGGAGCGAGGCCATCGATCGCCAGTGACATCACCACCACCGTGTAAAACGTGCGCACGCCGAAGACTGCCCCGCCGAGGTAGCGCCATCCGGCAATCAGCAACGGCACGTTCAGGATCAGTACCACCGCGCCAACCGGCGTGCCGAGAAAGGTGTTCAGCAACTGGGCCACGCCGGTAATGCCGCCGCTCACCACCTGATTCGGCACCAGAAAGAAGCGCACGGCAGTGGCGCTCAGCAGCGCGCCAATCGTGAGCAAAGTGTAGTCGTACAATGTGCTGGCAAGCCGCCGCCAGCGCGATGAAGCGGTCATGTCACACCTTTATGCACGCAAAGACGCAAAGGGGTGAAAGCGGGTAAAAGCACGCTTTTACGCACTAACAACCCTTTGCGCCTTTGCGTTAGTTTTTCCTGTCAGCGCTACAACCCAGCCGCGCGGCGCAACTCCTCCACGCGGTTGGTGCGCTCCCATGGCAGATCGATGTCGGTGCGGCCAAAGTGCCCGCCGGCTGCCGTCTTACGATAGATCGGGCGGCGCAGGTCGAGATCGCGGATAATCGCGCCGGGTCGCAGGTCGAACACCTCGTTGACCGCCTTCAGAATCACCTCATCGGCGACCGTGCCGGTGCCAAAGGTCTCGACGCTGAGCGAGAGCGGGCGGGCAACGCCGATGGCGTAGCTCACTTGTAGCTCGACGCGGCGGGCAAGGCCGGCGGCGACAATGTTCTTTGCCACCCAGCGGCAGGCGTAGGCGGCGCTGCGATCGACCTTTGAGGGGTCTTTGCCGCTGAAGGCGCCACCGCCGTGGCGGGCAACGCCACCGTAGGTGTCAACGATAATCTTGCGCCCGGTCAAGCCGCTATCACCCATCGGGCCGCCAATCACGAAGCGTCCGGTCGGGTTGATGAAGATCTTAGTCTGCGTGTCGAGCCACGCTTCCGGCACCTCAGTCTTGATCACGTGCTCGATCAGATCGGCCCGGATTTGCTCTTGGGTGATATCAGGTGCATGCTGGCTGCTGATCAGCACCGTATCGACCCGCACCGGCTTGCCGAAGCTGTACTCGACCGTCACCTGCGACTTGGCATCGGGGCGCAGGTAGGGCAAGGTGCCATCTTTGCGCACCCGTTCGAGCCGGCGGATCAAGCGGTGGGCAAGCGCAATGCTGGCCGGCATCAGCTCAGGCGTCTCATCGCAGGCGAAGCCGAACATCATACCCTGATCGCCGGCGCCAACCGCCTCGACATCATCTTGCATCGCGCCAGTCTTGGCTTCGAGCGCCTTGTCAACCCCCATAGCGATGTCGGGCGATTGGCCGTGGATAGCGACCATTACGCCGCAGGTGTCGGCGTCGAAGCCGTATTCGCCACTGGTATAGCCGATCTCTTTCACCGTGCGGCGGACGATCTCTTCGATCGGGATGTAGCCGCGCTCGTAGGTCACTTCACCCAACACGACGATCAACCCGGTGGTGGTGGCGGTCTCAACCGCGACCCGCGCTTTCGGATCGTGGCTGAGGAAGGCGTCGAGGATGGCGTCGCTAATCTGGTCGCACATCTTGTCGGGGTGCCCCTCGCTCACGCTTTCGCTGGTGAAGTAGAAGCGCGGGGAGTTCATGAAGGTGTTCGCCATAGTCAACCTCTTGCTGTGTGGTGGTTCGACCTGTTTTCTATCGGACGGGGGCGCGGCCCACCGGGGCCGCGCATCCGCGACGATTTACGTGCCCTCTTGCCACGAATTGAGGTAGGCCTCTTGTTCGGGGGTGAGGGTGTCGATCGAGATACCCATCGCCGCCAACTTCAACGCTGCGATCTCGCGATCGAGTTCTTTGGGCAACGCATGCACGCCAACTGGCAACTTGCCTTGGTTGCGCAACAAGAACTCGCTTGCCAACGCCTGATTGGCGAAGCTCATATCCATCACTGCACTAGGGTGGCCTTCGGCGCTGGCCAAATTGATCAAGCGGCCTTCGCCGAGCAGGTTGATCGCCCGCCCGTCGCGCAGAATGTACTGATCAACGAAGGCGCGGGGTTGGCGCTTCTCGACGCTGAGCGCTTCGAGGGCCGGGATATTGATCTCGACGTTGAAGTGACCGCTATTGGCGATCACGCAGCCGTCTTTCATCACCGCGAAGGCATTGCTGTCGATTACATGCTTGTTGCCGGTGGCGGTGACGATAAAGTCGGCTTGCGGCGCGGCCTGCTCCATCGGCATGACCCGGAAGCCGTCCATCACCGCTTCGAGCGCCTTGACTGGATCGATCTCGGTGACGATCACATTTGCGCCCAAGCCGCGCGCGCGCTCGGCAATGCCGCGCGAGCACCAGCCATAGCCGGCGACAACGAAGGTCTTGCCGGCCAGCAGGATGTTGGTAGCGCGGATGATGCCGTCGAGCGTGCTCTGGCCGGTGCCGTAGCGGTTGTCGAACATGTGCTTGGTGTCGCTGTCGTTGACCGCGATCACCGGGAAGGGCAACACGCCTTGCTTGGCCATCGCCTTGAGCCGGATGACGCCAGTAGTCGTCTCTTCGGTGCTGCCGACCATGTGCGGGATGAGGTCAGGCCGATCCTTCAGCACGCCAGTCACCAAATCGGCGCCGTCGTCCATCGTCAGTTGCGGATTGTGATCCAGCGCCGCCCGGATATGGCTGTAGTAGACGTCGTTGCTCTCACCCTTAATCGCGAAGACTGGGATCTCTTCGTAGGCAACCAGCGCCGCCGCCACATCATCTTGGGTGCTCAGCGGGTTAGAGGCGACCAGCACCACATCGGCGCCACCGGCGGCCAGCGTGCGCATCAGGTTGGCAGTCTCGGTGGTGACGTGCAGACAGGCGCTAATGCGCAGGCCGGCCAATGGCCGCTCGCGGGCAAAGCGCTCGCGGATCAAGCGCAGCACCGGCATCTCTTTCTCGGCCCACTCGATCCGCTTGCGACCCTGCTCGGCAAGACTGATGTCTTTAATGTCGTAGCTTGCGGTCATACCGTTTCGTTACTCCTTCACTCATGCCTAACCAGCGTGCGTGCCGGCCACTCCGGCGCTAACGCTGGTTCGAGAATAACCGAATGAGTTGCAGTGTTGGCACTGGCAAACAGCGCCTCCATCGCAGCGAGATTGTCGAGCGATTCGGTGAGCGGCATCGCGCCGATGGCGGGAATGGGTTCACCGGCGGCGGCGAGCCGCGCAAAGCCTTCCGCCTCTAACTGAAAGTGATCAGCTGGCGGAATGGTGATCGTTTCAACCGTGACGTAGCGACCGCCGCGAGCCACGGCGATCGTCGTCGCCTGTTCGGGGGTCGGGTTAAACGGACGCTCAAGATGGATCCAGCCAGCGTCGCCGATAATCTCAACCCGCTGGTTCCATGCGCTGCGGAAGCTGCACGTGATCGTCGCAAACCGATCGGTAGCGAAGCGCAGCAAGCCGCTGAGGCTCAGATCGATCGGTTCACCGGCGCTAAACGCGCTTGCCATTTGGGGGCGAGAGCCAAAGGCCATACGAGCATAGCTCAGCGGATAGCAGCCAATATCGTAGAGCGCACCGCCGCCTAAGGCAGGGTCAAGGCGAATATTCGCCGCATCATCAAGCCAGAAGGCGAAGCTGCCGCGCACCTGTTGCACCTCACCGATCACGCCGTCGGCCAATAAGCGTTGGACGGTGATCGTCTGCGGATGGAAGCGATACATAAATGCCTCCATCAGCAGCCGCCGGTTGGCTTGGGCCGCAGCCACCATCGCCAACCCATCGGCCAGCGTGGTCGCCATTGGCTTTTCGCAGAGCACGTGCTTGCCGGCCTGCAAGGCCGCAATTGACCATTCAGCATGCAAGGCATTGGGCAGCGCGATGTAAACCGCCTCGACCTCCGGATCGGCTAACAGCGCGGTGTAATCGCTGTAGGCGCGCGGAACGCCGAAATCGGCGGCGAACATCACTGCACGGGCAGGGTCACGTGCCGCGATCGCGACGGTCTGTTCGGTCGGCGAAGCGGCCAACGCGCCGGCAAATCGGCGGGCAATCCGGCCAGCGCTGAGAATGCCCCACTTCATGCCGCCTCCCGCAGCGAGAAGACGTCGAGCGGCAGATCGTGACCGAACGCGGTGCGATACCGCTTGGCAAACTGGGCTAGTGTAAAGCGATGCTCTTGGCAGCCGCGCTCTTCAATTGCGTAGGCCGCGCAGAGCGCCGCGATCCGTCCGGTCACTTCCAGCGGCAGACCGCGCGCCAGTCCAAACGCAATTCCAGACAGATAGGCATCACCGGCGCCGGTCGGGTCGCGCACCTCGGTGACTGGGGCGATCGGGATTTTGGCGGCGAGTTGGCCATCAACATAGATCTGCGAACCTTCGACGCCGCGTGTCACCACCGTAATCGGCGCGCGTGCGATCAGCTCGTCTTCGCTGATGCCGAGACACTTCGCCATCATCCCAAACTCGTAGTCGTTGCTGATCAACACCCGCGCCCCTTGCAAGCCAACCGCCAGCAGGTCAGGGTCAAGCCGCGGCGTCTGCTTGCCCGGATCGAAGATATAGGGCACCCCCATCTGCTGGCATTCGAGGGCGAACCGGCGCATCGCGTCGGGGTTGGTCGGCGAAATCAACACCAGATCGTCTGCCGTCAAGCCGCGATTGAGGAGGGAATTGTGGTGATCGTGTCCCATCGCGCCAGCGTAGAACGCGACAATCTGGTTATTGGCCTGATCGGTATTGATAAAGCAAGAGGAGGTAAACTCGTGCTCGATGATCGCAATCCCGCTGGTGTCCACTCCCTGCTCTTCGAGCCACTCGCGATAGGCGCCGAAATCGTGGCCGGCGGCGCCAACGATCAGCGGCCGTTCGCCGAGCAGTGCCAGATTGTAGGCAATATTCCCGGCGACGCCGCCGCGCAGCTTGCGCATCGAATCGACCAGAAAGCTGACCGAAATAATATGCGCTTTGTCGCTCAGCATAAAATCTTTGAAATAGCCGGGAAAATCCATGATGTAATCGAAGGCTAGTGAACCGGTAACTACGATCTTCACGGTACGTACTCCTCTGCATACCCCGCGACCAGCGGGAGACCGATGTTACATCTCAGTAAAACAACCGCCTGTTGGATTAACTGCGCCGTCTCAGCGCAGAGCTGCAACGCTTGTTCGGCTTGAGCCGGGTTGAGGTAGGCTAAACTACCGGTAAATGAGAGAAACGATTGGCGTTGCACTACTGCCGCATCAACGCCGGTGGTTGCAGCGATCTGCCGCATCGCCTGCAACGTCTGATCACGCAGTTCGGCACTCTGCGCGTTGGCGAGCAGGCGCGCTTCCGCCGGTACTACTCCCCACGCCACCCATCCGCCATCGGCCAGAAATTCGGCGAGCGGCGTTGCGGCGGCCAGCAGCGGTTGCAGATGGTCAACCAGATGGCAGCCGACCACATCGACCGGCAGGTGCAACACCTCTTCCCACTGCACCCGACCGCTCAGAAAGAGACCACGACGGCTCGGCAGATTAACCAGTAACCGGTTGAGCAGATCGAGGCCATCCTCCCACGTGAGCGGGCAGAGCGGGGTTGACAGCGCATCGAGGAACGGCTCATCGATCATGGCCAGCCGGCGAATGGCGTACCCCTGCACCTGTTCGTGCTGCCATGCCACGCGCAGGCTGCACAAATAGAGCAAGAGCTCGCGCCATTCCGGCTCGTAGGCCAGTGGCCGGTCGTGATCATCGGTCAGCGCCAAGCTGAGGCTCACCGGGCCGATCGTCTCGTATTTGAACAACAGTGGTTGCCGTTCTTCGGTATTGAGCCGGCGCAGCAATTCTTCCAGCACCGCTACTGCCGGGCCGCTCAGCGCGGCAAACTGGGCATCGCTGCGGAGGTAGGCGAGACCAACTTGGGCCGCATCGCGTTCCAGCGTTTCGTGCTCAACCTCTAGCCGGTCGCGTTCAATATCGATCTGTACGCCGGGCAATCCCTGCGCTGCCAGCGCAAATGGCGTATCGGCCAGTGTGCGCGGCGACGGCAACGGCCATGCCGGCGTCTGCGGCAGATACTGGCAGATCAACTGGGCAACCGTTGCCGGGTTGGCATGCGGCAACCCACCGCGCAGCAGAGGCCGGCAAGCTGGTTGAAACGCGCCAAAGCCGCTCATGGCTCGCTCGCAAGTTGACGTAAATCGTCAAGGAAGGGTGGGCGCACCACGCCACGCTCGGTAATAATGGCTGTCACCAATTCGTGCGGCGTCACATCAAAGGCTGGGTGCGCGGCATTGACACCGTGCGGCGCAATCGCGATCCCGGCAATATGCGTCACCTCAGCCGGATCACGCTCTTCAATCGGAATCTCGGCGCCGCTGGCAGTGGCGAGGTCGATGGTGGAGTAAGGAGCGGCGACGTAGAAGGGGATGTTGTGATAGCGAGCAAGTACGGCCAAGCCGTAGGTGCCGATCTTGTTGGCGACATCGCCGTTAGCGGCGATGCGGTCAGCGCCGACGATGATGCAGTCAACGAGGCCGCGCTGCATCATAAATGCGGCCATATTGTCGGTTATCAGGGTCTGGGGAATCCCGGCTTGCAGCAGTTCCCACGCGGTCAAGCGCGCTCCCTGCAAGAAGGGGCGTGTCTCATCAACAAAGACGTGGATCGGGCGGCCTTGGGCGAAGGCGGTGCGGATCGGGGCCAACGCAGTG
>VSSL01000637.1_pt1 | contig 10653 bp, 9 predicted proteins | sample 4557531 | NCBI WGS metagenome assembly VSSL01 (sample SAMN10986726, study PRJNA523729) | hot springs metagenome | isolation source: hot springs | place: India:Timba, Gujarat | collected 2018-05-31 | reverse complement strand
GGGCGCTTGCACATCTCGAACAGCAGGCGTAAGCTGAGCGGCATCGGCAAGAATCGCAGTGTCTCCACAATGTGCTGGGGGACAGGTACTTGCAGATATTTTGCTACATCGTGCAATGCCAGGTGCACCGGGCGTGTGGTGCCAAAATGGTAGGCATCCACCACCACTTCCCGCCAGGAATCTATCCGCGAGAGGAGAAGAGCCACATCCACCAGCCACTTCAACCCCGAGCCGCAGTGGTGGTAATAGTAGTGAGCGCAGAGATAGCTCAGGTGAGCGGGGGGACTCAGCACCGGCAATTCATCGATGCCCGCGCCGCAAACCGTAATCACCTTGTCCCAGATACTGCGACGCGACGGCGGATAAAAGCCGGGCACATCCAGATGCGCCTCCAGACGGAGCATCAAGGAGCCTTCCTGACGGGTAAAGGAGGTTTCCGCGCGATAGCGTTCGCCAAAATGCTTGCCCGCGATATCCTCGTCTTCCTCCTGCCAGCCGAGGTGTTGCATCACGGGTTTGAGGATGTTCACATCTTCGGGATGCACCAGCAGGTCGATATCCTTCATCGAGCGGATACCCATGTCGGAGTATACTGTGGCAAGCAGGGCGGGTCCCTTCACCGCGACGAAGCGCACCCCAGCGTTCCTCAGCGCAGGCGCGACCTGAGCCAGTTTCTGCATGTATAGCACGTTGGCGGCGAGCTGGGAGTTATACTCAGCATGGAGGATCTGGCGCACGCTCTCAGGGGCGTCATCTGGCAGAAGTGTGTACAGTAGCCCGGCAACGCCCCGTAGTCGGCTCTGTTCGGCAAGAGATTTCCAGCCTTCCTCGTCCAGCGGTTGCCAGTGCAACGGCTCACCCCGACACCATTTGCCTATCAGCTCGCAAAGCACGGCACAGCAGGGGTCTCGCAGGCAACCGGAGCACACTTTCTCGCTCATGCCGTTCCTCCTAAATCTCACCCGGCTTCACCACACCGATTTCCTTCCCATCGGGACGCACGTTCAAACCGCCAAATCGCAGAATAGCAACACTGGATGCATCTCGCAGGGGGGTGCGCACGGTGATCGTGCGGTTGACAAAGTCTATTCGCTCGAGGATACCTATCGCCAGACAATCGCCCTCCGCGTTCAGTAGCCCCAGCAGTAATTTGACGAAGCGGTGCACACCCGCCGTAGTGACGTGCGCCACCCGAAAGGTTTCTTCCACAATCACCAGTGCCCGCTCATCCACGACCTTGTCGGTAATGACGTAAAGATGTTCCGTGGTGCGCTCCGCCCAGAACACCCGCGATCGCAGGGTTTCCTGGAGAAAGTGAATTTCGTTCCACTCCAGAGAGGTGCCGGTGTTGAACCACGTTCCCTCGCAGGCGATGTCGGACAGGGCAAACGTATGCAATCGGGCATCCTGAAAATAGCGAAAGAAGCGCATGACTCGTCGCTGCTGGCGCATCTCCGGCGACTTGATGACCACGTTCTCCGGCACGGGCAGGCGAATGAGGCGCAGGTTGCGCCGCTCTAAGGAGCGCAGGATATGCTCCAGCTCGTCCTTGCGCTGGATGGCGACCACAAACTGCGGACGCACCGCTTCCACCTTCGCACACTTCAGGCGACGCGCCGCCGCTCCGCTAACGAAACCGGTGGTGTCTACAATGACCGACTCCGCCCCCGCTTCCTGAGCTTTCGCTACCATCGCGCGCACGCCGTTGACCGTTTCCAGCATTCGTCCTCGCGGCGTGTTGGAACCGACGAAGTAGATAGCCATCGGCACGACGGCGTGCAGGGTGGGTACCGGAACCTCTACCAGCCCCATGCCGATAGTCGTCGGCGGTCCAATCTCCGACTGTCCGACGTCGGCGTCCACCACCGCCACACGAATACCGTGAGCCAGCTGGCGATTCGCCAGTAGCGCTGTAAAGGTGGTTTTGCCGACATCCCGCGCGCCGAGAATCATCACGCGCGCTCGCTGGGCTGCCAGCGTCTGCAGTGCTTGCTCCCATTCGGGGTTTTGCTTTTGCGGTTCGCTCATCATTCTGCCCTTATTATACCGGCATGGCGGGCAATAGCACCTCCATCCACTATATATTAACCGCTTAACTACGCTCGATGCAACCCGACGGTTGGCTACGACCTGTGCTTTTCGGTATAATCTCAGCAGCATTGACCGGTGAGGCAAAGCGAATGAAACGTTCGACAAGGTTCGCTCTGGCGGGGGCACTTCTGCTGGCAGGGGTACTGCTGGTGCTGTGGCGTGTCGCCGCCGTTCCCGAAGTGCCCGAGGAGCAACGGATATCGCAGAGGCTGGAGGAGATAAGGCTTGCTGTCGAGCAGCGTGACCTGAAAACCATTATGGATGCGTTATCGAAAGATTTCGACGCCTTTGGCTACTCGCCCGAGCGATTGCGCATCGAGATAGCCTCGGCGTTCCGACGCGGTATTCAGCCGTCTGTTCGCTACAACACGCCGGTCATCCGTGTCAGCGGTAAGCAGGCAACGGTGGACCTGCGTGTGGAGGTGTGGTGGGAGGACATGGGAACGGTCAGCCATCATGAGCCAACCGATATTCGGTTGACAATGCGCAAAGAACCCGCCCGGAAATGGCTGGTGTTTCCCACCGAAAAATGGCGCGTGGTGGATGTCGAGGGAATTAGCATCGATGGGCTGGAATAACAGGGTGGAATACACACGAGTGGACTATCAGGTGCATACGTTCCTGTCGCACGATGGGCGCGCGACGATGCTGGAGCACTGCGCCCGGGCGATGGCTCTGGGGCTGGATGAAATCGGCTTCAGCGAACACAAGGATTTTGACCCCAACGACCCCGTGGTGGAATACTTTGACTACGACCTCTTCATGGACGACATCGCCTACGTGCGCGACCTGTTCAAGGGACGGTTACGCATCCGCGCGGGCGTGGAGATAGACTACCAGCAGTGGCTTGAACCCGATGTGCGCGTGTGGCTCAGCCAGTATCCTTTCGACTATGTACTGGGCTGTGTGCATTACGTGGACGCGCGGATGATTATGACCGACGAGTACGTGGAGCGTTTTCCTACCGCTCACGAGGCGTATACCCGCTACTATGAGGAAGTGTTGCACTCGGTGGAGAGCGGCTTGATTGACATCGTGGGGCATCTGGAGTATGCCAAACGGCGCGGAGTGCCCCGCTTTGGCGCGTTTGACCCTCAACCTTACCGCGACCTGTTATTTACGCTGTTCGACCTGATGGTAGAGAAAGGCACGGTGCTGGAGATAAACACCGCGGGTCTCCGGCAGGACGCTCGCGACTTTTACCCCTGCCGACAGACCTTAGAATGGTACTATGAACGCGGCGGCAGGCTCATCACCTTCGGCTCCGACGCCCACCACCCCGACGAGTTGGCGCATTACCTGCTGGATGCGGTGCGCATGGCGTGGGACATCGGCTTCCGCGAGGTAGCGGTGTTTGAAAAACGGCAGATGAACTTGCTCCCGTTGTGTAAGGGGAGGAAATAGGTAGGTTTCCGGTCAGCAGTAACTTGACATCTTCTGCACCTTGCGCTATACTATAGTTGCAATACCCCTCGCAAAGGAGGCAAAAGGAATGAAAGGGTTCACTTTGCTGCTCAAACGGGGGGGTATTGAGTGCGCCTCTCCTGTGGTTCGCGATACCCCTGTGCGCCCAGCAAATCGTCACCGCCATCCACCTGCAGTGGGATAACAACTTGACCGATAGCCAGCCTATGCAATGCACAACATCCGGCGAAGTGGCTAATCCGTGCTCCTATTTCCTTGTGGCATACAAGTCTACGGACGGAAGCAAGGTGTTTGAGGTGACGGAGCAGAAGCGTTGTGCTCGCACGCACGGTTTCACCTGGAACGGGAGGAACTCGTTGGGTCAGCCTGCTCCGCCGGGGTTATATGTGTTTGATGTGGAAGTCAACCCGAATGCGGGTTCCTCTGGTGATACCGACCGATTGCGCAGCAGGGCACTGAGCATCACGAATGTGCTATTGTCTGGTTTACCTTGCGATGCCACAGACTACATCAAGATTGGCGTTGGGTACACCTTGAACAACAGCGCGCCTCCCGTATCATGTGTGATACAGTCGTGGGGATATATCATTGACCTTGTGTCAAACAGCAGGTACTGGAGATTTCTTGGCGGGGAGAGTGCGCCAACCAATTTAGGGGCAAACACCAGAGAGATGTTACTGTTACGCGATGCGATTGCTTCCATAGGGGGTTCGCTCCACTATGTGATACATGCGCTAGACAACCACCCCGAGCTTTACAAGGACCACTGCAGGAGGTGGGCTTTACCTGTTGGGCGGGGCATGTATCATAAGATATTGGATGTACCCCACTACTATCTAACGGGCGACCTCGATGGCGATGGAAGGTTCGACGAAGACGATTTCCGCGACGAAGATGGGGATGGACGAATCAATGAGGACGCTATAGACGGTATAGACAACGACCAAGATGGGTTAGTAGATGAAGATGGTCTAACGGATGACGATGGTGATGGCATTGCGGATGAAGATCCACCTAAGGTGGTTTGGTGCGGCGAAGCTACCGCCAAAATGTGGATTGATTACAAACATGGTTTCAATAACAGTGACTATAGCCGCTCGCCCACAGAACTGGAGATAGCCCGGTGGGTACTCACTACTTTCGGCAACTACGCTGATGACCTCGATCAAGATGGTGTAATCGAACCGGAAGAGAGAACAGTGCGGCCTTTAGAGTACGGTAGCATACTGAACCACTTCATGCCATCTACCAAGTATCACCGATATGTCAGTGCCTCCGCAGACGATATCATAGGTCGGGAAGCGCACCTGATTGCGGAATACCATGAACCCTCCGCTGCCGTGTGTGAGATGGACCGACCGGTTGACCCCAACAACCCTAAGGATGAGAGGTGGCACTGGCTACTGGTTGTAGGTTGTGCCGCCAGCGGATGGCCCGGCTCAGGCGGGGTTAATGTCTATGGACTTTGGGTGCATGACCCGGGGGGATGGTTTTCGCCCATCCCTGCATATGTCTCTTCAGATAACTGGAAGGAGAAATACTTTGAAAGGTACACCGACTGGGACGGAGCAAGCGGGTATATGCATGTGGAAGACCCGCCGTCTGGAGACAAGCGAATCGACCATTTGCTCCCGGTTCGCTGTGAGCCTCCCACAAAACCTCACGGCACGCCAGTTTCGTTGCAGCATGTCCAGCAAATCGCCGCAGAAGGAGTAAGCCTTCACCTGCTGAGTGCAGTGGGATATTTGGTACCCTATTTCTACAAGGCACAACCAGCGACGCCGGTGAAAGTCAGGTCCCTGAGCCCAAAGTTTGGCGACTACTACGTCGTTCCGTTCTTGCAGGCAGGCAAGGTGACGGCTCTGGTTATTGTAGATGCGGTAAACGGGCAATTTCACGGAGCTTCCGCATGTAGTATAAGCACAGACCGATTTCCCTTCATCTCCGAAACTCGAGTCAGGCAGCAGGTGACAAGCCGTACGGGTAAAGGAATACAGCGTGTGGAGCTGGTCTGGGAATTCTGCGAGGAAGCCAAAAGCCCGTATACGCCTCTCTGGCGGGTCACCTACAGTGACGGAGACGTCCTGTTCATCTCCCAAAAGGGAACAGTACACCGACAGATAACTAAGCACTCGTGCATTAAAAACGGGAGGCCCAACTAATGGCGAGAGTAGCGCTGTTTGGAGCACTACTTGCAGGATCACTGGTAATGTGGACCGTCTTGCTAAACAAACCGTTTGCGCAACCATTGTTGAGGCTAACTCCGCTGCGACGATTAGCATCAGGTGTGCGAGGCGCAGCGCCGTCCCCCCACAATAAATGGGTTGCTTTCGTTGCCAAAGGCGACTTGTGGCTGGTGAGCCTAGACGGCAACAGCAGACGTCTTGTTGGGAGAGACCAAATACTATGGTACGACTGGTCTCCTGACGGTAAAAAGATTGCAGTGGCAAAGCGCGGGACGCAAAAAGCACGGGTTGATGTCACAGAGGTAGAAACTGGGCAGACAACGCCGTGTGGAGAATTCGATCCCTCCAGACAAAGTATACAATGGATAGATGGTCGCTGTGTCATATACCCCAGGCGTCCTCGCGCTGAGTACTTCGCGCAGCCCCTTTGGGTGAAGCGCGTTGAGGAACAGTTAACCGCCAGGTCAGAGCCGATTCCGCCCCTGGGTCCCTCGTCGCGCTCGGCGAAGAGATGGGAGGTTCACGATTGGGCACCAAATGAAAGGGTTGTTTTGCTAGGCGAGAGGTGTCATCCTCTTTATGAGACTTTTAAGTATCATCTAGGTCTTCTGGACGAGAAGCGGGAGACCAAGCAGGTAGTCCCACTGCCTGCACTAGAAAGGGGACGAATGGTGTTTACTTGCTGGTACCCCGACTACCGCAAGGTGCTGGTGGTGGTTCGCTATGAAGGCGGCGGGCTGAGGGCTCCAGATATACCCAGAGTACGCGACTATCTCTACCTGGTATCTGCTGACGGAAAGTGTCATGGAATGAAGACAGAATATAGATTTTTCAGACGAATATGGTTAACAGACGCGAGAAACCATTTGTATCTGTACATCACTGATAATGACGAACTGTGGACAGGAATGTTGGAAGGTGTAAGATGAAATGAGCAGAAGAAACAGCGCATGCGTTCTTCTCACGCTTTCGGTAGGTGGTGTCGCAGCGGTCGTTTTTTGGCTGGCACGAGGGGATACCCAGCTCCCTGCAGTCCTGAGTAAACACCTGCTTGCAGAAGGGGTACATGAATTCGCCCTGGCCCCTGACGGACAGCAAATCGTTTCCTGCGATGCGCACGGCTTAAAGAGGTTGTCGCTCAAAACGGGACAGCAGGAAGAGGTTTTACCACTACCCTCTCGAAACTCGCTAAGCCAGATTCGATGCATCGCCTGGCGACCGGACATGTCTTGTATCGCCTTCGTGAAGAACGCTTCGGCAGAGCACATCAAGACGCCGAGAGGATACACCGAACAAGAGCTTGTGGTTCTGAACTGGGGGAGCAAAGCAACCCACGTGATAGACCGCGCTCCCGATATCTTTGATGTCGCCTGGTCGCCCGATGGTAAGCAGGTAGCGTGGGTCAAGAGCGAGGGCAGGTGGGAACGAGCGCAATCTGCCCCTTGTCTCCGTGAGACGGGCAGGCTTCTGGTAGTAAGCCCAGCGGAAGGGGAAAAGCTCCGTCCAAAGGTTCTTTACAGGCAAAGCGGGACGTATTCCACCCTCACATCGGTTCGGTGGACGCCGGATGGTCGGTTTCTCATTTTGAAGTTCGCGGGCGCACGTCGTGTAGGGGTGTTGCAGCCGGATGGTTCCCGAATGAGCTGGGTTAGTCCGCCCGGGTGGTTTCCCCTGCATGGTGCGTTTGCGGTGTTTGGATGGGACATCTCCCCCGATTCATCCACACTTGCCTTCGGTTTCGGTAGTGACCTGTGGGTCTATTCTCTGAGCAATCTGCAGTCGCCGAAGTTCAGGATAAGCACGGAGGGAATACCCGTTGAGGTGCGATGGAGTCCGGATGGAAAAGGTCTCCTCTATGTCGCGCCTGTGCCCGGGGCTGGTAAGCCTCCTGCCCCCGGTTCAGCGGCTACCGCGCCACCTCACGCCCTGCACCGGGTGGACAGGAGTGCGAAAGGGGACAGGGTCATTCTGCAAGAGGAGCACGGCATTCGCAGTCTTCAATGGGCGAAAGGAAACGAGATTTTCTACCTCAGCGGGCAGTCGCTCATCCGTGTTGTATTCAGATAGGGGGTTCGCTGCGAACCCCTTTACACCGCCTGTCCTGCCGCTGCCGGAGCGCGCACCACCAGCACCTCACAGGGGGCTTTCTGCAACACGGTGGTTAGCAAGCCGTTTGCTGCCGCCATGTCGCCCGGCGTGATGCCCAGAATCAGCTGACTTGCCCTCTCCTGTTCCGCCGCGGTGACGATGCCTCGCGCCAGATCGCGACAGCGTTCTACGCGCTTCTCTACCTTCACCCGGGCGCGTTTCGCCATCTCCTCCAGCTCGGTCAGGGTGCGGTGTGCCCTCTCCTCCTGTTCGGGCATCGGGGTAGTGAGAGCCAGCTTCTGGGGCACCAGCAGAATGTACACGATGTGCAGCACCGCATGCTGGTCTTTGGTAAAATGCAGGGCGTGCTGAGCGGCGTAAGGCGCGTTCATCCCCTCCCAGATAGGCAGTAATACGATTTTTTCCGAAGCGGCTTCTGCGGTCTCGTACGCGCTGGGCAACCCCAGCGAGGCGCGCGCCTGAGCCATCGTGCAGGCGACGGGCAGCTGCGAGCGCACCCCAGGCACCCTGCGGAGCACCTCCATCACATGCTCGGGAATGTCGCACAGCACGATGCGCGCACCGTGCTTCTGGATGTACGCCTGGGCGTCGGCGAAGGTCTCCGCGCCCTCCTCCGTGCACTCGGTAATGCCCGCGCAGTTAATGATGATGCCTGCGGGATTTCGCTTCAGTAGCAGGTTCGCCGCCGCTTTAATGGTCTGCCAGTGGTTCTTGGTCAGCGCACCCAGCAGGTTGACCGTATCATTGCGTGCTTCTACAATCATGCCTCATCGCCTCTGCAGAACGTTCTGCTCCTCTTATTATACGCCTTTTGTGATAAGAAACGTTTAAGGGTTTCATATCCTCCACAGCCGACCGAAATCCATCTCTATCTGGCATTCGCCCAGGTCAAACCGCCATGTTCCTTCATGCAGCGTTGCCTGCAACCGGTATTCTCCGCCCTGAAGTTCCATTATTTCTGCCTGCAAGAGGTCGGGGTTTACCAGCACATAGTATTGGACTCCCTGCGAGGCGTAAGGTTCCGCTTTCACCACGCGGTCCTTCTGCTCGGTGGAAGGCGAAAGCACTTCAAAGATCAGCACGGGCGGTCTATCCAGATACGCTTCGGTGGTCACCTCACCGCACACTACCATGTTGTCAGGCTGAACTACCGTGTCTTCAGAGATTTTCCAGTCCACCGGCAACACCGCCCGGCAGTGTTCGCACCCTTCCAATGCACGCCCTAATTCCGCCGCGATGCACTGCGATACTCGCTGATGGCGGAACGAGGGCTGGAGGCTCATCGCGAAGGGGATGCCCCCGATGAGCTCCCAGCGCCCCTCCCACTGCACGTAGTCGGCGTAGGTATAATGCGGCAGGTATTTGGGCACAGCCATCGTCTGTCTCCACTATGGCAGCGCTGGCGGCTGGAACTCCTTCAGCTCCTCCTCGTTCTGGGGCACTTTCAGTTTGCCCTCCGCTATCATCTGGCGCAGGGTCTCTATTTTGTCCAGCACCTCTTTCGGCACGAGCTGTTTCGTGTACTGCATTGGGCTGAGACCAACGCCGTTCTCTTTGATGCCCAGGTCGCGCGTGCCGGGTTGGAACGTGCCCTCTACTACCGACTGACACACGCCGAATACCGCGTTATCTACGCTTTTAATCATGCTGGTCAGCACAAAACCGGGCGCGATGTAGTCCTGGTCGGAGTCCACACCGATAGCGAAATGCCCTTTGCCCCGCTCTTTCGCCGCTTCGATAACTCCCAACCCGCACTGACCGGAGGCATGATAGACGATATCCGCGCCTCGCTCAAACTGCGACAGGGCGAGCTCCTTGCCTTTGGCGGTGTCCGTCCAGTTGCCGGTATAGCCCACCAGCACTTTTGCTTTCGGGTTGGTGGTCATGACGCCGGCGCGATAGCCTGATTCGAACTTCTTGATAAGCGGTATTTCCATTCCGCCTACAAAGCCGACGATATTCGTCTTGGTCATTGCGCCTGCCAGCGCGCCGACGAGAAACGAGCCTTCGTGTTCGCGGAACTTGAGCGACACACAGTTGGGCAAATCCGGCGCGTTGCCGTCCACAATGGCGAAGATGACGTTCGGAAACTGCGGCGCGACCTTTTTGAGCGCATCCTCCATCGCAAAGCCGACAGCGATAACCACGTCATATTTCTGCTGCGCCAGCAGGCGCAGGTTCTGCTCGTAGTCGGTCAGCTTGTCGGACTGCAGATAGCGCACCTCGGCGCCCAGCTCCTTCTCCGCTCGTTGTAGACCACGCCATGCCGACTCGTTGAACGAGCGGTCACCAATGCCTGCGATGTCGGTAACCATCGCCGCGCGCAGTTTCTTCTTCCCTTCTGCCGGAATCCCGCCCGACGTGGGCGCAGAAGGCTTTTTCGCACACGCGCTGAACAGCACCAGCGCACTCAGTATCAGTAAGAGATGAAGTGGTCTCACGGCACACCTCGTCAAGCAGTTTGTCAGACCGGGCGCAGGCAGAAGCCTGCGGCTACATTGGAGGAATGCGCTCCGTCGCCTCCTGAACATCGCGGTCACGGCAGAGCGTGACCCTCCACCACTCTCTGCCATTCCGAGCGAAGCGAAGAATTTCGTTTTATTGCTACCCCTGAGATTCTTCGCTAACGCTCAGCATGACACGAAAGCGATTGTCATTCTGAACACTCGCCACCCCTGTCATTCTGAGCGCAAGCGAGAATGTCGTTTGGCAACACGCTGAGATGCTTCGCCGACGCTCAGCATGACATAAGCAACCGACTATTCGTCCTCAGACTCTTCTTCCGCTTTGTCTTCCTTATCTTCTTGAGTCTGATAGAGAGGTTTCGTCCGCGCGATGAGGC
>VSSL01000636.1_pt1 | contig 10657 bp, 8 predicted proteins | sample 4557531 | NCBI WGS metagenome assembly VSSL01 (sample SAMN10986726, study PRJNA523729) | hot springs metagenome | isolation source: hot springs | place: India:Timba, Gujarat | collected 2018-05-31 | reverse complement strand
TCATGCGCCGCTACGATGCATTCCCAGCTGTGGGTGGTAGCGAAAATCTGCGTGTCGAACTCGCGTGCCGCGTGTGCCACCGCTGCCCACACCTTTTTGAGGACAGAATGATGGATACCGTTCTCAAACTCGTCGATGAGCACCACACCGCCGGGGGCGTTGCCAACCTGTATAACCATATTCGCAACACGAACCATGCCTTCGCCCATCAGGGGCAGAGGCATTAGCCTGCCCGTTCCAACGTCTCCATGCAGCACAGGTTCATCCCCTAACACGACTACCGATACTCGCTTCAGGCGTGGTTCAATAATCTTCAACGCCTCCACGACAATTTGTTGCTTGTCTTGCACTTCCAGCTTGCCAAAAAGGTGTGCCTGTTCTTTAAGTGGTATTCGCACGCCCGCACCATGCAAGAAGGCGGGGAATGGTGGCGCCGGCAATTCGTCCATCACTATCCCAGTCCTGCCTACGACCATTTTTCGTGTTATCTGTGTTCCATTTTCCACGCTCTCGAATCTGATAGCATGACCGAATTGCGAACCCGAAGTGGTCTCCTGTATTGCTTGAAGCGTCTTTCGCTGCCGTGCTTCGAACTCTACTGGTTCCGAGGTGGTTCGAATGCGCAGAGTGCGGCGCGTCCCTTTGTGATCCCAACCTTCCAGCTCAATGGTTCCCTTTGCGTCGAAGTCTCGAAACAGCGAGCGCCATGGCGTTTCTGCAGACGGGAAAAGCTCCACTTGGACACTCTCAATCCCGCGAAAGGCATTTACCCGAATAGCAAGCTCGGGGTTGTACGCTCCACAGTGCAGAAATAGCGCTTCCAGCAGAGCGGTCTTGCCCACATTGTTCTTACCGGCAATCAGGTTGACCCTTGCCAGGTCCGACAGGGTGAGTTCATCGAAGCACCGAAAATTGCGTATGGTGAAAGACCGGTACATATCCTTACTCCTCACCTCTTCGTTGGGTGTTACCACCTTTTGTCCTTTCCAACCTCTCACGCATGATAAACCTCTTTCCCCTCCTCCAGAGCAGGGGCGATTACCAGAAACGGGGACTGACCGTTATCTCATTTCCCCTTCTCCGCTTCGTAGTGCACCCAGCGCGGGGCGAGCTTCAGCTGAATCAGCGTCAGCGCGAGGATGATGATAAAGATAATCCACGCCAGCGCAGAAGCATAGCCCATCTTGAAGTAGGTGAAGGCGTTGTTGAACAGATACATCACCGGAACCAGCAGGCTGTCGCCCGGACCGGTGCTGCTCGTTCCTGCCCCCACGCCGCCCAGAATGTAGATGCGGTCAAACTCCTGCAGGGCATGAATGGTGCCCATGATGAGGTTGAAGAAGATATACGGCGAGAGCATGGGCAGGGTCACGTGGCGGAACTTCGCCCAGCTGCTTGCGCCGTCCAGCTCGGCGGCTTCGTACAGGTGGGTGGGCACACCCTGCAAGCCGGCGAGCCACAGAATCATCCCGCCTCCTGCGCCCCACAGTCCCATCACGATCAAACCGGGCTTGCTCCACTCCGGCACGCCAAACCACCCGGGCGGCGCCCAGCCGAACCACTGCCCCAGCGTGGCTTTCCACGCCGCGTTGATGATGCCACGATTGGGGTCGCCGTTCAGTATCCACGCCCACAGCACTGCCGACGCCACTACCGGCACGATGGAGGGCATATAATAGGCGGTGCGGTAACCGCTCATGCCGCGCACCTGCGTGTTCAGCAGCATGGCGATAGCCAGACCCGTTGTCATCCCCAGCGGGATGCCGAAGAACGCCAGATAGCCCGCGTTATAGAAGGCTTTGCTGAGGAAGCCAAAGTCTACCGTCAGCAGCTCCTTGTAGTTCAGCAAGCCGATATATCGCGGTGGATGCAGCACATCGTAGTCGCAGAAGCTGAACACGATAGATGCCAGAATGGGTCCTGCCGTAAACAGGAAGAAACCGAGTATCCACGGTGAGGCAAACAGGTATCCCGCAATCGCCTCCGGTCGTCCCAGCTTGCCCACCGGACCCGAGCGCCTCGCCAGCAGCGCCACAGCCGCCACAAACGCGAGTAGCCCCAGTGCAATCAGCGCCATCGGCAGGCGAATGTCCAGAATGGGATACTTTTCGCGCGTGAAAACCTTGTCCAGCTCGCGCTGTACGGTCAGAGCACCTGCGTCTAATGCCTGTTTCGGGGTCATCTCGTGCAGGATAGCCATATCGAAAGCGCGCACATGTTCATCCCATAGCCTCTGCCCCACAAAGGTTACCGGGCGGAACTTCGACACGTTCATCAGGTCGATGAACATACGCAACGGTTCGCGGAACTTGGCGGATTTGGGCGCGAACTCCTTGAAAACCGCCTCGTTCACCTTCAGGTTGGCAGACAAACCGGGCACGAAGGGGCGTCCTTTGCTCTCGTTCCACGCCTTCTGAGCGCGGGCGGAGATGAGGTTGCTTTCTACGCTGGTCATCCACTTGATGAACAGCCATGCCTCTTCCACGTGCTTCGCCCCGCGCGGGATGGCGAACGAGAAGCCGCCCGACCACGTGATGAACTTCGGCTGCCCCTCGAAGGGCGGTTCCCCGCGCAAGCGAGCGGCGGGCACCGGAGCCGGAGCTACTCCAAAATCCAGGTCGGGCTTGTAGCGGGCGATGGTGTTCAGCACCCAGTTGCCGTCTATCTTCATCGCCACCTTGCCAATGAGAAACGGGTCCATCTCGTTCGTCTGGAACCCGGAGGCGAAGGCGTTGATGTTCTTCGCGCCGCCCAGCTCGTCATACACCTTCACCAGCCACTCCAGCGCCTCAACGGTGCGCGGGTTGTTCAGGGTGCACTTGCGCCCGTCGGGCGACATAAACTCGCCGCCGTTTTGCCACGAGTAGAGGTACAGCCACGAGTTGCCGTAGTTCGGGATGAAGCCGATGCGCTGGTAGGTGCCGTCGGGGTTGCGTTTGGTCAGCTTTTTGGCGTACTCTAACAGTTCATCCCAGGTCTGCGGTGGGCGGTTGGGGTCCAGCCCAGCCTCGCGGAAGAGCTGTTTATTATAGTAAAGCGCACGGTCGTCGGTGCCGGCGGGGATGGCATACACCTTGCCCTTGTAGCACGCCTCCTGCCAGCAGGCGTTGTAAAACTCCTCCGGGCGGATGCCATCGGGCTGGTTGCGGTCGCGCTCGATGAGGTCATCCAGCGGGCGGAAGGCGTCTCGCGATGCCCAGTCACCGATGGTGAATCGGTCCTGGAAGATGACATCGGGCGCGACATTGCCCACGATAGCGGTCATTAGTTTCTGGGGGTTCATTCGCCCCGCGCCCATCGACAGCAGGCTCACCTCGATGTGCGGGTAGCGGCGTTCAAACTCCTCCACCTGAGCCTGTAGTCCAGCGCTCTCCTCGCCCAGCTGTAGCCCCCAGACCACCAGCTTTACTTTCTGCGGGGATTCAGGTGCTCGCTTCGCCATCGTCAACGAGACGATGATAACACCCAGCAACACGATAAACAACCCAGCCCATGGCAGGGCGATTCGCAACCTCTCTCGCATACTCCCTCCGCCTCTCTTCTCCTCTGCGCTTCTATTGTAACAAGCAGACGGCTACAGGGCAATACCACCCGGGAGATGGCACCAGATATTGCATATCTATTGCCGCGCAAGGTAATATTTTCTATGAATAAATATATGGAGACTGCCATGCGTAAACTGTTCTGGCTCAGTCTGTTCGTGTTGACGATTGCCGTTCACGCTCAGGAGAGCGGTTGCCCGGCTTGAACGGTGATACAGTCACACCAGCGCGGGTCGCTGGACGTTGGATATCGAGAGTTCACCGTGCCGCCGGGGCAGGTTTCCCTGTTTGGCATGGTGTCGGGCAATTCGGAAGAAAACCGCGCGAAGGTCTGGTTGCGTACGGGCGTGACGCCTCGCCTCGACGTCGGCGCGGGTTACAGTCGCATGGGCGACCGCTTCTCGCTCATTGCTACATGGCATCCGCTCAGCAGTCGCGAGGGAGTGCCGTTCGACGTGCTGATGGGCTACGGTTTCTCCTCGTCCAACGTGCGCGAGCAGGAGGGCTTCTACGCCTTCGCCGTAAAGTCCTTCGGAGACCTCTCGCTCGTCACCGGCTTTGAACGGCTACGCAACGGGCGCAACATCGGCGTGCTGGCGGGGTCGCTCATCCTGTCGCAGGATACCGGGCTGATGTTTTACCTGCACACTGGCAGTATGCCCGGCGAACCCACGCTGTACAATCTCGCTCTGATTCGGCGCGTGGGCGAGTGGCAGGTCGGGCTGTGGTGGTTCCATCCCAGCAAGGAAAGCACGGTTGGGTTGTCTTTCACCACGCAATTCAGCGTGACGGGGAGATAAGACGCCCGGCAGACAGCTCGGCGGAGCACGGGGTTCCTGCCGAGCCAATGCGGATACACCTCACACCAGGGCGCCAAGCATGGAACAAGCTTCCCTTTGCCCTTTGCGTCCTGGTGTGAGGCTACGAAAGCACAGGCTACTCGTCTCCTGCCAGACCGAAGTTCCTGATCAGCCAGGCAAAATCCGACAGGGTAATCTCCCCATCGCCGTCCAGGTCCGCGTCGATATCGTAGCGATCCTCACCAGCCATGCTACCGAACGCCGCCACCACCTTACCGAAGTCGAACAGCGTTACCTCGTTATCCCCATCGATGTCGCCAGCGAGCAGGGTAATGCGCAGGGTGCCTCCCGAGGTATCCACCGTCCGCGTCAAGAAAGGCTTACCTGAAACGGTCAGCCAGTATCGCCCCGCTGGAGCCGGGATGCCGAACAGCATGGAGCTGGTCAGACCTCTGGGGTCCAGCGCTAGCGTGCCTTCATCGACGACCTCGCCCGTTTCGTATTGGCGCAGCGTGTAGTGCAGATGCTCTGGGGCAACGCCGATCCAGCCGGGTATCTGCACGTAGCCGCCGATACTGCTCTCCCCTGCTGGCGCGCGCATCAGCGCGAAGTCCCCCAGCAGAAGATACTTGCCGTCAGGAGAGAAAGAGACCGCATAGCCCGGATGCATCCACCTGGGCACGTTACGCCAGCCCAGCGTGACCAGCGGAGCAGGCATCTGGAAGAACAGGAGCTGGTTCCCCCAGCGGATGACCAGCAGACTGCTTTCAGGCGAAGGCGCGACGCTGAACGGCGGGGCGTAGCCGTCGGTCTGAGAGAGACAACGGAAACTGAGCGTCTCTCCAGTCAATGCGTTGTACACCGTCACGCGCAGTCCGGTAAGCGACGCGCGCGTCACTACCAGAAAACGACTGTCTGTGCTGAACTGGAAGCCGCCCTCTGCTGGGAGAGTGTACAGAACGGTCCAGTCGGAAAGGCGCATCACCACCAGATTCGTCCCCATGTGCGCGGCGAGCAGCTGTCCGTCTGGGCTGAGAGCGAAAGGATAAGCGTAGATATCGGGCACGGATGGGTCCAGCGAACCGTCCGCAGTATACCACGCCCGCAGCTTTCCTATGCTCTCAACGACGAACAGTCGGGTGCCATCAGGCGAGTACGCCAGCTGGAGCAGGTCATCCCCTAGCGGCGCGCTCCATACAAGTGTCGCCACGGGCTCGGTGAGTTCATACAGCCGAAGTTCGTAAGGGTACACGTCGTAGGATACCAGCCCGATGAAGCGGGCATCGGGTGAGAGCGCACACGTATAGAACGCAGTGTTTTCGGGTAACCGCACGCGTCGTTGCAGTGCGCCATTCTCCAATCTGGTGAACAATACCTCTTGCCCGTCCAGCCCCACCACCTGCTGGGAATCGGGCGTGAAGCCAATCGGTGTGCCCAGTCGAGGCGGGAACCACGTGTCCACAAGGCTGCCCGAAGCGGTATCCACTCGCTTCACACTGCGCTCGAACGCCACCCACAGGGAACTACTATCGGGCGAGAAACTCAAGGTGTATACACCCAGGGGAGATGTCTCTTCGAATGCCACCAGCGAGCCGTCAGCCAGCGACCACAACTTCCATTGCCCGAACCATTCATACCCCGAAGCTGCCGCTGCGAGAAACCTGCCATCCGGGCTGAACTCCACCCTGTTGGAAGGCGTTCCGTCGTGGCTCAGGGTGTGCAGCAAGCGCGCCGAGGTCACGTCATAGACGAGCAGTCCATCGGGCGCGCTGATAGCAATCCTGTCGCCGGATGGAGAGAGGGCGAGGCACTGCACAAATGAACCAGCCTGCAAACGCGCCACCTCGCGAAAGTCGGAGACGCGCATCACCGTGACGACGACGCGGGAATACCATCCGCCGGGGTTTTCGGCAACAGCGTACGCCAGCACGCTCCCATCCGCCGAGAGAACCGGCTCTGGCTGGTTCTCCTCCAGCGGCAGACTGAGGTGCAGGCGAAGTGGAACGGTCTGCCAGATGTGCAGCTCACGCGGCGTAAAGAACTGCGGTGTGGAGCGTACCACCGTCAACAACCACCGTCCGTCGCGAGAGGCGGAGACGCTACCCCATTCGGGTAGCACTGCCACCGGTCGCAGGGATGGAAGGTGTCTGAGGGTAATGCCGCGAGGTTCTTCCACTGCCAGCAGCTGGTTGCCCGCGAAACACGCCCTGCCGTCCAGCACCGCCGCTGGCTCCAGATGCCCCAAATCGGGAGAAGCGCGATACAGCGTCTGCCCCAGCACCACCCAGCGTCCATCGGGAGACGTTCGCAGGCTTCGCGCCTCCATGCCAAATTGCTTGATCCACACGAAATCCTCAGCAGGCTGGGCAAACAGAGGCAACGAACTGACAAGGAGTACCAACAGACAGCTCCAAAGCCCGCTTCTATGCAGGCGAGGCATAACGTTCCCTCCTTTCGATAGCGGCTTGAATCTGACCCCATTTGGCAGCTACAATTATAAACAGCCCGTTCTCAGCGGGTCAAGCCGAATACCCGGCATCAGGTTACGAGAGCATTCAGCAGGAGAACCAGATGCCTCCCACGAAGATGGTTCTGGAATAAGGCACCATCCGTGCGAGAGGTGCAACACGATGCGCACAGTCATTCTTCTCGTCGTCGTTGCGTTGCTGCTGGCTTCGTGTCAGAGCAAACGAACATCCGTGCAACCGGGAGGTGGTAAAATGGACATCCGCCTGACCAGTCCAGCCTTCACCGAGGGAGGCACTATCCCCAAGAAGTACACCTGCGACGGTCCCGATGTATCGCCTCCGCTCGCGTGGGACAACGTTCCCGAGGGCACGAAGAGCTTCGCCCTCATCTGCGACGACCCCGATGCGCCGATGGGAACGTGGGTACACTGGGTGCTGTTCAACCTGCCCGCCGACGCTCGTAGCCTGCCCGAAGCCGTTCCGCCCGACAAAGAACTACCCAACGGCGCACGACAGGGCACCAATGACTTCCGCAAAATCGGCTACGGCGGTCCCTGTCCACCGGGAGGCACGCACCATTATTACTTCAAACTGTACGCGCTGGATACCACCCTTGACCTTCCCGCCGGGTGCACCAAAGCGCAGCTACTGAAGGCGATGGAAGGGCATGTGCTGGCGGAAGGTCAACTGATGGGTAAATACGGCAGATGAGGAGGACGCCTTGAACGACGTTCTGGTGGGGGTGTATTACTTCGCGGGCTGGTGGCGCGAACAACCCAATAAGTGGACCACCGACGGGCGCGACTGGCGCGCCGACTACCCGGACCGTGTGCCCTTGCTGGGGGAGTACGTGGAGGCGCCTACGCTGGAGCGCGAGGTCGAAGCCGCCGCCAGCCACGGGGTGGACTTTTTCCAGATACTCTGGTATCCGCAGAACAAGCCTGACGTGCACCCCCACCTTTCCCGCCTCAACGATGGATTGCGATTCTTTACCACCGCCCGCAACGCGAGCAAGATGTATTTCACCCTGGAGTACGTCAACCACGACCCCTTCAGCCTCACCAGCGACGCCGACTGGGATGCTGCCTGCGTCGAGTGGACGGGCGCGCTGCGCCATCGCAGTTACCTGCGCGTGGGCGGCAGACCCGTTTTCAAAATCCACAGCCTGTACCACTTTCTCCAGCAAAACGAGGGCGACGTGCGCAAGGTGGCTCAACGGGTAGAGCGTCTGCGTCGGCTGGTGCAGAACGCGGGCGTGCCCAACCCGCTGGTGGGTGCAGGGGTGATGGCAACGGGTGTGCCCAAGGGCGAACTGGTCGCGCCCTTTGACTATCTCACCACCTACATGGACGTGCCCAACCTGCCCCAGCAGTCGGAACCGTATCCCTACGCTCAACTGCTGGCAATGGCAGAAGAGGCATGGCAACGCTACGCAACGGAGAGCGAGAAACCATACGTGCCCTACCTGCCCGCGGGGTGGGACCCTCGCCCATGGAAAGACCCGCGAGCGAGCTTTGCCTTCCCCACTCGCGAGCAGTGGAAAGACGCCCTGACGAAGGTGAAGGATGCCCTGCAGAAGCACGACCGGCTGGGCTACCCTCGAATCGGCGGCAGACAGAAGGCGGTGCTGATATATGCCTGGAACGAATACGGCGAAGGAGGCATCGTTGCTCCCACCCGCGGCGAGGGGTACATGAAGCTGGAGGTTATCCGCGAGGTGTTTGGGAAACCTTAATACCCCTCCTGCTTATCTACCACGTTCACCATCGAGGCGAGGTCGTTGGCGAGGAAGGCGTGCAGGTTACGCAGGAATATCTCCGCCGCACGGACGCCGTAATGTGGCGTCACTCCCGATACGTGCGGGCTGATGATGACGTTTGGCAGATGCCACAGCGGGCTGTCGGTGGGCAGAGGTTCGGGGTCAAACACGTCCAGCCCCGCTCCGGCAATCCAGCCCTCTTGCAGGGCGCGTATCAGCGCAGGCTGGTCTACCACCGCCCCGCGCGAGATGTTAATCAGCACGGCGTCACGACGCATCTGACGCAGTTCTGCCTCGCCAATCAGATGCCGCGTTTCGCGCGTCAGCGGCACGCACAGCACCACGTATTCGCTCTCGCGCAGCAGTTCGGGCAATTGCGAAGGAGGCAACAGAACGTCCACGTACCCCGGGCGTTGCTGAGGATGGCGACGCGTTGCCAGCACGCGCATCCCGAAGGCTTTACCGCGTTCCGCCACCGCCGCGCCGATGGCACCCAGTCCCACCACCCCCAGCGTCGCGCCGTGCAGCTCGCGCACCTGTTCGCGGAAGCCGTCGCGGTTCCACTCAGCTTGCCCCTGCTGACGCACGCACCGATGCAATCCGCGCGCGAACATCAGCATCATGCCGAACACGTGTTCCGCGATAGGGATGGCGTGTACCCCGCTGGCGTTGGTCAGAATGATGTCGCTTGCCCGCAGTTCGGGAGATAAAGAACCTTCGATGCCCGCGCCCAGAAACTGTATCCAGCGCAGGCGACGGCAATGAGGAAGCCAATCCCGAGCAAAGTGCCCGCATACCATCACCTCTGCCTGTGCAAGCACTTCAGGGCGGATAGCATCTGGGGGGATTATCGTCCACTCCACCCGCTCGCGGGCAATTTCGTCTTGCTCGCATCGCTTTAAGAACTGGTCGTGAATCTTCCACCCGGGCGAGCAGGTAAACAACACCTGCACCGTCGATGCATGAACCGTCATCTTTACTCAAACTTATCCGCTTTGAATCGCTCCACCGAGAACGGCTCGCCGGGTGCGATGCCTGCCTTCATGCAGGCGATGTGCAGCTGCTGTTCTACAGTGGTGACCTCCGGCAAATCAGGCAGCAGCAGCCCGCGCCTGCCGTCCTCTGTATGCACAATCACCCCGTATAGGCGCGGGTCCAGCTCCTCCATCGACTGCACCGGTTCGGGGGGGTGCAACACGTAGACGGTATACTCCAGGTCGTGCAGTTCCGACACGTCCACCGGCGGGAAGCGCGGGTCCTTCAGCGCGGCATCCAGCGCAACAAGGATAATCTCCTTGCCAATGTCGGAACGCATGGGATGCAGTGTGCCGATACAACCGCGCAACTGCCCATCGGAGGTATGTATCGAGACGAAGACGCCCTGCCACTTGTCCGTCGGAGGTGGAGGCAAATCGGGTGGCGGTTCGATAATTTTACGGTCGCGCAGGAAGTGTTCTACGGCGTCGCGCGCCAGCTGAACGTACGGATGATGTGTTTTTCCCATTAGCGCTTCCCCCATAGATTCACTCGCGGCTCCGTGCCCGCTCGCAGCCGCTGGAAGTTCGGGCGATGTTTCCACGCTATCCACAGCGCGGCGAGCAGAGCGGCTCCATGAACGATATCGTTCGTCTGAAACACCCACATCCACACCAGCGGTAAGGACAACGAGCCCAACACCGAGGCGATGGACACATAGCGGGTTATCACCACCAGCACGCCCCATGTGGCAAACGCAAACAGCGACGCCCACGGCGACAGCGCGAGGAACACGCCCAGACTGGTAGCAACTGCCCTGCCGCCCTTTCCGCGCAGGTAGGGCGAGAAGCTGTGCCCCACAATCGCGCCGATACCCGCCGAGATGCCGTCCCAATCGAACAGGTTGCCCAGCAGGATGGGCACGCTACCTTTGGCGGTGTCCAGCAGAAAAACGAGAATACCCGCCACCGGTCCCAGCACCCGATAGGCATTGGTCGCGCCGATATTGCCGCTGCCCACCTCGCGCAGGTCTACCCCTTTCCACAGTTTAGCAATCAGCCAGCCGAAGGGGATGCCTCCTATCAGGTAGCCGACCAGCAGCGCTAACCCGTA
>VSSL01000635.1_pt1 | contig 10658 bp, 9 predicted proteins | sample 4557531 | NCBI WGS metagenome assembly VSSL01 (sample SAMN10986726, study PRJNA523729) | hot springs metagenome | isolation source: hot springs | place: India:Timba, Gujarat | collected 2018-05-31 | reverse complement strand
TTTTCTTCTTGCAGGCATCCTGGACCTTGTAGAGGAGCTCATCGATGTCCATGGGTTTCATCAGGTAGTCGAAGGCCCCCAGTTCCATCCCTTGAATGGCCACTTCCACGTTGGCGTGGCCCGTGAGCATGATCACTTCCACCAAGGGATGGCGTTCCTTGATGGCCTTCAAGGCATCAATGCCGTCCATGCCCGGCATTTTCACATCCAAGACCACCACGTCCACGGGGGAGGCTTCCAGGTAGCGCAGCGCCTCCTCCCCGCTGTAGACCCCGGCGGCCTCCACCTGCCGCTTGCGCATGCGTTTGAGCAGGGTATCGAGAAATTCCACTTCGTCATCGACGAGCAACACACGGATCGTTTCCACGGACTCACCTCGTCGCTTGTACGGCCCGGCAGATCTTGGCCACCAGGTCTTCCAGTTCGCAAGGCTTCGTCAGGTAATCAAAGGCTCCGTAGGCCAGGCCTTCTCGGGCCGCCTGTTCCGAACCATGGCCGGTCAGCATGATCACCGGCATGTGAGGGTCAATTTTCTTAAAGATTTTCAAAACTTCAATGCCGTCCATGTCTTCCATCTTGAGGTCTAGGACTGCCACGTCGAACCGATGGTCCCGAAGTTTTTGAATGCCTTCCGTGCCGCTGCCGGCCGTGGTCACACGCATGGAGCGGCGCCCCAACCGGCGGGCCAACACATCGGTGAAGCCCTTTTCGTCGTCCACCAAAAGGACGCGCAATTCGCGCGTTTCGGGCTGATGCGGCGCGATCATGGCGTCCTTGTCTCCCTAATCACCCCGCCGCAAGGCGATGGTCTTGGCCTTGGCTTCCATGATCTTGTCCTCATGCCGGGCCTTTTTTTCCTTGGCTTCCTGCACCTTGGCCACCAGCTCGTCGATGTCGCACGGCTTCATGAGGTAGTCGAAAGCCCCAAGGCGCATCCCTTCGATGGCCGTTTCCACGGTAGCATGGCCCGTGAGCATGATGACTTCCACGAGGGGATAGGTCTTTTTGATCTCCCTTAAGGCTTCAATGCCGTCCATGCCGGGCATCTTCACGTCCAGAATGACCACATCCACCTTGGGGTTTTTGGACAGAGCCGCCAGGGCCTCCGGGCCGCTGTAAGCCTGCAGGATCTCGAAGCCTCTCTTTCCAAGGCGTCGGGTCATGGTGTCCACGAAGGGCACCTCGTCGTCCACGAGCATCACATAGGTCCGATCCATCACGATTCCTCCTTGCTGAGAGTTTCCGGTCCCCCGGGCAGGTTTTCCACAACCCCGTTACCCGGAGGCAAATAGATGTGAAAGGTGGTGCCCACGCCGACGGCGCTGTTGACCGAAATGTCGCCCCCGAGCTTTCGAATGATTCCGTAGCAGATGGAAAGGCCGAGGCCGGTTCCCTTGCCCACGGGTTTCGTGGTGAAAAACGGGTCGAAAATGCGTTGGAGGATGGCCTGAGGGATCCCTTCACCCGTATCCGCCACATCCACAATGACCCGGCCGTCTTCGTAGCGGGTCGTGATATCCAACGTGCCCCCGGATTTCTCCATGGCGTCCAAGGCGTTATTGATGAGGTTCAGAAGCACCTGCTGCATCTCCGAAGGAGACATGGCCACCCAGGGCAGGCCTTCCGTCAGATGCGTGCGGATCGTCACACCGGCGTATCGCGCCCTTTGCTCCACCAGGGCGACCACCTCCCGAATGAGCTTGTTCAGCTGCACCTGCTGGACCGTGGGGTCCGTGCGACGCGCAAAACTCAAGAGCTTGTGGGTGATTTCCTTGCACCGCGCCCCTTGGGTGCGGATCTGCTGCAGGGATCGGCGCACTTCATCCACCTCCAGCGATTCGCCCCGTTCCAAATCCTCCAGGAGATCCTGGATCCACCCGGCCTCTTCCACCATGATGGCCACGGGGTTGTTGATTTCATGGGCGATCCCGGCGGCCAGTTCCCCGATAGAGGCCAGCTTGCCCGCCTCGATGACCTGCTCGTTCATCATTTCCTTTTCCCGATCCACTTGGATGATCCGCTGCACCACGCGCCGGGATAACGCCCACGCCGTCACCGCCACGCCCAGGGCACTCAGGGCCAAGACGGCCAAGGTCAGTGTGCGGGCTTTGTAAAGGTCGTGGAAGGCGTCCTCCAGTTCCTGAAGATAAAAGAGGTACCAACGTCCCCCTTTCAGACTTTGGTAAAACACCAGAAACCGACGCTGCGATTCGGGGACCGTGTACTCAAACCATGAGGCTCCGTGAGGGCTTGTGGGCATTTTATAGACGTTGCCCGACGCCCCCATGATTTCCAGGCCTTCCACAGCTGCGGAATAGATCTCCTTCGGGGTCTCGCCACGAACGATGCGCAGGAGTTCCTGAGGGTCGACGCCGGGCCTGGCATGCGGCTGCGTCTGGAATTGCCCTTCCGCGTTGACGATGAAAGCCTGGCCCGTTTTCCCGATGCGCAGATCTTCCACAAGGCGATTGAACGCCACGAAATCGATGGTGGAGCGCAAGACCCAGAGGTGGCCGCCCGTTTCGATGCGGACGGCCACGATAAAGTGGGGCAACCCCCGAAGCCCGAGAAACACGTCGCTGACAGTGAAGGGCTGCCGGATGGATTCCTGAAACCAGGACGCATCCCCGTATTGCGCCTGTGTCAGGCGAAACGGCCCGGCGTACGCCACTTGGAAACCACGCTCATCCACAAGCCCCAAGTCCACAAAGACTCCGCGGTGCTTTTCCTGGAACATGGCGAGAATCTTTTCCATCTCGACCGGGTCCCGGAGCTTTTCCAGAGGCTTGATGGCCGCCAACGTGCTGATGTCCGCCAGTTTCTCCGCGAGAAAGGTGTCGATATGCATCGTGTGCCGATCGACCAGAGCCGCCAGGTGGTCCACGACCTTATGACGATACGCGGTATGAAACTGGTACCCCGCAATGGCCATCATGGCGAGCAGGGGCATCAGGGCCACCGTGATGATGATCGCCATGATGTTGCGGCGCAGGCTGCTGTAGTACCTTTCATCCGCCGTGATCATCCGAATCCCTTCCCGGGGTGAGTGAGCCGCCCCATGGATTGTTCACGGAAAGCCGCGAAGAAGCCTTCCACGGGGCTTTTTCCGCAAGCAGCCGGGCCACGACGGCCTTGAGCTCCTTCGGTGAGCCTGTTTTGGGGACCGTCGCCTCCACATCCGGCCCTCCGGCAGGCTCTTCCCAGAAACTGTGCAAAACCACGGGCAATGACGGGTATCTTTCCTTCAGAACCCGGATCATGTTCCGATAATTTTCAAAAGCGATGTCCGGGTCGAACACCAAGAGATCCACCGACACCGGAGAACGCAGGATTTTTTGCAGCTCGCGACAATCCTTGGCTTCCATGACCTCGTAGCCTTCCCGGGCGAGTTCTCTCTTCAAGAAGCCCCGCACATGCCGATTACGGTCCGTCACGAGAATTCGGAAAGGTCGGTCCATGAAAGCCGGCGTCCTTCCACCCGCTATGGTTGTGTTCCCCCGGGGGAATCCATCCGTTTTTCCCCGAACGGTACTTGGCTGAGAGGCAAGGAATATGCCAGGGCAGGTCTTGACACAGCGGGTCGGAAAAGACGCAAGAACCCTCAGCCGCCCCAGGGGATTTGCGCCCATGGCGGGACAGGGGGGAAGGGAGGACTGTCAGGATCTTTAACATTTCGTCAAACGGCAAAAGCCACGGCACCGGAGTCATCGGGGAGAATACGGGGAAGGTCCGGGACATCCCCTTGGCCCGTTCCTAGAAGACATCCCCATCCTTAAGGAAAACGGCGCGTCTTTTGCTTTTTCATCGGTGATGGGAACGCGAGGCCGCTCGCACGTGGAACCTCGCACGCCTCTGCCCGGTCGACGGCAGGCCGGATGATGGGAAACGGAGCACCGAGAACCCATGAAAGAACATGTGCGATATTCCTGGGCCTACGTCCCCGCCTTGAGTGCTTTCGGTTTCGGCGCCGGCGCGGCGCTGACGGATCGGCCCGTGCCCCACATTTTTCTTGCCCTGTGGGGCGCTTGCTCCTTTGCGGTCACTTATTGGATCGTCCGGACGCTTCTCCGGGAGCGATCCAAGGACGAGTTCACCACACGCCAGTTGCTTCAAGCCCAAAAGATGGCCACCATCGGGGAGATGGCTTCGGGCATCGCCCATGAAGTCAACAATCCCTTGGCGGTCATTGGACGCGAAACGGAATGGATCCAGGAAATCCTCAAAGAGCACCCGCCGCCCGATTCCCAAGCCTGTCGCGAGGTTCAGGAATCGCTTCAGGTTATTGCGGCCCAAGTCGGCCGATGCGCCGAAATCACCCATCGGCTGCTGGATTTCGCGCGCAAGAGCGAGCCTGTCCTGCAGTGGGTGGATCTGAACACTTTGATTGAGGAAATGGTGCGTCTTGTGGAGCGGGTCACCCGAGGCAAAACCGTAACCATCCAGCGACTTTACCAGGACACGCTTGCGCCCGTGTGGACGGATCCGCCCTTGCTCCGCCAGGTCGTTCTCAATCTTCTCAACAACGCCGTCCAAGCCATCGACACGGAAGGCACCGTAACCGTGGCGACCCGAGACGAGGCCAAAGGCTGGGTGGATATCCTCATCGCCGATACAGGGTGCGGCATCGCCCCGCACCACCTGCCGCACCTTTTCGACCCCTTTTTCAGCACCAAGGCCCCACAGAAGGGGACGGGACTGGGGCTGGCGGTATGCCAAAAGATCGTAACGGCCCTCGGCGGCCTCATTTTGGTGGACTCGAAAGAAGGGTGCGGCAGTCAATTCACTGTCCGGCTCCCCCGACGCCCCACAACATCTCGAAAGACCTTTGCGTAGGAGAATTTTCATGGCATCGAGCACAGCACGAGTTCTTCTGGTGGACGACGAAGACCGGTTCCGCACCACCATGGGAAAACTTTTGCGGAAAAGAGGTTTTGCCGTGGAAGAGGCGGGATCCGCCCACGAAGCCTTAGTGCGGGTCCAGCAAGGGGATGTGGACGTGATCGTTTTGGACGTGAAGATGCCGGGCATGGACGGCATCCAGGCTCTGGCGAAGATCAAGACGCTGGATCCCTTGCCGGAGGTGATCATTCTCACGGGACATGCCAATGTGGACGCCGCCGTGGAAATCATGCGCCTCGGCGGATACGAATATCTCCTCAAACCCTGCCCCATCGACGACTTGGTGGTCAAAATTGAGGGAGCCTTGGAGAAGAAAAAAGCGCGGGAGAAGGTTCTTCGCGCTTAGTTCAAGACCGAACCATTGAGGCCAAAGGTCAGACTTACACCAGACCTTCGCCTCACGGGGGCGGATGATCATCCCGTACCGGAGGATTCCAAACGGAGCCAGATTTTCCGCCTTCATCGGCGTTCGCCGGCCGTTTCTGCTCAGGGCTCCTTGGCCGTCAGCGTGTAGCGCTCATCAAGGAATCGACGGGCCAAATCCTCCACGGCCCGTTCGCTGTCCATGAACATGTCCAACTGGCGCGTGAATTGAAGAAGCCGCCCCAGCTTTTCCAGATGCTCCTCGGTCTTTTCACACGGGTATTTCTGGAATCGGGCGGTTACGCGATCGCCGACCACATCGACTCGAAAATCCATGGCTTCCAGAATACGGCCGATGGCGCGCACCCTCCGGTTTCGTCGAACTTCGTCGGCAGCTCCCCCAATAAACGAAAAGGTGATGTAGTTCTTGTGGACATCTCTTCCGCAGTAGCTGTCCACGATGCTGTAGTGGTAGCCGACACGAGAACTGAAATTCATGTATTTATCCGAGATGATCGCGTAACTTTTGTCGCCGAACCGTTCTACCCCCAAACGGGGCGGCGAGAGCATCTGTTCGGTCATGACCGAAAAAAAACCTTTGAGATTGACGGGACGAGGCCCCTCCTCCTGGAGCGCCTCGTGGGTCATGCCGTCCAGAAGGGCGATCAGGGGCGCACAGGCCAGGTCGTCTAGACCGACCCGGGACCGCTGGGCCGCCTCGGCAACCAAACCGCCGCCCAAATCGATCACATAGAGATCTATGGGCAGGCGCACATCCAGCTTCACAGCCCAACCTTCGCCGTCGGCTACGCTGTCGCTCAGTCGAAACATCTCATGGTAGGACATCTCATGGGCAAACCGCATCACATCGTGCAGGGTGCGGCATCCTTCCGGTCGAAACGAGGCGTCTTTGGGGTCGACCAGGTTTAAGGGTACAATCCAGGCCGCCACACGATTCAAGGTTTCGTAGACGGGTGTTCCCTTCATGAACGGCTTTCGCCCCTCGGCTTCACGCATGAGGTCCTGGCGACACCCTTCGTAAATGCAGCGCCGAGAAGCGTCCACGGTGACCATCTCCCCTCGCTTGAGCGCGGTGAGCGCCCGTGGCACCCCCAATAGCGTTGGAACGCCGAATTCCCGCGCCACCGAAGCCATGTGCCCCGTAACACTTCCCGCTTCGGTGACAATGGCCGCCGCCCTGCCCATGACCACCACGTAGCTTGGGGAGGATTGGGCCGCAACCAGAACACCCCCTTGGGGAAAATCGGCCAGATCCTCATCTTTTCGCACCGCGTACACGGGCCCGCAGCCCACGCCGGGAACGGCCGTGGTCCCCCCACAGGCGATCACGCCCGGCTCGTCCTTATCCGGCGCCGATTCCGCAAAGGCGTCCAAAGACGACGCCCCAAGGATCTGCAAAGGGCGGCTCTGCAGGATGAAGACCTCTCCACGGCCGTCCAATGCCCACTCCACGTCCTGGGGGCATCCGAAGTGGTCCTCTAACCTTTTCACCGCCTCGGCCAGCTTTTGCACGGCTTGGTCCTCGAGGCAGAGGCGGGCTTGGTCCGGCTCGGGCACAGGGATTTCCCGCAACCCGCCGTCGGGGTTGAGCACAAGCTGCACCGGTTTCAAGGACACGGTCTTTTCCACAATGGGAAAACCCGGCTTTTTGGACACGCGCACCATGTCCGGCGTGACCACGCCCTCCACCGCATAGGGTCCCAACCCCCAAATGCCCGAAATCAGCAACTCATCCGGTTTGGGGCGCAGCGGATCCATGGAGTAGGCCACGCCGGCCGCCACCGATTCGATCATTTCCAGAACCGTGACGCCCATGGCTGTGTCCTCATCTCGGATGCCCTTTTGATATCGGTAGGAAACGGCCCGGGGCGTATAGAGGCTTGCCACGATGAGCCGGTAGGTTTCCGCAAGTCTCTCTCGCTCCACGTTGAGCACGCTCACATACTGGCCTGCAAAGGAAAGGTCGCTGTCCTCGCCGATGGCGCTGCTGCGCATGGCCACTCTCAGGGGGCGGTCCGGGCCGACCCTGTGGGATGCTTCGATCTCCATGCTGCGGAACGCCGCGTCCAGAGCTTCCTGGATTTCGCGCGGCACCGGCGTGCGCAGGATCAAATGCTGCACAGTTTCGCTGAATGCCTGCACCGACGCGGGAGATGTCATGTCCGTTTCGGTCTTATGCTTTCGAATCCAGTCGCGGAGGTCTCCCTGATCCATGAACAGCTCGAAGGCCCGCGTCGTCACGGCGAAACCCCGCGGCACCTTGAGACCTACGCGGCCGACCACTTCCCCTAGGTTGGCACTCTTCCCCCCGACCCAATCCACCATCCCCCGATGCACCTTTTCCAGAGGGATCACCAGATCGGGACAGGGAGCAGTTTTTTCCGATTCCGCTTCCAACTCTGCACGGATACGGCTCTGGATCTTCTCCAGGGCTTCTTCCAGGCCGGCATAACGATGAAAGGACAAGGCATTCAGTGCCCGGACCATCCGGACAGCATGGGACATGGCCATGGTGGCTTTGGCCCGCACGTAACCCATGCCGAAAATGTCGTGACCCTGAAGCCTTTCTGTGATGTCGGCAATCACTTGAGCCAGGTCCGTGTTGGACTGGAGCAGGTCTTTGAAATGGCTGTATTTGAAACGAAAAAGATCGGCGATCTCTTCAGGGCTCCGTTGCTGTGTTTTGGTGAACCGCTTCGTGAGCTTTTGCCACAGTTTGATCATGAAGATCCTCCAGATCCCTGGCCGAAACAGGCCTGGAGTTGCTCGCGCCGCATTACCTTATACCGCGTCGCCGGGCCCCGGCCCGTTTTCTTGAGCATTCCTTTGGCCACCATGTCCTGAAGATCGTTGAGCGCCGTTCGAGGTGCCACACCGCCCCCAACCACCTCCTGGTACTCGGCCCGCGTGATGTGGCCTCGTTGAAGAAGGATCCCCAGAGCTTTCCGCTGCCGCTCGTTAAGTTCCACGGGCGCCACCTCCTTCTTGCCTGTCCCGGGGGTTTTCGGGGCAGCCTGCTCCTCCCCGCGGAAAGGGTCCACGTTCGCGCCTTTTGTGCCGTTGATCCCTTTCCAACCGATCCCCGCGGACAAGTCCTTTTCGCCGTCGGCCCCTGGCTCGCGGCGGCTCCAGCCGTTGCCCTCCAAGTCTAAGTCGGAGGCGTGTATGCGGGAGCCTTCCGTCATGGCCACAGCGCGAGTCAGGCGGTTTTCCAACTCACGAACATTCCCCGGCCAGTCGTGGGCCAACAAGGCATCCAACGCTCCCTGCGTCAGGGACACCTTGGGGCGGTTCAACCTCGACCCGGCCTCCGAGAGGAAATGGGCCGCCAGAAGCGGGATGTCCTCCCGCCGGTCCCGCAAAGCCGGCGTGTGCAAGGTGAGCACGTTCAACCGATAGTATAGGTCTTCCCGGAAAAGCCCCCGGCGCACCAGGTCCAGCAGGTCGACGTTCGTCGCCGCCACCACGCGGACGTCCACAGCATGTTCCGTGTCGCTCCCCAAGGGGCGGACCTTGCGCTCGGCCAGGGCGCGAAGCAGCGCCTGCTGAACCTTCGCGGAGGCTGTGCCGATCTCGTCCAAAAAGAGCGTGCCGCCGTCCGCAGCCAGGAAGGCCCCTTTCCGGTCGCTTTTGGCCTCAGAAAAGGCCCCTTTCACATGCCCGAAAAGGGCGTCCAAAAGGAGATTCTCGTCCAAGGCACCGCAATTGATGGAGACAAAAGGCTTGGACGCCCGGCGACTCAGCGCGTGAATGGCCTCGGCGGCAAGTTGCTTGCCCGTCCCCGTCTCTCCCACAATGAGCACATCGGCTTCGACGGAAGCGGCCCGGACGACGAACTCCCGAAACCGCTGCATGGCTGCCGACTGCCCCACCAACCGTGCCAACGGTTCGGGCAGGCTTTCTCGATCCAGCCGCAGGACATCGCTTTCCTCGTCCAGGGAGATTTTCTCGCGCATGATCATCTCGCGCAATTGTCGATCCTGCATCTCCAGGGCCGCCATTTGCTCCCGGATGCGCTCGATGAGCCGATTCACGGCGTCTTTGAGGAAAACGGTATCCAGATCCTTTTCCGGAATATCGATGGGTTCCAGACGGCCGGTCTCTTGGATGACATTCACCGCCCTAGCCAGATGGTAGAGCGGTCGGGTGATGATGCGGGCCACGCCCCAAAGGAGAAAGGCCACAAGAATGGCGCTGACCAGCCCCACAATGAAAACCACATCCACCTGTCGATACCCGGCCATGGTGATCAGCCGGCTGCGATCGACAAAAACCACCCCGCCGTACAGGGTTCTGTCCTGCCCGTCGGGCCCCTTGGCAAAGAAGATGGGGGCGTACCCGATGTAGACGCGGTCCACCTTGCTTTCGGGCGCCGGAGGTATATATCGGACCATGACGCCGGATTTCATTTCCCGAATATCCCCCGCAATACCCCAAAAATCCGCATGATCCACGGTGGGACGAAAAGCGAAGGGAAGACCCGGCCTGCCGTAGGTTCCCGACAGCCCGAAACGGGCGGTGTCGGTGCTCAACGCTTTGCCGGAATCCACTCGGTCTTCCGATTGAAAAAGAATCCAGCCTTGGGCGTCGACAAAGTAGAGATAGCGGAGCTCCGGACTCCGCACGAAACCGAACAGGGGCGATCGTGGGGAATTGTAAAGAGATAGAATATCCCGCCACCGGCGGGCGTCCACGGAAAGAAAGACGAATCCTTCGGATGCCCCCCCATCCTCCGGCCCCACGCGCCCAATGACGCGCACGACATGAGTCGCCTTGCCGTAGTAGGCCGCGCCGTCCGGTGACCGATACCCCACGTGCACCACAGGGCTGAGCCACGGGCCGGGATCGGATTCGGGAGGTCCCTGAGACCAGCCGTAGAGCGTGTCCAAACCGTCCCACAGAGATGTGCCCGGTTCCAAGACCACGGGTTCCAACCTTTCCCCGGAAAGGGCTAGAACAATCCCGTTCCCGCCGCCTTTCTCGATAAAACCGACTTCAGCGTATCCCCAACCCCGAGCCGCTTTGAACCCCGCCCAAACATTCCGAAGATGCTCTTCCGTCAAAGCCCCTCGGGAGACCCAGAAGAGATCCTCTCGGCACCGATCCATAAACATTTCATATTCGTGGGCGACGGCTAGAGTCTGGAGGAGGACCGTCCGCCGGACGGCTTCCTCGAGAAACCGGCTGGAAAACCAATGGCTCACATATCCCGTGATGGCCAGGATGGTCAGTACCGTAGGAACCAGAGTGAGCCACAATTTGGTACGGATCCGAAAAGATCTGAAGGACACGCCCCCGCCCGTACCGGGGACCTCTTCATAAAACAATTTCAACCTCATCGGAGGTCTCTCTCCCTTCGATGCATTGGCCCATGG
>VSSL01000634.1_pt1 | contig 10664 bp, 13 predicted proteins | sample 4557531 | NCBI WGS metagenome assembly VSSL01 (sample SAMN10986726, study PRJNA523729) | hot springs metagenome | isolation source: hot springs | place: India:Timba, Gujarat | collected 2018-05-31 | reverse complement strand
CGGGTGGCCGTGATCACCCACACGGCCGGGCCCGCCGTTTTGGCTTCGGATGTGATGTCGCGAAGAGGTCTGGTCTTGGCGGACCTCGCCGAAAACACCAAGGAAGCGCTGGTTTCCCGCAAGGTTCTCGCCTCTTTTATGCCCCCGGAAGACCCGGTGGATCTCACCACGTTCGGCTACCTGGATCGTCGTCTGTATGTGGATGTCTTGGAACTTTTGGGCAAGGATCCCGGGGTGGACGCCACCCTGGCCATTTGCATCTCCGGGTTGGGGGATCCTCTGGTTGTTCCCTTTCCGATGGAAGAATTCGGCCGAAAGGCGACGGAATCCGGAAAGCCCGCCGTCTTTGTGTGGGGGGCTCCGTCTTCGGCCGCCGAAGAGTTCCGCGCCTGGATGCAGGCGGGTGTGGCGGCTTATCCGACGGCGGAGCGTGCGGCGGCGGCTTTGGCCAATCTTTATGAAGCGGGCCGATATGCGGGCGGATCGCCGCGGGTGACGGAATCAAAAGGGTTCTCTAATGAACTGGTCGGTTTTGTGAAGGATCTTCGGGCATCGGGCCGGACCCTGGTCTTGGAGCACGACGCCAAACGCATTCTGGAGGAGGCGGGCCTTTGCACGGCGAAAACCATACTGGCCAAGGATGAGGACGAAGCCGTGGCCGCGGCGAGGACGCTAGGCTACCCGGTGGTGCTCAAGATCGCCTCCCCGGACATTGTGCACAAGAGCGACGTGGGTGGCGTCAAGCTGAACATTCGGGACGAGACGAGCCTGCGGGACACCTTTGCGGAGATAATGAGCCGGGTCAAGCGGGCCGCGCCCGACGCGGAGCTTCTGGGGATCTGTGTGCAGCCCATGGTTCCCGAGGGGACCGAGGTGATCGTCGGCGGGTCTAGGGATCCGCAAGCAGGCCCGGTGGTCATGTTCGGCCTCGGCGGGATTTGGGTCGAGGCCCTAAAAGACGTTGTGTTCCGTTTGGCGCCGGTGTCGGAGCCGGAAGCTCGACGCATGATTGAGGAGATTCGGGGGGTGAGGGTTCTCGATGGCCTTCGAGGCAAACCGCCCGTAAACAAAGAGGCCTTGGCCCATCTAATCGTCACAATCGGGAGTCTCATGAGTGCGTTGCCGATTCAAGAGGTGGATTGTAACCCTGTGATCTTTCACGGTGGGACCTATACCATTGCCGATGCGCGGATGATCCTTCTCGCAAGCGATCCCGGGTGACCCCCGTCAACCCGCTGAAAAAACTCCGTGATGCCGGGCCGGAGACTCTCCTACGGTGGTCCTGGGGGTTCCGCGTCCTGTGGCTTTCCGAAGCTGAGGCTTATGGAGTAAGAAAATACGAACACATTCAGCAGGTGGATCTTGTTTCCTTTGGAGGTGCCGTGCCGTTTAGCATCCAGCTTTATCAAGCGATCGAGGATTTCGACCCGAAGCTCAAGAGGGTCCTGATGGAGCTCACTCATAGGTGAGGTGGACCTTCGACTCGGCACGTGCGCCACCCGGGAGGATTTCCGGGAATTGAAGGACATCGTCCAAAGCCTTGCCGCCGCCACCAAAGAACTGGCCGAGGCGCAGAAGCGCACCGAAGCCCGTGTCGAACAATTGGCGGAGGCGCAAAAAAAACACCGAGGCGGAACTCAGGAAACTCATCCAGGAGCACCGAAAGACCCGAGAGCAGCTTGGAGGCTTGACCCATACGGTGGGGTATCGTTTGGAGGACGAAGCCTTCAAGGTCGTGCCGTCGCTTCTAAAACGGGACTTGGGCGTTGAGGTTCTGGGAAGACTGAAGCGAGATTTTCTCGAAATGGGCAAGGATCGGTACCTGGAGGTCAATATTTGGGGTTCCGGCAGCCTTCACGGCATGGAATGCGTCGTTATTGGCGAAGCAAAGACGCAACTGAAAAAGTCGGATGTCGACGCCTTTCTGCACAAGGCCGATCAGGCGGCGGCGCTGGTGCCGAAGCGGCAGATCAGGGTCCTCGTCACTTATCAAGCCTCGCCGCCCGTGCAAAAATATGTGCGGGATAAGGGGATCGCCCTTTACTTCTCTTACGATTTCTAAATGGAGAGAGCGTCCGTGCTACGCTTTCATCTGCGGCGGGCGTCGGGATATTTAGGTGTCGAACTCCGGACGAACATCCCTGCAGAACCACTGTGGGCGGTGTTGGGCGACACGCGCCTATGGCCGAAATGGGGCCCCAGCGTGACCCGCGTGGAGGTCGAAGGGGCGAACTTCTTCGTCCATGAGGGGATGCGTGGCCGCGTAGGCACCGTCCTTGGCCCGACTTTCCCCTTTGAAATCGACGCGGTGAAGCCGGGAATTGCATGGGGCTGGCGTCTCGGCGGGGTAAGGGCCACCGGGCACGAAGTTATTGCCGACGGACCCAATGCAGCGTGGATTATCTTCACGATGCCCTGGTGGGCCTTGTTCTACGCGCCGGTATGCTTGTGGGCGGCCAAGCGGATTGCCCGTTTGGCCCGAGAAAATCCATGGCTCGACACAGGCGGGTCTTGAAGGAGCTTGTGGTCCCCCCCTCTCCCTTTGAGGGGAGAGGGTTCATCCGTGCAATTCTAAGCTGCGCCGATCAGCGGCAGTTCCTTTTCAATGGCGAAAAATACGGCGAACTCTTTCGCTCCCGCGTCCTCGGACCTCGTGGGATAAGTTTTTCGCCGCAAAGATTCTATAAGTTCCGGGTCTTCCGATTCCTTGATTTTCTTTAGAAAGAAACGCTTTCCTTTGTAGCCGCCGCCATCTTCGCGAAAAAGATATGCGGCTTTCGGGTTCGACTGCAGGTTGTGATGGGTCAAGCGATCCTTCATGATGAAAGCCAAACTGCCGTCTTCCATGACATGGGGTCTGGCATAAACGGCCGCGTCCACACGGCCTTCCGCGTCGGCGGTGGCAAGGACGCCGAATCCTTTGGTCTGTTCAAAATATGTTTTGAGATCCATGGCATGCTCCTTGAGGCGATGTTGTGGACACTCTCTTCCCCGAGAGCTCTCCCGGGTGTTCCCTCTGGATAATCCGGTCGTCGTGCAAGCGAAAAAGCACACTGACTCGTCGACCCTTTCAGCATGGTCTACGCTATTAAATTAAGATGTTTTTGACGAATGGCTATGGCGAGGGCAGTCATCCGAGCCATTTTTCACGGTAGGCCTCGGCGGTTCGAAGAACGTCGCCGAAGGACTTAGGGTCATTCATTTTTTGTTTTAAGTTGCGAAGTTGAAAACCCATGCGAGGGTTCTTTTCGAGGAGTTTTTGATGGCGATAAAGAAAATGCCAATAAAGGGCCGTGAAGGGGCAGGCCCGATCGCCCGCCGCCTCGGAGGGGTCGTAGAGACAGGTTCTGCAAAAGGGGCTTTGCTTTTGGATGTAGCGCCCCGTGGCGCAGTAGGGTTTGCTGCCGACCGTACCGCCGTCAGCATACTGGCTCATGCCCAGTGTGTTGGGTAACGACACCCAGTCGACGGCGTCGGCGTACATGGCCATGTGCCATTCATGAAAGGCGTAGGGACGAACCCCGAGAAGTTGGGCCAGCAAACCGGCGATCATGAGGCGATGGATATGGTGCGTGTAGGCTTCACGAAGCACATGAGCCATCGTTTCCCGAAAGCAGACCATCTCCGTATGACCGCTCCAATAGAATCTCGGTAAAGGAGCCTCATGTTCGAGGACGTTCCGTTCTTGATATTCGGGCATATAAAGCCAGTAAATTCCTCGCACATATTCACGCCACCCGAGGATTTGCCGGATAAAGCCCTCCACGCTGTGAATCGGGGCTTGTCCCTGACGGTGCGCCTCCAAAGCGGCGTCGATGCATTCCTTGGGACTCACGAGCTTCAGGTTGAGCGAGGTGGAAAGCCGCGAATGATAAAGGGTGCTTTCCCCGGGCCACATGGCGTCTTGGTACGGCCCGAAAAGGGGCAGGCGATATTCCGTGAAATGGTTGAGCAGGGTGCGCGCCTGCGAGGGGGTGACGGGGAAGTTGAAGCCGTTGGTGTTGCCGGGGTGATCGGCAAAGCGGCTTTCCACGAGGCGCATGACCTGGCGGGTGACCTCGTCGGGAGGGAAAAAGGGCACGGCAGGGAGAGGCCCCGGGCCTCTGGATCCGAAAGATTTTCTGTTTTCGGCATCATAATTCCATGAGCCGCCGGTAGGTTTTCCGGCCTCGTCCAAAAGCACGCCAAGAGAGCGACGCATGCGGCGATAAAAATGCTCCATGCGAAAGGAGCGATACTTGGCGGCAAAGTCCCGGAATTCCTCGAGGCGGCATAGAAAATGGGCGTCTTCCCGGATATCCAAAGCTACGTCCATGGAACGGCTGACTTTTTGAAAGCTCTCCAACACCCGGGCGTCGCCCGGCTGCACCATGACGATCCGTTCCGGGCGCAACCGCAGGACATCCTTGGACAGGAGGGCGGAAAATCCGAATCCGGCATCCTCGTCGGGATTCGCTGTCAAGGCATGATAGTGGACGGAAAACCCGCGTTTTCGGATGGCTTCCGCAAAGTGCCGCATGGCGGAGAAGAAAAGGACGAGCCGAATCTTATGCGACCACACATGCGTGGCTTCTTCGGCCGTTTCGGCCATCCACACGACGTCCCGCGACGGATCCGCTCCGTCGAAGGCTGCGGACTCCCCGTGTAATTGATCTCCCAAGACCACAATGAGATTTCTCACGGGCACCGCCATGCTCTTCCGGCGTCATTCCACGGCGATGGGCGTGGCCTTTTTTTCTTCGCTTTTCCCGGCCTTTTTCTTTTCCAGATGCTCGATTCGTTCGTCGATAAGGCTTCGCACCGCACGAAGGACTTCAATCCGAGCGTTCGTCAGGTGGTCCCAAAAGGGTGACCCCAGGCCTTTCCTGCCGCCCAAGGCGTACATCATTTGGCACATGGGGCAGCGGCAGCGGGTCTCTGCAGAGCGTTCCGTCTCATTTTCGTGTTTCTCATGTTGGCTCATGACCGCCTCCAAAGGTTATCGTCAACATTTCGTGCTCCAATCGGGCCTTTTGCGGCTGTAGCCGAGCGAAGGCTCGAGGGAGCACCAAATTCTTTTTGAACGCCCCCATACGAATGATCAGTTCGTCGCCGACCTTGCTGAGTGAGATTTCTTCCCGACTGATGAAGGGGAAGTGGATGCGAACCATGTGGCTTCCGTTTTCGGACACAAAGCTTACAGGCTGATGGTGGTAGAAAATGTGATGGGGAGGGGTGTCGCCGTAAAGGGCTTGTCCCAAGGCTTTGAGGCGGGCGTAGCCGAGGGTTTCGTGTTCGTAATAGGGTGCGGTCAAGACGGGGATGGGGTCGAACGACGACGTCACCAATTGAAGATACGACCTCTGCTGCTCAAGCAAGGCCTTGAGGAAAGGATCCCGGGAATCTTCGGCGAGGACCCTGTTGACGACGATGGCATCAATGCCCAGCTGGTGCAAGGAAAAGAACATGAAACTGCGCTGGGTTTCTCGAATGACCATTTTTTCCAGATTCGTCACAAGGCGGACCGACGTCCTCTGCGTGTCGGTCAAAAGGGCATCCACGCCGCGCAGCCGCTCAAAGAGCCGTTCAATGGAGGCGAAGTAAGCGTCTTCAGGTAAAGGTACGTCGGAAAACCGCCGAACCACCGGGCGGGCCATGCGGAAGAGGTTCCGTTCCATGCGGAAGATCTTTTCCATGTACCATTCCAGAGCCTTGGGGACGCTCACGAACCGGATGGATTCCGCGGTCGGCGCGCAGTCCAGGATGAGGACGTCATAGGCCTCATCCTTGGCGTACCGGTTGACATAAAGGAGTGCGCTCACCTCCTCCATTCCGGGGAGCACGGCCAGTTCTTCGGCAAGAACGCTGTCCAGCCCGGAAATGTTCAGCAGAAGACTGAGGTAATGATGCACCTCCCCCCAGTGTTTTTGAATTTCCTCGTGAACGTCCAGTTCCTGAATCCAGAGGTTGTCCGCCACGGCCACAGGTTGTCCTCGGTTCACATCCATGAGGCGCCGATCCAAATCGAAGGCGTCGCTCAGGCTGTGGGCCGGATCCAAAGACATCACCAAGGTTTTTAGTCCTCGTTCGGCCAGCAGCACGCCCGTCCCGGCAGCCACGCTGGTCTTGCCCACACCACCTTTGCCTGCAAAAAGCACGATGCGCATCGTTGTGATCCGTCTCGCTTGTTGGAAACATCCATGGTGAGGATTCGTGAGCGTCCGCGAAGGTCGGCGAATCGTTCGTCCATGGTCCCAAGCACTTTCTTTTCCATTAAAATTCATCGGTCCTATGGTTTCAAGTCCAACGCCCCCCGGTTCAGCGGGAAGCTTGTTGCCTGAAGGCGGCGCCGGGTGTAGAAAGCACAAACCAGCCGATGCCTTGGACGGAGGAGTCGGGAGAATCCAAAACGTCTTCCACCTCAGAGTCTTCGATGCCTATGGATTTATCCATCGTCATTCCTGTCTACAACGAGGCGGAAAATGTGCAGGAGTTGGCCGCGGAGGTGGCGTCGGCCCTGAGGGGAAGCGGCCTTGTGTGGGAGTGTCTCTGGATCGATGATGGATCCACGGACGGCACGTGGGACCGGCTGCGTTGGGTGGCCGATGGGGATCCGTCGGGCCGACATCGACTGTTCGCCTTGGAAAAGAACACGGGCCAGTCGGCGGCCCTCTGGGCCGGGTTTCAGCGATGCCGCGGCCGCTTCATCGCCACTTTGGACGGCGACGGACAAAATGATCCTCGGGATCTTCCCGGCCTGCTGACGCTGCTCACGAACGGTGACTACGACCTCGTCCAAGGTTATCGGGCCCTGCGAAGAGATTCGTTGGTGCGGCGCGCGGCTTCGCGCATCGCCAACGGTATTCGAAACCGGGTCACGGGTAAATCCGTCCGTGACGTGGGATGCGCCACCCGCGTGTTTCGGCGGGAATGCGTGCCCTATCTAACGCCTTTCAAGGGGCTGCACCGTTTCCTGCCTACGCTCGTTATGTATCACGGTTTTCGAATTGCGGAAGCTCCCGTCCATCACAGGCCTCGGCGCCGAGGGGTCACCAAGTACGGCATTTTCGATCGACTGTGGGTGGGGCTCTTGGATCTCGTCGGCGTGTGGTGGCTTCGGAAAAGGGGATTTCGGCTGCGAGTCGTCCGAAGGTATCCGGAACAGGAAGGAGCATGAATCCAGAAAAGATCTGGCTGGGCGTCGGTTTTTCGGCGCAGGCGCTGTTTTCCGCCCGATTTCTTGTGCAGTGGATTGCCAGTGAAAAAGCCGGCCGAAGTGTCGTTCCCGTGGCCTTTTGGGTCTTGAGCGTCTTCGGCGGGGCGCTCCTTTTGGCTTACGCCTTGTATCGACGCGATCCTGTTTTTGTCGTGGGTCAGGGGGCGGGGCTCGTTATTTACACCCGAAATCTCTACCTCATTTACCGTGAAAAACGCGCCCTCCAAGAGGCCAGCCGTGGATGAACCCAAGGGCCGCCGGCACATTCTGGTCGTGGCTCTCTTGTGCGCTTTGATCGGCGCCGCGGCCTTCCAAGGCAGCCGGGGCCTTTATGAATCCACGGAAGGTCGCTATGCGGAATGCGCCCGGGAAATGATCGTCTCCGGAGACTATCTTCGACCCACCCTTGACTTTGCCCCCCATTGGACCAAACCTCCCTTGACCTATTGGGCCATTGCCGTCGGGGTGGGGGTGTTGGGCCGGAACGCGTGGGGGGCGAGGGCGTTTCTGGTCCCTACCTTCCTTCTCACGGTTTTCGGCGTTTTCTGGCTGGGCCGATGGCTCTGGGACCGCCGCACGGGTTCTCTTGCAGCCCTGGTCTACGCCACGTTGTGGGGCCCGGTGGGGGCGGCTTTTACGGTCAACGCCGATTCCCTCCTGACCTTGTGGGAAACCCTGGCTCTGGCCTGCTTCTGGTGGGGCGTTCGTCGACGGCGAAAGCTTGCCGTAGGGCTCATGTGGCTTTTTTTCGGCATGGCGTTTTTCACCAAGGGACCGCCGGCGTTGCTGCCGCTGCTTGCCGTGGTGGTCTTTCGCCGTTTCGTGCATGACCGGGCCCTACGATCCGTCCCCTTTTGGCTTCCATCGGGCATCGGCCTCTTCTTGACGGTCGGTCTTTGGTGGTACGTCCTGTCGATCCTTCGGTATCCAGGCCTTTTTAGCTATTGGCTGAAGCACGAGGTGGTCGGACGGGTGGCCACGGAGGAATTCCAAAGGCATCCGCACTGGTATGAGATGTTCACCGTGTATTGGCCATTCCTGGTGGGGGGGGCGCTTCCGTGGCTCGCCATGATGGTCTGGGGGCATCGCCATGGGCTGCGGGCGCGGTTTGAGAGCGTTCGAACCCATGGCCTTCACGGCACCTTTTCGAACATCAAGGCATGGTTCAAGAACCTCAGCCCTGAAGGCCTGTTTCTCCTCGTGGCGTTTTTCGGCCCACTGGCGGTCTTTTCCGTGAGCCATTCCAGAATGCCGCTCTACGTCCTGCCCCTTTTCCCTATCGTTTCGTGCTTTTTGGCGCGGCATCTGGAAGTTTTGGCCGCGAAAGGAATGGTAAGGTGGCCGAAAATGGCCGCCGTGGCTTTCGTGAGCACCGCCGTCGTCCTTGTAGGCAAAGGGGTCATGGCCCACTGGCCGTCCAAAAGGGATATGGGTGGGCTCTATCGGGCCTTGCAAGCCGCCGGAGCTCGAAAAGACGAGCAGGGAACGCCCCTCTATCTCGTCTCCCAGAGCCCACACTACGGGTTGCAATTTTACTGGGGAGATCCGTTCGTTCGAGTGCATCCGGCACCGGACGAAGTGCCGGCCCCGGGATTTCGCCCGCTTTCCGCCGTTTGGGAGGATATGTGCCTCGATCCATCGTCCGAGTCGGCGGCCCGTTTGGTGGTCACGCGAAGAGGAAACGCTCCCTCTCTCGAAAATGTGCTCCGCCGACGAGGGCATGAGGTTACGATCAAACACCTCACGCCCCATTGGAGCCTCCTTGAGGTCTTCCCTCCATCGCAGGAGACAGGGGGGGGATAATCCCACTCGGTTGATTTAGGGGATTTTCTTAAAATCTCCTGCGTAGCGACCGACTGTGGCGTCGTCCACACAGGATTCCAGTTCCTCGGGCGTGAGCTCGGAAGGGTTTTTGAGGGAATCGACGGCGCAGTAAAATTCATTTCCCGCGCGATCGGTCACGCGAACCAGCGTCTCACCTCTTGTGAAGCCGCCCATGATTCGTCCTCCGTGGAAAGTCGAATGGTTGAAAAAAAGAGCCCGTCCGGCTCCCGCCGGTGGGCTCTATCGTTCATCTCAGGAGGTCAGAGGCACTCGAGCGGTTATTACCCCCCGGCAAAGGGCTGGACCGTCTTGGCATCATCCACACAATTCTTAAGTTCCTCGGGGCTCATGGACTTCGGATCTTTCAAGACATCCACGGGGCAGACGAACTCATTTCCCGCCTTGTCCTTGACCCATACGAATTGTTGACGCTTGCTCGGTTGTGTCACGCCGGCCATGGTCAATCTCCTTTCCACTGCGAATGGGTAAATCGAACCTCGATGTTTTGTCTTGCCGCAAAGTTCTTCACGATTTGGGAAATCGCAATGCGAACGTTTTGGGAGGAGATTGGTTGGTTAAACCACCAAAGGGCGCAGCGCGTCGGGTCGTTTTGATAAAACCTCAGGTCAAAGACAGGAGCTTTTCTCTAAGGTTTTTCGATTTACCGTGAATCTGAAGCTTCTTGCGGATGTTGCGCCGATGGAAGGCCACGGTCTCCGTCGAAATGTTGAGGAGCGTTGAGATCTCCTTGGAAGAACGTCCTTCGCGCACAAGCATGGCCACATGGAGTTCCGTGGGCGTGAGGCCGAGTTGATGCCCTGCCAGACTCTGGATGGATGGGGAAGCCAGTTCCCGGAGGGTGATTTCCAGCACCTCCAGTTCCTTCTTGTAAACGTCGTCGAGCCTTGCACTCTTGAGCCGTTCCAAGGACGGCACAAGAAGCTGGCGGATGGCGGAGACCATGGACGCCTGCAGTTCCCTTTTTTCCGATTCCCGAAAATCCAGGATGGTTTTCAAGGTGATGTTGGCCTCTTCCAAGCGTTTGGCATAGGTCGTGAGCTCTTCTTCACGGCGGCTGAGTTCCTCCTGGATTTCTTTAAGGGGAGTGATATTTTCGTGAACAATGACAATTCGTGGAGGCCCTGCGCCGGCAAAACGCGTCACCCGCATGAAGAACCAGCGTTTTTCCGTCGGGGAGTGGCACGGATAGTCCATGCGGAATTCGCTCAAGGCACCGTCCATCACGGCGCGGATGCCCGCCGCCGCTTCCTCGGCGCCTTCGGCGCTCTCTCCCTGCGCTGCGTCGCAGACGGCAAGGTAGTTCACGCCGAGAGTGTCCGGAGGAAGCCGAAGGTTGTTGGCGACGGCAAAATCTTGCCACGGCTTGTTTGTTTTGATGATGACGCCCGCCTCGTTGAGCACGGCGATATGCGCATCGAGGGAGTTCAGGATGTTTTCAAGAAAATTCCGTGCATTCCGCAGTTCACGGAGCTCCTGTTCCAGAGCCGACACACGAACCGAACCGGCGTGGGCGTCCATGTTCTTCGTCCCCTCTGTGTCCGTTTGTCGGATACGGAATCCGGAACGCGGCGAAAGATTTCTGATATTTTACAGATCCAGAGGACAGCAGGCAACGATACAGCGG
>VSSL01000633.1_pt1 | contig 10664 bp, 10 predicted proteins | sample 4557531 | NCBI WGS metagenome assembly VSSL01 (sample SAMN10986726, study PRJNA523729) | hot springs metagenome | isolation source: hot springs | place: India:Timba, Gujarat | collected 2018-05-31 | reverse complement strand
CATCCAAGGTGTAATAGACCATCTCCCCGCTCTGGGCTACGCCGGCGCCGGCATCCTCGTGGCGGGTGGAAAGCAAAGTGCTCAAGTGGATACTATCCCCCTGCCACCAAGTGACCGCCTGGTTGGGCGTGGCGTTGCGCCCGGCGTAGATGTTCTCGATCACCGAGACGCTCGCCCCACCGCCGTAGCCGGCGGCGATCGCCCGCTGGGTGGCGTTGGAGCCCCCTCTTCCGGTATGGGTGACCGTGCCAATGGAGGCTTGGTATTCGCTGTGCGCCTGGGCAGCGGCCATCAAGGCGCTGTTGACTTGATAGGGCGGCAGGCCGTTGGAGGCGCGCACTTGGTTTACCAGTTGGATCACCTGCTGGGGGCTGAACAAAGGGGCCTGCGGTGGGGACGCTTGAACCGCAGGCACCTGCCACGTGACGAGGTTGAAACTGAGAGCCAAGCAAGCCAGCAGCGCTTTCCACAACGGCGAGAGCCGCGTGTTTCGTTTCTTGGTCGGTCTCATCTCTTTCTCGGCCTCATCATGAGCGCAGCATCTTCAATTTGAGGCCCTAACTGCTTTTCGTCGCTTCCTTCCGTTGGCGCAGCCAGGTCAGCAGACGCTCGCTCTCCCAAGTGTTGATCACCCGCTCCGGCGGCACCCAGCCGCGGCGCGCCATGGCCACGCCGAAGGGCAACATATCCAAATCCTCGGCGCTGTGGGCGTCGGTGTTGATGCTCAGTAGGGCGCCTTTTTGAATGGCCCAACGCGCTAAGGTGTCTTCCAGATCGAGGCGGATGGGGTGGGCGTTGATCTCCAGCGCCACCCCATGCTCGACGGCAGCGCTGAACACCGCTTCCAGGTCCAGGTCGGCCCCCTCGCGGTCGGGGATCATGCGCCCGGTAGGGTGAGCGAGGATATCCACATGGGGGTTGCGCAGGGCTTGAAGCACACGCTGGGTGACCGTTTCCCGCGGTTGGCGCAGGCTGCTATGCAGGGCAGCGATGACGATATCCAGTTCGGCCAGCACCTCATCGGGAAAATCGAGCCGCCCGTCGGCCCGTATTTCCACCTCACACCCCTGGAGCAGCAGGAGCGAATCGCCCATCTCGGCCTGCACCGCGGCGATCTCCGCTCGCTGAGCCTGGATTTCATCCACCGAGAGGCCCCCCGCCACTCCTAAACTGGCGGAATGGTCGGTGATGGCCAGGACCCGCCGGCCGCGCGCTCGCGCCGCTTCGGCCATTTGGCGGATGCTCAGCCGCCCATCGCTCCAGGTGGAGTGGCTGTGCAGTTCGGCTCGAATGTCTTCCACGGCGACCAAGGGTGGCAGCGCGCCGGCCAGGGCGGCTTGAATCTCGCCGCGATCCTCACGCAGCTCGGGCGGGATCCAGGGCAACCCCAGCGTCCGATAGACTTCCTCCTCATAGGCGCAAAGCAGTTCGGAGCCATCCGAGCGCAGAAAGGCCTGGTCGGAGAGGGAGAGGCCGCGCTTGAGCGCCAACTCCCGCAGGCGCACGTTGTGGTCTTTGGAGCCGGTGGCGTATTGCAGAGCGGTGCCGTAGCGCGCCGGGGGGTGCACCCACAATTGGGCGCGCAGGCCGTTCTCGAACTCTACGCTGGCTTTGGCCGGCCCTTGGCCCACCACCCGCACCACCTGGGGATGGGAGGTAAAGGCCTGCATCAGGGGGAGCGAATCTTCTGCGGCGGCGAGCAGGTCAATATCCCCGATGGTGGGGCGCATGCGCCGCAGGCTGCCGGCCACCTCCGCCGCGGCTACCCCCGGAACCTGCCGCAGGTAGCCGAGCAACTCCTGAGCGAATGGCCAGGCTGTGCCGAGGGGAATGCGGTCGGAGCGGCGCGCCAGCGCCTCCAGGCCGGCCAGGATGCGCGCCTCCGATTTCGCCCCCATGCCGGGCAAGGTGCGCAGTTTGCCGGCTTTGGCCGCGGCTTCCAGCTCGGCCAGGTTGGTGATCCCCAGTTGGCGCCAGAAGAGCGCCGCCCTCTTCGGCCCGAGATCCGGCACCTGCAACAGCTCTACCAGGCTGGGAGGGATCTCCTGTTGCACCTTTTCCAGCAGTTCCAGCCGACCGGTGGTGATCAGTTCATCAATCTTTTCGGCGATGGCCTGGCCCACGCCGGGGATTTCGGTCAGTTTGCCGGCACGCCACACCTCCATGACATCCTGCCCGAGGGCCGCCAGGCTTTCGGCGGCTTTGCGGTAGGCGAGCACTTTGTAGATCACCTCGCCCTTGATCTCCAGCAGATCGGCCAGGCGGTTGAAGATCTGCGCCAATTGGCGATTGGTATACGTGTGGACGGTTGGCACCATGGCGAGACAATTTTACCACCCTGACCGTGAGCGGAAGGTCACCCCTATTCTCGCCCCCTAATACAGCCACTGCTGGCGGTTGTTTTACATTGTTGCCTTGGCATGCGTTTATTCGTTCTCCATTCGTTAACGGTTTTGGTTGCGATTCCAGAGTTCGCTCAGAGCAAGCTTGCTCACCCTTCGCCGCTTCCGGAATTTTTGGGCGAAGAAGGGGGGTTGTTCTTTTCGCCCCCGGGGTTGTTGGCCGGCCAGAAAAAGGGAAGGGCAACTTCTAAGCAGCTGCCCTTGTTACAGTGGTCATAGTTTATCGAAGGGGATACCGAGCCACTAGATAAAAGATAGGCTATGGCACCCAATTGGAGAGCACGCGCACCACCAAGTCGGGTTGGAGGGGGTCGTTGGTTTTTAGGTGCACAGCGAAGTCGTGAGGGCCACCGTGTCCCTCGATCATCGTGAAAACTTCAGACTCTATGAGAGTGCTTTCGCCGGGTTTTAGAACCATCGAACCGATGGTCAGCTGCGGCGGTCAACACCCCTCCAGCACTTCAATGGAGGGGGCTTCGGTGAAACGCAACAAACCATCCCCCTTGTTGGTGACCGTGATGGAGAATTTAAGAGGGGTGTTGTAGGTCACATCGCCGTACTCTATACGCTGTGGAGTCACCTCGATGGCGGGCGTGCCTTTTGTCTCACGGCTCTGATATAGGAGAAGGCTGGCCGCCACGATGAACAGTACACTGCCTAGGGAAAAGAATATCCATGGGGTTCTTTGTCGTGCCGTTTTCTGCATGAGGAGCTCCTGGTTTGCGTGTAATTTCGCCAAGGCTCATCGCCTCGTTGACAAGGATATGTTAGGTGAAAATAAACCTGTTGGAAAGAGACTTCTTGGTCGAGAACGGGTTCGCCGGTGCCTGAGTTTCCTGATAAGGAACTCTAGCGCAAATGCCCGGCGATTGAGTAGCGCCAAAGGGCGCATTGAGGAATAGGCAAAATAGCCTATATCACCCTTGAAAAAGGGTGACTTTTAGGTAGGGGGTGTTCTTGTTCGATGGCACGCCGAGCGGTGAGCCTCGGAAGGAACGCCAAGCTTTTCTATGTCGTAGGCGGCGCTTGGTTGAGCGTCGTCCCACAGTGGGGGCAATGCTGCCAATCCGCCAGGACGTTCTTTCCACAGTTGGGGCAGGCTCGGCTTGCGGGGGGGATGGCGACATTGCCGCTCACGGCACGCACCAACCAGAGGATGCCCAGCACCGTCAAGATAAGTATCCCCAGGGGGATGAGCACCATGAAGAGCATACCAATCCAAGCAAAAGGCGCAAAGCTCCCCATCATACCGGGGCCGCGCGCCCCCCAAGCACCTTGGCTGCCACTCCACCACGGGCAGCCCACGTTGCCCACCCAGCCGGGGCGCCAAATCCAGCCACCGAAAAAGAAGGCGAGCACAAGTAAGAGCGCTAATAAGCCTAAAATCCACAGGGAAGTGCTTCTCATGGTTTACCTCTTGCTCTCGTAGAATCGGGTTTTGCGCAGGAAACGGTAGCCGCATTCCTGGCTGCGGGGAATCCTGGGTAAGAATACTTCTCTTTGGGGGTTCTCTCAAGAGCGCTCTGACCTATTGAAGAATAGGCCATTTAGCGCTCTCCCTTCTCTCACAAGCGCACACTAAGCCGCGTCCCGCTCCCCGGTTTGGATTCGATCTTCAGCCGAGCGCCGATGAGTGCGGCGCGCTCGTGCATTCCCAACAATCCAAAGTGGCCTTTCGGAGCCAGATCCATAGGGTTGGACGGCACCAGGAAGCCGATGCCATCGTCGCTCACCGCCAGTTCCACATAGTTCTCCGCAAAGGCAAACGTGACAACAACCTTTTGGGCACAAGCGTGCTTGACGGCGTTGTTGAGCGCTTCCTGAGCGATGCGAAAGAGTGAAAGTTCCACCTCTGTACCCAAGCGACGCTCATTTCCCTCGCTACGAAACTCAACCACCAACGGGCGATTCTGAGCGGTTTCTCGTGCCAACATCTCCAAAGCCGTGACTAACCCCAAGTCTTCGAGATAGATCGGACGCAAAGCGCGGGTAATGCGCCGCAGATTTTCGATAGTTTGCTCAACAAGCGTTTCCAATTCGGCCAGCGGCCGGCAGGCGTGGCTATCCTGAACGGCTTTCCGCGTCAGTTGAAGGCGTTGCTTTAAGGCGATGATGGCCTGAAGGGTATCATCGTGCAGCTCGCGGGCGAGACGGGTACGCTCTTCCTCCTGGGCGGTGGTAATCGCTCCAATGTAATCGCGTAGCCCTTCTTGCGCAGCGCGGACTCGTTGAGCCATCTCCACCAACTCGCGTTGTAGGCGCTGAATTTCGGCGATGCCTCCTACCGATTCGGCAATAGCCTCGTAATCGCCCCAAGTGAGCGCCGCAGCTTTGACTTCCAAGCGACGCAAGGGGCGTACCACCTCTCGGTTTACAAACCACAAGGCGCCGGCAGCGAAGAGCAGCGGAGGGATAAGCGTCAACGGCGCTACCAGGGTGAGCTCTAAAATGGGGTCAGTGACGAGACGCCAGGCCTCTTCGGGCAGATGGTCGCGCATGAGATGTTGGTGCAGCGCCACACTGCTCACCGCCAGCACAATCGAAAGAAGAGTTACCGGCAGGACGAACGTGATCACCCGCAGGGCAAGGTTGTGCCAAGTAGCCAGAATGGGAGGTGAGTCTGGAGTGCTCATCGGTCCTCTGCGCTCAAACCGCCAGCGTCCTGAGAAATCCAACCCATGGAGAGGGCGCGCATGACCGCCTCGGTGCGGCTGCTGGCCTGCAACTTACTAAAGATGTGTGCCAGGTGGCCCTGGACAGTGCGATCGCTGATGCCCAGCTGCACCCCGATGGCCTTGTTGGTGTATCCCTTGGCGACTAAGCGCAACACTTGCAATTCGCGATCGGATAACGGCTCCAGGGGGAGTGATGGGGAACCTTTGAAAAGGTGTTTCACGATCTTTTGAGTCACCGCAGGGTGTAGCGCCTTTTTGCCCTCGTGCACCTCGTGCACGGCCTGAACGAGCTCCTCTAAACTGGCTGTTTTTAGCATATAGCCGTCGGCCCCGGCCTGAAGCACAGCCATCACATAAGGGTCATCGTCGTAGGCCGTAAGGATGAGCACACCTGTTTTAGGAAGATGCGTACGAATCCAGCGCGTGACCTCGATGCCACTCGCCTTAGGCATCTGGATGTCGAGAACGGCTACATCGGGCCGGTGGTGGGCGAGAAGCACCTGCGCTTCAAGGCCATCGCCGGCCTCAGCCACGACCTCAATATCCCTCGCGCTTTCCAACAACTGGCGTATGCCCGCGCGGACGATGTGGTGATCATCGGCCAGTAGGACGCGTATCTTCGGCGGCTTTTTTTGCCCGGATCGAGACATCCCAACCTCCGCTGTGCAACCTTTTGGCGCCTTTCTTTGCGGAAAGACAGTGAAAGGGGGGCTTCTGGGAAGCGGCTAGGTTTCGTCGGCCCTTCACAAGGGGCGAAGCCAATGGGGCCCGGGGAGTTGGTGAATGGGAAACATGGTTTGATCTGGTGGGTTGGTTCACTAAGAATCAAAAGCTTCGCTAGTTTAGCAAACTATCGAAGCCTTTGCAAATTAATGCACTTTAAGGGCAATATCTTCGCGATACTCTAGCCCCTCTTTGCGCACCTGAACGGTGAGCTTCCAATTTCCGCTCATGCTGAAGTTGGCTTGGATGGTGTAGACTCCCCTGCCTTGATCGGTGGCCGGCCCGCGCATTGTCATCCCGCTCATATCAATATGGTCGGCGGTAACCTCTACCGTGGCGCCTTCTAGGGGTCTGCCGTTGCTGTCGGTGAGGGTGAGAATGACCTCGACATCGCCCATGACGGGAGGGGAGGGCTTCGTGGTGACGACAATATTAACCGGCTTACCGCTTGGGGGAGAAAGCGGCGTAGCAGTCCCTCCACAAGCGGTTAGCAGGAGGGCAAGGCAGATGGCTATACCGATAAAAATGTACTTGCGCATTATTTTTCTCCTCTCGTTGAAGTGGCCTTCGTTCGGGGTGATTTTCTACTCTACCACCTCGATCAGTAACATCAAGCCACCCGGCTCGACGTTGTCGTTGGTCGTGTGGTGCGGAATATGGCAGTGTAGCATCCATTGCCCAGGTTCTGTGGCGATGAACTCGATGTCGTAGCGCTCGCCGGGGGCCACGTTGACCGTATCTTTCGTCAGTTGCAGCTCCGGGGGAACAGAATGCCCATCGGTGGCAACGATCTTGAAGGGCACCCCATGCAAATGCATCGGATGAATGAATTGGCCAATGGCCATCAAACGCAGGCGCACCCGCTCGCCCTTCTTGACGACGATCTTCTCCGTCGCCGGAAAGGCTTTTCCGTTGATGGTGAAATAATTTGGCTCCATCCCGCTCATAGGCATGGCGGCAAAGGTCTGCCCTCCGCGCAGCAACCATTCGGAGAGCATAAGGGTAACATCCACCGCAGGAGGGTCGGCTTCGGGTTGAATGGGGTCAATAATAAATGGGGCATACAATCCTGCCATCACCTGGATATCGCTTTCGTAATGCGAGTGATACATGAAGGTGCCGGCGGGCTTGGCGGTGAATTCGTAAGTAAACGTCTCTCCTGGCTGAACAGGGTCTTGGGTGACGCCGGGTACGCCATCCATAGCGTTGGGCACTTCGATGCCATGCCAGTGGATGGTTGTGGGTACAGGCAGTTCATTCTTTAGGCGGATGCGCACCTGATCGCCCTCTGTGACGCGGATCATCGGCCCGGGTACCGTGCCGTTGTAGGTGTATGCCGTTGCCCGCACACCTGGGAGTATCTCCCACTCCGCGGCTTGGGCGGTTAGGTCAAAGACCTTCACATCTCCCTCCATTCGGTGTTCGATCGGTTGTCCCCCTCGGCTGGCTGGGGCCGGCTGGATGTTCGGCGCCGCAATCGGCTGCATCATATGCGCGGCTTCCGGGTTTTCCGGTACCATCCTCCCTGGAGTCGGAGTCTCAGAGGGGTTATGGATGGAGGTGGGCATCCCTATAGCGGGGCTTCTGTAGGGTACGCAAGCCACCAACCCAATTGCCATCGCGAGTATGGTGATTGTTCGCGTTACGCTCCTCATAGTTGTTCCTTTCGCAAGAAGTGGGTCAGCCATTTACTTTACGTGAGGGCTTTCACCTTTCGCAAGCGCCGATTGGCGCGCAACGTTTAGGCCATTTTGCCTATGAAAGGCAAAAAAGGATGGATTGAGGCTAATAGGCCCCGATCCCAGTCCACGGCTGAAGGGGGGTAATGAGACCATGGTTGGCTGTATAATCTCCTTTCAGTATGGAAGACGAAAAAGCGCCTGGGGTGGGGAGGGAAAAGCTCCCTAACCTGGCTCTGCTCGTTCTGCTCTGGATCGGCCTAGGCGGTGCGTGCCTCTTGGGAGCTGTGGCCTCGCTGGGGTGGGGAATTGCGCTGTGGCGACTCCAGGCAACGCCCTTGGCGGTCCTCACCCCGCTCGATCAGCGGCTTTCGCCTTCCCCGCCTCCCCCCCGCCGGCCCTAGGGCGACCCTCATCGCGCCAGTGGGGGGCTCTGTTCCCACCCTTACGCCCACTACGCAAGAGGTTGTGTCCCTCTCCACCGGAGCGCTATTTACCCCGGCCCTCATCCAGCCTCTCTGCATACCTCTCAACCGCTCGTCGCAGCTGGCTGAGGTGGTGCGCGTTTTGGATGGCATCACCCTCGAGGTTCAGGCGGAGGGTGAGACTTTTGCGGTGCGTTACATTGGATTGAGCCTCTTCTCTGCGCAAGATTTTGCGCTGTGGGAGCAAGCGCGGCAGCAGAACGAGGCTTTGGTGAACGGCCAACGCGTCCGTTTGGTGGCCGAGCGCACTCAGGTGGATGAACACGGTTTCCGCCCGCGCTATGTGTTGGTGGGAGCGCTTTTTGCCAACCTAGAGATGGTGCGCCGGGGGTACGCCCTGGCCGTGAGTCAACCCCCTGATGTGGGCTGCGACCCGCTCTTCGCCGCTGCCCAGGAGCGGGCGCGCGGGGAGGGTCGCGGCCTTTGGGCTTCTCCACCCACCCCTACTCGCACCCTCATCCCCCTTCCCACGGCAACCGCCGGCCGTGTGGGGGATATTGCCATCTCCTTCCTCTCTTACCGCGGCACGCGCTGGCAGGAGCCGGAGGAGTTCGTCGAGATTCGCAACGATTCGCCCTACGCCATCCAACTCCAAGGGTGGACCTTACAGGATAACCAGCGCCACGTGTTCGTCTTCCCGTCCTTCATCCTTGGGCCGGGGCAATACTGCCGCGTCTATACGAACGAATACCATCCCACTTCATGCGGGTTCACCTACCGCAGTCCTTCCCCCATCTGGGATAACGAGGGCGATTGCGCCTATTTGAAAGACCCGGATGGCAATCTGGTGGACACCTTTTGCTATTGACTCAGGGGATGTAGCGGGGTGTTTCCGCTCCCTTGTTTTCGATCCCAAGGAAGCAGGTATAGCCCAAGTAGAAAGGAGTTAATTTCGGCTTACTTGGTATAACAAAGCGCTACCCAGTCTCCTTTTTGGGTGCGCCCCACCTGGGAAAGGCCATGGCGCTGAGCCACTTGGGCCACCTCATCCGCCTGCTCTTCCAAGATGCCGCTCAAAACAAGGTAGCCCCCTTCTGCGAGCAAGTCGGCCAATCCTTCATTGAAAAAGCGCACCAACACCGGGGCCAGAATATTGGCCAGCAGCAGCGGCGCTTGGCGCAGCCCCAGGCTTCCCTGACGAATATCCTCCAAAGAACCTTGGACCAACTCCAGACGCTCGCTTACCCCGTTCAAAAGGGCGTTTTGGCGCGCCGCTTCCAAAGCCAGTGGGTCAATATCCACCCCAAGGGCGCGCCAGGCGCCCAGTTTCAGGGCCGCGATAGCCAGGATGGCTGTGCCGCAACCCAGGTCTATGGCGCTCACCTCGTGAGAGGGCGAAGGTCGCTCGAAAAAGGCCTCGATCCACTCCAGGCACAATTGGGTGGTGGGGTGAGTGCCGGTGCCAAAGGCCATCCCCGGCTCGATGCGCAGGGAGATGCGCCCCTCCTCGGTATGGTCCAGCCAGGCAGGGACGATGAGCAGGCGCCGGCCGATGGGGATGGGTCGGTAGTGCTCCTTCCAAGCCTCAGCCCAGTCCTCGTCCTTCACCCAACGGTATTGGGGAGGGGGAAGGGGGCGGATGCGCCCCAGATACCACAGGGCTTCTTCCAGGCGTTGGCGCCGGTCTTCCAGCCCTGCTTCGGCGGGCAAATAGCCGCGCACACGCCACGGCCCCAGCGCCCTGCCGGCGGAGTCGTCCTCTTGCGCGGTGACTGCGGTGCTCTCAATGGCCACTCCTTGGGGGATGAAACGCGCCAGCACCTCGGCCACCGCCTCGGCTTGCTCCTCGTCCACCACTAAGGAAATTTCCAGCCACTTGCCTGGTCTCATGCCTCTCGCTGCCTGCCAAAGGGATGATCAGGGCGCGGGTCTGTGCTGCCCGCGCCCCTTCTGGGTTTCTCAGGCTTTATCCACCCAGCGCCTCTTTCAGCCAATCCCAGATGCCGCGCTCTTGGGGGCGCACTTCGCTGCCCATGCTGTGAGCCAGCTTCTCGAAAAGCTGGCGCTGTTCCGGGCTTAGGCGGCGGGGGATCTCCACGTTGATGATCACCAGTTGATCCCCGCGCCCGTTGTTGCGCAGGCGCGGCACGCCCTTGCCTTTTAAGGTGAGGATCTGACCCGGTTGGGTGCCGGGGGGGATTTTCAGACGTGCCGGCCCGTCCACTGTGGGCACCTCCACCTCGGCTCCCAGTGTGGCCTGAGCGACGTTGATGTTCAAATCAAGCAAGATATCGTTGTTGCGACGGCGGAAGAAGCGATGCGGTTTCACGTGGATGAGCAGGTAGAGGTTGCCGTTCGGCCCGCCGTTCTCGCCAGGCTGCCCTTCGCCGGCCAGACGGATTTGCGTGCCGCTATCCACGCCGGCGGGGATGTTGACCACCTTTACCCGCGTGCGCCGCTCCAACCCGCGCCCCTGGCAGGTGGGGCAGGGGGTGGGAATGGTCTTACCGCTGCCGCGACAGGTGGGGCAAGTGCTCACCTGCACCATCGAGCCGATCAAGGTCTGGCGTACCTGGCGCACCTCACCACTGCCGCCGCAGGTGGCGCAACGCGTTGGCGCTGTGCCGGGCTTGGCTCCGCTGCCGCCGCAGGTGTGGCACACCTCGTCGCGGGTGATCTCGATCTCTTTTTCCGCCCCGAAGATGGCTTCCTCAAAGGTCAGCTCCAAACGGTATTGCAGGTCCGCCCCACGCCGCGCAT
>VSSL01000632.1_pt1 | contig 10683 bp, 6 predicted proteins | sample 4557531 | NCBI WGS metagenome assembly VSSL01 (sample SAMN10986726, study PRJNA523729) | hot springs metagenome | isolation source: hot springs | place: India:Timba, Gujarat | collected 2018-05-31 | reverse complement strand
GCCTTTGTGTCTCCGTGTGAGATTTCACCATCATTTTGCGCCTTTGTGTCTCCGTGTGAAAATCCCAGCGACTCCCATTCCTCCCACTGCGCCTCGCAGGCGGCAATCTCGGGGTAAAACGCTTCGGGGATGTTGCCCACGGTGATGACGTAAAAGGTCTCGGTGATGAACTTCTTCTTCTCCCAGAGCATCTTCTGGAAGTCTTCGATCTGCGCCAGGAAGTCAATGATGTGCCCGCCCACGCGCTTGATGAGGCGCATCAGTTGGAACCAGCCTTCAGCCAGTTTCTCGCCGGCAGCCTCCATCTCGTCCAGGTTGAGCACTTCGTTTTTCAAATAAAAATCCAGCTCGCGGGAGAGGAAGCCACGCAGGTCCTTGTGGATGAAAAAGTCGCTGGTGTTGCGGCGGGTATACTGGCGCAGGTGATGCTCCAGCCAGGTGATCGGTTTGCCATCGGTGGTGTGTCTCACACCAAGACACGAAGACACTAAGATTTCCCGTTCCTGCTTTGTGCCTTTGTGTCTTTGTGTGATGTCTTCAAGCATACGGGCGATGATGGCCTCCTGTTGGTTCTTTTGGCCATAGGTGATGTTCTCCTGCTCGGTCAGCGGGCGGAAGACGAAGGGGATGGTCAACGTGCGCGCCGTTTCGTCCCAGGTAATGTCATCAAGCAGAGGCAGGAAGAAGCGCTTTGCGCCCTTGACGTTGTTCTGCTCCACATCGGCCTGCTGGAGTTTGAAGTGCACGGTCACGCCATCCGGGGCTTTGTAGGTGTAATCGGTGAAATACTCGCTGGTCTTGACGTAGTACTGGTCGTGGTTGGCCCAGTAGAGATACACTTCCTCGCCGTTGTAGGGGATGGCGTAGCGTTCTTTTTTCGAGTATCGCCGCTTGGAGATAAAGTCGCCGTCCTGCCAGTAGCGGGAGAAGAAGGTGTAGAGATGGTTGTAGATGGCCGTTTCCAGCGCTTCGCTGGAGCGCGCCCCTCTGGCTTTTTCCTGCGCTTCCAGGTATTCTCGGCCCGCTTTGGTGGCGCGGTATTTTTCGGCCAGGTTGCCGTCGGCGTCCAGGGCGTCTTCGCCCAACGCATCCAGCACCTTTTGGCGGGCAGCCTGCAAGGCGTCCTGCGCCTGCGCCTGTTCGGCCAGCGCGCCGCGTTTCAATTCATCGGAGATGGCGCGCGGCAGGTCTTCGGCAATCCACTTCTCGATCACCTGCCTCTTGTAATTCATGATGCGGTAGATGCCGAAATCCAGGTCGGCGCAGTCAAACTCGAACAATTCGCGTAAGAGCGCTTGGAATTTTTCCTTTGCGGATAGGTCCATAACCCGAAACTCCACGGCATTACGAAGGCAACTAGCCAGCCTTCATATGGAAATCACCACCTACCACGAAGAAAGGGTAAATGCCCAAACTTTGCCTGAAATGCTCCCCTCCTTTCACCGCCAAACATCATGCCGCGCCGTTCTCTCCGAAAGCCTTCTCCTGCCAAAGCCTCCTGATATATCCATTTTACAATATAACATCTAATCTTCGATATCCCTCAAGGGTTTCGCCGCCGGATTGAGGGTAAGGGAGTTGGATATGGCAAACTTCCCTGTCAAGCCGGCTTCCTCAGCGCGAAGAGGCCAAAACCCACCAGCCGCAAGGCGGCGCTGATGAGCAGCGCGCCGCTCAAGCCGCTCACCTCGGCGAGCCAGGCGCCCATCAGCGGGGCGAGCATGGAGGCCAGGTAATTCAAACTGTGGGCAATCGAGACGAAGGTGGGGGAATATTCCGCAGGGACGGTTTTCATCAGTTCATCGAAAAAAACTAGGTCAAGACCGCCCTGAAACACACCCGCCACGGCCGCCCAAAATACAATTAAGGTCACTTGTTGTGTGCTGGCCACCAAGGCCGGGTAAAATCCCAGACCCAGGGTAGTGGCCAACAGTACAAAGCGCCCCCCACGGCGGCGGGATTCATACGGCCAGAGGAAGTAACCCACCAGTAGGGCGGTGGTTTGGGCAGTGTTGATCAGGCCGATCCAGGCGTCGTTGGCTTGCACTTGGCGCACGTAGTAGAGCGGAAAAAGGGGCAGTGCCAGTTGCAGGCCGAATTGGTACACGAAGCGTTGCGCCGAGAAGGTCACAAAGGCGCGCTGGCTAAAGACCAGCTCGAGGTAGTTCCGCAGGCGCTCCCTCCATGCCCGACCGTTGAAGGGAGGTGGGGGTTCGCTATCTGGCAGGACAATGCGACTGGAGAAGTAGTAACTCAACAACCCGCCGATGGATAGAGCGATGAAAACGACCTGATAATTGAGCGGAAAGCGCAACCACTCCAGAACCTGGCCGGCCAAGGCCACGGTGAGGGCGTTCGTCGCCCCCAGGATGGACCAACGGCGGCTGAGCAGGTCGTAGCGGTGTTTCGGGCCGGCCACGGCGTTCATCACCACCGAGAAACACACCGCCAGCGAGATTTGGGGCAAGGTGGCCAGCGCCCATATGGCCAAAATGCAGGGGATCAACGCTTCGCGGGGCACCAGGAAAGGCGCCAAGCCGGTAGCAGCATAGGAAGAGACCACCAGCAAGCGCGATACGCTGAACCAGGGCACGATGTTGCGCTGCCGTTGTAAAAAGCGGCCGATGAACACGGCGAAGAGCAGGCCGCTGATCCCCGGCAGAGAGGAGAGCAAACCCACTTGCACATTGCTCGCCCCCAAACGGGTGAGGAAAACGGGCAGGAAGGGGGCCGCGGCGCTGGAGAGCCCAATCGCCACCGCATCAATTTGAATATAGCGGTAATTCAGGCGCTGCTGGCCGACTACATCCGCCGGCGCCACCGACCAGCGAGGGAATTTCACCGCTCCGCCTCTATCCGTTCGGGGCGCAATCGGCCGTAGAGGTACCAAAACTCCTGCGGGGGGAACGCCGAGCTGACCTCCGGTTCCCAAAGGAACTCGCCAGAGATGAAGCAGCTACGCAGCAAACGATCGAGAGAGGCCAGGGTGGCTTCGAGGTGAGGGGTGGGGGTGTTGAGCGCCTCGGCGAGCAGGTGAATTTGGGCGCGCCGCCTCACCTCGTAGCGGTAACGGTCATAGTGCGCCGAGGGTTTTTCGAGGTATTCGTTGAGGTAGGTCTCCCACTGTTGCAAGCGCCGCTCCAAATCCGCCTGGGCTTTGCGCAGCCAGTGGCTGCGCCACTGGTGACGCAGGTGCTCGAAACGCTCGTCCAAGTGGGAGAGGCGCGCTCTCTGTTCCGCCGTGTGGCAGGTGGCCTCCAGTCGCCGGCGGGTGAGCAGCAGTTGACCGGGAGTCAGTTGCAGGTAGGGGGGTTCTTCGCGCCGCGCCTCTATCTGGAGAGGCCAATATAGGTCCGGGCTGAGCAAATAATCTTCCAGGCGCTCTAGGGCGGCCTCGAAGAAGCGCATGTCGTAGTCAAAAAGGCTCATGGGCTCTCCTGCAAGGGGTTTCTTGCACAAAAGAGCATTATAACCCCATCCCATGAGCCTATTTCGGGGAGGGCATTCCAAGCCTCAGTGGCTATGTTCGACCCACCTAGGCTTTTGCTAAGGGCTTTAGGAGACGCGGAACCCTACAAAGAGAGGTGAGTTGCCGCCGAGCGGGGCCACAGACCTGCGGCGGGCAAACTCACCTCAAGGAATCAACTACTGCGGCGTTCTTAGAGGTCCTTGATCACCGTAGCCAAGGCCAAAAGGGCGAGCCCGGCGACCACAAACCAGAAGCTGAAATCGGTGATGAAAGGAATGGAGACGAACTTCGCCAAGACCCCTAGGGCGCCTAGGATCACGGCAATCCACCAGGTAACGACTTTCGGTTGATTGAGTTTCATAGCCCTCTCTCCTTCTAGGGTGGTTCTTCAAATTCTCCTGGCCCCGTGGTGAAATCACCAGTCTTGGAGAGCGCCGAAACAGACCTTCGGCGGATTCCTTCCCAGCCCCTGAGCATTCCTGGGGGCTGCCTTCGTACCCTCACCAGCAACTGATGCCTGTGAGGGATAAACCAATTATCGCACACTTTTATTAACAGGGTGATAGATACTTGTTCGGCGAAAGTTCATCGGTCAAGGATGTAAGTGGGTATTCTGAGAGAGGGATGTTCCACCTGCCTTTGTGCCATCCCTCCACCGGGGATGGTGAACCGATGGCTTGGCTCGGGTTAGGTAAACTGCAAAGAGCGAACGACTACCCAATGAGGCGAGAACTTTGACAGCCTAACCCCTGCGTGGTAAACTGACCACTCGTACCGCTTTGGTACACATTCCCTAGCTAACCCTAGCGAGAGCCTTACCCAAAACAACTATGGTTCGCAAAGTTCCCCCTTCGCGTTACCTCGATGTGCTCCAAGAGCGCGTGGTGATCTTCGATGGCGCCATGGGCACCAACCTTCAGGCGCAGCGACTCGGTGCGGCACACTTCGGCGGTGAACGCACCTTCGGCTGCAACGACTATCTTAACCTCACCTATCCTGAAGCGGTGGAGAAAGTGCACCGCGGCTTCCTCGAGGCCGGCGTGGATGTACTGGAAACGAACACCTTCCGCGCCAACCGTATCACCCTGGCGGAGTACGGCCTGCAAAGCGAGGTGTTTGCCATCAACCGCGCCGCGGCTGCCCTGGCGCGCCGCCTGGCCGATGCCTATTCCACCCCCGATCATCCGCGCTTTGTGGCCGGCTCCATCGGCCCTTCGGGTAAACTACCCTCGGCGGATGACCCCGAACTTTCCAACATCACCTTCGACGAACTGGCCGATGTCTTCCGCGAACAAGCGTTGGGCTTGATCGAAGGGGGAGTGGACCTCTTGCTCATCGAAACCTCCCAGGATATTCTCGAAGTGCGGGCGGCCATCACCGGTCTGCAGCAAGCCTTTGCCGAGAGCGGCCTCACCCTGCCCATTCAAGCACAAGTCACCCTGGATACCAGCGGGCGGATGTTGTTGGGCAGTGACATCGCGGCGGTGTTGGCCATCCTAGAGGGGCAGCCGATCGCGGTGATCGGCTTGAACTGCTCCACCGGGCCGGAGCACATGCGCCAGCCGATAGCTTATTTGGGGGCCCACGCCCCCTTGCCGGTCTCGTGCATCCCCAACGCCGGCCTACCCTTGAATATAGATGGAGAGGCCGTTTACCCTCTCGAGGCGCAGCCCTTCGCCCAAGCCCTAGCCGAGTTTGTGGAGAAGTACCACATTAACGTGGTGGGGGGATGTTGCGGTACCACCCCAGAGCACCTTAAGAGGTTGGTCGAGGCGCTGGGTGGGCCATCCCTCGCTACCCGTCGCCCCAGCCCTCCGCGGCCGAAATTCTCGCCGCCACGCTTGGCCTCGGCCACCCGCATGGTAGCCATGCAGCAACAACCTCCGCCCATGCTCATCGGCGAACGCTGCAACGCCCAAGGCAGCCGCAAGTTCAAGCGCCTGCTGCTGGCCGAGGATTATGACGCTATCCTGGAATTGGCCCGCGAACAGGTGGAAAGCGGCGCCCATGCGCTGGATATTTCCACGGCGGTCACCGAGCGCCCCGACGAAGCCCAATTGATGCAGCGCGTGGTGAAGAAACTGGCCAGCGGCGTGGAGGCGCCCTTGGTTATTGATACCACCGAGCCCGAGGTCATGGAGGCGGCCCTAAAAACTGCCCCAGGGCGCTGCCTTTTGAATTCCACCCATTTGGAGGGCGGGCGGGCCAAGGCGGATCGCGTCTTTGCCTTGGCGCGCCGCCACAACGCGGCGGTGCTCATCCTCACCATTGATGAGAAGGGCATGGCGAAAACAGCCCAGGAGAAACTCGCCGTAGCCCAGCGCATCTACGATATTGCCGTCCACGAGCACGGCCTGCGTCCGCAAGACCTGGTCTTCGACGCCCTCACGTTTACCCTGGCTACGGGAGACCCAGAGTTCGCCTCTTCGGCGGTGGAGACCTTGGAAGGCATTCGCCTCATCAAGAGCCATCTACCGGGGGTATTGACCTCTTTGGGGGTGAGCAATGTCTCTTTCGGGCTTCAGCCTCATGCTCGCCCGGTACTTAACAGTGTTATGCTTTACCACGCTGTGCAAGCCGGCCTGGACCTGGCAATCGTCAATCCAGCCCATATCACCCCCTATGCCGAAATCCCCCCCCGAAGAGCGGGCTTTGGCCGAGGACCTAATTTTCAACCGCCGACCTGATGCGTTGCAACGCTACATCGAACACTTCGAGAAGGTTACGCCTCGCGAAGGAGTCCCCCCTGCCGATGCCACGCTGGGCATGGATCCGGAACGGCGTCTGTATTGGAAGATCGTCCATCGCCACAAAGAAGGCGTTGAGGCCGATATTAATGCCATCATTGCGCGTGAGGCCGGCCTTTCTCCCAGGGCTGAAGGTAAAGAGTCCCCAACCCCTGAGGGAGACGCCCAGCGCAGAGCCGCTCACCACCAGGCTGCCATCCATATTCTCAACACCGTCCTGTTGCCGGCGATGAAGGAGGTGGGCGACCGCTTCGGGGCCGGCGAGATTATTTTGCCCTTTGTGCTGCAATCGGCCGAGGTAATGAAGAAGGCCGTCTCCCACCTCGAAAATTACCTGGACCGCAAGGAGGGAGCAAGCAAGGGCACCGTAGTTTTGGCCACCGTCTATGGCGATGTACACGATATTGGCAAGAACCTGGTCAAGACCATTCTGGTCAACAACGGTTACACCGTCCACGACTTGGGGAAACAGGTACCGGCCGAGGTCATCCTGAGCAAGGCAGTGGAGACGAGGGCCGACGCCATCGGTTTGAGTGCCTTGCTGGTGAGCACCAGCAAGCAGATGCCGCTCATCGTGAACGAGCTGCAGCGCCGCGGCCTGAAATTCCCGGTGCTCATCGGTGGGGCAGCAATCAATCGCCGTTTCGGTTGGCGTATCGCCTACACCGAAGACGGCACCTTTTATGAGCCAGGGGTGTTCTACTGCAAGGATGCGTTCGAGGGTTTGGCTACCATGGACGCGCTGTTGGACCCCCAACAGCGCCCGGCTTTGTTGGCGCGCTTGCAGCGCGAAGCCGAGCGGGAGCGGATGCGCTCCCTAGCCGAAAGCGGCGCGCAACCCAAAAGAAGGCGCTCTGGGGTACGGCCGCGTCCGCTAACGCTTCCCGCCAGCCTGGCCTGGGGGGCGCGCGTGGTGCGCCAAATGCCCTTGGAAAGCGTCTTTCAGCATCTTTCCAAAGCGGAACTCTTCCGCCTTTCATGGGGGGCGAAGAACGCTCACGGCGAGGAGTGGGAGCGACTGAGCCGCGAATTCGAGCGCCGTCTGGAACGAATGACGCGCCAGGCGCTGCGTTCCGGCTGGCTGCGCCCACAAGGCGTGTATGGCTATTGGCCCTGCCAAGCGGAGGGCGAAGAGCTGATCATCTACGACCCGGCAGTGCTGCGCGGCGTCTCACCCGTAGAAGCCGAGCTCGTCCGTTTCGCTTTCCCGCGTCAGGCCGGGGGAGAAGCCCTGTGCCTGGCCGATTACTTTGCCGACCGAGAGAGCGGGGTGTATGATGTGGTCGCTTTCCAGGTGGTCACGGTGGGGGCGGAAGCCAGCGAACAGTTCGAGCGCCTTCAGGCCGCCGGCGATTATGCGGAAGCCTATTACCTACATGGTTTGGCGGTGCAGACCGCCGAGGCCAGCGCCGAGTATCTCCATCGCCACATCCGCCGCGAACTGGGTTTGGCAGAAGGGCAAGGCAAACGATACTCATGGGGCTATCCCGCCATCCCCGACCTCGAAGACCACCGCAAAGTGTTCGACCTGCTGCCGGCAGAGAGCGAGTTGGGCATGTCCCTCACCGCAGCCTACCAACTCGTGCCGGAGCAATCCACGGCGGCCATCATCGTGCACCACCCCGAAGCGCGCTACTTTAGCGTGGGAGAAAGCCGTGTGGAGCAGTTGCTGCGTGCCGATGAACGTCATGTTCCCGAGCAGTAGGCCGGCGACGCTTCGAGGCCACTCCTGACGAGGGGAAAGCGAATCGGCAGTCTGCGGGAGGCGCTTTTCTCAAATAGGGTTTCGTCCGAAAGTGTCCCTTTCGGGAGAGGTGGAATTGGCTATAATGGGAGCGATTTTCCCTAACCCCCTTAGATAACCCCCAATTCTCAGGAGGACTCATCATGACTGCCATAGCGCAACGCTTCGAGGCTCTTAGCGAGCAGGAGTACCGCCGCCGCATTTGGGCCTGGACGATGTACGATTGGGCCAATTCGGCCTTTGCCACCACCATTCTGGCCGCCGTGCTGCCCATTTATTTCAGCCAGGTGGCCGGCGCCACCCTCCCCAGTGCCACTGTCGCTACCGCCTATTGGAGCACGGGCCTAAGCCTTTCTCTGTTTATTATTGCGATCATTTCCCCCATTCTGGGCACCATCTCCGACATAATGCGCGGCAAGAAGCGCTTTCTGGCCATCTTCGCCGGCTTGGGAATTGTGAGCACAGCGCTTTTGGTGCTGGTGGGCACCGGCGATTGGATTTTGGCCTCCATATTGGGGATTCTTGGGCGCATCGGTTTCAGCGGCGCCAACACTTTTTACGATGCACTGCTGCCCCACGTGGCAAAGGACGAAGATCAGGATGTCGTCTCGGCCCGCGGCTACGCCATGGGTTACTTAGGAGGTGGCATCTTGCTTGCCATCAACATCGTGATGATCCAGGTATTCCCTGGCACTTGGGGAGCGCGCCTCTCTTTCTTGAGCGTTGCGCTGTGGTGGGCGGTTTTCTCGATCCCCCTCTTCCGCCTCGTGCCCGAGCCGCCGGCTGCCACTGCCCGTCTGGAAGAGGGCGAAAACGTGGTCACCGCCAGCTTCAAGCGCTTGGCCAACACCTTGAGAGACATTCGCCGTTACCGCCAGTTGTTCAAGTATCTTGTGGCTTTTCTCATCTATAACGACGGCATCGGCACGATCATCGGTGTAGCGGCCATCTATGGCGCCGAACTTGGCTTTGGCGCGGTGGAGCTCATCCTGGCACTGTTGCTTGTACAATTCGTGGGCATCCCCTACAGCTTGATCTTCGGTCGCCTGCCCAACGCCGAGGAGAAGCGGCGTGCCTTCTTCCTCGCTTTTGTGGTGCTAAACATGATCTTCCTCCCGCTGGTAGGGGTTGCCGGCGCGCGCCTGCTCCCGGCTGAGATCAGCGGCGCCCGCCCGGCGCCTTTCCCGGCTACCGCCAACGCCGTCGGCCAAGGGCTGTACCCCATCGAAGCGACCACCTTCCGCCTAAATGGGGATTGGCAAGCCGAGGTGGTGCCGGCGCAGGTGCTGCGCAGTGAGAGTGACCAAACCTTTCAGACTACCTTTGAGCCGGGGGCTAGCCTGCTCTTCGCTTTCAACGGCCAGGAGGTAAAGGTCAACTACACCGTTGGGCCGGATCACGGCATTTGGGCGGTTTACTTGGATGATCAGCCACTGATGGACCCCGATACCCTGCGCCCGGCGCGCATTGACGCTTACAACCCCACGCGACGCTACGACGCCAGCCGCACCTTTGAGGCGCCGGCTCCCGGTGAGCACGTATTGCGCCTGGAGAACACCGGCGAGCGCAACCCGGCCAGCAGCGGCACGCGCCTCAGTTTGGCTTCAGTGGAAGTTCTACCGCCCCAGCGCCAGAGCAACTTAGGGCTGGTGATCGGGATGATTGCCGCCGTTGAGGTGCTCTGCTTGTTGCTCGCCTTGCTGCTTGGTCAAGCCGTCTTCGCCCGCCTAACGCCCTATCTGGACACCAAGCGCAGCATCTTGCTTGCCCTGGCGATCTACGCTGTTATCGCCATCTGGGGTTACTTCCTAGATTCGGTGGTGGAGTTCTGGTTCTTGGCTTGGATGGTGGCTATCGTCCAAGGCGGCAGTCAGGCGCTCAGCCGCAGCCTGTATGCTGCCATGTCGCCGGCGGCCAAAAGCGGCGAGTTCTTCGGCCTGTTTGGCATTATGGAGAAATTTTCATCCATTATCGGGCCGGCTCTCTTTGCCGCGGCGGGCATCATCTTCGGCAGCAGCCGTCCGGCTGTGCTCAGCCTGATCGTGCTTTTCTTCCTGGGCGGTTTTGTGTTAATGTTGGTGGACGTGGAGGAGGGCAAGCGCGTTGCCCGCCAAGAGGATGCCCAATTGCTCGCTGACCTCTAGGCATCCTGGGAGGCAGGGAAAGAGGTTGCTACCCTTGGGTCTCCTCTCTGAGACGCTGCGAGTACTCGACCCTGCCATCACTGCTATAAGGAGAGCTTTGGCCAATGGCTCATCTGAGCGGTGAAGGGCGGGCGCGCTATGTGCGCGAAATGTTCAGCCGTATTGCCCACCGTTACGATCTGTTGAATCGGGTGATGACCCTGGGCCAGGACCTCCTCTGGCGGCGCCAAGCGGTGCGCCGCGGGCGTTTGCCGGCTCGCGGACGGGTTCTCGACCTAGGAGCCGGCACGGGGGACCTGGGGCGGGAAATCCTGCGGCAACGCCCCTGGGTACAACTGGTGGCGGTGGATTTCAATGTAGAAATGATGCGCCTGGGGCGGCAGAAAATCGCCCCTCTTGCCCCACCGGGAAGGTCGCCGGCCTGGTGCCAAGCCGATGCGCGGCATTTGCCCTTCGCCGAGGGGGTGTTTGACGCCGTGCTCTCCGCCTTTCTGCTACGCAACCTGGGCGACCTTGAGGGCAGCTTGCAGGAACAGAGGCGGGTACTCAAACCGGGAGGCTGGCTGGTGGCGTTGGAGG
>VSSL01000631.1_pt1 | contig 10685 bp, 12 predicted proteins | sample 4557531 | NCBI WGS metagenome assembly VSSL01 (sample SAMN10986726, study PRJNA523729) | hot springs metagenome | isolation source: hot springs | place: India:Timba, Gujarat | collected 2018-05-31 | reverse complement strand
CTCAAGCCCAGCGCCGCCTGGCGGGGATCAGCGGCCTGCAGAGCGCCTTGAGTCTCTTCTTCGCCCACGGCGCCTCCTGGTTAACCCTCTGGTTGGGATTGAGCGCCGTTCAAAGCGGAGCGCTGAACGGTGTTTACCTAGCGGTGCTAATGTTGATCGTGCTCTCCAGTTTTGAGGCGCTAACCCCCCCTCCCCTTAGCATGCAAGTTCTGGAGAGCAACCTGCAAGCGGCACGCCGGCTCTTCGAGATCGCCGATTCGCCACCGGCGGTCACCGATCCACCGCACCCTTTACCCCCTCCCTCGGCGTTTGATATAAAGGTAGAAAACCTTTCCTTCCGCTATCCAGAGGAAAATGGCGGTGCCCAGGACGGAGGAACAACAGGCGCGCCATGGGCGCTGCAGGAGGTCTCCTTCGAGGTGCCCTTCGGCAAATGGATCGCCCTGGTCGGCCCCAGTGGAGCGGGGAAGACCACCTTCCTCAACCTTCTGGGGCGCTTCTGGGATTACCAAGAAGGGCAGATTCTCCTGGGAGGGTACGACCTGCGTCGCTACGCCCAGGGGGAGGTGCGGCGCGCCTTAGCCATCGTACCTCAGGAGGCCTACCTTTTCAGCGCCACGCTTGAGGATAACTTGCGCCTGGCTAACCCGCAGGCCGGACGACAGGAACTGGAGCAGGCCGTTCGGCAAGCGCAACTGGAACGCTTTGTGGCCACTTTGCCTTCAGGGTATGCCACTTGGGTGGGGGAACACGGCCAACAACTGAGCGGCGGTGAACGGCAACGCCTGGCTATCGCTCGTGCCTTGCTCAAGAAGGCCCCTATCCTGTTGCTGGACGAACCCACCAGCGGCTTAGATGCCCTCACCGAGCGGGCGGTGTTGGGAGCCATTTTCGAGGCTGCCCGCGGGCGCACCTTGATTTTGGTCACCCACCGCCTAGTAGCCATGGAGCGCATGGATGAGATCGTGGTGTTGGTGGGGGGACGGGTGGTGGAGCGCGGGCGCCATACCGAGTTACTCGCCAAGGGCGGCGTTTATCGGCGTCTTTGGCAAGCTCAACGCCGTAGGATTGCCGAGTAACGTGATAAGCGAGCCAACACGGTGAGCACAGCCGGCTGTTTATAGAATGTGCAAGGATGGGAAAACGGCAGTCCGGTTACGCGCTATAATCCCTCCATCGGCCACTTTTTCTCCGGCCAAGCCCCTGCAAAGGATAGCGACGATGAAACAAGTGTTGCAAAATCTGCGCAACGGCGAAACCCTGGTGGTTGATGTGCCCATCCCCTCCCCCCAGCCCGGCGAGGTATTGGTGCGCACAGCCGCCTCCTTGGTCTCCGCCGGCACCGAGCGCATGGTGGTCTCGTTTGCTGAGAAATCGCTGCTGGGCAAGGCGCGGGCACGCCCCGACCTGGTGCGCCAAGTCCTGGAGAAGGGGCAGCGTGAGGGTTGGCTAACCACCCTGGAGGCGGTTCTCGGACGGTTAGATCAACCGCTGGCTTTGGGTTATTCTTCCGCTGGCGTGGTGGTAGGGCTGGGCGAGGGGGTACAGAAGGTGCGGCCTCGGTCAACGGGTGGCCTGCGCCGGTGGGGGCTACGCGGTGCACGCCGAGTACGCCTGCGTGCCCGTGAATCTCATCGCCCCCCTGCCGCCGGCGGTGGATTTTGAAGCGGCCGCCTTCACCACCCTGGGGCAATCGCCCTGCATGGTTTCCGCTTATGCGAAGTCCAAATCGGTGAACGGGTGGCGGTGATTGGGCTGGGATTGCTGGGGTTGCTGGCAGCCCAAATCGGACGCGCCGCCGGCTGCGCCGTGCTCGGGGTGGACCTGCGCTCGGACCGTCTGGCACTGGCGCACCGCTTGGGTTTTCAAGCCGTGAGGCCAGAAGCAGCTGAGGAGGCCACGCTGGCGCTCTCTCAGGGGCGTGGTTGCGACGCGGTGCTGATCTGCGCCGATACCCCTTCCAACCAGCCGATCGAATTGGCCGCAACCCTGGCGCGCGACCGAGCGCGGGTGGTAGTGGTCGGCGCGGTAGGCCTGAACCTGCCACGCAAAAGTTACTACGAGAAAGAACTGACCGTGGATCAACGCCCGCTCCTATGGGCCGGGACGTTACGACCCCGCTTACGAGGAGGGAGGCCAAGATTATCCCATCGGTTATGTGCGCTGGACAGAAGGGCGTAACCTGGAGGCGGTGATCGAGTTGCTGGCCGAAGGCAAGCTGCAGGTGCAACCGCTCATCACCCATCGCTTCCCCATCGAACAGGCGCCTCAGGCTTACCATCTCATCGGTGGTAAAAGCAGCGAACCCTTCCTGGGCGTTTTGCTCACCTACGGAAGAGAGGTCGGGATAAGCGACCAAACCTCCCTTGGCGAGGCGACCGTGACAGAAGCAAAAATCCCCGTTGCTCCTCTACCGCGCGCCGAAGTGAAAAAACCCCGGCACGGGCCAATAACCGTCGGGGTGTTGGGAGCGGGAAATTTCGCCGGGGCGGTGATGCTGCCGGCACTGCGCGCTGCCCCACAAATACGGGTAAAAACCATCGTCTCAGCCTCCGGCATGAGCGCCCAGCATCTTGCCAAGCGCTTCGCCATCCCCCAAAGCAGCAGCGAGGAGCGGCAGCTTCTGGAAGATGAGGAGATCGAAGCCGTGTTCATCCTCACCCGCCACCACCTCCACGCCCGGCAGGTGGCCGCCGCCCTCCAGGCAGGCAAGCACGTGTTTTGCGAGAAGCCACTCGCCCTCAACACTGCCGAGATGGAACACATCGCTGCACTTTTGCCGGAAAAGCACGCTGGTATCCTGATGGTGGGCTTCAACCGCCGTTTCGCCCCCCTGGCAGTGCGTTTGAAAACCTTTCTAGAGAACCGAAAGGAGCCATTGTATGCGCACTATCGAGTAAATGCCGGCTACCTGCCGCCCACTCACTGGACGAAAGATCCTCTTCAAGGAGGGGGGCGCATCATCGGAGAGGCCTGCCACTTCGTGGATTTCCTCATCTTCCTGGTGGGGGATACCCCGCAGCAGGTGACGGCGCAGGGGTTGCCCGATGGCGGCCGTTACCGCGAGGACAACGTTCTAATCACTCTGACCTTCCCCGACGGTTCGTTGGGCTCGATCGCTTACCTGGCCAACGGCGATAAGCGCCTCCCCAAAGAGCGCTTGGAGGTCTTTTGCGGCGGTCGAGCTGCCGTGTTGGACGACTTCCGCAGCCTGGAGCTGCTGGGAGGGGGGAAACGGGAGAAGATCGTCAGCCGCCTGCGCCAGGATAAAGGGCACCGCGCCGAGGTGCAAGCCTTTGCCCAGGCCATCCTCAACGGCGAACCACCGCCGATCCCGTACGATCATCTCTTCGGAGGCATGCAGGCGACCTTCGCGGCAGTGCAGTCGCTGCGCACAGAGAGGAGCGTGCGGTTGATTAAGGGCAGCGAACCCTAGGTTTGGATTAGGGAAGGGGGAATCAGCTCTTCTCTGCGCTCCTCAGCATAAAGGCTCCTCAAAGCCAGTGATGGGAAGCCTCGAGGTCATACTCCATTCTCCCCCATCGCCTTGCCCATCGGCGCTGTGGGGCGGGACAGCAGGTTGGGTTGCGAAGGCGCAAAACAGGCTTTGGAGAGTCAAAGTGTTACGGACAACCAACATCAAACATTATCGTAACGGTAGGACTATTGGTTTTGTGGTTCAAGTTCTGTCAAATGATACCGGCTTGACGTCTGTAGTGCGCCAACAGTTGGGGTTAAATGGCGATGCCCCCACCCTGTGCTAAACGGCGCCAAAATAAGTAACGGCGGTGCATCTCGGCGGAATCTATCTAGAACCAGCAACTTTCTTTCGACATTTAGCACACCCCCTCAGCAATGCGCCCTTCGCAGACTGCAACGACTTCGTCGCCTCCTGCTCACAGTCAAAGTAGGGTAGTTTCAAGCTTCACAGAAATGCGCTAGAACAAACGTCTATGACAATTAGGGCAGCCATTCGCAAAATCTCTTTCCCTTCCACGATAGCCACAAAATGGACATTGTCTTGGGAACCATTCAGGTAAAATTCCGAGCAAGAAATAGGGTATGATCAATATCATTATTAGTACAACAACCAATATTACCGATTTCTTTATCCATTGTTGTTTTTGCCACTTAATAGCCCGATCGGCAAGATCTTGGTAGCTCTCAATATCCAAGTCTTGATATAGGATTTCAGGGTTAACCTCTTCAACCGAACGTTTAATTCGCTCCAGGAAATACTGGCGACCGAATTGGGCCTCTAAGTACTTGAAATTAGCATCGTATTGTTGGTATTCTTCCGGAGGGGTTGTATAAACGACAAAATCTCCTGAAACAGTAGTATGAAGCTTTCCACTACCACTAAAAAATATTGCTATCCCTTCGTGGTACCATAGTGGTAGACTCACTCCACGCAATCCCAAGATTGAATTAATATAAGCGTGAACAAGCTCGTGCGAGACAGTTTCGGGAAGAGAAAGACGCCGCAATTCTTGCTGAGGTTGAGCTCCCTTTTCACTCAAGACTGCAATATATCGCGTTAAGAAGGTGACTCCTGCGGTTTCCTCACTTTGAAATGCCCGATAAATTAAATCGGGCATTGCGTATTTGGAGGTATAGAAACGCACAAAAATATATCCCTTAGGAGGGGCGATTCCAGCCTCATCTCGAATTCGAACAATCCCTTTGTCATTAGATTGTTCAAGTGAGAGTAAAACCAGCGAAGTTTCGTTTACTGGTGTCTTGAAGCCAGCTGCAAAAATTAGGAAATACTCCGCCAGCATCCTAATAACTGAAAGATCATAAGGCAATGTCCCATCGTCATCGCCAATACAACTATAAACCTTCATATATAGATCTATTCGCTCGGATATTTGTTCCAATGTTTCAAGAGTAGGGTTTACTAATTGTTCAAACCAATCTTCTTCTTTAGTAAGATGTTGGAAAACACTCTCGCAATCGTATTGTGCCAAGGGTTTTGGAGTTCGAGTCTCGGTCTCTGGCTCATATAGAAAGAAACCAAACAGCATCGGTGACAATAGAAAGACCAAGAAAGCGATCAATGCTCCTCCCGTGGTTTTCATATTATTTCCTCCCGCTTATATATATTGTGCTTATGATTGGTCTCTACTATTAGACATTCCCTCTGAAACTTTTTGCCATAAACCTAATTTCTCGCTCTCTTAAGGTGGGGAGAAGCCATTCCTATCTCTGGGAAGATGCACCATGGTCCATACCCCGAAACAAACGACCCAATAGGTCCGATGTGGTGGTTGGGCAGGCAGAATGGCTCTTTTGCGCCATCTTCATTACAAAAACTTTCAGCGGTGGTCACAACAATCAAGATCGGTTCAGAGCCTGTTCTTACACATCGCCTTCTTTATCGGCGTGGTGTTCGAAGCTGTTGGTTACGTTTTGAAGGTGCTTACTGAGATTTTGAAGATTGGTTATGACGAGCGTCCAACGGCTGGCGGCTCAGCCGCAGCGCGGAGCGAAGCGCACCGCCGTCGGCTGGAAACGCTTGTTGGGCGGCCACGTTCATATGCTTAACCCTAATTGGAGTTTGTATGGCCTAATTCTGTCTTCAGCTAACTTTACGTATGTTGGGTCAATCTCGTAACCAATATATTTCCTGCCCGACTTGAGAGCAGCTATGGCGGTAGAGCCGCTACCCATGAATGGGTCTAATACAACGTCTCCCGTGTAAGTATACAGTTGAATTAACCTGTAAGGTAACTCAACTGGAAAGGGCGCAGGGTGACCAACTTTTTTCGCCGACTCTGGGTTCATAACCCAAACAGATTTTGTCCATTCCATGAATTGCTCTCGGGTGATTGTATCTTCTTTTCCATCAGGTTTCTTGCGCAAAAACGAGCCTTTTGAAAAGATCAGAATGTATTCATGCGTGTCACGTAACACGGGATTTGCAGCAGATTGCCAACTACCCCAAGCCATTGAGACACCGGCGCCTGCCCCCTTGTACCAGATAATCTCGCCGCGCATAAGAAATCCAATTTCTAACATCATCTGCGAAACATAGTCAGACAAGGGAATATATGGCTTTCTGCCCAAGTTCGCTACATTCACGCAGGCCCTCCCACCATGAACCAGGACGCGATATGTCTCAGCAAACACTTTTCTTAGCAACTGTAGGTATTCACGAAGAGTCAAATCATCATCATATTCTTTTGTGACATTATATGGTGGTGATGTAACCATCAAGTGTACTGAACAATCAGGAATTTCTGTCATATTTTCAGAACTGCCCAATATGATAGTATTCTCGTATTCGATGGGGAAAGGATTATCGGGGACAGGGGACACACCATTATCTCTAGGTAATTCTGAATAGAGCCTGGACTTGTAGTATTGCGAGGAGTCATGGTTTATTCGAGGAGTCGTTCCGAACTTGCTTGTCTTTGAACCTCTTTTCATCATTAGCTTAATCCTTTCGCCAGAGTTCCAACCAGCGTTCATAAGGATTGTAATCGATTTTTTCCCGACGCCAATTTATTGGAATTTTCATAGTTTGCGGATGACCAACAAGAAAGTTAAGAGCCTCTGCGGAAATCTCAACGCCTCGCGGGTTGGTTCCTACTTTAGGAAGTTTGATATAGCCCCATCGGCCAACTCGCTGGAAGATCTCCGTTTGAGCGGACTTTGGAAACAAGTAAAACCAACCATAATTCCCCCAATTCACTTGTATCATCAAAATGTCACACTGTGGAAAGTAACTTCGGCTAAAACTAAAAGCCTGCTCAGCATCAACCGTCCATATCAGCTTCACCCCACCTAACTTTCTTCCCGTTATGGTTTTTATTGAAATAGGTTCACCAAACACCTTGACATCCACTTCTGGTTGGGTGATCGGTATATTAGTCTCAACGTTATCCTCGCCAAACTTATAGATCAGCAAGGCAACAATGATCCTCTCTCTTGTCGAACCAACTTCCATACCCACCTTTCCAGCGCGTGAGCTTTCCAATTCAGCAAGGTGGAAGAGGGCAGGTAGGCGTTCTTGTATTCGGGCTACAAGTTTTTCATCAGTGAACAGTTCAGTGATGCTCATTAATAGAATTATACCTCCCTCAAAATTCTTTAGCCGCCCAACGGCTGGCGCGTGAGCCGCACGCGGAGCGAGGGAGCGAAGCGACCGAGCGGAGCGTGTCGGCTCTACGCGCGTGTTAGCCAGCCCTTGTTAGATTCCGAAGTAACTCTTGACGTCGTTAATGTAGTCGGGATGCAACTCGTAAACGTGCCCTCGCTCGGAAGCAAGAATCAATGGTTCTTTGCCCAAGCTATCGGCCCGCATAGTAATACCCGCTCGTGCACCCGCTAACTGCATACCCCCTATTTGTGAGTTTCCCGTCTCGCTCTGCAACTCCTCAATCAGCTTGCGACGAGGGATTTTGCCGCCCTGCCTTGCCAAAACCTTAAACAGAGCGCGTTGGTTCGGCGTCGAATCCACAAGAAACTGGTGAATCTCCTCTCTGGCCCATGCCCCTTTTCCTACTGTTGCCGGTGTCTCTTCCTCTTCCTCTGCCGGCAAGGATCGACGCAAAGCTGCAACCTCAATGATCACTCTGACCAGATGTCCTACATCAATTGTGTCCAGAGGCAAAAGGATACTTTGGACTTTCTGATCCACGTCCTTGAGTTCCAACGAGTCCAAATCTACCTTGAGCCTGAGAAGGCTTAACAGGTCAGCGCAAGAAATGAGACGTATCCGGTCACGCCAAGTACTTCCACGGATTTGGTCGGCTAATGGCGTAGTGTCACCTTCACCGACTACGTAGAGGCCAAATACTTTCTCGTCAGGGATCGCTTCATTAGCCCTTATCTCTTGCAAGTATTCGCCCAACTGCGCAATATCGTGGGCAATCCATGTTCCTGACTTGACTTCGAGCACTATGTGCTCGCCCGTGGCTTTCTTCCATATCTCATCAAAACTCTTTCCTTCCTTGGAAGGACTATACCGGCCAAACTCAACCTGAAAGCCCAAGTGCTGTCCCAATGCAACTACAACATCTTGCAAGTGCCTCGGGAGTTTTTGGGCCATGGCTTCTTGTATCCACGCCTCAAAGTTCTCGTATTGCCACTTTGGCTGGGAGATGAAAGATCGAAAAGTCTGAGAAGCACGGCTGCCGTCTTTCAGATCTTCGCCCAGTAGCTGATTGATGCTTGCCAAAGATATATGTTCTTGCATTGGTCTCTCCTTACTCTGCCCTAAGAGTGGTTAGGTCGGGCTGGCTAACGGCTGGCGCTTCACCTGCGGCAAGCCGAGCGCAGCGAGGCGCAGCCGTCAGGTGCAATGTGCTTGTTTAGTTGTCTTCTATGAAGATACCCTTTTCTTTTCTAGGAACTTCATTAGTTCATCTTTCTCCATCACAGGGTCGTACAACTCTTTCCTTACTTCTCGGCTGGTCATATCAATCCGTATGCGGCGTAAAAACTCTCGGAAATCACGATTAATGCCAGACAACTTATTCACAGTATCCCAGTCAACAACTTCCTTCGCTCTCGCCGGAAGTAAAATTTCCGTCGAGTCGGGGTCATTAACATCCAACCGAATAATGCCTATACCGAAGGCTGTTGATAGCCTTTTCAATTCATTCATAAAGTCTTCATCGGTATCAATAGTAGCTGCAACCAAATACCCTTCATTCGCCCAGGACGAGTTAGAAACAGCTTGAAAAAAAGCTTCCCGCAAATTGGCTATTGATAATTCACGTTTTAGTTCGAATGAGTACAACTTTACCGCAGTATTACCCATTATTGCGCTAACCTCTACGACTTCACTATCCCAATCACGAAACGGGAAATAACACCCAACAATATCTGGATGAACCCATTCTCCAAATCCTTTCTTATCCGACTTGTTATGGCTGATAGTCTTCAAATAGGCTTTCAGATAATAAAAACCGTAATACACCATCAGGGGATGTAAATCTTTTTCCAGAAATTCAGGCTTTTTAGTTGGTGGGACAATTGGAGTTTCTGGAACTCTGCCACCTAATTTGTCAATTTGGTTTTTAAGAATGAAACGCTTGGGGCGGGCACCAATCGGTACAAATACTGTTGAAGGATTGTCTCGAACGTCCACGTAAATCAGCGCGCCGAGAGTTGCCCAAGGCGTTTTCCCTTTGGAATCAACAAGTTTGTCATAACCTTTAGTTACTGCAACTTGCCAGATTTCAGACACTGTAAGAGGTTGTTCTACTTCACTCAAAACTTTTTGTGCCATCTGTAGAAATGTCATTGGCATTTCACCACCATACCTTTGTGGCTATTATATTAGAAGGTAAACCAACGGTCGTGTTCAGCCGCGCGCAGCGCGTTGGCTTCAACCCGTGTTGGGCCGGGCCACGACCGACTCATGCCGCGCCACTGCACCAACGGAGCCTGCGTCACTGGAGCGAGCATGATCCTGCGAAAGCCTTGTCTGACAAGCCCACCGTGATCGCACAGTGCCATGACACAACCGACCGCGCTCAACATCGCTGGCGACTGTCCGACAAATAACCACCGCCCACCCGTCCGCAGCCCTTCGAGTGTGCGAAATGCGCTTTCAGCAATTGAGCGAGTGGACACAATTATTTGAACCATTACTAACTTTCGCGATTGTTGCCGTAAATCTACAGATTAGCTATGCGGTTAAAGAACATGTACAGGATTGTGGAGTCTTCCTGTGAGCCAGCGACGACCACGCCGATTTGGATCATAGTCCCATTCTCAGTTCTGAGTTGGTATACCCTCTCGCCTCCCGATATGGTAAGAACATCACACCTCTTGATTTCTCGGTAGGAGAAAGAAAACACGTCTTTGCTTCCAGGGCTTAACAGGATCAACCTTTTTTCAGTCCCTATTAGAGCAGTGTCAATAGACCAGAAGGTCTTGCCTCCGATCCGAAAATAGGGGGAGATCCGCGTCCCCTCAGCATTCGCGTACACGACGCACAGAAGACGTTCTCTCGCTGTGTCTAGGGGTTCTTTGAGGAAAGCAAGGCTCTTCTCTGCTTTGGGGCAGATGGCACTAAACCAACCCAGCAGCTGGAAAGCTTGCCTCCACAGCTCCAGCTCTGCCGAAGAGAGCGATCCATGGCTAGCTGGCTGGTTTTGCAATTCGACCGAGATTAACTGTAGACTTGGCAATTCCCTGCCACAGTAGCGACACACAATCGCATCGCGCTTGATGGTTTCGGCGCAGAAGGGGCACCTTTTCCCTTCACTGGTTTTGACTTCTTCCGGTGCCGGGCCCATAAACCCAACGATCAACAACGCAATCGGCCCCAGCAAAAACCCTACTATGAACCATGCACATCCACTTCGCCTCTTGCTTTCAGCGATCATCGCCGCCCCAAGTCCACATATCAACCAGAAAACGACTATAACTATAGCATTTTCCATCAGAGCAACCTCTAGCTTGGGATTTTCAGTAGCCGCCCAATATGATATAGGCGGCAATTCTCACTCCTCTGCCAAAAGCATGACATCTGCGCCCTAAACCGCAAAAACCACGCCTCTACCTCATATCCTCTCTCAACCTGTTTTGAGTTTACAACAGAATCCCAGCCAAAGTCAATCCCACATGGTCCGAACATACCTTGCCCCGGAACGCGAAACCCCATTTCCGGCCCCTTCTGCATCCAACCACCCCGCATGAACTCACCCAAACCTCAACCCCCTAAT
>VSSL01000629.1_pt1 | contig 10708 bp, 9 predicted proteins | sample 4557531 | NCBI WGS metagenome assembly VSSL01 (sample SAMN10986726, study PRJNA523729) | hot springs metagenome | isolation source: hot springs | place: India:Timba, Gujarat | collected 2018-05-31 | reverse complement strand
TTTCCTGCACTAGCGGGCCCGAAGACAGATCGAAAAATGTGCCGATGGCCTTGTCCAGATCGTTTTTCAAGCTCTCCCGCAGCCCCCCGACGGCGTTTTCCAGGGTGGTCAGGGTGCCGATGAGTTCTTCCTGTCTCCTTTGGAGATGCTTGGCGGATTGTTCCAGATGGTGCAAGTCTTTTCCCAGGAGCTGTTTTTTCGTGCGGCACGTTTCCCCGAGAGTTTGGGCGACGACGGCCAACCGGCCCAACCCCGTGCTGAAGAGCACCCTGGTGCGCTGCGTTCCGACACGGTCGGCCAATTCTTTCTTGAAATCCTCAAATCCTGAGGCCTGGGCAAACCGGTGGACGGCCTCGTCGCGCCACATGGCCAAGCGCAGGGCTTCCCGTGAGGCCGACGGGGGCTCCTGGGCCTCCAAAAGGTGGTACAGGCCCGAAAAGGCATAGACCCTCGGGGTCGGCACCGTCCACGACAGTTCCTTGAGGAACCGTTCCACGGAAGCCTCAATGTCGTCGAGGCCCTGGTGCGTGTCCAAATCCACGTTCAGGACGAAGAGGGTCTGTGGAGTCATGCGCAGGGTTTTGATGAAGTCCAGGAGCTTCAGGTCCGCTTCTCGAAGTCCCGTGCGGCTGCTCACCACATAGACGATGATGTGGCTTTTCAGAAGATATTGCTGAAGCAGGGCGAAGTGCAGGGGATTGGGCGAGTCGCTCCCTTGGCAGTCGGCGATTTCCACGGCATCCCCGATCCATGGAGCGGGGTAATGGATTTCCACATCCTTAAGATAGACGGCCGAAGACTCCACACCGACGAAATCTTGGTGCCGCCTTAAGGTCTTTTCGTCAAACGTGAGCTTTCGAGGCTGGTCCCACACGAGATCCTGCACCTTGGCGAAGCCTTCCAGATAGGCATGAATCAGGAGGAAATGGGCGTCGAGGGCGCTTCGGCTGTGCTGTAATTCCGTCTGGACCGCGGCCAGTTTCTTGAGCAGGCTTTCGCGGTGGGCGCTTTTTCGAAGATCCCAGTTTTTTGAAGGCTGAACGCTCCCTTCGGTCATGGGGAGCATGGCCACGGCGCCGGTGATCTCCTGATGGATTTCGTCCCAGCTCTTGAATTCGACCCATCCGCCTCGAACGGCGTTGCACCGAATGCGTGTGATGAAGGAAGTCATGATGCCGGCACCCCTTTTGAGCACGTCGCCGCCCAGAAGGGCGTTGATCAGGGTGCTCTTGCCGGACTTGACGGAGCCCGCGACGGCGATCCGAACCAGGGGATCCTGGAGGGCCCGCTGGACGAGGTCCAAATGGTCCCGCCAGCGTCGGGTCTGATGCCCGTCCGTGAGCTTGGCCGCCGCCAGGTTCTCCACGGCCCGGCGCAGGGTCTGTTCTCTCTGTTCGATGCCTTTCTTGAAGGCTTGGTAGTCGTTCATGGGTCCCCACGATCGCTTTCAAAGAATCCGCTCCGGCGATCCGCCACCGAGCCGCGGCATGCTATCCGATTTCCTCTACAGCGTAAACCGGCTTCTCTCCCGCTCCAGCGCCTCAACGAGCCATGAGGTGATCTCATGGGTTTCTTCGGCGTGGAACCATCGGAATTCGGGGTCGCCCTTAAACCAGGTGAGCTGTCTTTTGGCATAACGGCGCGTGTCGCGCTGCAAGACTCTTACGGCTTCATCCAAGGAAATCGTCCCCGCCAGGTACAGGCACATGTGCCGATATCCCAAGGACTGCATGGACTTCAGCGTACACGGATAACCCCTTTCCACAAGCCCGCGGACCTCGTCCACGAGGCCCTGGGCCATCATCTGGAGCACTCGCCCATCGATGCGCTCGTACAGATCACGCCGTTCTCGATAGAGGGCGATTTTCACGGTTCGATAGAGATTGTGCCGAAAGCCGTGGGCGTCCTGCCATTGGGAAAGAGGCACTCCGGTGCTGCGGAAAACTTCCAGGGCGCGCACGATCCGTTGACGGTCGTTGGGATGTATCTTGGCGGCGCAGGTCGGATCGACGCGACGCAGTTCCTCATGCAGGGATAAAAGCCCGCGGCGCTCCAGGTCCTCGAGGACGCCCCGACGGGTTTCCGGATCGGCACCGGGACCGGGGCAGAGCCCTCGGGTGAGTGCCTTCATGTAGAGCCCCGTGCCGCCGACCACGAGGGGGATCCTGCCTCGGGCGTGAAGGCTTTCGATGACGGGGCGGGCTTGCCGGACAAAAAGGGCGGCGTCGTAAGGTTCGTCGGGGTCCGCCACGTCGATCAGATGGTGCCGGATGCGGGCGCGCTCTTCGACAGACGGTTTGGCCGTGCCGATGTCCATGTAGCGGTACACCTGCATGGAGTCGGCGTTGATGATTTCCGTGCCCAAGGTTTCGGCCAAACTCAAAGACAAGGCCGTTTTCCCCACCGCCGTCGGACCGGCGATGAGGACGACGGGCAAGGTCCCGGGGTTCGACGCCGCGGCGCTCGCCGATAAAACGGACGGCTTCAAGGGTTTCGGCGATGAGGTTTTGGGGATGCCCGTCATGTTCTCTGAAAGAAGCGCTGGATTTGGTCCAGGGTGATCTTCCACCACAGGGGTCTTCCATGAGGGCAGGTGGCGGAAAGGCGAATGGCGTCGAGGTCTTTGAGGAGCTGCCGCATTTCCTCCTCGGTCAATCGTTGGCCCGCTCGAACCGACGCGTGGCATGCAGCCGTATAGGCCAATTGCTCCAGGCGCTCCACTCGCGGGGTGCGCTCTTCGGCGGGCGTGCGCTCCGCGAGGCGGCGGATCAATCGTGCCGGGTCCGCGTGCTTCAGCACGGCCGGCATAGCGTGGATGACGAAAGAACCGCCGCCGAAAGGTTCCACTTCGAACCCCAAAGTCCGTAGTTCGGGGATCCAGTGGCTCAAGGCGTCCGCTTCCAAGGGGGGGAGGTCCAGAACCACCGGAGGCGCGAGCCTTTGGGATCCTGAGGATCCTGAGCCGTGGACCAATCGTTCCGATGTGATCCGTTCGTGCGCGGCATGTTGGTCAATGAGGATAAGCCCGTCCGGGGCCTCCAGGACGATGTAGGCGCAGGCCAGTTGCCCCAAGATTTTCAGGGAGGAAAAAGCGTGGGGAGCCGTCGGCTCGCCCGGGGCCTCCTGATGGCATGGGGTCCCATCCGCCGTCGGTTCCGGCAGACGGTTCGGCCATAGAATGGAGATGGGTTCGGGCCGAGCCACCGCACCGGCAGCCGACGGGACCGCAAGAGGTCGAAAACCTTCCGACTCGGCCTGGCCTTCCCGAACACCGCCGCGGATGTCTCGGGCTCGAGCAGTCTCGACGGAAACATAAAAAGGTCGACTCCACGAAGCCTTTAGAGCCGATTCCAGCCCCTGGGCCATGGCTCGGCGGACGACGTCCAGCACGAGAGGAGGGTCCCGAAAACGCACTTCCCTTTTTGTGGGGTGGACATTGACGTCCACGAGGCGGGGAGGAACGTCCACAAACAGGACGACGAAGGGGTAGGCACCCTTGGGGAGCAAGGTATCGTAGGCGGTGAGGACGGCGTGGGTGAGCACCGTGTCCTTCACCGGCCGTTTGTTGACGAACAGAAAGAGGCTTCGGGCGTTCGCCCGCTGAAGCTCCGGGGGGCCGATCAGCCCGCGAACCGCTGCATGGTCTGTACGAAAATCCACGGGAATCAACGCCTTGGCGAGCTCGGCGCCGAACACATGATAGACCCGGTCGTGCAAAGAAGCGGCTTGAGGGAAATCGTGCACCGTGCGCTCATGATGGACCAACTGCCAATAGAGTTCAGGCTGCGCCAAGGCCAGTCGAAGGAACATGTCCGAGATATGGGCCGTTTCGGTTTCCACCGTACGGAGAAACTTTCTTCGAGCCGGCACGTTGTAGAAAAGGTCGCGCACGGTGATGCTGGTTCCCGGGGGGCACCCCACGTCCTCCACGCTCCGGATGGTCCCTCCTTCCACCACGATGCGCGTTCCGGAAACCGCTTCCTTTTCCCGCGTGATCATTTCCAAACGGCTGACGGCGGCGATGCTGGGCAAGGCTTCGCCTCGAAACCCCATGGAGCGGATGGCGTGGAGGTCCTCGGCCGTGGCGATCTTGCTGGTGGCATGTCTTTCCAGCGCCAGCAGCGCATCCTCGGGGCTCATGCCCTCGCCGTCGTCCACCACCCGAACGAGGGATCGGCCTCCCTTCTGCAGGAAAACCCGGATGCGGCGAGCGCCGGCATCCACACTGTTTTCCACCAGTTCCTTGACCACCGCGGCGGGTCTTTCCACCACTTCACCCGCGGCGATCTGATTGCACAGGTGATCGGGAAGGACTTTGATCTTGCCCATGGGCATTGCCTTGTTGACAGGGTGAGGAGGTTTCCTCCAGTATGCATGACGCAAAGCGGCCACGGGCTCCGAACTGCTCCAAGGCCGTGCGTTTTCTCTTTTCAGGAAAGGGCCCCGGCGATGATGCCCACGTTCCAATCGGTGGTCAACTGGCTGAGCAACGTCCTGGACGCTTACACGGTGGCGTTCTTCGTGCTGGATCCTCTGAAAAGCAGTTTCCGGCTCGTGACCTGCCAATCCCTGAGCAAGCACCTCCAAAGGACCTTGAGCCTGCCCAAGGACGGCAGCGGCATCCTTTCCCAAGTTCACAAGGTCGGGCACACGGTGCATTTGGGCAAGGTGGAGGTGGAGGAGCTTGCGGGTTCCCTTCCTTTTTATCGCGAGGGGGAACAAGGGATCAAGGGGCTTTTGGCCACGCCGGTCGCCGGAGACCAGGGCCTTTTGTACGTCGACACGAAACGTCACTGGGGGTTTAACGACAAACAGCAAAAGTGGATTTACGAAACGGCCCGCATTCTCGAAGAACTCCTGGATCAGCATCAGCGCCTGCAGGAGAGAGAGAGTTTTTCCAGGATCCTGACCCTGTGGCACGATCTGACGGAAGCCTGGGACAAGACCCGGAGCGGCGTTGAGGCGGCGCAGGCTTTGGTGCAGGCTTGTGCGGATTATGTTCGGGCGGATTTCGCCTTTTGCGTGCATCGAGGATGCACCGACAACGTCTACCGGATCCTCGCCGCTGCGGGCAAGGTGCCCCAGAGGGTGCTCCAGTCAGCCATTCCGCGCGATACGCGAGGTTTGGTCATCGAGGCGCTTGAAGAGGGGAAGGGGATTTTCATCCCTGCCTTGAACCCTGAATCCCCCGATCATTATCTGTTCGTTTCCGGTGAACCCCTTCCGCACCAGGGGTCTCTGTGGGTGTTGTGCGGTGGATCCCCGGAACTGGGCTCCCTGGGTTTGGCCCTGCTCGGCAAGAAGCGGCTGGCCCTGACCCAGGATGACAAGGTGGCCGTGCGTAAAAGCTTTAAGATGTTCGAGGCGTTCTACGAAAGGTGGCATTATCGGCAAAGCTACGCGGAATGGACGTGCAAGGACGGGGCGAGCGGCTTTTTGAACCCGTGGGCCTTCGCCGCTCAGGTGAGGGAAGCGGTGCACGCGGCGGTTCAGCACAGCGAACCTCTGGCCTTGGTGATTCTCCAATACGAGCCGTGGCAGTACGCCCAAGCGGTCATCCCTCCGGCGGAGCTGGACGTATGGGAGAAGGCACTGATGGAGAGCCTGAGATTGCACGTCCCGCCGGGGATCGTCGTGGGACGGCTCGCCCAGAATCGCTGCGGTCTTCTGGCGCTTGGAGGGGAACTGCGGGATCTTCTCGTGGTGGCCGAAACCCTCAGCCGTGTCAGCCGACGCCTGCCCGGACCGAAAAAGAAAAAGCTCGCCTTGAAGACCTATGTCGGGGCGTCCCAGATGCCCCAGGACGGGGTGACCTTCGACGAATTGTGGATGGCGGCGTGTCGGCGACTCTTTGAAGCGCTCCACGGCGGCCCGAAGGAATCCGCTCAGCCGTCTCCTTCCTCCGCAGAAAAAATTTCAAATTGACCTCCCCACACCTTATGACTAGACTCACGCCAGCCGCCGCGATGGTTTAAGAGGATTCCGCCACAGAAGAAGGGGCTTTCATGCTGGAGAGGCTTCTCGGTTTTCTGGCCAAAGACCTGGCCATGGACTTGGGTACCGCCAACACTCTGATTTACCTTAAAGGCAAAGGGATTGTCCTGAACGAGCCGTCCGTGGTCGCCATCGATCGAGACAACCACAGGGTGGTGGCTGTGGGCAAGGAAGCCAAGAGCCTCATGGGGCGCACCTCCGAAAAGGTGGTGGCCATCCGGCCTCTGAAAGACGGGGTCATTGCGGACTTCGAAGTCACCAGCGTCATGATCAAGGCTTTTCTCTCCCGTGTCCTTTCCCGCCGCCCCCTGGTCAAACCCAAGCTCGTGGTGGCCGTCCCCACAGGCATCACGTCCGTGGAGAAGCGGGCGGTGATGGAGGCGGCGGAACAGGCGGGCGCAGGGCGCGTCCATCTCGTGGAAGAACCCATGGCGGCGGCCATCGGCACGGGGCTTCCGGTGGATCAGCCCATAGGGAGCATGGTGGTCGACATCGGCGGGGGCACCACGGAGGTGGCGGTGATCTCCATGTTCGCCGTGGCCTACAGCGAGTCGGTGCGCGTTGCCGGCGATGAGGCCAACGAAGCCATCATGCGATATGTCCAGCGGGAACGGCAGATGATCATCAGCGAGGTGCTGGCCGAAAACATCAAGATCCAAATCGGTTCGGCCATCCCTCTGGAAAAGCCCATGAAGCTGGAGGTGCCCGGCAAGGACATCGTCACCGGCATTCCCAAGACCTTTACGCTCACCGATGAAGAAGTGCGTTTCGCCATTCAGGAACCGATCCACGTCATCGTGGAATCCGTTCGCCGGGCTCTCGAGAAGACACCACCGGAATTGGCCGCCGATATCGGCCACAACGGGTTCTGGCTGGCCGGCGGTGGGGCGCTCATCAAGGGATTGGACCGCCTTCTGGAACAGGAAACCGGACTCAAGGTGAACATCTCCGACGATCCGCTCACCGCCGTGGTGCGGGGGGCCGGGTCGGTCATCGAGCATTTTGGTTATTTCCGTGATGTGTTCGTGAACTAAAAGGAGTCTCCTCCATGGAAAGAGTGTTCACGGCATCGGAAGTTCAGAACAAGATGGACTGTTACGGAGAGTTCAACCGAAACGATACGATCTGCGTGGCGCATTGCGCCCTCAACGTCACCTGCGCCATTCTCAAAGCCCGGGGAGCGGATCACATCGCCGTGCGGTTCCTGGACGGCGAACGCATCCCCGTGTGCCGATCGGATGTGCCTTAAAGCCGGGCAAACCTCTTAGGCGTCCCCTTCCGGGTCGGAAAGCGGAACAATCCGAAGGGATGGCCTTTTCCCCTCCTCGGCCATAAGCTCCAAGAACTCCCGAAGAGCCCGTCGGGCTTCCCTGACGGACTCCATATAGAGTGCGCGCTTGCGATCGTGCTCCGCCTCCTCCTTGCGGATTTCCATCCGGACCCGGCGCAGCTTGTGGTAGGGAAGAAGCGTTTGCCAGAAGGAGGCGTTGAGAGGGCGCCCGAAGGTTTCTTCCAGGCGACGGCAAAGATCGTCCGCCCCTCTGTCTTTGAGAAACCTTTCCAGGTCAAACAGTTCTTCGTCGGGAACGAAATAGGCCGAGTTTTCCCACGCCGCCACCTCTTCCCGCAGTGCCTCCAAGAGGGTTCGATCTCCCCGCTGCTTCGCCCCCATGGCTCCACCTCCCTGAAGGAACGACCCTATCCTCACCACCCCCGCCGGTGAACGCCTGTGTTTTCCCTTTCAAAATTAAGAAGCCCGTGCAGGAAAATCGACGGCACGATCCCGCCCTTTGCAGGGCTTTTTCAGGGCCGGCTGCCGAAAGGATTAGAATATTTCATCGAAAAAGTTTATCATCCAAGCGGAATCGGCGGGTTTTTCACCGTGGAGGATCAAGCGGAACGGTTTCTTCATTCGTGGGAACAAGGGAGGTGCAGGCATGTACGTCGGCTGGCATATGAAGACCAACCTGGTGACGATTTCTCCCGATACGCCCGTGCTCAAGGCGCGCGAAATCATGGATTCCAAGAAGATTTCCCACTTGCCGGTCACGGACGGCAAAGCCCGGCTGCTGGGGATCGTGACGGACCGTGATCTCAAGGAAGCCTGGGCCTCGCCGGCGAGCACCCTGAGCGTCTACGAACTGACCTATGTGCTGCAAAAGCTCAAAGTGGAAGCCATCATGACCAAGAAGGTCCTGACGGCCACCCCCGACATGACCATCGAACGGGCGGCCAGCATCCTCCACGCCCACCGCATCGGTGCCCTTCCCGTCGTCCAAAACGACAAGGTGGTGGGCATCATCACCTCCACGGACCTTATGGAAGTTTTGTTGCAGGCCTTGGGCATGGGGGAGGACAGCAGCCGCCTGACCATCATCGTCCGCGACCGCATCGGCATTCTCGCGGAAGTCGGACGATCCATGCAGGAAGCGGGGATCAACATCCGCAGTGTGATGACCTTCCCGCTGCAGGGTTTTCAGGACTTGTGGCAGCTCATCCTTCGGGTGAACCTCGCCGTCTTCGACAAAGCGGCGCAGGTGCTCACCGAACGCGGCTTTAAGGTGATCACGAAGTACGTGGACGACCTCACACCGTATCTGCCGTAACGGGGAAGAGGGACTGCAGGGGCGCTGACTCCGGCGGATGGGTCATGGAGTTCCGGCGAGGAGACCGGAAAGGATCCCTCTGCTGGAGGCGTTGGGTGGAGTGGAGTCCGCTGCGCTCCCTTGAGCCGAGGAAGGATAGGCTGGAAGGCGCAAAGGGGAGACCGTGGCCGAAGTCATCGATTTGGTGCAGAGAAAGAAAGCGTCCACTTTGGTCACCGCATACCCCGTGGAGTTCCGGTGGGGAGAATGGACGTCGGGTACGGCGTGGCTGTGCGCCCGAAGCGAGTCGGAAAAATTTGAAGCGCACCGTCTTGAAGCCCGCCGCCATCCCGGTCATTCCCACATCCAGTGGCTGCCGAACCATGTGAAACTCGACGGCGGCAGCCATTATACAGCCAAGGCGCTGTTTCGTTACAGGGACGACGAGGGCGCCATGCGTCGCATCTACCGGTTGGCGGGGATGATGGAATGCGTGACACGCGGCGTCTCTCCGGTGCTTCGCTCCGACCTGCTGCGCCGCCTGTATGACGCCATCCTGGAGGAACGAAAAGCCCTGCAGGTCGTATGGCGGGGTTCCGTGGACCGGTTTCTCCTTCCCCTGTATCTCCACCACGGTGTCGTCGAACGCCTTTTGGCGCGCCTCATGCCCTTGGAAAGCCTCAAGGAACTCTTCGTCGTCATTGACCAGGAAACCGCCTTCCAGTTCAATCTGCTGGCTTCGGACTATGTCATTTACGTTCCCACGAGTTTCGGTCTGCCGCAGGACTGACCATGGTGCAGGCGGGAACACATGGGCGTGGGCACCCCGCCGGGAGAGACACGGGGATGGAAGGCACTTACTGCATCGGGATCGATATCGGCGGGACCTATATCAAGATGGGGCTTTTCGATGAAGGGGGCGAAAGAGGCGCCTTTCAGCGCGAGCCGTCCAACGCGGGCGGCCCGCCCGAGGATTTGCTCGCAGCCCTTGTGCGGGCGTGCCGAAAGCTCCTGGAGACGGCCCGACTCCACGGAGGCCGGGGTGGTCGCCGTCGGTCTTGGCGTGGCCGGCAAGCTCGACACTGCCGCAGGACATGTGGTCTTTTCCCCAAACCTTCCGAACATGACCGGGTTTCCCTTGGGCCCGCGGCTCCAAGAGGCCTTGGAAGTTCCCGTCTTTATGGAGAACGACGCCAACGTGTTCGGCCTCGGCGAAGCTTGGGCCGGTCAGGGCCGGCATCTGCGCCATTGGATCGGCATCACCCTAGGGACGGGGGTCGGGGGGTGCTTCGTGGTCGACGGTTCGCTCTGGCTCGGTGATCACTTGGGTTTCGTCGGCGAAATCGGCCACATGATCGTGGACCCTGACGGGCCGCCGTGCGCCTGCGGACAGACGGGCTGCGTGGAGGCCCATGCGTCGGGATCGGCCCTGACGCAAGGCATGATCCAGGCTCTAAAGGCTGGGGCGGCCGTTCCCGAGGCGATCCTAAACGCCGTGCGCACCGGATCGCTCACGCCGGAGGACGTCTACCGGGCCGCAGCGTCAGGAGACCCCCACGCACGGCGATTGTTCCGACGCATGGGATGGGCTTTGGGATTGGCCTTGGCGAACCTTTTCACGTTTCTCGGCATCCAGTCGGCCATTATCGGCGGCGGTGTGAGTCAGGCGTGGGATCAGTTTTATCCCCACCTGATGGAAACGCTCCAGACCGTGCCGAGAATGCTGGATCCGTCCGGCATCCGAATCTCCCGGACCGCGCTCGGGCCCATGGCGCCCCTCTACGGCGCGGCGCGTTTGGCGTGGACGCGCTTAAGCGGGCAGGGATGTCCCGCGGCGCTCAAAGGGCGATGAGGAGATTGTGCCGCCCCGGGGTCACCGGATCCTTTTGGGGAGAGCCCCTCTAGCCGCCGATGGATGTCATGGGTCGGGCCAGGCACTTTCGACGGGGGAAAGATCCTTCGTTGAGATGGTGCCTTTCCGGTTTGGCCTCAATGGCCCGAAGGATGAGGCGGGCGATGTCCGCATCGGAACAACCGTTGCGCAACGCCCCCCGCAGATCCACGTCCCTGTCGGCGAAAAGACAGGTTCTTAAGCATCCCTCCGCCGTAATCCGAAGGCGATTGCACGT
>VSSL01000628.1_pt1 | contig 10712 bp, 7 predicted proteins | sample 4557531 | NCBI WGS metagenome assembly VSSL01 (sample SAMN10986726, study PRJNA523729) | hot springs metagenome | isolation source: hot springs | place: India:Timba, Gujarat | collected 2018-05-31 | reverse complement strand
TTTGAAAGGCCCAGGGCTATGCCTGCTTGAGAAATCTTGTGAGGTTTCACGCCAACCAGTTCTCTGCCTCGAAAGCGGATGCTCCCCATCTGGGGTCGATAGATGCCGCTGATACAATTGAAGAGGGTCGTTTTTCCTGCACCGTTTGGTCCAATGATGGAATATATTTCTCCCTGGCGGACTTTGAGCGACACGTCCTGCAGCGCAACGACCCCTCCAAATCCCATGGAAAGGTGGTCCACTTCGAGATGATATGCTGGGTCGTCATTTAGGAAAGCCATCTTTTCCTACGTTTGTAGTGTTTGACGTCTCGAAAGCTTTTCTTCTTTCCCACGTCCGTAAGCCCTAGGTAAAATTCTCTTATGTCTCTGTCCGCCTTCAGTCTTTCACTCGGACCTTCCATCACGATCCGACCATTTTCCAGGATGTATCCGTAAGCGGCTATGGAGAGGGCGATCACGGCGTTTTGCTCCACAAGAAGCACAGAGACGCCTTGTTCTGCGTTTATTCTTTGAATAATGTCGAAAATCTCTCTCACCACGATGGGGCCCAGCCCAAGCGACGGTTCATCCAGCATCATGAGTCGGGGCTCCGCCAAGAGCGCTCTGCCAATGGCCAACATCTGTTGTTCGCCGCCGCTGAGGTAACCCGCCTGCTGATTTCGGCGGGAGGCCAAAGCGGGGAAGTAGTCGTACACCATGTCCCGCATTCGGCCGTACTTGCTTCGATCTTTTATGCGGTACGAGCCAACCAGGAGATTTTTCCTCAACGGTGAGTTCGGCAAAGATTTTTTCTGCCTTCGGGGACCTGAACGATTCCCTTTGCAACGACGCCATGAGGTTTTTCGTCGTTGATGATCTGACCCTCAAATTCTATTGCGCCGTCCTCGATCTTGAGATCCAAACTCTCTCGAAAGCCGGAAATAGCGTTGATTGTCGTTGTCTTGCCCGCGCCGTTGGCGCCTAGCAGCGTCACGATGCTTCCTGTGGGGACTTCGAAGGAGATGCCCTTGAGCGCCTGAATAATGTCGCTATATACAGTTTCTAGATTGGTTACTTTGAGCATCTCCGTGGCCCCAAGAACGAAACAGGGTCTGAGTCAGACGGCAAACGCTGGGACGCGGCGACGTACACGCGCCGCGCGTTTCAGAAGAAAGCCCCTCCGTTGACGACAACGATGTGGCCGGTCATGTAATTGGTTGCGCTTGAAGCCAGATAAAGCGCCGTTTGGGCTATTTCCTCTGGCGTGGCCACGCACTTGAGAGGCGTAAATTTGAATTCCTGCTCCATGAGCTTCTCGTTTGTCCACAACGCCTTGCTGAAATCAGTCTTGACAATACGAGGCGCAATGGCGTTTACCCTCACATTGTAAGGCCCCATTTCCAACGCCATGGCTTTGGTCAACATGTTTATGCCGGCTTTGCTGATGCAATAAGGCCCTAATCCTTCGGCAGGGCTGACGCCGCCGGCTGAAGACACATTTATGATCACACCCTGTTTCTGATCGCGCATGATGCGACCCACAAGCTGGCTCAAGATGAAATAGCCCTTCAGGTTCGTCTCCATAATGTGATCGTAGATCTTTTCCTCAGTGTCGATGAGCGGCCCCATGGCCGGATTGGTCGCAGCGTTGTTTACCAGGATGTCGATTCTGCCGAATTCCTTCATGACTTGTTCTACGAGGTTTTTCAGGTCCTGCGTATAACGGGCATGAGCGGCGACGGCGAGGCATTTTACTCCAAGCGCCCGAATCTCTTCGGCCACCTTGTCGAGATCGGCCTGCTTGCGACTCGCAATGGCGATGTCAGCGCCTGCATCCGCAAATCGCAACGCAACCGCTTTCCCTATGCCTCTACTCGCGCCTGTGACCAAAGCAACCTTTCCCGCCATGGATAAAAAAGAACAGTCCATTTGTTTCCTCCAAGTGTTCCTAGGGCAAGAACTTTTGTCCTATTTTTTGATGCCAGCCATGTCCTCGACGAGCGCTTTGCATTGGGAGATTACTTTCTGGGCTTCCATGAAGATGGTCATGCGTTCGGCCATGGGAGACCCCTCGCATGCAGACAGATCGTTTCAAGATCCGCGCTTGTCAGACGTCGAATAAGGTCAAACATCCGTAATCTATTTTCCGTGCTGACTCCCTTTTTAGCCCCGAGATATTTGTCGATAAAATCGTGGAGTTCAGGTCGCTGAAAATCTTTGTACGTAGGGGCTGTCACGAGCAGTCCGCCGGCGAGGTCTTGAATAACCTTGACCACGTCGTGGTAGTTATGCGCGAAATGATATTTCGCGATGTTGGTGGTGACAGGATTTGGGACCGCCATGTCGCCGTGCCTCACATAGTCCAGGCAGGCAGCTTTGGAAAGCGACTTGAGAGTCTCGAGGTAAATGACGAGGTCGGTTATCTTCGTCTCGGACATGGGCGCCTTCGAGATGCCGTTGTACTCGGCAATGGCCGCAGCGATCCCGAGGAGATGTTCAGACATTGGGACGCGATAGGCGCAGCCAGTTCTTCTGTGCAGCAACGCGAAATTATAGACCATGGTGGCCGCAAATTTCCATTCGCCGCATAAAAAGACCCTTTCCCATGGAATGAATACATCATCGAAAATGATCAGAGAATCCGTATGCATCCTCATGGGGCGATCGTTGGGAAATTCAAAAGGACTCAACGAAGCTCGAAATGGCCTGCATACTTGAGTGATGCCTTTGGTGTTCGGCGGCGTGGCGAAGGCCACTGCATAGTCCGCGTCCGCTTCTGTCATTTGACGGCATGGGATGGCGATAATTTCGTGGCAGTAAGCCGCGCCGGTGATATGGACTTTTGCGCCTCGAACCACGATGCCTTTGGAGTTCTTCTCTACGACCCGCAAGTAATAGTCGGGATGGGATTGGTCAGGATCAGAAGGCCGCAGCATTCGATCGCCTTTTACGCACGTCACCGCAGCGCAGCAGGCCACATCTTCCTTTTTCAGGTATCGGCGAAAGGCTTCGATCCGATCGATATAATCTTGGTTGCCCATCATGTGAGCCGTAATGCTTATCGCGTTCAGGGCGTCAGCGCCTATGTCGTGCGCCAGCGGTATGTAACCGTCGGAAATAGCCGTTGACGTCACGATCAACTCATGGGCCTTGAGCAGGTCCTCAGCCGTCTGCGGCTTGTAGTAATAACGGCTTACCAAGTCGCCAAGCTCAGGGTCCTTCACCAGGGCCAAGTCTCGGTATTGGGGATCATGAGCCATTTCGTAATCGACGGCCATGGTGTTGACGCAGGCCTTCAAGTTGGGGTCGGTTGCCACATTCTCGACGCGCTCTCCTTTGTAGTACACGACCCTTCCATCGTTCAGTTTTTCCTTGTATTGCTCAGCAGTTAATAAACCCATGCCTTATCTCCTTGATATCTACGGTTCCTTTAGCGACCGCTGCCAGGATCCTCTCGACGCCGCGGCAACGGGCGCGGCTACAGCGCCTCTTGGTAAGAAAACACGCGAAGCGCTGTCATCCGCCGTGTGTTGATGTTCATGCTCTATGTCTTTGAACTACCAGTTCTTTTTCGGAGCCGGGATTCCCCGATGGTAAAATGGCAAGACCTCTTCCTCGAGATTGGTTCCCATGATGGTGTCCACGCACATAAGGGCGCACAGGGACGCTCCATCTACGCCGCCGCCCCACATGCGTTCGCCATATTGATCGCCGACGAAATAGAGCCCCTCGATGTAAGGACTTTTGATTGCTGGCCGCTTTTCCCCTACGGGCCTCCAATTGCCATAAGCCTCGTCGGAGGGAGTCCACAGTACGAACTCGACATTATCCTTCCAGCCTTTGAAGGTTCGCTTGAACCAATCCATACAGTAATTGATTACCCTCATGACCTTCTGAGGGGTTCTCATCTCCTTGTCGGTGAGCGCGGTGGAAAAAAATGAAGTCGCGTTTGCCCTCAGGCGCCCTTTTTGCGCATGCAGCCATATTCCACATCACCATGTCCACCGCGCCGATATAGCCTTCGTGTTTGATGATGCCGGGCATCCAAATGAAACTTCTTTCATCTACCCCAAACTCTTCCCAGACATTGTGTTTCAGGCCGATAAGGGCGGACAGAAGGCCGGGGGACCAAAACTTGGTTTGAATGAGATCCACCCACTCCTGGGGAAAATGCCTCGGATGCAGTACGCCGAAGATATGCTTCGGAGGGATGTTGCAGATGACGGTATCTGATTCCAATGTTTCATAAGATCCATCTTTTGAGCGGATCATGACGCCTCTCACCTTCCCGTCTTCCACGATCACCTCTTCCACCGGCGTACTCCTCAGAATTTGACCGCCGGCGGCCACAAGCTGCTTCTCCATGGCAAGAGGTATGGCCATGCAGCCAGGTTCGGCAACCGTGGCGACTGATCCCGTGTGAAGATTCATGCCAATGCTGCGCGCCATGGCCATATAGCCGAGAAAGTCGCCGGCAGGCGCCATGCGCGGTTCTGCCATCGCGTTTTGGCATGCCATGACGACCTTGATGTAGTCGTACGCTTCTTCATTATCGGTCAGTCCTCTCTCTTCGAGCCACGTCTGCACGTCCATTTCCATGGCGGCCGCGCACTCTTCCAGAGTAAGGGAACCCATTTGTCGCAATGCAGCGATCGTCGCCTTGTACCCTTCTTCGCTCTGCCACGGATAAGGCGAACGAGGGGGTACTTGATAAATCTTGTTGGTGCGGCAATCGACGAAGCCCAAGCCCTTGTTTACTGGCATGTCAACAGGGCATTCCAGATAATCCAGCAGCAATCGACAACGGGATTTTGTTCCCCCCAAAACAGGCCGTGGCCGCCATTTTCAAAGGTGTACCCGTCAAGCAACCCTTTCTCAAACATGGTATTGAGGTCAGGCTCACAGTACGAAACCCAACACCTTGAATCAGCAAGGGATTTTCTAAAACCCCTCGCGTCCAGCTCCAACCCGTCGATGGTGACTTTGTCGCCTTTGCCGGTGTAGGACGCGACCCTGCCGCCGATATGAGGGGCCTTTTCCAAGACGATTACGCTCTTACCGAATTTCTTGGCCAACAGAGCGGCGGCCCCCACGCCTCCGATGCCAGATCCAATGATTATGACGTCATATTGCTTAGAAGCCATGTACTCACCTTTCTTTAGTCTCGTTGTGGTTCACCTGAGCGAGAACGGCCTCGCATCTTTGCCGAGAGTGGTAACCAAAGCTTAGCAACTTACGTTAGTGCAAAAATGATGCCTTTATTCGGCGATGACGCGATTGGGTGGAAGAAAAAAACCGATTATGAAGGAGCGAAGCGGATTAAATGTCATCCGCGCAGCGAAGTCACAAGACGCCACGCGGGCATGCCAAGGGACAACATGTCAGCGACATGTTGATGATGAAGGGCTAGTGAGAGGGCTATTGAGCGGTTTTTCTGAGTTTTGGTTGTCGTTGGGAGTGGTTTTCGTCATGCACAATATTCGGCGTCTCAGAAGCCAAATGTTGTGCACGAAACCTTGACAGAAACTCGCGCAAACGTTACCCTGAAAGCGCAAGAGGATACTGCCGTGCATACAACGTCATTGTACCACGCCACAGACGATTACCAACGCGTGTTGATACTGTGTTCCCTCTTCGAGGGAGATGTTTCCATAGACTGGCTCACGGAGCTCATGATTGGAAAGAGGCCCTCAGCGATCTTGGCTCAGCTCGAACGGGGCGTGGCGGATTCTTGGCTGGTTCAGAAGAGGCCGGGCTGCTACGCATTTCAGGACGCCAAGAAGCGACAAAAATGGAGGCGCGCCCTCGCTCCAGATGAAGAGATGCAGTTGCATGGCAAGATTGCGGATATACTCATGCGTGAGCTCCCGGACGATGATTCCAAAGCCAAAGTGCTGGCTCACCATCTTCTCCACATCACCAATGATACCGGCCGTTGCAGGTACTTGAGCGCCGCAGGCGATCGTCATCTCGCCGCGTTCAGGACTGAGGAGGCTCTGCAATGCTATCGAAAGGTACTGGACGACCTGTCTCAGCAAACGGGTCAGGAAGCTGATCACTTGTTCGCTGCGACTGCCGTGAAGTATTCGAAGATATCCACTGGCAGGCATGAGACGGAAAAGGTGCTTGCGCTTTTGCGTTCTGCCCTGACCAGGGCCCAGAAGTGGAATCTTCTCGGATTTCAGTCCATTCTGCACATGCATCTTGCCAAGAACGAATGGCTCAAATCTCAGTATTCCAACGCCTTGAAACACTTTGAAGAAGGCTGGGCGCTCGCGAAGGAACTCAATGACCCAAAAATCCTGCGCGCGGCAACGACGTTCAGCACTTTTTTCCTGTTCTGGCAGGGCAGGTTCAAAGAGGCGGTGCAGACATACGAGAAATCTGTGCCGGATATCGAAAAATATCCTGCGGGAGGTTTCCCGCTGCTTGCGGTGATTACCGTGGGCTACTGCTATGCTCAGATAGGGCAGATTACCCAAGGATTGGGGATGTTGGATGCAATTCGCACCCAATGCCTCCAAAAGGGCAATCTCTACTTGTCCGCGTACACAGCGGGCAATATTGGCAATGTTCTCCTGGACATCGGGAGAATAGACGAGGCCATAGATTTTATCGAAATGTCTGCGCAAGAGGCCCAGCAAGTTCACAACGACTGGGTGTGGATTACGGGGAAGATAAGCTTGGCCTACGCCAATTATCTGAAGGGGAACAAAGAAAAAGGCTTGGCATATCTCCACGAATTCCTTGAGCAAAGTAGAAAAGTGCAGGTCACTGTCTATCTGTATCCGTATTTGATGGAGCTTTGTCTGGCCATGGAACAAGGAAGACTCCCCGCGACCGAGGGGTTGTCATTGGACCAAGAGATTCAGACGGTAACTCGAGGAGAAAATATTTTCCTTAAAGGCGTCGGGTACAGATTTCAGGCCATTCTTTCTGAAATGCGGGGCGCGCCGTCGGCACAGGTAAGAGAGCTCTACGAAAGGTCTATCCAGGTCCTGGAAGAATGTGGAAGCCAAGTGGAACTTGCGAAGTCGCGCTTTTGGCTTGCGCGGCATTGCGTGGCGATTGGTCAAGAACAATCCGCGCGCCAGGTGATGGCCGTTGCGACGAAAGCCCTGGCTGGATACCAAGAGTCGCTGATACCTGACGATCTCCTCGCCTTAGTAAAAGAGAGGCCTGCCAGCGAGAGCCTTCTCAGGGAGATCCTCGATCTCGGCCAACAGGTGGTCACCATACGAGACTACCGCGACCTCATTCAGCATGTCCTCTCAACAGTGAATAGACTCACCGGCGCGGAACGCGGAGCTATCTTCAGAATTCAAGAAGACGGACAAAGCCCGAAGCTGTCTTTGATGGCCACCAAGAACTTGACGCCTGATCAGATCGCACAGGAAACCTTTTCGTCATCGATGAACATGATCCACGAGGTGGCGCGCACGGGCAAGGGGCAAATTCTGGCGATCGATGACGCAGAAACCTATGGTCAAAACTCTGTGAATCTCATTCGGTCGCGCATCTGCGTCCCCATGAGACTCAGGGACAAAATCTTTGGAGTGCTATACCACGACAATAGGTTGTTGAGCAGCGCGTTCAAAGAATCGGACCTCGCGCTGCTTTCGTACTTCGCGGCGCTGGCCGCATTCGCGCTGGACAATGCGAGGGCCTATGAAGAGATACAACGCCTCAACTCGAAACTGAGCGAAGAAAACCTCTATTACAAAGAGGAAAATCTCCAAACTCTTCATTTTGATGACATAGTGGGAGAAAGCCCTGCCATAAAGAAGGTATTGTCTCAAATCGATCAAGTCGCGGCCACCGACGCCACCGTCTTGATCGTCGGCGAAACCGGCGTGGGAAAAGAACTCGTTGCCAGAGCCATCCACCGCAACAGCATGAGGAAAGACAAGCCCTTCATCAGGGTTCATTGCAGCGCTCTCCCCGAATCGTTGATCCCTAGCGAATTGTTTGGCCACGAGAAAGGGGCTTTCACCGGCGCAAATCGCAGACGACTAGGGCGATTCGAGCTTGCCGACGGCGGCACCTTGTTTCTGGACGAAATAGGAGACATAAGCCTCGACATTCAGGTGAGCCTTTTGAGGGTCCTGCAAACGCGTGAGTTTGAGCGGGTAGGTGGTTCCGAGACCTTGAGTTCGGATTTTCGCCTTGTGGTGGCCACGAACCGAGACCTCGAACAAAGGATCAGAGCCAACAAATTTCGGGCGGATCTCTATTATAGGCTCGCGGTCTTCCCCATTTATGTGCCTCCGCTGAGAGATAGGCGAGAAGACATCCCTATCTTGGCCCATTATTTTCTCAAAATATATTCCAACAAGATGGGCAAGGAATTTCCGCGCATTTCTCACAGCGAGATGGAAAAACTCGTGAATTATCATTGGCCAGGGAATGTGAGAGAGCTGGAAAACGTGATCGAGAGAGGGACAATACTGAGCAACGGTCAGCATTTCAGGGTTCCGGAGCTCGGCGCAGAGATTCCAGAAGGCCTTGCCAGAGATGGCGTCACGACGCTCAGAGAAAACGAGCGCAGGCACATCCTCTGGGCATTGGAAAAAACAGGATGGAAGGTGAGGGGCAAGGGAGGCGCCGCGGAGTTGCTTGATCTTCCGGCCTCGACACTCGCCTTTCGCATGAAGAAACTCGGCATCCAGCGCACAAAACGGTATGCTCACCCTGAAAAAGAGCAATGAAGCAGTCTCGTCGCAGTTCTCGACGTGAATCGCGAATTGGGCCGCGGCCTCTCTGCTCCATGGATGTGAATTGAAATAGCCGCGTCGCCTACGACTCCTTGCAATGACCAAAAGACCCTTGGGCTGTCATTGGGGGCGAGGCGACGCGATCTCACGATGCTTTGTGCGAAGAAATAGGACTCCGGCGCGTATAGCCATTCTCGAAAATAATCGCGAATTGCGCTGTTGAACCGCTGCATGTCATTCCCATGCAGGCGGGAATCCATGACGAGTTTCCTGGGCGCCGGAGCGAGTCCGGCATGACATATCAGGCGCCGCGACCTTACTCATTGATCATGTTTTCCCCGTGACGCAAACTTTGAAAGTCGCCATATTCAGGCCGCGGCGCGCCTCATTCCGACAGAAGTTTCCAGAAGCGGCACATCCTCATATACTGTATGAAGAAACGCTGAGCTCTCAATAAAAGTTTTTGCCAAACAGTTTCTCGCTCAAACCGATCAAGTCGGACCACTTCAGCGGGCCGCCTTTTTCCGGAGGATACCCAGTTCCCCAGATCATACCTATATCCACCATTCTCGGGTCAGTCACGATTCCCCTATCGAGCAGGTCTTTGCCAACAGTGACCATATCCGTCAGCACTTTCATCTGCATGTCTTCTTGAGTGAGCTTTTTGGTCTCCTTGATCACGATAAGCGGCAGCACCGAGGGATCTACGCTGCCGTCGGCCAGGAAGAATCCTTTGCCGCTCTTCTTGAGGCCCAAGCGGCCGTCTCCGACGACGCGTTTCAATGTCTCCTGTTCGAGGCCTCTGCCTTTGATGACGTTGTAGCCCACGTCGATGCCGACTTCATCGAGCAACCGAATTGGGCCAACCGGCATACCGAATTTCACAAATGCCTCGTCCACCGCTTCAATGGGCGTCCCGCTCTCGAGAAATGACAGCGCATCCATAAAATAGGGGAAGAGCACTGCGTTGACCACGAATCCTGGGTTGTCTTTGCAGACGATGGGTCGCTTGCGAATCGAGGCGGCAAAGCTCACCAGGTCGTCAACGGTGTCAGGACTTGTTTGATCTCCCTTGACCACTTCCACAAGCTGCATAAGCCACACAGGAGAGAAGAAATGAAGCCCGCCAAACCTTGTTGGGTTGGACACGTACGGCTGCATTTTGTGCAGAGGGATAGAAGAAGTGTTGGTGGCAATGATGCATTGGTCGCTCACGCATCGAGAGATTTCGGTGTACACTTGTTCCTTGACTTTGAGGTCCTCGAACACCGCTTCAATCACCAAATCTACATCCGCCCATTCGGGGCCAAACTCCTTTGCAAAGGAAACCCGGGCAACCAAATCCTCGACCGGCGCTTTGAGTTTTTTCTTTGCGGCCATGCCTTCGAGAATCTTCTTGATGAAAGCGAGGCCGGGCTCCCAAGCTTGCTCCACGTCCTTGACGATCACAGGAATGGTCGTATTCCTCAATATGTCAATGACGATGCCCCTCCCCATGGTCCCAAAGCCTAGCATGCCTATCTTGTTGATGGGGCGTGGCGTAAAATCCTTCCTTACCATGGAGCGGGGTTTGTCGCTCATGGTCTTGAGGAAAAAGGTGTGGATGCTGCCTTTGGCTTCCGGCGTCAGAACGACGTCGACGAAGAGATTTTTCTCGATTTCGAGGCCCTCATCGAGGGAGACCTTCAATCCCTCTTGCATGGCCTTTATGGCCATCATGGGACCAGGAATTTCTCGGCCGCGTGTGACCTTCAACACTTCTTTTTTTGCAAATTCGGCAACTTGATCGATGGCGGAAAAATCATGGGTCGGGCGATTGAGAGAGACTTTACCGTCCGCGACGCCTTTTGCAAAGTCGATGGCTTCTGCCAACAGATCGCCCTCCTGGCGAACCAGCTTGTCGATCACGCCTAACTCGAGGGCTTTTTCCGCGGGGAACATGGTCCCTTTGAGAATCAGCTCGAAGGCGGGGATCCCGATGAGTCGCGGCAAGCGCTGCGTACCACCGGCGCCGGGG
>VSSL01000627.1_pt1 | contig 10715 bp, 13 predicted proteins | sample 4557531 | NCBI WGS metagenome assembly VSSL01 (sample SAMN10986726, study PRJNA523729) | hot springs metagenome | isolation source: hot springs | place: India:Timba, Gujarat | collected 2018-05-31 | reverse complement strand
CCCCTGCAGCCCAGGCGGCGGAAAAAACCGGGCCGCCGCGGAACCCAAGAAAGTGGGGGACACCTTGGGCCTTCCGGGCAAAATCGGCCAGGAAGTGGCCAAGGCGCCGCTCGGAAAAGAAAAGGGCTACATTGATCCCCAAGCCCCGCGAGGCGCCTTCGGGATTCCCGGCGCACCCCGCATCAACTATGTGGTGGCCATCTTATGGGCGGTGTGGGTAGGCTGGATTTTCTCCACGGTCGGGGCTTTCGGCGGCATCATGGCCGGTGTGGGCCACATGACGGTTCTCGGCCTGGCCAACTATGCCAAAACATTTTCCAAAACCGCACCTGGCCTTAACAAGGCCCTCACCGACAGTGTGCGGACGTCCAACCAGTTCTTAGTGGGCCTTTCCTCTTTGATCAGCACCATCAACTATCTGAAGGCCCGAACCTTGGCCTGGCCCGTGGGCGTCGCCCTGGCCCTGGGGTCCATCGCGGGCGCCATCTTCATTCCGTGGATTACCGGAGGTAAGGTCACCTTCAAACAGTACCAGGGATGGTTCGGTCTGTTCGTCTTCGTCGTCGGCGCCTTTCTTTTCTACGAAACCACCCCCGCCGGCCAGAGCAAGAAAAAGGCGGCCAAGGAAGCGGCCCAAGCTTTCGCCAAGGCCATGAGGGAAAAGAAGGACATCGCCGGTCAGGGTATCCAGTTCAAGTCCTTTTCCATCACCCGGTCGACCTTTACCTTCTTCGGGACCGAATTCCATTTCAATCCGATCATCATCTTCATCGGCGGCTTGGTCATCGCGGCCATCTCGTCCTTCATCGGCGTCGGGGGCGGCTTCCTCTACGTGCCCTTCCTCACCACCTTCACGGGGGCGCCCATGTACGTCGTTGCAGGGACCTCCGCCATGGCCGTGCTCCTCAGCATGATCACGTCCATCGCCAGCTACATCACCGTGGCCAAGGCGGGGATGGACTGGACACTGATCGGGCTGGAACTCATCGGCATCTTCGTAGGTTCCATGATCGGGCCGAGAACGCAGAAGTACATCCCGGACATCTGGCTCAAGCGTCTCTTCGTCGTCTTGGCCCTCTACGTAGGCTTGGGCTATTTCAGCTTGGGATTCTTCGGCAAGGCCTGGGTTCCCATGTAATCGTCCCGGCGGCCTGCGTCCCGGGCCTTTTCCGCCCCGGGGCGACGTAATTCTTGCCATGGAAACAAAACCCCGTCGATGCCCTTTCGCTGAGGCATCGACGGGGTTTGCCCGTCTCTCGGAGTTTCAGGAGATGTGGAAGCAGGTTGTTGACGGGACGGCGCTCGTCCTCGGCCCCTACGGCCTCTACCTGGTGGAAGTCCTGGTACTCGCCGCCGCGGCCACGCTCATCGGGGAATTCACCTTGGCCGTCGCCTACCGGATCAACCGTCGTTACCTGCAGCAGCTGAATCGCGAATTGATGCGCTTCCAACAGCTTTCGGATGAAGCGGAAAGGCTTGGGGATGAAGCCGCCTACCGAAGCATCAACAAGGAAGGCAACGACGTCTGGGGACGGTTGTTCTTTTTCAAGATCGCACTCTCCGCCGCGGCCCTGTGGCCCATCTTCTTCGCCCTCTCACGCCTCCAAAGCCGATATGCCGACCTTGACGTCCCTGTTCCCGGGACGTCCCTCGGTTTGAACTACGTGGTGGTCTTTCTCCTGGCTTATGTGGCCGCCCGGTTCCTCTTCGCCAAGCTGTCCCGAAAGCTGCCCTTTTTCCGAAACGTCCTCCGTCTCGTGGATGCCGACGCCGCCTACTCGGAGACGGACCCTCGCACCCATCGGTAAATCTCGGCGCCGATCCGCTCTTTGCGGGTGTTCCAAAGCCTCAGGCAACGCCACCGGCATTCCTTCATCTCTTCCACCATGTAGGCCAAGAGTAACCGGTCTTCATCCCGAAGAAGCCCCCGGTCCAAATCCTTTTGCAGGCGGGCGAGCATGGCCAGGACGGCGAACGTGTAAAGGCTCAGCGTGGTCCAGCGCCGGAGGACGTATTCTTTGGATCCCACCTTTCTGCCGTAGACCGCCGGGAGAATCCCCAGAGCATAGCGCAGCAAACGGCCGTTTCGTGCGGCCTGGCGGGCGGCTTTCTTGAAATCCTTGTCCGTGAAGGGAAAAGTCCATTGCATGGGCGTCGTGAGCCGCCGCCAGAGCGCCTTGGCCGCCCCCCACATCCCGCGGTGTTCCTCCGCCTGCTCCTTGGCCATGCGCCGCATGGCGAAAAGGGGCGGATAGATGGAATGGATCTCCGTGGTCCCCTCAAAGATGGTGGTCACGCGAAAATCGCGCAGCCGTTTTTCATAGGGCTGGGTGGTGAGGTATCCCGAGCCGCCCGCGGTCTGCAGGGCATCGTAGAGCACCTCCCAGGCGCGGGTGGTCCCGAAAAGCTTGATATGGCTCGTTTCCATGGCCGTGTTGCGGAAGGGGTCCGCTTCGAGAAAAGAGGCCGTAAGCGTCGTCATGGCCTCACAGGCGAAGGCGTAGGCCCGGCCCTTCACGATTTTTTCCTGAATGAGCTCGAAGTTCTCGATGGGCACGCCGAACTGGATGCGCGTCCTCGCCCGACGCACCATGTCCTCGACGGATTGCTCCATCATTCCGGTGGATGCCGCCCCCAGGCCCAAGCGGCCGTAGTTCAGGATCGTCATGGCGATCTTGAAGCCGTCGCCGGGTTTTCCCAAAAGGTTTTCCCGGGGCACTTTCACGTCCTTGAAGTGGATGGCCGCCGTAGAACTGGCCTTGAGGCCCATTTTGGGCATGTCCGCCCCGATCTTCACCCCGTCCCAATGGGTTTCCACGATGAAGGCGCCCATGTGCCCCGGGCGGTCCGGGTCCAGCTGGGCGAAGACGGTGAGGCCCCCCGCGTAGTTGGCGTTGGTGATGTAGGTCTTGTGGCCGTTCAAGATGTAGCAGCCCTCGGCTTCGGAAAAGACGGCCGTGGTCTGGATGTGCTTGGCGTCCGATCCCACGTGGGGCTCGGTCAAGGCGTAGGAAAAGATCAAGTCGCCGGAGGCCGCCGGCGGGAGATACCTTTGCTTCTGTTCTTCCGTGCCGAAAAGCTGAATGCCTTTGATCCCGATGGACAGGTGGGCGATGGAAACCAGGGCCACGGAAAGATCCCGGCGGGCCATTTCCCGGATGACCTCCAGGTACTCCCACAGCGTAAACCCCAGCCCGCCGTATTCCTTGGCGATGGAGAAACCGAAAAGACCGGCTCGGCCCATGCGCCGGATCATCTCGTCGGGCACCCGGCCCAGCGTTTCGATCTCCTGCGGGGGAAAATCCTTCAGGAGCGCCTCATAGGCCCCGACCAGGTCCTCCACCTTCTTTCGGTCCACATGAACCGGAAACCGCTCGAAAACGGACGCATCCAAACCCCCCCGGTACGCCGCTTCCAAAAACCCCGCCTGCTCCATGACCGTTCTCCCTCATTTGGGGTTCACCGCCGATTGCTCCGAAAGGGCTTCCTTGGGAACGAAACGCAACCGCCCCCCGGGGTCGTTCACCCATCCGACGCGGCCGTCCCGAAAAAGGACATCGGAAAAGTCATAGAACCACATGTTGCCGCGAATACTGACGGGCGTCCCCTGGACCGCCAGGACTTCGTCCGCCGAAGACCCGACGGTGAAAAAGGTCGGGACTTTTCCTCCCGTCTTTTCCATATATTCCCGTGACGGCATAAGCCGGACTTTGAGGTTTCCGAAGGAATTGTCATAGGAAACCACGCGGTCTTCAAAAAAAACGCACCGAACTGAACCCGTAATGCCACACCGCTCCCCGAACGCCCGTCGGGGTTCCTTGCACGCGCAAGACCTCGTCCTTGGTGGAGCCCAGAGTGAAATAATCTGCGGCGGGACCGCCGCGGCCTCCCGACCCGTTGGACGGCACGAGCGCCACGCGGAGCCGCCCGTCGAAATTGTCGTAGCCCGTCACCCGCCCGTCCTGGAAGCGCACCTCGGAAAGACCGTAACTCCATCGGCCGCCCCCGGCTTTGTCCGGCGGGCCTTGCGCTCGAAGGACGTCCTTTTCCGAACTGCCTAAAGTAAAGGTTCCGGCTTTCCCGGCCCCTGCAGGAGAAGGCCCTCCGAGCGTTTCCCGAGCGGCCGGGTCGTGTCCCGGAATCGCGGCCGGTGAGGAAAGCGCATCCTCGACCCGGACGGAAAGATCCGAAGCCGGAGCCTCCGGGGTTTTTTGCGGCGCCGAAACCGTCGTCGCCCCCGGGGACGCTCCCTGGGGAACCTCCCTCAGCTTGGGCCAAGGCGCATCATGGAGCCAATAGCCCCACAGCACGGCCAGGAGGAGAACGGCGGCTGCCGCGGCCCGCTTTCCGGATCCGATCGGCTTCGTAGCCCACGAACCCGCCGCGGATCGCACGGTCCTGAACGCCCGGTCCCATCCCGACGGTTGGGCTGCATCGGGCGAAGAAAAGGGCTTTTTCCCGTGGAAGTCGTCCCCGGCTTCTGTCGGCCCGCGGTCGGCGGCCGCCCCGGTCCCCGTCTTTTTCTCCGATGGGCCTTCCTTCGGGGGAGAAGCGTCCGCAAGGGGTGCGCTCAGAATCCTTCGGTAGGCGTCCTGGAGGTCTTTGAACTTTTCTTCCGCTTGGGCCCGTTCCCGCTCCGATCCGCCGGCGTAGCGATCGGGATGCCATCGCTTGACCAAGGCCCGGTAGGCCCGCTTCACCTCTTCCGGAGAAGCCCCGGGGTGGAGGCCCAAGAGGCGGTAGTCATCGGCGGTGGCGGCATCCTGGCCCGTCATGAAAGCGGTTCCGTTTTCCTTCGGCATTTCGGGGAGAAAAGATCGACGCGTTCAAGAATAGCTTTTCCGGTTTTTTGCTTCAAGACTTTCCCGGGCGCATCCGATAACGTTAGAGAAAAGTCACGGGGCGTGGGGAGCCTTTGGCAAGGAGAACGAAGCATGGAACAGACGCCGACCGCACAAGCGAAGCCGCTGGATGAAATCCTGCGTGTGGCGGAAAAACTGCCGCCTTTTCCCGACGTGGTGCAAAAGGTCATGCCGTTGTTGCAGCGCATGGCGCCGGTGGAAGAGATCGAAGCCGTCATTCGGTATGACCAGGTCATTGCGGCCAAGGTCCTGGCTCTGGCCCGCTCCCCCCCACTACGCCCGATCCCAGCCGGCCCGGTCCTTGAAAGAAGCCATCATCTCCCTGGGCCAAAGGGCCCTGGTGGAAGTCATCCTGGCGGCCTGCTCGGCCCGGTTCCAGGACGAAGCCGTCCAAGGCTACGATCTCCGGGACGGGGAACTGTGGGAACACGCCGTCGGCACCGCCATCATGGCCGACCGCATCGCCGAACGGATCGGAAACGGTGAACGCCTTACGGCCTACACCGCCGGGTTGCTCCACGATATCGGCAAAACCGTGCTCAACCACTACGTGGATCATTACCTCGATCGCATCATCCAGGCCATCAGGACCCGCAAACAAACCTTCCTGGAAGCGGAACGGGAGATCCTGGGCATCGACCATCAGGAACTGGGGGGACTCATCGCCGGACGCTGGAACTTTCCTCCGGCGGTGGTGGCCGGCATCGCCCATCACCACAGCCCCCGGGAAACGGATAAGAACCGCGAAGTGGCCGCCATCGTTTACGCCGCCAACCGGATGGTGGCCGCCATGGGGATCGGCGCCGGCGTGGACGGCTTCCTCAACCCCAACCAGGACCATGTCTTCGAAGCCTTGGAACTCGACGGCCGCACCATCGAAAAGCTCATGGCCGATGTCTTCGTCGCCCTGGATGAAACGAAGAAATTCCTTATGGCGTGAAACAACCCCATGGTTTCGAGGTGACTCCCGGCGGCTGTTTTTGCTATGGTGAGCCCGGAGAACGAGTGTCTGGGAACAGGCGGCCCCCTCGGGCCCCCGTCCCGATTCTCCGGGAAAGTCTCGGTGATCGCCGCGCTGCGGCACATCCTTCCGATGGCTTTCCGCACCGGCATGTCCAGCTGCCAGAATGGGGGACACCATGCTCGTACTGACCCGCAGGGTCGGGGAAGCCATCCGGATCGGGGACGACATCGAAGTCATCATCACGGGCCTGGATCACAACAAGGTCAAGGTCGGCATCCGAAGCCCCCGTCACATCCCCGTCTTCCGGGAAGAGCTCTACCGCAAGATTCAAAAGGAAAACCGGGAGGCGGCCTCCATCCGCCCCGACGATCTGGACGACCTCTTGAAGGGTTTTCAGACCCAGGCCCCTTGAGAGTGAGCTTCGTGAACCGTCCATGCTGTTTGGAAAAACGATGAACATCGAAACGAGCCTCGGAAGCCTTTGCACCTTTTCCTTGAGACACAGGGCCTATCTCTCGGCCGTTTTTGAGGAAATTCTCTCCCATTATGGAGGAGAACTCGTCGGGTGTGCAATTTTTGGTTCCTACGCGCGCCGCGAAAACCGGCTGAACTCGGACCTCGATCTTTTGATCCTTCTCGATACCGCAGACAGCCCGGGACGGCGTATCTCCAGGTTCGTGGACCATATCGAAATGAAGCACGAAAAGCTGGCCCAAGAACTCTATGAACAAGACGGCATCTTGTGCGATCTTTCCCCGTACATCCTCTCCCGAAGCGAAGCTGCTTATGTGCAGCTCATTTATTACGATTTCGTCGAGCACCACGTGATCGTCTCCGACCCCTTCAACCTGATCGCCCGAATCGTCCGGTCCATGAAAAAGCATATTCTCAGGACAGAGGCGAAAAAATACCGTCTCGCCTCGGGCTGGCTGTGGGAGACGAAGGCTTCGACAGTTCCGGCGATTTTGGAGCTCAATCCATGAAGAAAGATAGGCTCACCCAAGCATATTTGGACAAGGCCAAGGTCCGTTTGGAAGCGCTTTCTTTACACAAGGAAAAGAAAGCTTTCTCCGACGTGGTTCGAGAGGCCCAGGAGCTGGTGGAACGGCTTCTGAAGGCAGTCTTGAGAGCTCTTGGAGTTGACTTTCCCAAGATTCATGATGTGGGACGCGTCCTGGGATACGCCGCACACCTGCCCCGGAATTTCACGGATCATCTCCGGGAGATTCAACGGATTTCAAAACGGCTTCGCAAGGAGCGGGAACTGAGTTTCTACGGGGCGGAAGATTTCATCCCTACGGAGGAATACGACGCAGAGGATGCCGAACAGGCCATTCAGGACGCGGCGTTTGCTGGTCGATTTGTGTCCGCATTGTTGCACAGTCCTAGTCCTGATCATTTACCAAACACTGACTGAAGAGATGTTCCCAATGAAAATCCCCACCACCCGATTCGGCACACTGGATTTGGACGAAGACACCTTCATCCACTTTCCGTGGGGCATCCCCGGTTTTGAAGAAATCAAACGATACGTGCTCATGGAACATCGACAAGGCCCGTTTAAATGGCTTCAGGCCGTCGATCACCCCGATGTGGCTTTTTTGGTTTCCCCGCCGGACGTTTTCGGCATCCAGTACAAGGTCCCTGAAAGCAAGATGTCCATCCTCCAGCTACAAAATTCAAGCGATCTCGCCATACTTGTTTTGATTTCAGTCGACAGAACCACACGCACGGTACGTCCTCACGTGCGCACCCCTCTGCTTCTAAACGCTTTAAACCGTCAGGCCTACCAGTGGATTATCGAAGCGGAGGATCAACAAAACGTGCTCGAAGCGGTGGATTTGTCGAAAGGGGCTGAATAAAGCAAGCCCCTTTTTCCCTGGGCTGTGTCGACCAAGTGGCATTGACGCCACGGCAGGACGCAAAACAATTCATTACTTCAGGGCGGCAACTTTCCCATAGCATTTCGAAACCGCTTGAATTTTCTGCAGTTCGGACAATTTTTCCCCTGCGCGGGCCAAGGCTTCCCACAGGGCTTGGATGCAGTCTTCATAGCTTTCCTTAAGCTCCCTGAAGAGCGCCGCGGTGCGGTTTTGTCCATCCTCCCGCGTAAAGCCCAATGTAACGGGGGCAAAGGTTCCTAGATCACGGAGTTTGGAAAACGCCGCTTGGCATTCTAAAGCAATCCGTTCGATGTTCTCAGCCTCAGCATCGCCCTCGGCGGCCTCCCGCAGCGCCCGAAGTTTCACGATAAGGTCCTGCACCCACTCTTCTACCTCATGGAGAGTGTCGGGTAGGGCCATGAGCCTTCTCCTTCCCGCGTGTACCTCAGGCCCTAGCGTACCCTGCGGCTAACCCACTGTTCTCTTGATCGTCTAGGTGCAGTTCTCCGCGATCGTACTTTCTTTTCACTTCTTGCCATGCTTCACGGAGTTCTTCTAAAATGCGGATAAGGCTGCTGTAGGTTTCCGGGGGTTTCGTGGAATTGATCCCGAGGAGTTCCCGGAGCAGGTAATTGTAAATCCGAGATAGGTTGATAGCGATTTCCCCGCCCCGCTCGAAATCCAAGCCTACCAAGAGTTCTGTGATGATGTCCTGCCCATGGCGAATGCGCTCGTAGGCGGCGTCCATGTGATGTGCTACGTGGTATTCTTGGGCTTGCCTTAGGTCGCTAATGGTTGCATCATAGCACATGAGGACAAGGCTCGCCGTGTCCGCCGTCTCCACGTTTGTCTTGCGATAAGCTTCCTGGGCCCTGCTCGTGATCATGGATCCATCCTCCACCGGAGATTTTCGCTTAAGCGACACCAGCTACCTGAACCCATGCGTCTCGAAGATTACCGGCGATGGAGATTAACCGATCCAAAGTCTCCTGGACGTTCATCTCATCGAGGGCAATGAGTTCACGAAGCATGTAGTTGTAAATTCGACCGAGGTTGACGGCGATCCCACCGCCTCTTTCATAGTCTAAACCAATAAAAAGTTCCGTGAGGATATCTTGTGCGTGCTGCAAACGATGCATCAAAAGATCCGGCGTGTTCTCAGCATGTGCCCGTTTGACCTCATTTAAGTCCTTAATCAAGACATCATAGCATCGCACGATAAGGTTCAAAAAATCGCCGTTCATGGGCTCGCAGGATTGCGAAACAGGCAAGGCACAGGTGGACATTTTTTCCTCCCTCATGCAAATTTTTCTGCCTTCGAGCTTTTCCAGGAAGGCAACGCCACATCCTTTCTTGAGAATATTCCTCTTTTAGACGCTCTGAACCATACTGGAAAAGAGCTTGGAAAGACTAGACATTTGGTTGTTCAATGTGTTCATAGCATTATCCATGGCGATGAAACGGGCCTTCATTCGCTCCATGTCCGCATCAATGCGAATTTCCAAACTCTCCATGCGATCGTCCAATGCCTTAATATTTGCCTGAACGCTTTTCTTTCGTGCAGTTACCGTGCCGTCCACGGAATCCGTAATGGTGTTTAAAATCCCGTGCAAGCTTTGGGCCATATCGTTAAATGCGGAAACAGTGCCCGAAAAATCCGCGGAGAGCGCGTCCTTGAATTTCTCAGTGTTGAGCTCAAGGGTTCCTGTTCTTGAAAAAGTGAGGCCGTAGGAAGAAAGTTTGTGGTCGAGCACGGTGCTTTGCAATCGGTTTTTTATGGAACGCAGCATAGCATCGCCAAAGAGTGCCCCACCTGTTCTTTTGCTAAAGGTATTGTAGTTGAACTGATCATTGATGTATTGAACTACTCCGTTGTAAGAATCTACGAAATTTTGTATGTTCTCAACAATGGCATTTTCATCTCTCTCAACATCGAGCGCAATCGTAGTGTTTGGGTCCGCGCCGCGCAGTTGTAAAGTCACGCCTGGAATGGCGTCGGTAATCGTGTTTGATGATCGTGTCATGGGGATTCCATCGATGGTGAAAACCGCATCTTGGCCTGCTTGCAGGGTGGAAAAATACCCCTCCCCCTCCGCATCGGTAAACGAAATCCCCGCAGCACCTTCGTTTTGGCTGGTAAGGATGAGCCGATAGTCGCCGTCGGAGACTTTGAGCACGCTGGCAATGACGCCTGTAGCGTTGGAGCCGCTGTTCAGGCTGTTGATTTCGTCTCGTAGTTGTTTGAGGCTCTTACCGTCTAGCGTAATCTCCTGTCCACTGATGGTGATCTTTCCTTCCCAATTAGTAGGGCCCGAAGCCGAACCTACCGATACAGATTGGAGCTTTTCAGCCTTGGCCAACTGCGTTACTTTAATTTCAAACCGGCCTTTTGCAGCGCCGGCGCCCGCCGTCGCCGACAGAAACTTCTCCGGGTTCACATCACCGGATGTTTTCAAAGATACGGCAAAGACGTTGAAGCTGCTGCCATCCTTTAGACCTCCGACTGAGGACAGCAGATCGGAAAGTTTGGTACCCACGGTGTTCCAAGCAGAGAGAACGTCTTCTTGTCTCTTTTTCTGTTGCTCCAGGGGCTTGATGTATTGGTTCTCCTCCACTCGGCGAAGCTTTTCCATCATGCTTTGCCAGTCGAAGCCACTTCCGACACCGCTGAGACTGAACCCCATGACTGCACCTCTTTTTCATGATTTGCAATTTAGAGGCTGACCTTGCTTATTTTGTCGGTATGAAAAGGCAAAAACTTTAATCATTTTCTTCTTCAGCCTTTGCGAGTGACGGGCAAGTTCTTGTGGAGGCTTCCGGAATCACGATCGATTCTCACCGTAAGTGAAAGATCTCTCTAGCTGACCGGTCCTTTCTCACACCACCATAAATCTCATTTAATTCGATCCTGAATCCGTGAGGGGTTTTATTGTGGAGTTGTCCTAGCGCATTTGAAAGCCCTTTTTAGGGGTCTGGAGGGAAAGGCTCCGTCAAGAAATGAACGTT
>VSSL01000626.1_pt1 | contig 10724 bp, 8 predicted proteins | sample 4557531 | NCBI WGS metagenome assembly VSSL01 (sample SAMN10986726, study PRJNA523729) | hot springs metagenome | isolation source: hot springs | place: India:Timba, Gujarat | collected 2018-05-31 | reverse complement strand
TTATAGGTAGGCTCGTAACTCAGCCCGCCTGCACCTGCCATAGTCACTGAGCCTTGTTTCAATCCCTTATAGGTAGGCTCGTAACCAGAGATTTCTTGTCGTTTTGGTGTGAAATTCAACTGGTTGTCAAGAAACACCCGCTGAAGAACACCCCACCTTGCCCCTATTCTATCATAGCCCCCGCAAAAATGCAAGCGTTTCGAGCGCAGCCCGGGCAAAATTTTTGCCTAGATGTGAAAAACGAGTCGTCGGTCCCCTTCGTGGAGATGCACAACCGACGACCGACGACTCCCCTGTGACAAAACGGTCCAGCCTCAAAACCGTGCGCTGATGTCGGCGTCGAGGGTGAAGGCTCTGTAGTTGTAGTTCGCGTACTGGGCGTCGCGGTTGGAACGTTCCTGTAAACGGATGCTGAGGGTGAACGCTAAGTAGCGGTTAATCTCGTACTCATAGCCCAGCGCGCTGTCACGGTCCACGCTGCCGAAAAAGCCCTGCACATCGGAGAAGCGATGCTCTAAAAACGCGCTCTGTCGCGGAGCGAAGGGATATTCTAACCTCAGCGAATACGCCAGCATCTTCTGGTCCTGCCGTTGTCCGCTACCGCTTAGGCTGAACAGGCTGGAAGAGTTCATCCGCTGAGCCTGCAGGTTCAGCACCAGCTTGCGCGTGAGTTCGGTGCGCAGGGTGAAGTAGAGGATATCGGTCTTCGCGCCATCGTTCCCGCCCACGTAGTTCACGTTCTGGCGGGTGTAGTTGAGCGCAACGCTGGTCTTTTCCGACAGACGATAGTTCACGCCCAGGTTCAATCCCTGCATGTCAGTATTCGTCAGGTTGTCGCCTGCGCTGAGCTGCTGCATGAAGCCCAGGTCTACCGAGAGGTTATCGTTGGGAATGTAACTCACCGTCAGGTTATGCGAGCGGTTCTTCACGCCGATGCTCGAGTAGGTTAGCCCACTGGTGATGGGGTTATAATAGCCGCCGCTGTAGTTGCCTCCCGCGCCGTAGCCCACTCCCCAGCCCGACTGATAACCGCCCGGTCCGATGAACGAGCCGCCCAGATTGCCCCCTAAGAAACCGCCTGTGCTGGAGAGAGTACCCGAATCGCGCACCGCGTACTGGTAGTTGATGTTCAGACTCTTGGACGGCATCCACCTGACGCCGACGCTGACATCCTGCGCGTTATTGCTGTTGCCGGAAGCGCGGGTACGCCCACGCGCCAGCACACCGTTCAACGACAACCGGTCGCTCTGGCTCCAGCTCCATGTCAGGCGCAGGGTATCGCTGGAGCTGTCGTAGGTGTTGGTGGTAGTGTTGCCGCCTGTGGTGAAGGTGCTGACACTGCTGGCGCGGGTGCTGAGCAGGTCCAGGCTAAGCGATACACTGCCTAACTTATGCGTCAGGCTGATATTCCGGCTCTGGTTTTCACTGGAGCCGTAGTTGCTGGAGTTGTTGCGCTGGCGCAGCCAGGACACCCGTACCTGAGGCGCTTTGGGCAGACTCCACGTGGCGTCAAAGGAGGTATTGTTGACCGACGCACTGCCCGTGCGCTGCGCCCCGCTCAGGTAGCTGCCGAGGTAGTCGGGAACCTGCATCCGGTCGATGGTAAGACGAGCGTTCAGCTGCGGACTGCCCACATATTCGATGGAGTGGCTGTAACCCTTCTCCTGGCGTCGGAAGCCGACGCTCTCCACGGTGACGAAATCGGGGTCGATGTCGCGCCACAGGGTTGTCCAGCGGAAACTGCCCAGGTTCAGCGTGGCGTTGAGCATCTTGCCCTGCCCCTCTTGCGTGCTGGAACCCCGTTCCGCACTGCTACGGGCGGCGTAGAAGCCGATACTGCCGAGCTTGCCCAGCTGCCAGTTCAGGTCGTAGCCCATCACGCGCCGCGAGCCCAACGTGGCGTTGCCCGTCAGCCGTGGCACGTAGGTGATGCTGATAATACTGGTAGCGGGTATCGCACGGTTGAAATACACGCGGTATGGGATGTCGGGGTCTACGAAGAAGTCGCCCTCGCCGCGCTGGGTTCCCTGCTGCTGGGGTACGCCATCCACTGTCGCAATGACCGCACTGCCCGGCTCCACCGGGTACTGCAATTCGTAGGGCGACAACGGATTGCCATAGCCGTAGAAGCGCTCCGTCTTCGTCCGCAAGCCGGTAGAGGAACGGGCATCCTGACGCAGGGCAATCACGCCGAGATTCAGCGAGCCGAGAGGAGCCTCCACCCGCCAGCCAGAGAGCCTACCCGACGGCTCGTTATATCCCTCGGACTCAAAGCTCACCAGAATCGTGGAGGTGCGCGGGATGATAATGCCTTCTTTGAAGGTCAACAGTCCGGTGAAATAGTCTATCTCGTAATCTCTGCCACGCACCATTTCGCGTCCGTCTACTCGCACCCGCTCCGAGCCGTCCAGTATCTGGCTGGCGTTCAGGTAGTAGGGACCTCCGCTATCGTTGCCGTAGATGACGCTGGTACGGGCGGTAGCGCGCGTCTGGCTGTAGATTCCGCTTATCTTCAACGGAAGAGAAGGGCTGATTCGTGTGCTGACGTGGATACCGCGCAACGTTTTGTTGAAGGATACCAGTTCGTTTCCGCCCAGCGCGGCGGTGATGTCGCCCAAATCGACGCGGGTGCCTCCGCGCTCGTAGTTGATAGAGAATCGCCTGTCCTGCGGCGTGCCAAAGGGCGTGTTGGTCAAACGCCAGTTGAAGTTGAACAGGTCAAACACCTTCGTGCCGATGATGGAGAGCTCGGTGAAGTCGGTAACCGGTCTTCCCCCTTGCCCGAAGTAGTAAGAGTCGCTGTAGGCGTTTCGGTCGCCGTTTACTTTTGCGATGTGGAAGCCGATTTTCTTGCTGCCGCTGAGCTGTATTTTTCGGTTGAACTCTTCCGAGATGGCGCGGAAGGGGTCTTTGGGGCGGCGCGCGCTTTCCACCGGCTTACGCTGTACGGTGATGGCAGACTCCTTCGGCTCTTCCCTCGGCGGGGTAGGCGCAGGACGGTTGGCAGGTTGCTGGGGTGTAGTCTGTGCAGGAGCAGGCGTACCGGCTGGCTCGGGTGTACGCAGGAGTTCCTCGATTCGGCTGGGCTTCACGCGCTTGTTGAATAATGACGGCTGCAGCGCGTTGCGCACGTCGTCCGCCGAAATCCGCGCGGGAGGCTCGTCCAGCGGAAACGCCAGGCACACCGCCGATGCCCAGAGCCACAGGATACCTAGCAAGGTTATCCGCCACATCGCCTTGCCCACCTCACGATGCCAGCCCGAGCAGCGCGTCGATGTTGCGCCATGCCAAACTGCGTTGCTGGGTGGCGTATGCCTTCACGCGCTCGCGCAACGTGTGATGCTGTCCCCATATCCCGGCAAGACGTTGTTGTAAAGCCTGCTCGTTCACCTCGGTCACATCCACAACGTGCCCCGGCTCCACCGGCTCCCAGAAGGCGCGTACCTTTGGGTCATAGCTGAGCGCCAGAGCGGGCACACCCGACGTCGCCGCCAGCATCAGCGCGTGCAAACGCACGCCCACCACTGCCCGACAACAGGCAAGTATATCCTTCACCTCTTGCACCGATAGCGGCTCACAAAGGACTATCGCTCCCGGCACAGCGGCGGCTATCTCCTCTACCAGCTCCCTATCCCGTGACATCTGCATCGGCAAAAGCACTGCTCGCGCTCCCCACTGCCGACTGGCGTACCGAGCAAGCGATTGAAGCAGTGGAGCGGGCGATACCTGCCCACCCGACCACCGGCGGGGTGCCATCGCAAGCAACGCAGCATCTTTTTCGACGCCAAATCGCTGCAAAACTTTCCATCCATTTTCTGTATCGGCTTCGGGCAGCAGAAAGGAGAGGTCTGCGCCCACCTGTACCTGCGACACACCCAGCGCCCTCAGCAATTCCGCTGAAGCCGAGTCGCGCACGACCACTGCCTCTGCCTGCCGCACCGCTCGCACCGTCCATCGTTTTGCCCACTGCCGTCGCAGGGGACCGATGCCCTGCCCGATCCATGCAATGCGACAGCCGGCGCGTCGCGCCAGGACATGCATTCCCAGGTAATAGACGATAGAACGCGCGCTGGTGACATCTTGAATCAGGCTTCCCCCGCCCAGCACAAACACCCGCGCTCGTCGCATCGCTCGCCACACCGCCCGTATATCGGTGCGCGGTACGGCTGGTATATGGTGTTCACGCTCCGTATACGCTGTATCCGCACTCAGAGCTATCACCGGCTCGGAATACCCCGCCTGTCGCAAGCCATATATCAGCCCTGCCAGAACCGCTTCGTCCCCCAGGTTCGCAAAGCCGTAGTACCCGCAGGCAACGATACCCTGCCGGCTCATGCTTGCCCTCGACGTGTCCACCAGCGTATCGCTATGAATGCCAGCGTTCCTATTATAGCACCGAGAAGCCATCCCAGCAAGATTCGCGGCAGAGAGAGAGCCAGAGGCGTATGAATGTGGCAGAGTGTGTTCACTACCGACGCCTGCCCAATCACGCCCACCAGCAGCAGCGGAATCCACACCGCCCGCCCAATGCCAGCCGCCGACATTGCCAGAGCGAGCACCAGCGCAGGGTGACCTACCAGAAACTCCTTCGTGCGGGGACGCGCCAGCAGGTATCGCTCCAGCATCACACGCATTTTCATCTCCAAATCCGAGACGCCAACGCCCGGCTCGTTGCCCGTACGCACCAGTACCAGAGCCAGCAAAATCAAAGCGATGAACACTGCGACTACCAGCCCCACCGTCACCGGGTAGCCAACGATTTGTCTCCACCGCTCTCGAATGCGTTGACGCGCATCGGCGAAGGAGGTGGCGTTCACCGTGTCCAGCGCGTATCCCCAGCCCACCGCCAGCACCGGCAACAGGTGAGCCAGTTTGATACCCGCGAACTGATTCGCTTTCACCATAAATGGCAAGGACGCCAGCAGCGACACCACGTGCAGCCCACCCGCAAGGCTAAACAGCGTCACTCCCGCAAACACGCCCAAAGCGTACAGTACGGGCGAGCGCGCAGGACGCAACAGGTTAGCCAGCAGGAAACCCAGCGAGGGAAACGCCACCGCCGCCGCCAGCGCGCAGGCTTTGCGCCCTGTCTCTCCACCACCGTATGCAATCGCCAGTCCGACAGCAAAAGCCCCTAACGCCAGCCATGCTGAGGGACGCAGCGCGAAAAGCCGTTCTACCACCAGCACCCCCGCCACCAAGGCGGAACCGCCAGTTATCCACCATATCCAGACGGGCACTTTGGGATCGGTGAACGGATGAGGTTCGCCGACGCGGTAGCCCGCATCCTCCAGGGAGAGGCGTAATTGCGCCAGAAATTGCGCCGCACCGCGCAAAGGCTCTTCTCCCGGTCCGCTGGGTAACCGCACATAACACAGGCGAATGTTACGCTCTCGCACCGCACGGGTGTATCGCTCCAGAAGTTCCCCCGGGCTGAGGGTAGACATCTCGGCAGCGGTCACACTGTGTACGCGCACGACGCGGTCCAGCAGCAGGCGGGTAAGCCGTTCGTCCCCTTTCTGTTTGCCGAACTCCACCGAGCCGTAGAGCATCCCCTGTCGGCGCAACTCGTCCGCTGTATAGGGCAACAGCGCGCGAAAGCCCAGCACTTCATCCCCGCTGAAGATGACCATCTTTGCTCCCGCGCGCCTGGCTTCCGCCAGTGTGTGCCGAACGCGCGCCGGGGCGCAGGCAGAGCTGTTACCTACCCGCGCAATGACCGATAGCCCCGTGGAGGAAACCTGCTTTGCCAGTGCGGGGTCTATGCCCACGCTGATTTGTTCAAAGATAGGTGGTGAAACCGGAACAGAAAATCCCACCGCTCCGCCGGTATCGGTATAGGCGTATATCAGTACCCCCCTGCTTGCCTTCCAGGTATCCAGCAGTTTCTTGCGCGAAGGGGTATATACCGTCCGCCACAGAGAAGGTAAGCGGTAGATGCCCCCGATAGACCTTCGCAGGTGCTCCACCACCGGCACGGACGCCGCGCGCACGATGGGCGAAGGGAATCGAGGATACAGCTCCCAGCTCAGCTGCCCAGCGCGGAAAAGGTCTTCCACTGTTCGCTCGTTCAGGGCGACCGCTGTTACTCCCGCCTTTTTGAACTGTTGTAGTATTTGCGTCAAATCTGTACCGGTATCTGCGCTAATTTGAAGCAGTTGCTCGCCATCCAGCGCGATACCCACGCGCTTGTTGAGCGATTCCGCCCGCCAGCGCGCTCCAAAAGCCAGCAAAGACACCGTAGTTCCCAATACTATCAGTAACCAGCCAATCCGGTGAAACATCCTCCGCAGCTCCTCAATCTTCCATGCACGTTGCCCATTTCGGCACAACGGGGCAAGATACCTGTGTATCGCTTCATGCCTGTATATGCTATAACACCGGTTGGTGATGCAAGATGGCAGTGCAGGTGGCATCTGAGAGAATCGTTTACCCCGAGTCGGATGGTAAGCCGATGGCGGACAACACACTGCAGCTGGAGTATGTTGTCTATCTGTACGACAATCTTTGCGCGCTTTTTGCCGACCGCGAACAGGTTCAGTAGTCAGGCGGCAGGGAGCGGTAGTAGATGTAGCGAGGGCGGCGCAGCCTTCGAAGAACCCTGTCTCTACCCAATGCCAGAACGGTTGCAGCCCCGGCAACGAACCCACCGGCGTGCGCCATGGTAGCTACTCCCGGCTGGAACTGGAACTGCATCAGAAACCACAGCCCCAACAGGATAAACGCTGGCACCGCTATCACATCGATGATAAAGAAAAAGATGACCAGCACCCGTATGCGCGCGGCTGGAAATAGCACGAAATAGGCTCCTAACGCACCCGCGATGGCTCCGCTTGCTCCCACGGTGGGCACTGGAGAGTTTGCGTTAATCACCACATGCGCCAGAGCCGCCGCGACACCCCAGAGCAGGTACCAGAACAAGAACTGAAAATGCCCTAAAGCATCCTCCACGTTGTTGCCGAAAATCCACAGATAGAGCATGTTCCCGCCCAGATGCAGGATGCCAGCGTGCAGGAACATAGAAGTGAAGATAGTCAACCAGTGCGGTGTAATCGGCGGCACCTGATATTTGCACTGCCCGGAGATGGTACAGGGGACCATCGCGTACTCCATGAGAGCCTGTGGTGCGCCAAAGCCAATCAGCTTGTCGTACAGAAACACCAGCACGTTGGCAATGATGAGACCGACGGTGACGAGAGGAAAGGAACGTGTTGGATTTTCGTCGCCAAGTGGAATCACGGCACCAGACCATCCATCTCGCAGTTTGTTGATTCCAGTATACCCGACTCCGCGGGAGCTGTAAACAGATTATGAAAAATGAACCTTTTTGCGTGTTGGTGCGTCTAAACTCTTGAAACGTTTAAGCATTTCTGGTACTGTAATAGCAAGAGGGACCACGAGCAGCATCAAAGTGAAACTGTGGGCGTGCGCGAGCACGCCCGTTTTTTTACACACCATCCAGACCACTGGAGGCGCGGCGTACCATCCAGTTCCACACTCCCCAAGCCATCGCCATACCGACCATGCTCCACAGGGCAAACCGCCAGGCTGTCTGCCAGAAGCCACCCTGACGCTCCCTCTGCAACTGGCGTTCCGCCTGCTGAAGCACACGTTTTGCCTGCTCGGCAGACATCTGCTGGTTCGTTTGTAGTAAAGCAGATGGGTCCGAGTTGACCTTTTCCTCCGGCTCAGAAGGAGGCGACGGTTTGGGCACGGTGACCAGCGGAGGGGGCGGGAGCTTAGGCGCCTGCTGTAACTGCTGCAGGCGAGTTGCGTCATCAAACTCCCGACTGAGTCCCGCCGCTTCCTGCGCACCTCGCGGGTCGAAACCGACCGCCAGCACCGGAGCGGCTACTAAAACACTCACGTACCAGCAGAGAGCCACTATCTGCATGAGCTTCATTGTCCTGCACCTCCTGATAGCACCTGCCACAGTTTGGGCACCATCTTCGGAGCACGAGGCAGGTCGATATCGATCAGCGGTCGCGTGCCCGGACCCTTGTCGCGGATGCGGTTGTCGTAGTTCAGACGCAAGGGCAGGCTATACAGCACCATCGCCTCGTCCTTGCAGATGATGGAGCCGTTGATGGTGCATCCGCCGCCTCCGGTTGCGATATTACCACCACCCACAAAGTTCGTATAGAGGATGGCATCGATCTGACTGATGTTCTCCGCGATGCTGGCAATGTAGTCGTCGCTGTAGAGCGATTGATATCGCTTCCTGCCGTAGCTGTCTATCTGCGTCGCGTCGTAGGCTGGGATCAGGTTGCCGTATTCGTCGTAGCGCGGCTTGGTGAAAGGCGGCGTCATATAGTGCAACGGATAGTAGCCGAAGCTCTTCACGTTGCCCATAATCACGCTTCCCCGCGCGGCTAAGCCCAGAATATCCTTTTTCTCGTTCTGCTGTTCGATAGTCGTGGGGTCCGTGCCCCGAAAATCAGGCGGGTTCTTGTAGCGCACGCTGCCCACGATGTGCACGTTGCGTGCGGCGTACAGGGTGCCTTGCCCTTCCACATAGCCCTTGATCACCACATCGCCGGTGAAGGTGACCGGACCGTGAATGCGGATGGGCTTGTCGCTGGTGCCAATCAGCACCGCCGAGCCGGTCACCACGCCGTCGGTGGACAGACGGACGTACTGGTTCAGGGTGCTGTTCCAGACCTCTACATATGCTTCCTCTCCGTAGTGCGGATTCGGCGTGCCATCCGCGAAGGTCTGCTTCTGGTCCACATAGTTCTGCGAGAGGCTGATGTAGCGGTTAATATCGTCCAGGTCGGGCATGGGTAGTTCCTTCGTAGGGTTAGGGTCCAGTAGTGTGCCGCTATAGGTCTTAATTCCCCGTGCATCCGCTACCACCGCGCCCGACACCCTGTTATTGACGATGCTGGCGTTCTGGTCGTAGATAATATCGCGCCATTGCTCGTAGGTGTCTGAGCCTTTAGCACCATGTATGGTAGGGTCGTACGCCTGGCGTGCCCTGCCCGTGTTGACGCTGTTATAATAGTTATTGCTCCACTGCGTCGGGGTAATATTCACGTATCCGGCAGCAGGCGGTATCAATTTGTTGTTCGGGGAAGCATAGACGCTACCGTTGATGGTGGGCGTGCCTCCGCTGAAGTCGAAGTTTCCGTTGGCGCGCATGTCACCGTTCACTATCAGGTCGTTCGCGCCGAAACCGTACATCCATCCGTAGTTGTTCGCGAAGTAGGCATAGTCGAACACACCGGAGCGTTCCAGCGTGAACTCGACCGTCTGCTCAACTACCGTGCGGGGCTCGCCTGCGTCGAGCTGACCGTCGCCGTCCTGGTCCAGCCAGCCCACTGACCGAAAGGTCAACTCCCGGCTGAAGTTGCTGTTGATGCGCTGTCCGACAATGCCACAGGAGTAGCGCAGCCCATCGCCTAACTCGCCGCCTACCGTTGCCAGTGGGTTGGTGGGAGACGCCTGCTCCAAGGGTACGAACTCATCGAACTTCTGGTCTACCTTGAACTCCTTCCATATCTGTAGTTTCTTATACTCCAGTCCCGCTTCGGCGGCATAGAGGGTGCGCAGCGCCTGTTCCTCGCGTGCCACATGGCGCAAACCGCTGGTGGTCAGGCTCACCAGCGCGGTACCCAGACCAAACGACATGAACAACACTACCAGCGAGGTAATCAGCGCGGTAGCTCGTTGATATCGCTTCCGAGAGCGTGTTCTCATCTCTCATACCCCCTTCGCTTACTGGTTGCGCAAAACGACCAGCTGCTGCAAACGCTGACGCCGCACCCCCACGGGCGTGTTTTGCTCCACACACAGCCGGACGGTCACCGCCCGCGTCGTGCCTCCCCAGGTCAGCTGGAACAACCGATAACTGCCACCGAATTCCGGGTCGCTGGTGACTACGCCGCTAATGAGAGGTTCATCAGCACCCGACCACATCAGATTGCCGTTATTCAAACTGAAGCTTCCTGTAGTGCCGTCAGGCAGGGTGTAGTTAATGGACGTGCCTGCCCCGTTGATGCTGATGACCCGGGCGTTGCGCAGTTCGCTAACAACCCGTCGCATTGCCAGGGTCAGGTCCATGGTAATCATCGTATCTTGCGAATTACGGTGCCAGGCGCGAACGGAACTGCTCAGCACCGGCATCAGCGCCATCAGCAGGATAACCATGACGCCGCTAGCCACCAGCAGTTCCACAAGCGTTATCGCACGGCAAGCAGAACCTTTTCTTTGATACAGCCCTAACATAATGCGTCACCTCGCCTGGTTTGCCATCACAGTCCTACGTCATGCTGAACGAAGTAGAGCACGTCTGAGATTCCTCGCTTCGCTCGAAATAAAAGGTGTTTCGTGTCATGCAGAGCGACAGCGAAGCATCTCATCCTTCTTGTCATGCTGAACGAAGTGAAGCATCTCAGAGCCAGATTCTTCGCTTCGCTCAGAACGACACTCGTCACAAATTGGTAATCAGCGTCCGCAACTCCACCTGTTGCGTCTGCCCATTCAGGTCACGCCAGCTGACGCGCACAATCACTCGCTTCACATCCCACGCTATGTCTTCCACCACAATCTGCCCCTGTCCGCTGGGCAGCATTCGCGCCGGGCTTTCGCGGTTGGCGTCGTCGGTATTAGTAAACGAGAACGGTGACGTATTCGGGTTGGTGTCTATCAACCCGTATGCCCGCAATCCGTCGTAGGTGAGGTTGCCATAGCCGATGAACTTCACCGCTTCCATACGCCGTTCC
>VSSL01000625.1_pt1 | contig 10731 bp, 11 predicted proteins | sample 4557531 | NCBI WGS metagenome assembly VSSL01 (sample SAMN10986726, study PRJNA523729) | hot springs metagenome | isolation source: hot springs | place: India:Timba, Gujarat | collected 2018-05-31 | reverse complement strand
GCCGGCCGCTGGTCACCGCAGCCGCCTGGCGCCGGTGCGCACGTGCGCCGCCGAATGCCCCACCGGCGCGATCATCATGAACCATTTCACCGATGTGCAGATTCTGGAACAGATCGACACCATGCTCGCCGAGAACCCCCAAGACAAGATCCTCACCTTTGCGTGCAACTGGTGTTCCTACGCCGGGGCCGATACGGCCGGCGTCTCCCGCCTCCAATACCCCCCCAACGCCCGGCTTATCCGCACCATGTGTTCCGGGAGGGTGGCCGAATCCTTCATCTGGCACGCCTTTGAAAAGGGGCGCCCGTAGTGCTGGTGAGCGGCTGCCACATTGGGGATTGCCACTATATCAATGCCAATCACTGGACGGAGAAACGGGTCGCCAAGGTTCGCAGGAAAATGGAAAAGCTGGGAATCCGCCCGGAGCGGCTCCAGCTGGAATGGGTGAGCGCCGCCGAAGGCGTCCGTTTTGCCAAGATCATGGCCCGCATGGAAGAGCTCCGGCAGAACGTCACCGAGGAGGAAGTCGCCGAGACGGTGCAAATTTTAGCCCACGAGAAGGCATCGGAAAGGGGCCGGAACGAAGAAACGACGCCGGGTCCAGACGCCGAGGCCGCCTCGCGGCGGGCCTAACGTCCCTTCGCCGTTCTTTCCTGAACGGCGTCCCAATTGAGAGCATGGGGAGGCCTCAGCCCCTGGAGTCCTGCCAGGAGGTTATCCACGGCCATCTCGGCCATGCGCGACCGCGTCTCGAGGGTAGCGCTGCCCACGTGCGGCAAAAGCACCACATTGTCCAGCTCCGAAAGACCAGGCACCAAAAGCGGCTCGTTTTCGTACACATCCAAGCCGGCTCCGCGGAGCCGTCCCGCCCGAAGGGCGCAACCAGGGCGCGCTCATCCACCACGGGCCCGCGCGGTGTTGATCAAAAACGCCGACGGCTTCATCAAGGCCAATTCTCGGGATCCGATCATGTGGCGGGTCTGCGCCGTGAGCGGCACGTGAAGGGAGACGAAGTCCGCTTCCCCGAGGAGTTCGTCCAGAGGAGCGAAGGTGGCCCCCAGCAGGGCTTCGGCCTCGGGATCGGAGCGGCTCCTCGAATAGTAGAGCACTTTCATGTCGAAACCGCGAGCCCGTTTGGCCACAGCTTGGCCGATGCGTCCAAATCCAACGATACCCAAGATTTTTCCACTTACCTGCGTGCCGAGAAAATGCATGGGGGACCAAAACCGGAAGCGGCCTTCGCGCGTCATTCGGTCCCCTTCCACAACTCGACGGGCCACCGCAAGGATAAGGGCAAAGGCCAGGTCGGCCGTAGCGTCGGTCAGGACGCCGGGGGTGTTGGTGACCACAACGCCGCGGGCGCTCGCTTCGGCGAGGTCGATGTGATCGAACCCTACGCCGTAGTTGGCCGCCACGCGAAGCTTCGGAGCCCGTTCCAAAACCTCGCGGTCGATGCGGTCGGCGATGCTGCATAGGATCCCGTCGACCCCGTCCACGCGCCTCAGGAGTTCTTCCCGGCCCATGGGCTCAAACTGCTCATGGACGTCCACCTGTTCGCACACCGTGCGGACCCGCGCCAGAACGCTCTCGGGAAGTTTCGCCGTCACAAGGACTTTCACGACCCGTCTCTCCTTGTTTACAATCCGAACCCCTCGGCCCGCATTTTCTTTTCCAGCACGTTGGAAAGACGAATGAGCGGGTAACAGACCGCAAAATACAGAAGCCCCACGAGGCCGAAGACCATAAGCCCCTCGGGGATGCGCTGCACCGTGAACCATCCCACCCGAGTGACATCCGTCACCCCGATGACGGACACCACGGAAGAATCCTTGATGAGGAGCACATACTGCCCCACGAGGGGCGGGAGGATGGTCTTCATGGCCTGCGGCAGGATGACGTAGCGCATGCGTTGCACCCAGGTCAGGCCGGATGCCTTCGCCGCCTCCATCTGCCCCGAGGGCACGGCGGCGATGCCTCCGTAGACGATTTCGCAGATGTAGGCTCCCGCATAAAGGGTGAGGCTCACCACGGCGGCCGCAAAGGCGCTGAGATGCACACCCCACTCCGGCAAAATGAAAAAGATAATGAACACCTGCACCAAGAAGGGGGTGCCCCGCATGAAATCCACGTAGGCGAAAAGCACAGAGCCGAGGATTCGAACCCGGGATGCGCGTACGATCCCGGCCGCAAAACCCAAAAGAGTCCCTACAAGCAGGCTGAGGCCCGAGACGGCCACGGTCATCCACAGCCCTTTAAGAAAGAAGGGAAAGGCCTGGAGGAGTCTTTCAAGATACAAGAGATACATGTCGGCCGCAATTTCTGGGGGTGTCGCCGAAGCCTTTAAACCGGCTGGATGTATATCAGCCGCCTCTGCCACCGGGTGCTGAAGGTCTTGAGTGCATAATAGACCATCAAGTACAAGACCGCCGTCGTGAAGAATCCCTCGGCGGGCATGAACCGTTCGGACGTGATGATTTGTCCGGCTCGGGTGAGTTCGAAAACGGAAATGAGGGAAAGGAGCGCGCTGTCTTTGACGAGCACGATGGCCTGGCCAAGAAGCGGGGGGATGGTGATTCCCAGAGCCTGCGGCAACACGATGTAGCGCATGCGCTGAAGATAGCTCAGCCCGAAAGCCATGCCGGCCTCGATCTGCCCTCGGGAAATGGACAGGACGCCCGCCCGGATGATTTCCGCCATATAGGCGCCGCTGTTGAGCGAGAGAGCCAAGATGCCCGTCTGATATTCCGGAAGCCGAAACCCCACGCTGGGTAGTCCGAAATAGAGGAAGTAAATCTGCGCCAGAAGCGGCGTGGATCGAATGGCTTCAATGTAGGCTCCGGCACACCGCGAAAGAAAAGAGAACGAGGAAAGGCGCCCGCCGCAGGCCACAATCCCGACAGCGAGCGCTCCGACAAGGGAAACGGCGGAAATCCACACGGTGGCCCATAAGCCCTTGAAGAAAAGCGGCAGGTAGTCCAAAAGGACACGAAAATTAAAGGCTTCCAGCATGACCGATGGTCTTCAAAGCAGGCGCGGCAAAGGGCCTCCCGGAAAAGATTCCCGGAAAGGCCCGCTCATCCGTCAATGATCCTTTTTCCAATCCAACGTCTTCACCCAATAATTGATATTGGCGTCGTAGCGGCCGTCTTCCTTGATCCAGGCAAAAAACAGGTTGATCCATTGGAGGAGGTGGGTGTCTTCGGGACGCACGGCGAAGGCCAGCGGCTCCTTGGACAGTCGAATGGGAAGAATTTCGATGCTGTCCGGCGGGAATTCCTGCATCTGGCCGATCACCGCCGTTTCATCGTTCACGCCGATGTCCGCATGGCCTTTAATCACCGCGTCGATGACCAGGGGCCCGCCGCCCTTGTACGACTTGATGTTGGCCTTGGGGAAAAAGCGTTTGGCTTCGCCTTCCCCCGTGCTTCCCAACAACACCGCGATGGTGACGTTTTCCTTGTTGCAATCCTCAATCGTTTTGAACTTCGCGCTGTTGCCCTTTTTCGTGAACACCACGGCCCCGGTGTAGTAAAAGGGATCGGTGAAAGAGACCTTGAGGGCGCGTTTGAGGGTGGCCGTCATGTCGGCGGCCAAGATATCGGCCTTCTTGGAAAGAAGCGCCGGGATCAGGCCGTCCCAGTCGTAGTCCAGGAAGGTCACCTTCACCCCCATTTCCTGCGCCATGAGTTTGCAGAATTCTACGGAACTGCCCGTGCGCACTCCGTTCTTGTCCACAAAGCTGAAAGGGGGTCCCTGCGTCTGCACCGCCACACGCAGTTCACCCCTTTGGATGATTTCCTCCAAGGTGTCCGCCGCCGCCGGGCACACAAAGCCGGTCAACAGGGCCGCCACAGCCAACGCCGCCACAAAACTTTTGAGCCCTCGCACCATCATTGCCTCCTTCATGACGGTTGTGGAACATTCGTTCCGGCAGCAGTCAAAATCCCTGCCGGAACCCTGGGTTACGCATGTTCGGGAGAGAACCCCGGGGCCTCAAAGCCCCAGAGCTTGGATGCGGCTTTTCGAGGCGGAACCCACGGCCTTTTCTGAAATCGACCTGCCTCATGCCAGGTGAGGAGCCCTCCTATGGCCGTCACCCCATCGAGTAGGCCGGCTTCGATGCGGAACGCTTCCGGGATACCATGGTCGGCCAGAACCCTCAAGTAGGGAAACACTTCCATGGCCAAAGCGAGCGACGCGGTGCGGGCTACCGTGCCGGGGATGTTGGTGACTGCATAATGGACGATCCCGTCCACCTCCCACACGGGATCGGCATGGGTTGTGTAGCGATCGACGGTTTCAACGGCGCCTTGCAGATTCGCCGTGACATCCACGATGACACTCCCTTTTTTCATGCGCCGCACCAGAGAGTGATCGATGAGGTGGTGATCGCTCTGCGGCGGGATCGTGGCGGTGTTGACCACCATGTCGGCCTGCAGGACGGCCTCTTCCAGGACGGCGTTCGGCCGGTCGCCGTGCAGCTGGTGCAAGACGATATTGGGCGGTGCGCTTTCCCACAAGGCGCGGATGCGTTTTCCCCGAATTTCAAAGACGTGGACGAGGGCGCCCAAAGCGGCCCCCACTCGAGCGGCATGCCACCCGGCCTCGCCCGCTCCGAGCACCACCAGGCGCGGCCGCTCCAGACCCGGATACGCCACGAAGCTCATCCCCACGCCGCCTCGGTGGTTCCACAAAAACTGCATCCCCTGAAGCACCGCCTGCTGTCCGGCGATGACGCTCATCGGCCGAAGGAGCGGCTGGGATCCATCCACGTCCCGGACATTTTCAAAAGCGATGGCCGTGAGGCGCTTATGCAAAAGCATGTCTATGAGTTTCGGGCGGGTTTCACTGTGGAGATACCCGAACAGAATCTGCTCGTCACGAAATATGGGAAATTCCTCTTCGATGGCTTCTTTCACCTTAAGGACCAGGTCGGCCGTCCCGGTGACTTCCCGGGCTGAGTCGGCGATGTGCGCTCCGGCGGCGGCATAGGCTTCGTCGGAAAACCCTGCCCCCACGCCCGCTCCTTGCTGCACCACCACCGTATGGCCACTCTGCACAAGGTCCCTCACAAAGTCGGGAATTAGGGCCACACGGAATTCTTCCGGTTTGATTTCCTTTAAAACGCCGATGTGCATGAACACCTCCTTTTCCTAGTCTCAAGTCCTCTATAGCAAGGGGAATCCCCTTTGCAAAGCCGATCCGGACGGCCACGGGCGCATCGCCTGCCCTCAGGGCTTCGGATACACTCGACAACGCCGGCACAAGGTGCCACTATAGCCGGCGGCTTTCCACGGGAGGGAAAGTGGGCACAGAAGGGATGAGCTCGACCGGATACAGAAAGGGGCGCCATGGAGATTCCGAAGGGGGACGTAATCGTTGTGGGCGGTGGTGTGATGGGACTGATGACCAGCTATTACTTGGCCCAAAAGGGGGCGTCGGTCGTCATTTTGGAAAAGGGGCGACTTCCGTGCGGCAGTTCGTCCGGCAACGCAGGGCTTATTGTTCCCTCCCACCTCCAACCGCTGTGTTCTCCGGCAAACCTTAAGGAAGGACTGCGACATCTTCTCAACCCCACCGGTCCCTTTTCCATCACGTTCACGGGGGACGGACGACGCCTGTTGTGGCTCGCCCGATTCGCCCGACACTGCACGGCGCAGCACGTGGCGAAGGCCGTTGCCGTTTATCGGGATCTTGCCGACCGAAGCACGACCCTTCATGACGCCCTCGCCGAGGAAGGTGGATCTGCATACAACTATGCCCGAAAGGGGCTGCTGTGCGTCTACACCACGGAAAAAACCTTTCGAGAGGCGTCGAAGGAAGCCGAAGCCCTCAGCCGTGCCGGACGGCCGGCTCATGTTCTAGACGCTCGGGCTGTGCGCAGCCTTGAGCCCGCCTTGGGGCCTCGATGCCTCGGCGGAATTCTTCAAGAGCCGGATGGAAGCCTGAATCCCTCCGCCTTTATCGATTACCTGGCCCGAACCCTTCGGCATCGGGGCGTCTCAATTCTCGAGGACACGGAAGTCTTCGGGGCCGAAGTGTCCCAAGGCGCCATCGTCAAGCTTTGGACAAGCCGCGGATCGGTCCGGGGGGATCAGGTCGTCCTGGCGGCCGGGGCTTGGACCGGCGTCATGGCGCGCCGCATGGGGTGTCGCCTTCCCGTCGAACCGGCTAAAGGATTCAGCATCACTTACGACACACCGATCCCTGCGCTCACCCGTCCCGTTCTATTGGAAGAGGCCCGTGTAGCCGTGACCCCCTTGGGAGGGACCTTGCGGCTGGCGGGTGTCTTGGACCTGTGCGGTTTTGACGACTCGATCCCTTTGCAGCGCCTGCGCGCCATGGAACGGGACATGAAAACCTACTTTCCGGCCGTAGGCTCGCTCGCTGTACGAGAGATTTGGCGCGGGTTCCGCCCCTGTACCCCGGACGGCCTGCCCGTCATCGGCCGCATGCGCCATCCCCGAAACCTTCTCGTAGCTTCGGGCCACGCCACCAAGGGCATGTTCCTGGGTCCCGTCACCGGGGAGTTAACGGCGTTGCTGGCCGAGCATCAATCCCTGCCGGACCCTCTTGGCAGGGCGCTGGACCCCAACCGGTTCGCCGCGTTGTTTTGAGGGTGGATCGGATTAACGGCTTGGTCCTTAAAATCCTTGTATTCATAAAATAAGGATGCTTAAATAATCCTATGATTCGCGTTTTTCCATCGACAAAGGCGGGTTGCATCTTCGCCTGCGCGTGCACCGACCCCTCAACCCGTTCCGCGGGGCCTTGTGCCGGTAAGGAGCCCTCATGGACCGCCTGCAGATTTACCTTTTCGGCGGCTTTCGGGTCACGCGGGGTCGCCCCCCCGAAACCCTTCACTTGACGCGCACGGCGCAGCATCTCCTGGCTTACCTTGTAGTGCACCGCCACCGAACCCATGGTCGCGAAGCCTTGGCCGGAACCCTTTGGGGCGAAACGGAGGACGAGAAAGCCCGGGCGTGCCTGAACACAGCGCTGTGGCGGTTGCGGAAGATCGTGGAACCGACGGGCGTGTCCCGGGGCACCTTCGTCCACACCACTGCATCGGGAGAAGTCGGCTTTCGGTCCGACTCGCCGTGCTGGGTGGATCTGTCGGCCTTTGAAGACACGGTGGACATCGTCCGCAAAACACCGCCGGAATCCCTATCCCACCATACTGCAGGGGTCATTGAAAAAGCGCTGCCTTTGTACACGGGGGAACTCCTGGAAGGATTTTACGAGGAGTGGATTTTTCAAGAACGGGAGCGGCTGCATTGTCTCTACGTGGCCGCTTTGGAAAGCCTGATGCATTATCACAGGCTGCAAAACAATATCCCCCAAAGCCTTGCGTTCGCTCAGCGACTGCTCCAGCTCGAACCCTTTCGCGAGGATGTCCATCTGGCCGCCATGAAAATGTACCAGGACATCGGGCAACGTTTCATGGCCTTGAAGCAATACGAAAAATGCCGGGAAAGCCTCGAGAAAGACATGGGAGCCACCCCATCTCACGATATGCGCCGCTTTTATGAGGAAATTGCTCCGGGACGTCGTGGGAGCGATGCGGATCCCTCACCCGAAAAGTCCCTCGCTCCCGACGCCCTCGGATCCGCCATGGACGTTCTCCGAAAAGCCCTTCTCAGCTTGGAAGCCGTCCACCGGGACATGCTCGAAGCCCTCAAATGCGTTAACGAAATCTTCAAAAAAACACCCCGCTCCCTCAAGGCCCATCCTGACGACAATCCCCGTCCGCGCCGCAGCCGCTCTTAAAGCCTCCGTCTTGGTGATGCTTCGGTGATCGCATGGTGATCGCCCGACGATAAAAGGGCATCATGGGTCGATCCGGTCGGAGCCGAAGACGCGGGCCGTGCCCCATGAAAGGCAGGACGGCACGGCCCATGGCTCTCTACGCCCCCAACTCGAACACGAGGAGAACACGCCATGTACATGTTATACAAAGCGGTTGAAATCAAGGATTTGGATCAAACCTTCGGCACGGGATGGCTTCCCCCGTTGCCCGACCTTCGCGATTACACCGAGGAGGAAGCGGCGATCAAGGAAATGGCTAAGAAGTTGGGTCTACGCAAGGCGGAAAACCTGAAAGCACTGCCCGCCAGTGTGGACCTAAGAACGTGGTGTTCATCCATCGAAAACCAGAAAAATCTAGGCTCGTGCACGGCTCACGCCGCCGTCGGTGTGGTGGAGTACTTTCAGAGAAGGGCCTACGGAAAACACATCGACGGATCTCGCCTGTTCGTTTACAAAACTACAAGGAACCTCATGCAGGTCACGGGAGACACAGGGGCCTGGCTGCGAAACACCATGGGCGCCCTGAGACTGTGCGGCGTGCCTGACGAAAAGTATTGGCCCTATACGGACGCCGTGCCCGATTTTGATAAAGAACCTCCAAGTTTCGTCTATGCCGTTGCCGATAACTATGAAGCGGTGAGCTACTTCTGCCACGATCCCTTGGGAAGCAACCCGAGCGGCGCCGACGTCCTGGCGAGCGTCAAGAAATATCTTGCCGCAGGCATCCCATCCATGTTCGGCTTTTGGGGATTTCCTTCCTTCAACAGCTGCGATGTCAAAGGCGGCATTCCTTATCCGTGTCCCGGCGAAAAGGCCCAGTGGGGACACGCCATTGTCGCCGTCGGCTATGACGACGCCAAGAAGATCAAGAACACGCAATGCAACAAGACCACCACGGGGGCGCTTCTCATCCGCAACTCCTGGGGAACCGGCTGGGGAGACAAGGGTTACGGATGGCTGCCCTACGATTATGTGCTGTCCAAGCTAGCCTTGGATTTTTGGTCCCTCATCAGCATGAATTGGATTGATACCAAGCAATTCGGCGTCTGAGACCTCTCGATGTCGAAAGAAAGGAGCACCATCATGGCAACACTGACCAATGCAAACCTGGCAATCACGGTGGACTCCGTAAAGAAAACCGCCAAATGTGTCGTTACCGCGAAGGTTTTCTTTACACGTTACGAGCGAGAGGAAATGACACAGGGGTTGAAGTTCGTTTTGCATTGCTCCCTGTGGGGGGAAGATCTGGGAAACTGGTTGAACCCGGATGATTTCCTCATCAGTTATGCCAGCAAATGCTTCCCGGACCTCACTCCGACGTCGCCGGAAGACGTTGTTTTCGACATCACGGTCGGGGTCAGTCTCCTCGACGAAGACTGGGGAACGGACGAGGTCTACGGACTCCTGACGCTGAAAAACCTCTATACGGGAAACAAAGTCAAAGCCAAAACCAATGTTGTGAAAAGAAAATTCGGATAGCATCGCTCAAGGCCGTCTTGGAAGATCCATGGCGGGGGAGGAGAGGCCCTCTATCGCACAGCCAAAAAACTCACGCGCCCCTGGGGCCCTCCGCCCACGCATCACTCGCGGTAGAGGAAGGAGGCTCGACAACCTTCAGCCATGGAACTTCTCAAGAGCGTTGCAGCTTTCATCGGCCGATTGACGGGGTTCCTTGCAGGCATCGCCAAGGGAGGTTTTTTTCCAAAGATCGTCAAGAGGCCGAAGGCCGGTGCCGTCCTCGTTTGACTAACGGGCGGGGCCCTCGCAGGCCTCGTCGACATCATTCGGGGCTGGGGGCGGGGAGGCGGATGCTGAAGGTGGTGCCCTGGCCGGGCTGTGTGTCAAAGGTGATGACCCCGCCCAGTTCGGCAACGATTTTTTGCGTGATGGCCAGGCCCAGCCCTGTCCCTCGAGCCCCTTTTGTCGTAAAGAGTGGGCGAAATATCTTGTCTTGGACTTCTGGGGGGATCCCTCGGCCCGTGTCCATCACATCCAGGCAAATCCATCGGCCTTCCTCCAGGAACGTCCTCACCGTCACCCGCCTGACGAGAACGTCTTCCCCGAAAGCTTCCAGGGCATTGGTGACCAGATTCAAGACACACGCGTGAAACGCCTCCGGGTCGCCGAGAAGATGCGGGAGATCGCCGGTGAGATCGCGCTGGAGTTCGGCCCCCACCTCCTGAGCCCGGCTTTCCAATTCCCGACACACCTCTTCGACGATCTTATTAACGGGAATGGGGTCCCGGCGCCGGCTCCTCCCCCGAGCATAATCCAACATTTCCAAACTGAGGCGGGCGATCCGATCCATATTCTGGCGCACCATGTGCCAACCCTTGGCCAGCCGTCCCGGATCGGGCTGGGTCAGGGCCTTTTCCACCATGTACGCGCCGAGTTTCATCCCGTAAAGGATGTTCTTGACGCCGTGGGCCACCTCCGCCATGGCTTCCCCGATGGCCGCCAGACGGGTTTGTTCCAAGAGGCGGGCCTGGAGTTCCTTGATTTCGGTCAGGTCTTTGAAATAACCGACGGTCCCCACTTCCTCGCCGTCTTCATAAAGGATCGCCGCCGAAAGAAGGATGGGCACCAAGCGGCCGTCCTTCGTTCGGGCGGTGGTTTCAAAGTTGATGAGTTGCCCCGGTCCGCCGTATTCCGGGGAATAAATCATTTTCTTGACCCGACGGGCTTCCCCTTCGGGATAGAGGGAGGACACCTTCAGGCCGCAGAGCGCCTCCTCGCGGCTGTATCCATAGATGCGCGACGCGCCCTCGCTGAAAAGGATAATGTTTCCCTCACGATCGTTGGCGATGATGCCGTCCATGGAGGTATGGACCAGGCGGTGTTCGAAATCGTAGCGCTTGCGGATTTCGTCGGTCGCCTGCTTGAGCATGCATTCCAGGTTTTCCGTGTATTCGCGAAGTCTTT
>VSSL01000624.1_pt1 | contig 10750 bp, 10 predicted proteins | sample 4557531 | NCBI WGS metagenome assembly VSSL01 (sample SAMN10986726, study PRJNA523729) | hot springs metagenome | isolation source: hot springs | place: India:Timba, Gujarat | collected 2018-05-31 | reverse complement strand
AGACAAAGAGTTCCCCTCAAGACTGAGAGGAGATAAAGATTTCACTTCGAGGGGGAGAGAAGAGAAAGAATTCCCCTCAACGGGGAGAGAAGATAAAGATTTCGCTTCGAGGGGGAAAGGGGACAAAGAATTCGCTTCAAGGGGGACGGGGAACAAAGAAGGCACCTCAAGGGAGAGAGGGCCGGGGTCTTCGGGAGTGTCCCAAACGGCGAGGAGGGTGACGGGGAAGACGGTTTTGTCGGGATAAAAAATCGGGATACGGTCGGATGACCACGCGGTAGCGCCGTTCCGATCCGTCCAGGAGGGACGCCAAAGACGGGTCGGGAACGGCTTTTTTGTCGCTGCGAACGAGAAGAAAGGATCCGAAAAGGGCCGCCGCCGTGCAGAGAAGAGCGGCAATGGCGATCTTTGAGAGCCGAGGGGATACCGGTCGAAAAAAAGGGCTGAGAGCCGCCGCGAGTACGGCCGCCGAAGCGCCGACAAGACAAGGCGTTTCCTGGGTGAGGCCCCCAAGGCGGGCTCCGGCGATCCCCGCTGCAAAGCTTAGGACGAGAGGGAGCAGCGGCCGGGTCCCGAGCACGGCCCGGGGCGAAGGCGGATTTCCTCCCGGGCTGGCGGGTGTCCCGGCCTTGCATTGTCTCGCCGGCGACGGCTCTTTTCCCGGACTCCCGGGAACGCCGCCCGCGGCCGGGCCCGAATAAGGCTTTCGGGGGTCCCCGTCATTCTTTTTCCCGCCGGATGCGGGCGCCGACGGCCTGCAGTTTTCCGTCCAGGTTTTCATAGCCGCGTTCCAGGTGATAGATGCGGCTGACATCGGTTCGGCCTCGTGCGGCGAGACCCGCCAAAACAAGGGACGCCGACGCCCGGAGGTCCGTGGCCATGACCGGAGCCCCGGAAAGATAAGGCACACCGCGCACGACGGCGCTTCGGCCATCCAGGACGATATCAGCCCCCAGCCGCCGCAGTTCGCTCACGTGCATGAACCGATTTTCAAAGATCTGTTCCTTGATGACGCTGACCCCGTCGCCGAGGCTCATCAACGCCATGAATTGGGCCTGCATGTCCGTGGGAAAGCCGGGATAGGGCCACGTGGTGGCGTCCACGCTGCGGATGGGGCCGTCGGGCGCCTGCACCGTGAGGGCGTCGTCGTCTTCTTCCTCGATGAGCAGTCCCGAGGCCTGCAGCTTTCGAACGACGGCCTCCACATGGTCGGGCCGACACCCCGTCAAGCGCAGGCGGCCTCCGGTGATCCCCGCGGCGACGAGGTAGGTGCCCGTTTCAATCCGATCGGGAATGACCCGGTGCGTGCCGGGTTCAAGGGCTTCCACCCCACGGATGCGGATCACCGTCGTGCCCACGCCTTCAATCCGGGCGCCCATCGATTGGAGATAGTCGGCCAGATCCACCACTTCCGGTTCACGGGCGGCGTTTTCCAAAACCGTTTCGCCGTCGGCGAGGCAGGCGGCCATCATGAGGTTTTCCGTGCCGGTGACCGTCACCTGATCGAAGATGAACTCGGTTCCCCGAAGCCGCTCGCAGTGGACGTGAACGTAGCCGCCTTCCAGCTCGATCCGCGCGCCCATGGCTTCCAGCCCACGAAGATGGAGATTGATGGGCCGGGCGCCGATGGCACAGCCCCCCGGCAAGGACACCCGGGCTCGCCCGTACCGGGCGGCCAAGGGGCCCAGCACCAGAACGGAGGCGCGCATCGTTTTGACGAGTTCGTAAGGGGCTTCCGGGCGGGCGATGCGGCTCGTGTCAATGGTGAGGGTGTCCTGGTGGTCCGTCTGGGCGCCCATGTGTTGGAGGAGACGTTCCATGGTGCGGATATCCCGCAGTCGGGGGACGTTGGTCAGAATATGGCGGCCCGGGGCGAGCAGGGTGGCGGCCATGAGGGGCAGGGCCGAGTTTTTGGCGCCGCTGATGGGGATTTCGCCGGAAAGCGGAACGCCGCCTTCGATGACCAGTTTATCCATAGGCTCGGAACCTCCTTTTCGATATTTTAGCTTACCCGCAGCCTTTCGTGCATCCGCCCATGCCCGCACACCCCAATGACTCAATGACTCAATGACTTAACGCTTAACGACTCTCACTATTCTCTCTTTTCCCCCATAATCCTGATGCACGGAGACGCTCTCCACCTCCGTGAGGGATTCGACCCTTTGTCGGAGGGCGGGGGCTTGGCCGGCACCGATCTCCATGAGGAAGACGCCGCCGGGTTGAAGAAGCGGTACGGCGTGGCACAAAAGCCGTGCAGGGAGGGTGGTGCCCTCGGGGCCGCCGCCCAGCAGAGCCTCTCGGGGTTCGTAACGGGTGATTTCCGGAGCTAGGCCGGCCCATTCCGCATCGCCGATGTAGGGGGGGTTGGCGCAAATGAGGCGAAAGGGCGCAGGCGTTTCCCGAAACGGGGAGGTGAGGTCGCATCGCACGAAGTCCAGGCGGTGTGCCACGGCGTGCCGGGCGGCGTTTCGTCGGGCCACGTGAAGGGCATTGGGCGAGATGTCGCAGGCGACAATCCGCCAGCGGGGTCTTTCCTTGGCCAAAGCAATGGCGATGGCGCCGGATCCCGTGCCGACATCGAGGGCTCGCAGAGGCTCGTCAGGGAAGGCCTCCAGGGCCAGTTCCACGAGCCGTTCCGTTTCCGGCCGAGGAATGAGCACCGCCGGGGATACCTCAAACTCCAGGGACCAAAATTCCTGGCGGCCGGTGATGTATTGGGTCGGTTCCCGGGCCGCGCGCCTTTGGATCAGGGCGCGGTAGCGAGCAAGCTCCTCGGGCTTCAAAGGCTGGTCATGGCGCAGGTAAAGGTCCACGCGGCGCAGGCCGAGGGTGTGGGCGAGAAGAACCTCGGCGTCCGAGCGGGGCTGTTCCAGGCCTTTGCGCCGGAAATAGTCGGTCGTCCACTGGATCACCTTGAGGATCGTCCAGGTTTCCTGAGCCATGACGGGAGTGCTCTTGGAAAGCGGTTTCGGCATGACCCGGGCGGTGAACTCGCCCGGGGCCCCGTTTATCCCTCGCCTTCCTGCAAGGCCTGGGCTTGAGCGGCGGCGATGAGAGGGTCGATGATCTCGTCCAGCGCTCCCAGCATGACTTCTTCGAGCTTATAGAGCGTGAGGTTGATGCGGTGGTCGGTGACGCGGTTTTGCGGAAAGTTGTAGGTGCGGATCCGTTCGCTGCGGTCTCCGGTCCCCACCTGGCTCTTGCGTTCCTGGGCGATCTTGGCTTCCTGTTCGGATCGCATCATGTCGAGCAGGCGTGCCCGAAGCACCTTCATGGCCTTGGCCTTGTTCTTGTGCTGGGATTTTTCGTCCTGGCAGACGACCACAAGCCCCGTGGGAATGTGGGTGATGCGCACGGCCGAATCCGTCGTGTTGACGCTCTGGCCACCGGGGCCGGACGATCGGAAAACGTCCACCCGAAGATCATTGGGGTCGATATCCACATCCACTTCTTCGGCTTCGGGAAGCACGGCCACCGTTACGGCCGATGTATGGATGCGCCCTTGGCTTTCCGTTTCCGGCACCCGTTGGACCCGGTGCACACCCCGTTCGAATTTCAGGCGGCTGAAGGCTCCCGCCCCGTTGATGGCGGCGATCACTTCCTTGAAACCGCCGATCCCGGTGGGGTGGGCGTCCAGAAGTTCCACCTTCCAGCCGCGGTTTTCGGCGTAGCGCGAGTACATGCGGAAAAGATCCGCGGCGAACAACGCCGCTTCCTCCCCGCCCGTTCCCGCTCGGATTTCCAGGATCACGTTCTTTTCGTCGTTGGGATCCTTGGGAACGAGCATGCGCTTGAGCTCCGCCTCGGTTTCTTCCAGTTCCCGCCGAAGCCGGCTCAGATCTTCCCGGATGAGTTCGCGCATTTCGGGGTCGTCTTCCTTGCGCAGAAGCTCCTGGTTGGCTTCGATCTCGTCCTGAGCCTTGCGGTAACGTCGCAGGGCCTCCACCAAAGGGCTTAGATCGGAATGTTCCTTGGCGACCTTCTGGTACTCCTTGGGTTGGTTCAGGAGCTCGGGGTCGCTCAAGAGCTTTTCCAATTCAGCGTATCGCTCTTCCAACCCGGCCAGTCGTTCGAACATGGCGGTCCTTCGTCCCTTTCACAGGGCACAAAAAACCCGGACACTCTTCCATGCCCCTGGGGGCCGCGCCCCGAAGGGGGAGGATCCGGGTAGTGGGATCTAACGGTTTTCGTCGGCTTTTTCTTGGTTCTTGTGATACTGTTCATACTTTTTCATGAATCGTTCAATACGCCCGCCCGTGTCCACGAGTTTCTGCTTGCCCGTGAAAAACGGATGGCACTTGGAACAGATTTCCACGCGAATGTCTTTTTTCGTGGACCCCGTCTGGATTTCATTGCCGCACGCGCAGCGAATCACCGTCTGAAAGTATTGCGGATGGATGTCCTTTTTCATGATCGCCTCCGTATGGGTTCTTCTTTCGAGAGCCCCTAAGTATAGCCAGCAGCCGCGGCGATTCAAGAAGTTTTTTCGAAACGCGCCTACCGATTCATGGACGCCAGGAAATCCGCGTTGTCCTTCGTTCCCTGCATCTTGTCGAGCAGGAATTCCATGGCGTCGATGGGGTTCAGCGGAGAGAGGAGTTTGCGCAGGATCCAGATACGGTTCAGGTCTTCCGGGGGCAGGAGGAGCTCTTCCTTGCGGGTGCCGGACTTGTTGATGTCGATGGCCGGGAAGATGCGCCGATCCGCGAGCTTGCGATCCAGATGGATTTCCATGTTGCCAGTGCCCTTGAATTCTTCGAAGATCACTTCGTCCATACGGCTTCCCGTATCGATAAGGGCCGTGGCGATGATGGTGAGACTCCCGCCCTGTTCGATGTTTCGCGCGGCGCCGAAGAACCGTTTGGGCCGATGGAGCGCGTTGGAATCCAAGCCGCCCGAAAGGATCTTGCCGCTGGGCGGCACCACGGTGTTGTAGGCGCGGGCGAGGCGGGTGATGCTGTCCAGCAAAATAACCACGTCGCGGCGGTGTTCCACAAGGCGCTTGGCCTTTTCGATGACCATTTCGGCCACCTGCACGTGCCGTTGCGCCGGTTCATCAAAGGTGGAGCTCACCACTTCCGCCCGGACGTTGCGTTCCATGTCGGTGACTTCTTCCGGGCGTTCGTCGATGAGCAGCACGATGAGGTAGGCGTCCCGATGGTTCTTGGCGATGGCATTGGCGATGTTTTGCAGGAGCATGGTCTTGCCGGTTCTGGGCGGGGCGACGATCAGGCCGCGCTGGCCGAAACCCACCGGGGTGAGCAGATCCATGACCCGGGTGGAATAATTGTCCGAGGTGGTTTCCAGGTTGATGCGCCGGTCGGGGTAGATGGGCGTGAGGTTGTCGAAGAGGATCTTGTCCTTGGCGGCTTCGGGTTCTTCAAAGTTGACCGCTTCGACTTTGAGCAGCGCGAAGTAGCGTTCGTTGTCCTTGGGCGGCCGGATCTGGCCGGAGATGGTGTCGCCCGTGCGCAGGTTGAAGCGCCGGATCTGGGAGGGACTCACGTAAATGTCGTCCGGGCCGGGCAGGTAGTTGTAGTCCTGGGTGCGCAGAAACCCGAAACCGTCGGGAAGGATTTCCAGGACGCCTTCGCCGTAGATGAGACCGCTCATTTCCGCCTGCGCCTGCAAGATGGCGAAGATCAGATCCTGCTTGCGCATGGAGGTGGCCCCTTCGATCTGGAGAGCCCGGGCGAGCGTGACCAATTCCTTGATGTTTCGCCTTTTGAGCTCCACCAGGTTCATTTCCCGATGGGGGGTGGGACCGTCCTTCTTGACCGCCGTGCTCGCGCTCACCGTGTTGTTGTGGTTGTTTTCGACCATGACTCCTTTCCTTTTATCCCGCCGTTAAAATCCCAGACGAGTCCAGATGCTCTTGCCGTCCCCTTGACGGTTGAGGCATTCACGGCAGTCGGCGAGAATCTTTTCGATTTCCTTTCGGTATCCCAATTTTTCCACCGCCTGCGGGTACTCTTCCTGAAGCCGCGTCAGACGCTGCTGGGCGGCGCGATACTTGCCCATGCGGTGATACATGCGCCCGATCCGGAATTCATGGGCCGCGATGCGCTTTTCGCATTCGAAAATCTGGGCCTTGGCCTTGGCGGCGTATTCCGTGCCCGGGTAGAGCTCCATGAGCCGCTGAAAGGTTTCCATGGCCTTGCGCGTCTGATCCTGATCCCGGTCCATGGATGGGGAAATGAGATATTGGCTCATGCCTAACTGATACAGCACATATGGAACGACTTCATTGCGGGGATGGAGCCGCACGAACTCCTCATAGGCCAGCGCCGCTTCTTCGTAGTTTTTCTTGTAAAAGTGCGCGTCCCCGATCTTCAGTTCCGCCAGGACGGCGTATTTGCTGTAAGGGTATCGCTCTTTAATTTTTTGAAACGATTCCAAAGCCTTGCCGTACTTCTTGGCGCGCATGGCCTCCATCCCCTCCCAGGCCAGCTGTTCCGGCGTGCGTTCGACGGCATCCCCGGCATCGAAGAGGTCGTCGAAGTAATAGCTGAGAAGGTTCGTGCCGCACCCGGTGAGCAACACCGTGCACAAGGCCAGGGCCGCCGTAAGGCGTGCCGTGCGTCGGGGGAAGGACGTCTGGGCTGAGTTTTTCATGGGGGTGGACTCCATGGCCGATGAATCCAAGGGCCCTTAGCGAAGGTGAGCCAGGGATTCAAGATATCGCCCGGCGCTGAAGGCGGCCGTGGCGCCGTCTCCCACGGCGGTGACGATCTGGCGGAGGTTCTTGGCGCGCACGTCCCCAGCGGCGAAAACCCCGGGGGTGGAGGTGGTCATCTCGTCATCGGTGATGAGGAATCCCAGGGAATCGCGCCGTATGGTTTCCGGAACCCAGTGGGTGTTGGGGATCAGGCCGACGAAGATAAAAACCCCGGCCACGTCCAGGCGCGAGGCATCGCCGGTGATCGTATCCTGGAGGGACAGCTCCGTGACCCCCTGGGGGCCGCCGTGAATGGCCGTCACAACCCGGTTCCAATGAATGGTGATTTTGGGGTTGGCGAAGGCTTCCTCCTGGATGATCTTGACGGCTCGCAAGGTGTCCCGACGGTGGATGATGTGCACATGGGAGGCGAACTTGGTGAGATAGATGGCTTCTTCCACCGCCGTATCCCCGCCGCCCACCACGGCCACGGTTTCATTCCGGTAAAAGGGGCCGTCGCATACGGCGCAGTAGGACACCCCCCGGCCTGTGTATTCCGTTTCACCCTTGACGTGAAGCTTCCTCGGGGCACAGCCCGTGGCGATCACGACCGCTTTGGCGTGGATGGGGCCGTCGGCCGTGTGGAGCACCTTCACTGGGCCGGCCACGTCCAGGGACGTCACTTCGGCGCTCCGATGTTCCATGCCGAAACGCAGCGCCTGGGCTTTAAACAATTCCGTGAGTTCGAACGTGCTGATCCCTTCCGGAAACCCGGGATAGTTGTCCACCTTTTCGTACGTGAGGAGCTGGCCGCCCAAGCCGATCCGTTCCACAACAAGGGTTTTGTAGCGCGCGCGGCAGGCGTACAGCGCCGCCGTCAGCCCGGCGGGCCCTCCGCCTACGATGACCATGTCGTACAGTTCAGGCGTTGTCATGAAAAATCGGCACGCATCCGTGAAGAGCGTTCATGGACCCGGCGAGGGGCCCATGGCGGTCTGGGTTGTCGGCAGAGGAGGAATTAGGAGACCACCTTATCCACCGCGGCGGCGATCTGGGATTTGGCGACGGCGCCCGTGATCTGTTCCGTGACGTTGCCGTTCTTGAAGATGATCAAGGTCGGGATGGCTCGAATGCCGAACCGGGCCGGCGTGTTGGGGTTTTCATCCACGTTGCATTTGGCCACCTTGAGTTTCCCCGCATATTCGGCCGAAAGTTCATCGATCACGGGAGCGATGGCACGGCACGGCCCGCACCACGGCGCCCAGAAATCCACCAGAACGGGGATGCTGGATTGGAGCACTTCCTGTTCAAAACTGTTGTCGCTGATTTCAATGATGTTCTTTCCAGCCATGTGTGCACGCCTCCCTGGAAATTGTGCCGGCGGTCCGATGGGGCCGTCTCCCGATTTGTCCATCCTTGCCCACTTGGGTCATAATGCGCGGACTATAAACCACCCCGTTTTTTTTTGTCAACGTCAGCCGAAAGGCCCCCTTCGCCCGTCCTGCCTCTCGCTGTGCGCCCCTTTGGGCGGCATCGGAACGCCGCCCGTCCACGGCCTATCGATGCATTTGCCCGGCACATCCGTCGAAAGGGCCTTGGAATGCCGCGCGGGGGGCGGGGATGCCCGAATCGCCGCCTCCATCGTTGGGGCGGACACTAAGGTCCGCCCCTACCCGGACCCTTCGTTCCTGCGATCCCTCGTGCCTGTGGCCACCGTTGTGCCCGCCCGGCGGGCGCGTCGTGACGCCCCCAACCATTGTAGGGGCGGACCTCCGTGTCCGCCCTCAAAACCCGCGCCGACAAACGACCCTACCGACCTCGCTGCCCTTTGTCCACTTGAAAATCACCGCCCTCCCGGAGTACTCGTGAGGCGAAACGAATTTTTCAAGGCGGGCGTCTTCGGGTAAGCGGAACGTCGGCCTGAAGGCCGTGCGGGCGGGACGCCCGCGCTCCCGGGAGATGGCCCGTCATCGTCCCACGACCGAGGGCCTTCCCGCGGGGTCTGCGATTCGGACTCTGCCCCGCCGCACAGAAGCCGGAAGGCTTTTAGGCTGCGCCCCACCCCTGGCGGCACGGGAGCTTCCTGATGGCCAAAGACAAAACCGTTTTTCAATGTCTGGAATGCGGCTACGAAAGCCCCAAATGGCTGGGACGCTGCCCGGGTTGCCAGGCCTGGAACACGCTCCAGGAGGCCGTGAAAGCCGTTCCCATGCGCTCACCCGCGAAAGGTCGCACTCCATCGGCCGAACCGCTTCGGCTTTTCGATGTGCCCCTTCTCGGGGACATGCGCCTCCAATCCGGCCTGGACGAATGGGACCGCGTGCTCGGCGGAGGCCTGGTGCCGGGGTCCGTCATCCTTCTCGCCGGAGACCCGGGGATCGGCAAATCCACGCTCCTCCTGCAGGTCCTGGGTCGCATGGCCCGGCTCGGCCCTGTCCTCTACGTGTCGGGCGAAGAAAGCCTGGCCCAAATCAAACTCCGCGCCCAGCGCCTTGGCCTGGAACACGCCGACGACCTCTGGGTTCTTGCCGAAACCAGCCTGGACGCCCTGGAGCCGGTTCTGCAGAACCGCCCCCTTGGGGTCCTCGCCGTGGATTCCATCCAGACCATGCGCCTAGAACTCTTGGAAAGCGCTCCGGGGTCCGTGTCCCAGGTGCGGGAATCGGCGGCGTGGTTGCAGCGCCTAGCCAAGGAAAAAGGCATTGGCGTCTTCCTCGTGGGCCACGTGACCAAAGAGGGTATCGTGGCCGGCCCTCGGGTCTTGGAGCACTTGGTGGATGCGGTCCTGTACCTGGAAGGCGATCGAAGCCACACGTTCCGGCTGCTTCGGGCCGTCAAGAACCGGTTCGGCTCCACCAACGAGATCGGCGTCTTCGAAATGAAGGAAACGGGTCTGGAGCAAGTGCCCAACCCGTCCCGATTTCTCCTGGCCGAACGGCCGAAGGGCGTTTCCGGGTCCGTGGTCGTGTGCGCCATGGAAGGCACGCGCCCCATTCTGGTGGAAGTGCAGGCGCTGGTGTCGTCCAGCGGCTGGGCGCAGCCTCGGCGCACCTTTATGGGCGTGGACGCCAACCGCGTGTCTTTACTTTTGGCCGTGCTGGAAAAGAAGGCCGGCTTCAGTTTTCTTCAACAGGACGTGTTCGTCAATGTGGCCGGCGGGGTGAAGCTCACGGAAACCGCCGCGGATCTTGCCGTGGTGTTGGCCTTGGCGAGCAGCGCCATGGATGTTCCCTTGCCGGAGGACCTGGTGGCCTGGGGGGAAGTGGGGCTCTCGGGGGAAGTGCGCGGCGTGGGGCATGCCACGAGGCGGCTGGCCGAGGCAATTTCCTTGGGCTTTCGCACCGTCGTGTGCCCTCGCGGGAATCAGGAGCAGCTTGCGTCGTGCGATCCCCAGGGGGTGTGCATCGGGGTGCGGTCCGTAAGTGAGGCCGTGAAGCGCATGTTCGCGTGACGTTCTGGGAACGAAGTCTTCCCCCCGCCTGAGCGGCGCATCGGCGGATCGCGGGGCTCATGGGGCCGGAGGCCCGTCGTCCCGCGAGCGCCTTAGGCCGGCGGCGGGGCTTCCAAAGCCCTTCGGATACCCCGGGTAAAGGGTTTTCGGATGATTCCCACTTCGGTGATGATGCCTGCGATGAGCCGATGCGGGGTCACGTCGAAGGCCGGATTTTCCGCCTTCATACCTCGAGGAGCCACCAGCCGCCCGTAAAAATGGGTCACTTCCCTGGGGTCCCGGTGTTCGATGGGAATGCCGGCCCCGTTGGGTAGTGCAGGGTCGATGGTGGATCGAGGTGCCGCAACGTAAAAGGGGATCCCGTTGGCGTGGGCCAAAACCGCCAGGGTGTAGGTCCCGATTTTGTTGGCGGTATCACCGTTGGCGGCGATCCGGTCCGCCCCAACGACGACCAGGTCGATCCTGCGCTGCTGCATGAGGCTCCCGGCGGCGTTGTCGGTGATGAGAGTGCACGGGATTTTTTCCGTCATGAGTTCATAGGCCGTCAGGCGGCTTCCCTGAAGGAACGGTCGGGTTTCGCAGCAGGTCACGTGGATGGACGGGTCGACGGCGAAGGCGGCGCGGACGACCCCCAAAGCGGT
>VSSL01000623.1_pt1 | contig 10751 bp, 8 predicted proteins | sample 4557531 | NCBI WGS metagenome assembly VSSL01 (sample SAMN10986726, study PRJNA523729) | hot springs metagenome | isolation source: hot springs | place: India:Timba, Gujarat | collected 2018-05-31 | reverse complement strand
CATAACCTTTCGTCGTCGCTCAAGACGGCGGTCGGGAATGCCGGATCGCTCAGGCTGGCAACGAGTTGCCCGGCGCGGTCGTGGCGTGTGAGGACCGTCCCGCCGGGGATGAGGTCCTGGTGCAGCACGATTAGGCCATGTACGTCGGAAGTGATCGCCGTCGGGCTGTCGGCTCCGGCAGAGAGCGTGCTGAGCGCGCCGCTGACCGGATCGATCCGGCTTAAGGTATGTTCGGCGAAGTTGGAGGCCCACAGCGCCGCGCCATCCCAGTGCAGGCCGCGCACCAAACAGGTGGCGCAGCCGAGCGTCCAGCGCGCTGTCGTTGCGCCGGATGCTGGATCGATCTGGCTGATTAGGCCGTTGCGGTGGGCGGCCCATAGCCGTGTTCCATCCGTTGCCAGGAGCACCGCGCCGCCGTCAAGCCGCGTCGCCCGGCTACGCCCTCCCTGGAGGGTATAGGTCAACAGGCTGCCATCGGCGTGGACGACCCACAACAATCCGTCTGCCACGCTGATGTCTTGTGGCTCCGCGTTGGTGCGGATGTCCGTCAGCAGAGCTATGGGCGTGGGGGGGGCGGTGTTGGTCGGCGGCGGGGTCAGGGAAGGCGGACGGGTGGGAGTGTTTGAAGGCGCCGGCTGAGGCGTTGGCGTAGTAGTTGGGGCGACCGTCGGCGTCTGGGTCGCCGTTGCGGTGTCGGTGGGAGCCGGTGTGTGAGTCGCCGTCGGCGCAATGGTCGGCTGCACTTGGGTTGCGACGGCGGTGACCGTCAGCGATGGACTGGGCGTGACCGTCGGTGTTGGAGAAGAGGTCAGCGTCGGCGTTGGAGAGGGTGTGGCCGTCGGCGGCGGGCCGCCGCACGCGGCGAGGATCAGGAGGCTGATGGCAGCGACCCAACCGAACAGGCGTCTGCGACCGGACATGGCATACCTCCCCAGGCGAGGAACGGGCGCATTCTGCCCACCGGGGAGTATACAAGCTGCCGCGCGGCTTTCAAGTTTGTATAACTTGCACGGCGGCAACCATAGGGATCGCCTTTGACCACGTAGCAGCCTAAGGGGTATATTCCCAGGCCGCGTCAGCGGTGTTGCTTTTCCACATACCCGCAATACCCGCAATCGACGCGCCCAAAGGAGCAGGGAAACCATGTTGGGGCTGGTGGTTGATGGGTATCTGTTGGGTGTGTTGGTGTCGTTGCCGGTAGGGCCGGTGACGATCACCCTGATCCGGCGCGCGCTGACGCTGGGCTTTTGGAACGCTGTCGCCTTTGGCGGCGGCTCCGCCTGCGCAGACCTGTTCTATATTGGTCTGGTCTATTTCGGTATGCGCCTCTGTTGTCTGAGTTAGCCTGGCTGCGGGTGGCGCTGTGGGGGCTGGGCGCGCTGTGGCTGGGCTGGCTTGGCGTAGATGCCATCCGCAGGCGGCCCGTCGTGGGGTTGAATTCGGTGCGGCGCAGGGCGCAGATAGCCGCTTCAGCAGCTATGTTGCCGGCGTCGGCGTCACGCTCCTGAATCCGCTGACCATCGTGGGCTGGATCGCGCTGGGCGGCGGCTTTTTCAGCCGCCATCCCGAAACCCAGCTGTTGGGCGGTGGCCTGCTGGCGCTTCTGGCGATAATTGCCGGGACGATGTCGCACGTCGTTGTGCTGTCGGCGGTATTGGCGACCGGGCGGCGCTGGCTGAGTCCGCGCGTGGTGCAAGGGGTATCGGCGGCGGCGGGGGCGATCCTGCTGCTGATCGCGGCGAGTTTTCTGGTGTCGGCAGTGCAGGGGATGGTCCAGGGGATGCCACAGCCATCAGCCGGGAGTTGACGATCTGCACTTTTTCGCCTCGGCTATTGCGTGTGTGTTAAAATGCCTGCTGCGTTTCGACATGGGATTCCGATATTGGGGTGAGTTTATGCCGAATCCTATTTTCTTTTCCCTGGTGCTGCACAACCACCAGCCGGTGGGCAACTTCGATTTTGTCAACGATCACGCCTATCATAAAGCCTATCTGCCGTTGGTGGAATTGTTGGAAAAACATCCCGGTGTACAGGTCGGTTTGCACTTCTCAGGCAGCCTGCTTGACTGGTTGATCCAGCGTGACCCGGAGCTTTTGGAGCGCGTCAAGGCGCTGGTTGTGCGGGGTCAGGTGGAAGTCTTGACCGGCGGATACTACGAACCGGTTCTGGCAGTGCTGCGGGATGCCGATAAGCTGGGCCAGATTCGCAAACTGACCGATACTGTGCGCCAATGGTTCGGCGCGGAACCGAAAGGTATGTGGCTGGCAGAGCGCATCTGGGAGCCGCACCTGGCAAAGCCGCTCGTCGAAGCCGGCGTGCGCTACGTGATTGTGGACGACACGCACTTTGAGGGCGTCGGATTCGACAAAGATAAGGACCTGTTCGGCTATTTTGTCACTGAGGAACAGGGCTACGCGCTGGCGGTCTTCCCGACGCTGACCCGGCTGCGCTATTCCATCCCCTGGTACACGGTGGACGAGAACATCCGCTGGTTCCAGGAACAGGCGCGTGAGCCGTTGCCCAGTCTGTTGCCCAAGCTGGCCTTTATGGGCGAGGACGGCGAAAAGTTCGGGGTGTGGCCTAGCACCTATGAGCATTGCTGGACGAACGGCTACATGGAAAACCTGTTTGCTGCCCTTGAAGCAAACAATGATTGGTTGCGCACCATCACGCCGTCTGCCTTCATGGAAAAATACCCGGCGTTGGGGCGTGTGTACCTGCCGACGGCCAGCTATATGGAAATGGGTGAATGGTCGTTGCCTTCGCACCGCGCCAACGAGCTGACAGACCTGCGTCACAGCCTGCAAAACGAGGGCAACCGGCGGCTGTTGCGTTTTTTGCGCGGCGGTATCTGGCGCAACTTTATGGTCAAGTACGCCGAGATCAACCACATGCATAAGCGCGCCCTCCAGATCAGCCGCGCCGTCCATGCCATGCCCGACGGCCCGGCTAAGGACCAGGCATTGAACTTGCTTTGGGCGGCCCAGAGCAATGACGCCTACTGGCATGGCGTCTTCGGGGGCGTTTACTTGTTCCATTTCCGCATCGCCAACTACGCCAACCTGATCGCCGCCGAAATGCTGGCCGAAGGGCCAGACGCGCCTCTCGCCGTCAGCAAGTTCGATCTGGATATGGACAGCAACGATGAATTGCTGCTGACCGGGATGCCGTTCTCGATGGTCTGGGACCTGGCGCGCGGCGGCGCGTTGCGTGAACTGGACTTTCGCCCGGCGCGCTATAACCTGTTGAACGTGATGACGCGACGCGACGAGGGGTATCATCAGGACTTGGTCGCGGCTGCCAGCGAAGGCCGTGCGGTTCTTGTCGGCAGCGACGAGGAAAAGCGGTTGAGCAGCGCGCAGGCGCACATTGTGCGCGTCAAAGAGCCGGGCATGGAGCGTTACCTGATCGCCGACTGGTATCGGCGTGGGGCGTTCATCGATCACTTTTTGCGCCAGGATGCCACGCTGGACGGCTTCTATCGCGCGGGCTACCCGGAGCAGGGCGACTATGTGATCCTGCCTTACCAGGCTGAATGGACGGTGGATGGCAGGAAGGCGGACATCCGCCTGACGCGGGATGGCCGGGTGTGGGTGGGCGAGCGACACCTGCCGGTGCGTGTGACGAAATACTTCCACCTCGAACAAGGGTCTCCTCAGGTTCGGGTGACTTACGCGCTGCACAACCAGGCCGACCAGGCGATGGACGTGCGCTTTGGCGTCGAGACGGCGCTGGCTTTCGACGGCGGCGATAACCCGGACTTGTGCGCATTTGAACTCAATGGCGTGCGATTGTCGTTGATGGAAGTGGCCGGGCACGAAGAGGTCGGCGAATACAGCGCGTTCACGCGCCTGCGCAACCTCCGCGCCCAGATGACGCTTTCCAGACCGGCAAACCTGTGGCGCTTTCCATTGGAAACGGTGACGATCTCCGAAGCGGGCTTCGAGCGCGGCTACCAGGGAACGGTCTTTTTGCAATGGTGGCCGCTCCATCTGGAGCCGGGACAGGAGTGGGATGTCATCCTGACGTTGGAAGTGAGCGCGTCGGAATAGGCGGCTGAACCTGGCAGCAGCGAGGCTGTTCGTGTAAGGGCACGGCATGCCGTGCCCTTGTGTTGTTGGGGGCTTAGCTGATGGATTCGGAGACCCAAGACCATGCATAAGTCAATCTGGGCGCAGGGAATGCTGTTGATCGCGCTGCTGTTGTTGGCGGCGGCCTGCGGCGGTAGAGCGACGCCGGTGGTGATTCAGCAAGGGGCGGCGCAAACCGAGGCGGCAGCAACGGCGTTTTTCCAGGGGCAGACGGCAACAGCAGCAGCAGCTCTGCTGCCGACGCGCACGCCTACGCCGACCGGTACGCCTTATATCCGTCCGACCGACGATCCGGCGGTTGCCCCGGAGACCGTCATCGCCACCGTTGCCGGGCACGACATCACGGTGGCGGAGTTTCGCAATCGGGTACGCTACCAGCGTTGGTCCGCATTGGAAACACTACGGCGTATTGCCGTAACGTCTGGCATTAGCGCCATCGACATCCGCGATCCACAAAATCCGATGACTCCCACCGTCATCGGCTATCTGTATACGCTCTCCAACGCCGAGACGTTTGCCGAAAGCATCCTGGAGATGATGATCCAGGAGCGTATCATGCATCAGGAATTCATTGAACGGCGGCTGGAACCAAACCCCGGCTTGCTTAACAATTTGTGGGCGCGCACGCTCGATATTCCGGTTGCTGGGGATGGCGCGTTGCCCGAAGGGTTTGAGGCGGCGCTGGATGCCTATATGACCACCATCCGTCCCTATACCGATCTCACCGAGGTTGAACTGCGCTTTATGCTGACCGTTCAGAGTGAGCAGCAAGCCCTGGCGATAGCTGTGGGCGATGAGGTCGAGTTCGACCCTCAGGCGCTCAACATTCGGCAGATTGTGGTTTCGTCGGAGACGGAAGCCCAGGAGATCATTGCCCTGCTGGAAAACGGCGCGGATTTCAACGCCCTGGCGCGCGAACGTTCTATTGACCCTGCTGCGCGCGGCAACGGCGGCGACCTGGGCTTCATCAGCCGAGGCGAAACGGTCGCCGAATTCGAGGCGGCGGCGTTTGCGGCTGAACCCGGTGAGGTGGTCGGGCCGGTGCAGACCGAGTACGGTTATCACCTGATCGAAGTGCTGGAGCGCGAAGACGAAGTGCGTGTGCGTCAGCTTTTGCTCCCAACCGAAGAAGAGGCCCAGGCGGCGCTGGAACGCTTGAACAGCGGCGAGGATTTCGCCGCGTTGGCGCAGGAATTGACCGCTGACCCTCAGGCGCGGCAATCAGGCGGCGACCTGGGCTACATCGGGCGCGGTGACATGCCTGCCGCCGTTGAGGAGCCGCTTTTTGCTGCCGATGTGGGCGAACTGGTCGGGCCGGTGCGGACCAGCGCCGGCTATCATATCTTGCAGGTGACGGAGCGACGGGCGGCTCGTGTGCACGTTCGGCACATCCTGCTGGCGACAGCAGAGGAAGCGCAGGCTGCGTTGGAGCGGCTGAACGCGGGCGAGGACTTTGCCGATCTGGCAAATGAATTGTCTATCGATCCCCAAACCCAGGGTGACGGTGGTGAGAAGGGCCTGTTGACGCGAGATCAACTCCCAGCGTCAATGGCTGAGGCGCTCTATGCCGCGAACACAGGAGACATTGTCGGCCCGCTGGAAGTGGAGGGGAATTACTATGTCGTTCAGGTCACGGATCGGCAGTTGAATGTCTTGTCGCCTGAACAATACGATGAGCTTAAGGGTCTGCACTTTCAGAACTGGTTACGTGAAGAGACCGAGGCTGTCGAAATTAACGAGGTCTGGCGGCGGGCTTATCCCTCCGATCCGCAGCCGGGGGATGTTGCACCGTATCTGGCCGATATGGAGGCCGCGATGAACGAGGCCATGGCTGCCTTCGCCACGCCGACGCCTGCCGTTTCCGGGTAAGCGTATGTGTGGCCCGGACCTTTTCTCGCCGGGGAGAGGTGGGGCCGGCGCGGCTTACCCCCGCAAAAGTGGGGGCTGTTGAGCCGGCCCGACGCGATATACTCATCATGGGTGAGAATCGTTTGGTGTACAACTCACCCGCCTTTTTGTGCGTCTCCTGGCGCTGGAGGCCAGAGTAGCTGTTTGTTTAAGGATGCATAGTGAGATGAAAAACGGTGAAAATGTCATTCAGGTTGATCAGATCAACAAAGTCTTTGGCGATCACGTTGCCGTCGATCAACTGAGCTTTGAGGTCAAACAGGGGGAAGTTTTTGCCTTTCTGGGGCCGAACGGGGCAGGTAAAACGACGACCATCCGCATGATCCTGGATATTCTCAAACCGGATAGCGGGACGATCAGCGTTTTCGGCGGGCCGCTGACGGAAGAAAAGAAGAACTATATCGGCTATATGCCAGAGGAGCGCGGTCTGTACCGCAACGTCCCGCTGGAAGATTTGCTCGTCTATCTGGGGACGCTCAAGGGAATGAGCGCGAGCGATGCCCGGCAGCGGGCCGCTGATCTGCTCGCGCGCGTGGAACTGGGCGGCTATCTCAAGAAGAAGGTCAGTGAACTGAGCAAGGGTATGCAGCAGAAGGTGCAGTTCGTCGCTACGATCCTGCACCGTCCGCGCCTGATCATTGCCGACGAGCCGTTCAGCGGCCTCGACCCGGTGAATACCCTGGCGCTCAAAGACCTGTTGCTGGACCTGCATAAAGACGGCATGACGGTCGTGATGTCTACCCATCAGATGTGGCAGGTCGAAGAGATGGCCGACCGGCTGGTGATGATCGATCACGGTCGCCGCGTGCTTTATGGCCCGGTAGACGAGGTGCGCCGGGCCTACGCGCAGAATGCCGTCGTGGTGGAGGGCGAAGGCGATTGGTCCGCCATTCCCGGCGTGAAGGAAGTTCGGGCCAACGACTCTGGACGCACCTTTACCCTGCGGCTGGCCGAGGGGGTGAAGCCGGACGATGTGATGCGTGATCTGGCTGTCAGCCCGAACCACACCGTGCGCAGTTATGCCCTGGCCGTGCCGAGCCTCAACGACATCTTCATCCAGGTGGCAGGCGGAGGGAACGGCAACCATGCGTAAAATCTGGTTAATCGCGCGCCGGGAGTATCTGTATAACTTCCGCCGCCGCTCTTTCCTGTTCACGGCCTTTGGCGTGCCGCTGTTCAGCATCGGCATGATGTTCCTGATCTTCACCCTGGCTGAGAACACCTTCGAGGCGACCGGCCAGTTGGGGAACATCGGCTACGTCGATCTGTCGGAAGAACGTGTGTTGGCCGATCCGACCGCGCAGCCGGAGGAATACATCGCTTACGCCAGCGAAGGAGAAGCCAGGGCGGCCTTCGATGCGGGCGAGATCGGCGCATATTTTGTTATCCCCCCGGATTACCTGGATAGCGGCCTGGTGGACGCTTACGGCCATGATGCTATTCCTGAGGGTATCGAAGATCAGTTAGCGGAGTTCTTGCAGACCAACGTCGCTCGGCAGGTGCCTGAAAACGTACCGGCTGCGCGTTTGCTCGATCCGGCAAACGTGACGGTGATCGATTTGAGGACCGGGACCGAGATGGAGAACCTGAATACGTTCATCGTAGGGGTGATCTTCAGGCCGATCATCTTCGGCATGATCTTCCTGATGGCGATTTCCACCACCTCGCAATTCCTGATGTCCGGCGTGGTGGAGGAGAAAGAAAACCGCATGATGGAAATCCTGGCGACCAGCAGCACGCCGCTGCAACTGCTGTGGGGCAAGGTGCTGGGCCTGGGCGCACTGGGATTGACGCAGGTGGTGCTGTGGGGAGTGGCCCTGCTCGTCATCCTGAATACGCAGAGCGGGACGAGCATCCTGGCCGGGATGTCTTTCACGACGGATTACATCGTCGTCAGCCTGATTTACTTTGTGTTGGGCTACTTTCTGTATGGCGCGGTGATGGTCGGCATCGGCGCGGCTGTCACCGCCGAGCAGGAAGGGCGGCAGCTTTCCACCATCTTCAGCATGATCACCGTGCTGCCGTTCCTCCTGTCGTTTGCGTTCTTCACCGACGCGAATGGGACGATCCCGGTGATCCTGAGTCTGTTCCCGCTGACGGCGCCTCTGGCGGTGATCATGCGGATGCCGCTGGTTGCGGTTCCGATATGGGAGATTATTCTCAGTATGGTACTGTTGGCGCTCTCGACGGGGCTTATCATGTGGTTGGCGGCGCGGGTCTTCCGGTTGGGCATGTTGATGTATGGCAAGAATCTGAACCTGCGCGAGATCGTGCGCGCCATCCGTGAAGGTCGTCAGACCATGACCTCGGTTGCCCGGACGCAGGAGGCGTAATATGAACCGCTTTTGGAACGTGTTCTGGTTTGAGTTGAAGCGTCAGGGCCGCCGCCGCGCTTACCTGTTTACGACCTTCGGCATTCCGCTGATCGCCATCGTGCTGTTGTTGGGCTACCAGGTGATCCAGGGCCTCGATCTCGGCGGCGGCGAAGAAACGCCGTCGCAGGAGGACACCTCCCAGGCTGACGAGTCTAAGCCGGTGGGCTACGTCGATCATAGCGGCCTGTTTCCCTCGCCGGGGCTGTTTCGCACCGGCTGATTCGGTTTGACAGCGAAGACGAGGCGCGCGCGGCTGTTGAGGCGGATGAGATCGGCTCGTTCTACGTGATCGGAGAGGATTACGTGGAAACCGGCGTCGTGAAGTGGTATACCTCTCAGCTTGACATTAATGGCGCGAATACAAACAACTTCTTCATCAGCTTTCTCATGCAGACCATGCTGCAAGGCATGGACCGCCGCCTGCTGTATCGGCTGCAAGACCCGCTGAACATCGTGGAGCATCGTGTGGTCGTCGGCGGCGAGGTCAGCCAGGCCCGTAGCGAAGGGACGTCGATGCTGCTGATCTATCTCTTCTCCTTCCTGCTGCTGTTCGGGGCGTTCTTTAGCAGCGGCTATCTGATGCAGAGCGTCATTGAGGAGAAAGAAACGCGCATTGTGGAAATTCTGCTTTCGACCATGCGTCCCCCGGCGCTGCTGGCGGGCAAAGTGATTTCGTTGGGCCTGTTGGGCCTGTTCCAACTGGGGGTCTGGCTTGCGGCGGTGGCGTTCCTGCTGAATCGCGCGGGGACGATTATCCCGGAGCTTGCCAGCATCACGATCCGTCCTGAAACGTTGTTCTGGCTGGTGATGTACTTCATCTTCGGCTATCTGTTGTTTGCCGGGGTCTATGCGGCGATTGGGGCTATTGCGCCGTCGATGCGGGAAGGGCCGCAGTTGGCAATGTTCATCACGTTGCCGGCGGCGGTCCCCTTCTACTTCAGTTCGACGGTGTTCCTGGAGGCGCCGAACAGCACGATGGCAACCATCCTGAGCCTGATACCGATCACCGCTCCGTTGTCGATGGCCCAACGGATCGCCATCGTACAGGTGCCGTTGGTGGAACTGATCGTCAGTGTGGCGCTGCTGGCGCTGTCGGCAGCAGGGGCGATCTGGCTGGCGGGGCGTTTCTTCCGCGTGAACACGCTGCTGGCAGGGCAGATGCCCAAATGGCGCGACCTGGGGCGTATCCTGCACGAAGGCTGATCCTATCGGCAGGTTGTTGAGAACAGGCGGGGCGACCACAACGCGGTCGCCCCGACGTTTTGTAGCTCCCTTGAAAGGCAATCCAAGATCACTCTGCCGCCCAACGGAGTAGCCCCGGCTGGAAAGGCTTGTTCAGATAGGGGTGATAGGGCAGCACGCGCACGGAAACGCCTTGTTCGCCGCTGGCGTTGTAGGCGATGTTAGCGGTGAATTCATAGGTGCCGTTGGCGGCCTGTTTGCCGACGGGGGTCATGTCCACCGCTTCTCCATCTTCGATAAAGCCCTGGGTGTTGACTTTGCCGTAATAGAACTGTACCTTGACCTCATCTGGCGACAGCTTGCCCAGCCGTACCCAGGCGCGCACGGTCATCTCCTCGCCGACGGTCAGGTGAGTGGGGGAAGTGTCTACCTGCTCGATCTTGACATTGTTCCATTCGCGGGTAACGCGCTGCCACCAGTCCAGGTAGGGTTTGCTGCTTTTGATGTCCGGCTGAGTCAGGCGCTGGACGCGATTCCTGGCGGGCATATAATAGCGGTCGGTGTATTCGCGGACCATGCGATGGGTGTTGAATTCAGGGCTGAGGTCGCGCATGGAGTTCTTCATCTTGGCGATCCAGCCGTGTGGAATGCCGTCGCGCCCCCGGTCGTAGAAGAGGGGAATGATGTCTTTCTCCAGAATCTCATAGAGCGCCCGGCTTTCGATGTAGTCCTGAAGCTCCCATTCCGGCTCGGCATATTCTTCGCCGCCGCCGATAGCCCAACCCCGCGAACGGTCGTACCCTTCGGCCCACCAACCGTCCAGGATGCTGGCGTTGAGGCCGCCGTTGTAGATGACCTTCATGCCGCTGGTGCCGCTGGCCTCTTTGGGGCGGCGCGGCGTGTTGAGCCACACGTCCACGCCCTGCACCAGGTAACGGGCGATGGTGATGTCGTAGTTCTCCAGGAAGACGATCTTGTGCCGCAGGTCCGGGTGGCGGGCCTGGCTGACGATAGTCTTGATCATTTCCTTGCCGGGATGGTCATGAGGATGGGCCTTGCCGGCGAAGATGATCTGCACCGGGCAGTTGGGGATGTTCAGCAGCGCGATCAGACGGTCTAGATCGTGGAAGAGCAGATTGGCGCGTTTGTAGGTGGCAAAGCGCCGGGCGAAGCCAATGGTCAGGGCGTCAGGGTT
>VSSL01000621.1_pt1 | contig 10778 bp, 9 predicted proteins | sample 4557531 | NCBI WGS metagenome assembly VSSL01 (sample SAMN10986726, study PRJNA523729) | hot springs metagenome | isolation source: hot springs | place: India:Timba, Gujarat | collected 2018-05-31 | reverse complement strand
GGGGGGTGGAGTTTGCTTTGCTGCATTGCAACAGCACCTATCCTGCTGCTTTTGAGGACATCAACTTGCGTTTCATGGATAAGCTGCGTCAATTTGGGGTGCCGGTGGGCTATTCCGGTCATGAACGAGGGATTGCCGTCTCCACAGTGGCCGCCTCGTTGGGAGCGAGTATTATCGAGCGCCATTTGACTCTCGACCGTACGATGGATGGGCCCGACCATGCGGCCAGTTTGGAACCCCAGGGATTCAAGAAAATGGTGCGCGACATCCGTCAGGTAGCTTTAGCCCTGGGCACCGGTGAGGAGAAGTTCATCTCGCGCGGAGAAATCCTCAATCGTGAAGTTCTGGGCAAGTGTCTCGTGGCGGCGCGCCGCATTCTCCCGGGGGAGGTTATTCAACCGAATATGGTGGCCGTCAAGGGGCCAGCGTTAGGTCTTTCGCCCCAAAATTACACTCGTTTGATTGGGCGCGTGGCTGAGCGGGTCATTGAGGAGGATGAGCCCTTCCTCGAGCGCGATTTGGGTATTAAGATTGAATTGGACACGAATACAGTTCTGCCTATGGATTACGGCTTCACTGTGCGCTTTCGCGATTACCGGGAGGTGCTTTCGTATAAGCCGCGCATGTTGGAGTTCCATTTTACCGACCAGGACTTGGACGAGAAATACCCCGGCGACGATTTCAGTGAAAAATCTGAGCATCCATTGAAATTAGTCGTCCATGCCCCGGAGTTCTGGGATCGCACCTTGGTGGATTTGTGCTCCCTGGATGAAAGGCATCGGGTGGCTTCACGCGAACTGTTGCAAAAGACCATTGACTTGGCGCGTGCCATGAGCCCTTATTTTGTGGGTATGCCTAAGGTGGTTATCCACCCTGGAGCGATGAGCCTCGACCACCCCATCAAGGAACGGCAAAGGCTCTACGATAACCTGCGGCGTTCAGTGCAGGAATTGGATTACGAGGGCGTGGAGCTCTTGTTAGAGAATCTGCCGCCTCATCCGTGGTATTTCGGAGGTCAGTGGTTGACCAACGCATTTATGGATGCTTACGAAATCCGCGATTTCATCACTTCCATGGGGCTAAACTTTTGCTACGACTCTTCGCACCATAAACTTTATTGCAACTGGGCGCATGTGGACTTTTTCGAGCAACTGCGTGTGCTTATCCCTTACATCCGCCATTTACACCTTTCGGATGGCGCCGGCCTGGATGGTGAGGGGCTACAAATTGGCGAAGGAGCCATTGACTGGGTTCAGTTCTTCCGAGTGCTGGGCGAGTACCACGGCACGATGATACCGGAGATCTGGCGTGGCCATCAGCGCCAAGGAGAAGGGTTCTTGATCGCTATTCAACGCTTGTCGGAGGCCTATCACGCCAGCCGTGGAGAAGAACGCCCGGCGGAAAAAGATGGGGTTTATAAAGTGACCCATGGCTAGATCGAACCCCCTGGCACGGCTCAGCGGTTGGCGCAATCACCTGCGGGTGCTCAACCTGGCGCGCCAGGTGGCAGCCCATGTTCCGAAAACCTCCATTGATCGGCCGGTGGTGTTCTTTAACGCTTCGGCGCGCCTCAGCGGATTGAGCCAGAACGCGGCTTTTGGCCTTCTGACCAGTTGGGGCCTGCGCTTGGCGGGGGTACCTGTCTACCATTTCGTGTGTAATGGTGGGATGAGTCCTTGCGTCCTCGGCACCGACCGGGAGCGTTATGAGAATCCGCCCCCTTGTCGAGCGTGTGTACGCCAGTCGCAACGCCTCTATGCCGGAGCCGAAAGCTACTGGTTCCCCTTCCGGCCGGACCCCGAGCTGGAGGCGGCCTTAGAGGGGCTATCGGTGGAGGAGCTGAGCAACTTTGAATACAAGGTGATCAAGGGCTCCTTGGTTACACCTGGGTCTTGTGTTCCCTTGGGACAATTGGTGTTGCCTTCTTTGAGATGGGCGTTGCGAAAACACACCTTGCCCGATGATGAGCCAACCCGCTATCTGCTGCGGCGATACATCCTTTCGGCGTATAGCTTGGCCCAAGAATTCTCGGCCTTTTTGGATCGGGTGAAGCCTTCAGCAGCGGTGATTTTCAATGGGACGATGTACCCGGAGGGGATGGCGCGCTGGGTAGCTCAAGCCCGCGGCCTGCGCGTCGTGACCTATGAGGTGGGCTTCTTACCTCATTCTGCCTTCTTTTGCGATGAGGAAGCTACCGCCTATCCCATTTATATCCCCAAAGAATTTGAGCTCACTCCCCAGCAAGAAGCGCGCCTGGATGAGTACCTACAGAAGCGCTTTCAAGGCCAGTTCACCATGGCGGGCATCCGCTTTTGGCCGGAGATGCGCCGCTTGGATGACACTTTTCTGCGCAAAGCAGCCAACTTCCGCCAGATTGTGCCCATATTTACAAACGTAGTCTATGATACCAGCCAGGTGCATGCCAACACCGTCTTCCCTCACATGTTTGCTTGGCTGGATATGATTCTGGAGATCATAAAGAGACATCCGGAGACTTTGTTCGTCTTGCGCGCCCATCCCGATGAGATGCGCCCTGGCACGGCAAAACAGAGCCGCGAGAGCGTGCGTCAGTGGGTGAAAGAAAACCAGGTGAATCAATTGCCCAATGTAGTGTTCATCGATTCCCAAGAGTACCTCAGTTCCTATGAACTGATCCAAAAGGCGAAGTTTGTGATGGTTTACAACTCCTCCGTTGGGTTGGAGGCCGCTTTGATGGGAGCGGCAGTGCTCTGTGGAGGCAAGGCGCGCTATACCCGCTATCCCATTGTCTTTTTCCCGGATACACCGCAGGCTTACCAGGAGATGGCCGAGGCTTTCCTGAAGGCGGAGCGCATCGAAGTGCCGGCAGAGTTCCAACGCAACGCTCGACGTTTCATGTACTATCAATTGTTCCGCGCCTCCTTGAGTTTTGCGGACTATTTGGAAGATGATCGTCGCAAGGGCTATGTAAGACTGCGTCCCTTCTCCTGGCGTGCCTTGTTGCCCGGGAACTCGCCCACTATTAGGGTATTGGTGGAGGGGATCCTCAACGGCGAAGAGCGCCAAGCACGTCTGCGCACCAAGGAGGGGGAAAATCTCGAGCGTCGGGTCTTTCTAGCCGAGGATCACGAGGGAATAGGGTGACAGTATCAGAAAAGATCGAAATTCTCTCCACCCGGCTTCTCGATGAGCACCGTCCACTTGTGGAGGACCTAAGGCGGCTGGCGCGCTCCTTACATCTGGAGTTCGGATGGCACTATCTTCTAGACCTGACCTGGATCATTAGCCAGTTAAATGACCTGCGAGGGAAAGTGGTGCTCGATGCCGGGGCCGGCATGGGCGTTCTTCAATGGTATTTAGCGGAACAGGGAGCCGAGGTGATCAGCGTAGACCGTGAAAGTCGCGCCGATTTACCTCTGCGCTTCCGTCGGCGCTTTCGTGTTCGAGGGCTGCGCGCCGAGGATCTCTCCTCCGGTTGGGAGGCATATTGGCTCGGCTTTCGTCTCCGTGGGAGCGGCCCATGGTTGCGTCGTTGGGCGGGGCGGCTCTACCGCCAGGGGCGTGAAATCTTCGAGTGGTTAAAAGCGTCTTCATCCTCTGGATGTGTGCTCATCTATAACCAAGACCTCCTGGCGTTGAGAGACATCGCTAGCGCCTCCATGGATGCCGTCGTTTCAGTATCGGCCTTGGAGCACAATCGCCCGGAGGATTTGGCGCTCATTGTGCGAGAATTGATGCGTGTGCTTAGGCCGGGTGCGCCACTCTTGGCGACTCTCACAGCGGCACACCAAGGTGATTGGTGGCATGAACCCTCTCAGGGATGGTGCTATACGGCGGCTTCCTTGCGTCGCTTATTCGATTTGCCCCCTCAAGTTTCGGACAATTACGACCGTTACGATGAGTTGCTCGCAGAATTGCGCCAGTGTGATGAGTTGCGCGCTAACCTAGCACGCTTCTACCGAGGGAGCGAGGGGAAGGGAATGCCGCGAGGGATTTGGAATCCCCAATATCAGCCGGTTGGGGTGTGTAAAATCAAGCCTGCCGAAGGAGTGAGTGCGGAGTGACGGAGGACTCGAAGTTATTGCTGGAAATCCAAAATTTAGTAGCCGAGGCACTGCAAGTGCCAGTGGAGATGGTAACGCCGGAGTTGACCATGGGAGATGTCCCCCAATGGGACTCCTTCGGCCATATGGAAGTAATGTTGCGTTTAGAAGAAAAGTTCGGTCTCACCGTAGATGCGGATACCATCTCACGCTTGACCAGTGTAGGGGAGATCCATCGTTACCTGAGAGGCGACACCCATGAGCCCTGAATCTACCTTTCAGCCTTCTGGGGGGATATCCTTTGAGTTTAAACCGGCCGTGCCTATTCCCCCTTTCTTGGTAGGGGAGATCCGTGCCAAACTGGCCTACGTGGACGAGGCCATTACTCATGCTGAGGTCGGTGAAGAGCGCATCAGGCTAACGGTCATTCCTCAAAAAGGGGAGGCGTTGAGAGCAGGAGAAGCCCCCCAGACCCTCTCGGAGGAACGCAAAACTGCAATAGAAGAGAAGGTTCAACGGGTGGTGCTTTCCATGGCACGCGGGGCAATTCCCCCGAAGATACAGGTCTTGGAAGACCATCTCGACCGCCCCGTGCCCTACAATCAAGACCCTCTGCCCACACTTCTTCGTTCACGAGAGGTGTTCCAAGAGACCGCCGGCGTTTTTGCATTTGGGCCGTTGCTGACGCGCCTCATCGAGTTTTTTGAGAACCAATTCCTGGCCCTGGCCAAGTCTTTCTCGGCGGCACCCTATCGTTTTCCTACCCTCATCCCGGCAAGCCATTTAGAGCGAGTTCATTACTTTCGCGCCTTCCCTCATTCGTTGACATTTGTCACTCATTTGCGAGAGGACTTGGATGTGATAGACGCATTCTCCCAACAGGCTGCATGTGATGAAGGAAAGCTGAACACTCCGGCAGAGTCCTTCGCCCGGGTGCAAGCCTTGCTCTCGCCGGCAGTTTGCTATCACCTCTACTTTGCTTTAGCAGACCGTTCCCTAGAGGGGGGACATCTGGCGGCTACATCCGTGGGTCATTGTTTTCGCTACGAAGCGATCAACCTGACCTCTTTGGAACGCCTTTGGGATTTCACCATGCGAGAGGTGATCTTTGTGGGGGATAAGGAGTATGTGTTGGATAGCCGAGAAGCAGCCCGCCGAAGCATGGCCGGATTCTTCGAGCGTATAGGGATGGCCTATCGGGTAGAGAGCGCTACAGATCCCTTTTTCATCGGCGAATTCCGCCGCCAGGCGGCATTTCAGAGTGCCTTCCAACTCAAATACGAGGTGCGCGCTCGCTTGCCCTACAAGGAGTCCACGCTGGCAGTAGGCTCGTATAACTATCACCAGGATTTTTTTGGGCGCAGCTTGAATATCACCTTGCCGGATGGTTCACCGGCACACACCGGTTGTGTTGCTTTTGGGTTGGAGCGCTTAGCCTTGGCGTTTCTTAGTCAATTTGGGCTGGATTTGGAGTTCTGGCCTGAAGAAGTACGTCGCTCGGTTTCGGCGGAATAAGGGCTTCTAAGAAACCCCTGTGAGGTAGATCATGAACGAGGCAAACCCTGCTCTGGCAATTGTTTACCGCGAAGCGAGGGAAGAGGATTTTCCTGCGGTTATCGAGCTCTATGAAAAACTGGATGCCTTCTTTCGCCAATATGGCTACGCCTTTCCGAAGGTGAAGAATGTGGGCGCCTTGTGGTTGGATTCGCTGCGCCGCACGCTAGGTCGCTTTAGTATTATGTATGTGGCGGAATGGGAAAACGAGGTTGTCGCTTTTATTGTGGCGCGTTTGAAGCGGGTGCCGGAGTACATGGGAGGGGTAATGGTTGGGGAGCTGAAAGACATGTGGGTGGAGCCCAAGGTGCGCCGCTTGGGGATTGGCGAAAAACTGTTGGGGATGGCTATCGAATGGTGCCGCCTTCAAGGAGTGCATTCCTGCGAAGGGCAAATCTTTCTCGAAAACGAACCAAGCATCCGTTTGCTGGAATCCTTCGGAATAAAGAAGGAACTCTACCAAATGCGTTTGCTTTGGGAGGATTACCGTCCTCATTAGCGGGTTATTGAAAATTCGTAACCCCCAATATTGCCAAAGCTCGATGAAGGAAGTTTCGCTGGAGCAGGTTATCGCATGTTTGCGCCAGGTTGGTCTCACTCAAGGCGATGGTTTGCTCGTACATTCGGCACTCCAATTCCTGGGGAGACCACGCGGCGGTGTGGGGATGTACTTAGAGGCTATTTGGGCGGTGATAGGACCCGCAGGCACGGTTGCGGTGCCAACGTTTAACTTCGCTTTTGCTCGCGGTCAACCTTACGATCCGCAACACACCCCCTCTGTCGGGATGGGTGCCTTCTCGGAATACGTGCGCTGCCTTCCCCAGGCTCGGCGTACGCCTCATCCGATGCAATCCCTTGCCATTATTGGTCGCTATGCCGAGGACCTCGCTGGGCGGGATACCCCTTCTGCCTTTGATCCGGGTTCGGCCTTCGAAAGAATGCTCGAATTGGATTTTAAATTGCTCCTCTTGGGAGCGGATGAACAGGCAATTTCTATGATCCACTACTGCGAGCAGCGCGCTCAGGTGCCTTACCGTTATTGGAAGGACTTTATAGGCAATGTTTGCACACCTGCGGGGTGTCAACAACGCACCTACCGCATGTATGTGCGTGACTTAGGACTAAACCCCCAATTGACGTTAAAGCCCATCGTAGCTGAGTTGAAGGCACGCGGCCAATGGTCAAGTGTGTCGCTCAACTATGGGGAAATTGCCTCTTGCCGCCTGCGTGATTTTGTAAGGGTCGGCGATCACTTGTTAGCCACTGACCCTTGGGCGCTGGTGCTCAATCGCCCCCAGGAAACCGAAGGCCGTCGTTGAGGGACACAGTTACCCCTATGGCTTCGATGATGGATCTGATCCACGAGTTGTGGTTTTTGCAACGCAATCTGGTCTCCGATGACTATGATCGCGCCTTATATCGCCTGGCGCAAGAGGTGGGGGACAGAATGTACATTCATGAATACCCTACCGGCGAGCCATGTTGGACGTGGCAGGTGCCTGAAAAATGGACCTGCGATGAAGCCTATCTCGAATCGTTGGACGGTCGTCGCTTAATTGACGTTGCCGACCATCCCTTGCATGTAGTTTCCTATTCCCTACCCTTTGAAGGGGTGGTGAACCGTGAAGAATTGCTGGAGCATCTTCACGTTCATCCTCGTTATCCTGAGGCCATCCCATTTGTCTTTAAGTACTACCAGCGTGATTGGGGATTATGTGCTTCGCAAACCTTGCGCGATTCATTGACGGATGAGGCGTATCGGGTGGTCATCCGCACACGCTTTGAACCGGGGACTCTCAAGGTGGGCGAAGTGGTCGTGACTGGTGAGAGCGAGGCGAGTTTTGTGCTGGCAGCACACCTATGTCATCCGGCAATGGTAAACGATGATCTGACCGGTGTGGTGGTGGGCTTACAGGTTGCGAAAGAGTTGCTCGGTGGGCCGCGCCCCTATTACACCTATCGCTTGCTCATCCTGCCGGAGACCATCGGGTCGGTGGCCTACTTAAGCCATAACGAGTCGCTTATCCCTACTATGGTAGGGGGATTGTTCCTCGAGATGTTGGGCAACGACTCACCCCATGGGTTGCAACATTCTTTCCTAAAAGATAGCCAGGTTGACCGTTGCTTGGGAACAGCATTTATGGGGTTGGACGCTCGAGGTTTTCAAGCGCCTTATCGGGGCATCATCCACAACGACGAACGTCAGTTCAACGCTCCAGGTGTGAGGGTGCCAATGTTGTCTCTTTCTCGATCTCATCGCCGGGAGTCGCCTGATTGGCCTTACCCTGAATATCATTCCAGCCTGGATACCCCCGACATCGTTTCGGCCGAACGACTAGAAGAGTCCTTCCAAGTCGTGATGGGGCTAATACGGGCTTGGGAGCGCAATTCCTATGTGGTCAACAATTTCAAGGGGGAGGTCTTTTGCTCAGGGTACGGCATTTGGGTGGATTATCGAGTCAATCCTGAAGGGCACCGCCGCCTCTTCGAAATTATGGAGCGTTGCGATGGCACGCGAACCGTGGCGGATATAGCCACCGAGCTGGGTATTCCATTCCAGGCAGTGTGGGAAGTGGTGGATACGTTGGCGAGCAAGGGGTTGGTCTGGTATCGGCGGACGCCTGTCGGGGAGGACAAATAACCGAATGAACCTGCCTGGAGCGGTGAGATATCCCCTAAAGCTGTTGCGTTGGCAGATGAGACGCAGAATGGTCGCTTTTCGTTGGGGAGAAGAGGCTTTGGCCACAGCGCCTATTGTGTTAGCCAACGCCATGCCTAAATCGGGCTCTCATCTGATTAGTCAGATAGTGCAGGGCTTGACCCGCGTCGGTCCTTTTGTCAACCCTGGTTTTCCGCCGGTCAATCGCGATGAGATGAACGAAAAGCTCCCCGAAGAGAGGATTTTGGCGAATCTTCTTCGCTTGCGCTGCGGCGATGTGGCTTACGGTTACCTTCCTGCGCGCGAACCTTATCTATCGGTGGTTACCCAGGAGGGTTGGGCAACCCTTTTTGTCTTTCGGGATCCGCGCGATATGGTGATCTCCCACGTCCACTATGCAACCGAAATGAACCCCCTGCATGGAATGCATCGTTATTATACAGAAAGAATGACCACGATGAAGGAACGGTTGCGTGCCGCCATTCAGGGTGTGGACGAAGAGGATGTGAAGCTCTCTTCGTTGAAGAAGAGATACGAGGGATATATCGGGTGGCTGAAACAGCCCCAGGTGCATTGCGTGCGTTTTGAGGACCTCATCCACTCACGCCGCCAAGCGTTGAATAGCATTTTGGATTTTCTGGTGAGGCGCGGTTTTCGTGAGCGCCTGGACCGGGAGAAAGCGATAGCCCAATTAGAGAGTGCAATATCCCCCCATCGCTCAGGCACATTTCGTAAGGGACAACCGGGCAATTGGCGGGAGTACTTCGACGAGGAGATCAAAGCACTATTCAAAGAGCAGACCGGGGATCTGCTCATTCGTTTGGGGTATGAGCAGGATAATGAATGGTGAGGGTTTGCTCTGGCGGGCTCGCCTGATGCGACGCAAGGTGCGACGAGGGTTGCAACACCTTCGCTTTGGTTCTCTGGATAAATCTCCAATCTTTTTCGCCAATTCTTTCCCAAAGAGCGGGACACATTTGCTCACCCAGGTGCTTAGGGCGCTTTCCGAGGTTGGGCCGGCGGTGGATAGCGGCTTGCCCGCTGTGGTGACCTTCGATGGCTTTAGCGGACGTAAACGTTCCGAAGAGGAGATATTAAGAGACTTAAACCGATTTCAGGCAGGGGATATTGGCTATGGTCATATCCACGCTTTGCCTGCAGCGGTGTCTTTGCTCGTTAGCCCTGGGTTTGCTACGTTTTTTCTGGTGCGTGACCCTCGCGATGTCGTGGTTTCTCATGTGTACTATGTTACCGAAATGGCGCCGCATCACGTCCATCACCGTTACTATTGCGAAGTGCTGCACACCTTTGAAGAACGGCTAAGCGCCAGTATCGCCGGAGTTCCTAAAGAGGAACTGCAACGAGTGAGTGGCGGGCAGCCAATTTATGAACCGCTTCCGAACATTCGCCAGCGCTTCGAACCTTACTTGCCGTGGTTGGAGAAAAACGAGGTTTTCGTGCTGCGTTTTGAGGATTTCTGGAACGATCGTCGCCAGGTATTAAGGCGTGTATTGGATTTCGCCGAACAGCGAGGGTTTACGTTATGCATTGAGCGGGAAGCGGCCCTGGAGAGATTGGAGCGAGCAATAAATCCCCAACGCTCCCCTACTTTTCGCCGTGGCGCGGTGGGAGAATGGCAAACCGTCTTTCGGGGGGAACACCGCGCCCTCTTCTGGGCGGTGGCTGGAGATCTACTGGGCCGGATGGGATATGAATGATGGGCGGCGAGAACCTTTCCTGCTCGATTGTTATTCGCGCCTTCAACGAGGCACGCCACATACGCCGCCTGTTGGAGGGCATTTTACAGCAGAGTGTGCGTAGTGTGGAGATCATCCTGGTCGACTCCGGCTCCAGCGATGGGACGGTAGAGATCGCTCGTGCTTACCCTGTCCACATCTTGCATATTTCCCCACAGGAGTTCACCTTTGGGCGTTCGCTCAACCGGGGTATTCGAGCAGCGAGCCACGATTTGGTTGTGATCGCCAGCGCTCATGTTTATCCGGTTTACCCAGACTGGTTGGAACGTCTGCTTGCTCCTTTTGCGGACCCCCAGGTGGCGCTGGTGTACGGGAAACAGCGTGGCGCTCCAACAACACGCTTTTCGGAACACCAAATTTTTCAGCGCTGGTATGGGGATCAATCCAATTGGCATCAGAATCATCCATTTTGCAATAATGCCAATGCCGCCATACGGCGCTCGTTATGGGAGCGTAACCCTTACGATGAGACCTTAACCGGTTTGGAGGACATCGCTTGGGCCAAAGCCATGCAAGAGGCAGGGTATACCATTGCCTATGTAGCTGAGGCAGAAGTCATCCACGTACACGAGGAGACTTTGCGTGGCGTGTATAACCGCTATCGGCGCGAGGCGATGGCTTTTAAGCGCCTCTTTCCGAAAGAAGAGTTCCGCTTTCTGGATTTCCTGCGCCTGGCGACAGCGAATATATTCAGCGATGCTTGGCATGCCTGGCGAGAAGGCCTTTTCCCTCGTGTCCTATCGGATATTCTAGGGTATCGCTTGGCGCAGTTTTGGGGTGTCTATC
>VSSL01000620.1_pt1 | contig 10781 bp, 10 predicted proteins | sample 4557531 | NCBI WGS metagenome assembly VSSL01 (sample SAMN10986726, study PRJNA523729) | hot springs metagenome | isolation source: hot springs | place: India:Timba, Gujarat | collected 2018-05-31 | reverse complement strand
TTGATCTGCTCAATCTGCACGGCGAACATATCCTGCCCGGAAAAGCCCCCCAAATCCATGGAAGAGCCTTTTTTCGAACCGATCCCGGCTTGGGCGGCTTCCTTTTCCAGCTTGGCGATTTTTCTTTTGACGGCCACCACATCCGGGTGGCGGTCCGTGTATCGGGTGAGAAGATCGTCCAGCTTTCGACGAAGATCCTCGATTTCCCCGCCACCTATGGCCGCCGAGGCGTTATCGGCCATAAGCGTCGACAAATCCGGCCCGCTCTGCACCATGGCCTGGCTTTGGGACTGGAGCATGAGCGCCTGCTGCTTTTCCAAAGAGACGCGCTTTTCCAGATCGGTCAACTGTTCCTTAAGCTGACCGAGGATGCTCAGGTTGCTCTGAAGTTGATCGGGAAGCATGCCCATGTTGTCCTTCTTGAACTTCTCCAGGGCCTGTTCCCGCACTTCCAGTTCCTTTCGAAGCCTTTGGGTTTCGGAATCCAAGAAGGCCGTCGTCCCCATGGCCATTTCTTCACGAACCTTCAGGTTCTGTTCGATGAACTGACCGGCGATGGCATTGGCCACTGCCGCCGCCGTGTCTGCATCCTTCCATTGGAAAGAAATCTCGAAGGCGTTCCCCTCGCCCCGAACCTTCACCCCGATCTTTGTCCGGAGGTTCTCCACCAAATCCATCATGGGCACCTTCGGCGCTTCCTCCTCCGTGGGGATGGAACGCCCCAGGAGCGCATAGATGCGGTCCCGCACAATTTCCCGGAACGTCTTCTCCTGGAGGCGCGATTCGGGGTAGAGATTGAAGTCTTTGATGATGCGTTCCAGGTTCGTGCGGCTGTTCACCTGCTGGGAAATGGTCCTGAGGCGGCTTTGGACGCTTTCCGTCACCGTCGGCTGCACATAATTGGTGGGAATGCGTTGCGGTTCCACCAAAATGAGGGTGCTCGCTTCATAGGTTTTCGGGGTGATCTTGGCGTAGAGTGCCCCGCCGATCACGGCCAACACCACCGGGGCCACAATCCACCATTTGCGCCGAAGGAGCGCATCCACATAAGGTTCGACATTGATCTTGGGCAATTGAACCATGAGCGTCGTCCTTTGCCGATCCCTAAGGTTCGAAGCTGACGGCCTCCCGCATCTTCAGGGCGCGCATCTTGTTATAGAGCGTTCGGGAACTGACCCCAAGGAGTTCCGCCGCCTTGCGCTTATTCCCCCGGGTTTCTTCCAAGGCGTCGCCGATGAGTCGCCGTTCCACCTCGTCGGCCGCCTTGCGCACCACATCCCGAAAGGACGTTCGGCGGATATCGTCCAAAAGTTCTGCCGGATGCGGCGCTTCGGCCGGGTTTCGCCGGGTCCGGGAGCGCCGGACTTTCTCTTGAAGATCCCGTCGCACCTCATCCTCGCTCCCCAGGGCAACCACACTCTTGATGCAGTTTTCCAGTTCCCGCACGTTCCCCGGCCATTCGTAAAGGCTCATGAGATGGCGCAGTTCCTGGGAGAGCCGCGGCGGAACGCGGCCGAAGAGGGCCGCATATTTGTTGAGAAAATGTTCTCTCAGCGGCCCCACGTCTTCCGGCCGGGCGCGCAGAGGCGGGAGCACGATGTGGACCACCTTGAGCCGAAAGTAGAGATCCTTGCGGAATTGGCCCCGCGCCATCATGTCTTCCAACGGGGCATTGGAAGCCGAAAAAATGCGCACGTCCGAGCGCACGTTTTCCACGGCCCCCAAAGGGGCATATTCCCGTTCTTGGAGCACTTGGAGGAGCTTGGCCTGCATGGGGAAGCTCATTTCCGAAATCTCGTCCAGGAAAAGGCTCCCGCCGTGCGCTAGGTCGAATTTTCCCGGTTTGTCCCGGTACGCTCCCGTAAAGGCCCCTTTGCGATACCCGAAAAGTTCGCTTTCCAAGAGCGCCGGCGGAATAGTGGAGCAATTGACTTCGATAAACGGCCCGTGTCTTCGGGAGGAATTGTTGTGAATGGTCAGAGCCGCTACGCCTTTTCCCGTGCCCGTTTCGCCCCGGATTAGGACCCCCAGGTCGGTGCGGCTCACCCGAAGCACCATCGCCCGCACGGTTCGCATCGCCTCCCCGACGCCGATGAGATACGGCCCTTCCCAGAGGGCGCCGTCGTCGGAGAGGTGCCCCGATTCCCGGAAAAATCCCCCGACGCAGCGCAAGAACTCTTCGGGGTGCAGGGGCTTGGGAAAGCACCACGTCATGTGTCCGTTGGTTTTGGAGAGGGCCGAAAGCGCTTCCCAATTCTCGCTCACCACCGCCACGGGAAAACCGCTTGCGGCCGCATACCCGCAAATCTCGGAGGGAACGGCTCCCCGCGTTTCCAGGATGAGCATGGCGGGTCGGGCGGTTTCCAAAAAGGCGCGGCTTACCGACCCCGGAGACACCACCCGGCCCGACAGGCCGACCTGATCCAACAGGCTCTGGAGAAACCCGCCGTAGTCCGGATTGTCTGCGCCGATGAGCACCTGGTGCGCCATGGGCCTTCCCTCAGGGCCTCCGCCGATTTTCTGTTGACGGTTCACGGCCATCTCCGCTCCCGGCTCATCTTTTCCGGGACGAAGGGGCTGCGGGGCGCCGGTCCGTCGGGCTCATCCGCAGCGTCACCCCCCGGAGAAGCAGAGAATGTGCCAAACTCTGGATGGATTTTTTCTTTGCAAATGAAATTAATATGTTGGACCTTAAGAAGACGCGGTTTGCAAGGCTATCGTCCCGGAGCTGTGCCTTTTTTTGCCGAGAGTATGCAAACTTTTGCGCACAACCATCCAAAGCCGTGGGCGCCGCACCTGTGCAAAATATTTCCCTTTTCCCGGGGTGCAAAGGTCTTCATGCCTATGCAAATGATTGCGCATTTTATGTGCAACATGCTGCACATTTGGGCCTCAGCTTGAGGGCGGCTTGGGGGTGCGGCGGGAAAGGATGAAGCCCCGCCACAGAAATGCGCATGAAAAAATGTGAAAACAATCTAAAAAATTTCAAAAGGATACATCAGGCCAGCACATTCTGCACCGGTCCGGAGGCCGGCTTTTTCTTCGCTTCGGTATTTTTCTTGCTTTCAGGATTTTCGATTTTCGATGGGAGCCACGGGGGCGGAACCGTCGCAAAAGATGCCCGCGCGCCGACGGCGGTTCCCTTATGAGACGTGGAGTTCTTCCGGCCGGCTGCAGACCGGCACCCGACCTCGGGATGGTCCTGGGTGTTGGAAGGCGCGGCCGGGAAAGGATGCCCAGGGTGGCCATGGGCGCCTTGAGGGCGCAGGACACGGCAGGAGGGGACAGCGGGTCGCGGGCGAGGTAAGGGTCGGGCGGGCACACACGCAGGGAAGCGGGGGAGGTCGTGCCGGAGACGAGACAACGCGTGGAACGCAGGCGGGAATGTCGCCTCCCGGTCTCCTTGGACGGGAGGGTCAAGGCGCGGGACGGACGCTGGGCTCATCCCGGCATCGTGGAAGATCTGCATCGCTACGGCGTCCGGGCGCGGATTCCGGACCTGGAGGTCCTTGCGGAAGACGAGCCCGTTTCGGTAGATTTCACCGGATTGACCGAACCTGAAGAAGTACGGGGCCGGGTGCGGTGGACCAAACCATGCGAAGAAGGCGGTCTGCGCTGCGGGATCGCCTTTGATGACGTTCTTTCCCTGAAGCTTCCGCTGGAAACCGTGGCGGCCGCCTGCGCCCGCATCCAGGAGGAAGCGTCCGGGGTCGGCCTTCGAGCCTTCTCAAAACTTTTGGAAAAAACCACCCTGGCCATGCATGGGGACACCTGGGCGGGCGGGCTTTTCAGCCTGTGCGCCGAACCGACCCAGCACGTTTTGCATACGGTCAGCGCCCGCCTGGAACTGGAATCCCTGCGGCTCCAAAAGGCCTTTTCGGAGTCCCGGGCCGTTTCGCCCGAAGCTCCGATGCATCCCGTGGCGGTCCGCGCCTCGAACCTTTTTCAGGAACTTCACAGTGCTTCGTCCAAGATCAAGGAATACATCACCTTTCTTCGCCTCATTCAGGGCGCGCTTCTTCTTCAACCGGAAAGCTATCTTTATACCGTGGATCCGGCCGATGTGATCCGGCGGTCGGTTTCGGCCATGGAAACCCTGTGCGCCTTCATGGGCGGCAAGATGGGCGCCTTGCGTTTTAAGGTGGAAGCCGACGGGCTCCCTCTTTTGGCCGTGCGTCCTCTGGATTTTCGGCGCGCCATGGACGCCTGCCTGCTCGGCCTCGTGGAATCGGCTGCTGGCCACCGATGGGTCCACCGTGACCGTTGGATGCTTCGCCGCCAACGGGTGGGTCGGGGTCCGTTTCGGCCATGACGGCTTTCGCATGATCCAGCCTGATTCGTTGAGCCTCTCCCCGGACGATGCCCGCTTCATGGAAAAAACGTCAAGCCGGGACGAACGGACGGCCCTTCGATTCTATCACGCCGTTTTGCCTTTGCGCCCTTACGGCGTGGACCTCCACATCGCTGCGGAATCAGGACGGAACCGCGTTCAGGTGCGATTGCCGTCCGTGCACGTCTTCGCCCCCGGCAAATTGAACACCCCCCGAGAGAATCTTTAGCGGCGGGCTGTGCGGTCCGCCCATGATCCTGCGAGGAGAATGACCCCATGCCGTGCACGTTCCTCAAAAGCCCCTTTCTGAAAACTGCCGCCGTTCTGTCCTTCACGCTTTTCATCGTCTTCGGCTGCCAAAGCCCCGAAAAAAAATTCGCCAAGCACATGGAACGGGGAAAGACCTTCAGTGAACAAGGAAAACTAGCCGAAGCCGTGCTCGAATATAAAAACGCCGTCCAGGCGAATCCCAAATCCGCCGACGCTTACTTCGCTCTGGGGGAAGTCTACCTCAAGCAAAACGACGTTCGGAACGCCTTCGGCGCCTTCAGCCAGGCGGCGTCCCTGAACCCAGGGCACGTGAGAGCGCAGGTTCGCCTGGCTTCTTTGTATCTTATGGCGAACCAGATCGAACGGGCCCGTGAAGCCGCCGAAAAGGCGCTCCACGGCGAAGCCCACAACGTGGAGGCGCTCGTTCTTCGAGCCGGGGCGCTGGCTCGAGACAAGCGTTTCGAAGAAGCCCTCACGGATCTGGAACGGGCCATGGCGCTGGATCCCAAGCGGTTGGACGCTCGGCTCCTCGCCGCCCAGTGCTTTCTCTCCATGGGGCGTCTTTCGGACGGCGAAAAAGCCCTGAAGGAGGCCGCCGAAGCCGTGCCCGATTCCCCGCAACCCCTCTACGCTCTGGTGCAGCTCTACGCCGGTTTGCGTGATCCGGAGAAAGCCGAACGGACGCTCAAATCCATTCAAGAAAAGTTCCCCACGGAACCCGTGCATAATCTGGCCATGGCGCAATTTTACGTGGCCCGGAGAGAATTCGACAAAGCCGAACAGGAGCTTCAGCAGGCCGTGGGCAAGGCCCCGGAGAGCCCTCAGTTTCGAATCGCGCTCGCGCGATTCTATCTCGCCCGCGGTGAAATGGACGACGCCGAAAAAACCTTGACGGACGCCCTTTCGGCCCTGCCGGACAGTCTGGAACCACAGCTGGAACTGGGATCCCTCTACCTGGCCAAGGGGCAACCCGACAAGGCTTTGGACGTCCTTCGCAAGGCTTCCCAAGCCCATCCGGACGATCTTCGGCCCTTGCGCGCCCAAGCCCAAATTCTTTACGAACGCAACAGTTTCGATGAAGCCCGGGCGATTTTGAAGACCATCGAGAGCAAAGCCAAAGGGGATCCTTTGGCGCGTCTTTTGGAAGCGCGGATCCTGCTGAAAGAACGGCAAACCCAGCCGGCGCTCACCGTTTTGGATGGGTTGGTGAAGGATTACCCCAACCTGGCCGACGCCCATTACTACCGAGCCCTCGCCCGCATGAACCTGGGACAGGAGCAGCAGGGGAAAGAATCCCTGGAAGAAGCCCTGAAGCTCAATCCCGATCATTTCTTGGCCAAGATGGTCAAGGCGGAACTCTTATTGAAGGAGAACAAGGCGAACGAAGCGGAAGCCCTATGCCGCGACGTGGTGGAAAAGCAGCCGCGGGATCTTCGGGCGCGGCTTCTTCTGGGGCGGGCCTTGGCCGCGCAGAAGCTTACGGATGAAGCGGAAAAGGTTTTCGCCGAGGTGCAACGGCTCTTTCCCGATCGCCCCGAAGGGTATTTGGCCGCCGGGGCCGTGCAGCAGGCGGACAAAAGGTTCGATGCGGCGAGAAAAAGCTACTTGGCCGCTCTGGAACGGGCGCCCCGGTCGGCGGCGGCGCTTCGTGGCGTCGTGTTGACGGATCTCGCGGAAAAGAAGACGGATGAGGCCTTGAGTTTCGTTCGGGAGCAGCTCCGCAAAGCGGAAGGCGAAAAGAACGTGGAAGCTTTTCTCCTCGCTCTGGAAGGGCAGGTGCTCCTCTTGAAAAAAGACGTTGCCGGAGCGGAAAAGTCCCTTTCCGCCGCCATCGAAAAGGCCCCCGAATGGCCCGCCCCGTATATGACCTTAGGGCGGATCTACAGCCTCACGGGCCGCGTGGATGAAGCCCGCAAGCGCTACGAATTGCTCCTGGAAAGGCAAAAAGATTACCTTCCGGCTCTCATGAGCCTGGGCATCATCCATCAGGTGAATGGGGAAAACGAATCGGCCCGCCGCTATTACGAAAAGATCCTCGAACAAAAGCCCGATTTCGCGCCGGCGGCCAACAATTTGGCGTGGCTTTTGGTGGAAACGGGAGGCAACATCGATCGGGCCTTGACTCTGGCCCAAATGGCCAAGGAAAAAATGCCCGACGACCCGGCCGTGGCGGACACCTTGGGATGGATTTTTGTGCACAAGAAAGCGTACGGGAGCGCCATCGCCCAGTTCGAAGACGCCTTGGCGAAAATGCCGGAGAACCCTTCCATTCGTTATCATCTGGCGGTGGCCTTGGCGGAAAAGGGGGAGCCGGCCCGAGCCCGTGCCGAATTGCAAAAAATCCTTGAAAAGGAAACGTCTTTCCCTGAAAAGGAGAAGGCCCAAGCTCTCCTCGAGAAGGTCAAGACCCAGGCGGGCTCTTAAGACCCACAACGAAAGGGGATCTCAGGGCGGGTTCTTCCCCGGGAGCGCGGGGCTCCGGCGGGCCCATGAGACGCCCGGAATGGGTGAATCCCCGGAAGTCCGCTCCGTCGCACGACCGGGGCGAGGTGTCCAGTACCGGGTCTTTCCCCCCGGGATCGCGGGCTTTCGGCCCGCTCATGAGGCGGGCGGGACCCCCGCGTTCCCGGGAGAGCATAATTTATTCCGTCTCTCCCCCGCCGGGGGAGAGGGCAGGGTGAGGGGGGCCATCATGCCCGAGCACGGATCCAACGGGGTGGAACGACGCCGCACCGTCCGCATCAAGCGATCCAATCTTCTCGACCTGAAACTGGACGACATCGATCGGCCCGCCATCAAGATCGCCGAAACCCAAGACGAATACGAACAGTCCTTCCGTCTCGTCCACGACACGTACCTGCGCATGGGCTATCTCAAAGACCCCCAACCCCACGGCATGCTTTTCAGCGCCTATTCCCTCCTTCCCGAAACCGTGATCTTCGTCGCCAAGTCGTACCTCACGGTCATTTCCACCCTGACGGAGATTTTCGACACGGACGCCTTCGGTCTGCCCATGGACGCCATTTACAAACCGGAAGTGGACACCCTGCGGGCGCAGGGGCGGCGCGTCGTGGAACTTTCGGCTTTGGTCACTCCGCCGAAACTCCGGTGGCGCAATCTCTTCATGCTTCTCGCCCAGGTCATGTACCAATATTCCGTCTATCGGGGCGTGGACGATCTGTGCATCGCCGTCAACCCCAAACACGTGCGCTTCTACAAGGATATTCTTCTTTTCGAAGACTTCGGACCCGAAAGGCACTATCCCCGCGTGGACGCTCCGGCCGTGGCGCTTCGCGTCGATATGCACCACATCGCCGATCGATTGAAAGCGGTCTACGATTCCGGCGATCTGGACTGCAATCTGTACCTTTATTTCCACCGCATGACCGGATTGCTGCCTTGGGATCCGGAAAAGACGCCTGTGCCCACGGAGACGGCGGCGGCCGACGCCGCCTCGGATCTTCCCGCCCCGTTCATGAACGGCCGAAAAGCCCAAATCGTCCGCCACTTTTTTCACCTTTCCCCGTCCCTCTGGGAGGCCCTCACCCCCGTTCAAAGGGATTTCCTCAGCGCCCATTATCCCGCTCTCGGCGAAAATCCGCCTCCGACGTGAATTCTTCCCTTGACACTGCGGCTTCTTCCGCCTAATGCACGAGAAACATGGGAAGAAAGCGAAGGGGGAGAGCATAGGGAGCCCCGGCCCCGCAAAGAAAGCCGCAGGGAGGATCCATGGCCGTGAAAGCCTTGGCCGAGCGCCACCTCGCCTATCTCAGGCGGGGTCGTTATCTCAATTTGGATCAGATCTGGCAGGATCGCCTGACCCTCACATGGGCGGAAACCGTGGCAGAAAGACGGGCCGCCTTTTCTTTGGTCCACGACGAATACCTTCGGTTGGGCTATATCCGAAAACCCACCCCCTCAGGCATGATCTATCGGCTCCACCACGTGCTTCCCACATCCGCCACGCTGATTCTCAAAGACGGCCCAACCGTCGTCGGGACCCTCACCCACGTGCTGGACACCGACCTCTACGGCCTTCCCATGGACAAAGTCTACGGTGACGAACTCAACGCCTTGCGCCGTCAAGGCCGTCGCGTGGCGGAACTGAGCGCCCTGGCGGTGCGCCGCACGTATTGCCTGCAGAGCCTGTTCATGCTTCTGGTGCGGGCCGCCTACGGTTACGCTTTGGAACGGCGGGTGACCGACTTCTGCATCATGGTAAATCCGCGCCATGCGGCCTTTTATCGCACCCTTTTTCTCTTTGAAGACCTGGGGCCCGTGCGCCCGTACCCTTTGGTGAACGCTCCGGCGGTGGCCCTTCGGGCCGACCTGGTGAGCTTCCCGGACCGCATCCGCGATCTGCTGGGCTCTCTCGCGCCGGACCGCTCCGTCTACACCTTCCTTTCCCACTCGTGGGAAGAGGCTGTGGGCTGGTCCCGTGTGGAGCGTCGGCTGAACCCGCCACGCCCTCTTTCGCGCACGGACATCCATAGACTTCTGGCTCTGGAACCCGCCGCCCTGGACGATCTCAGCGCCCTCCAGCGCCAAAACATCGGCTACCTCTGTCCCGTCCCCCCGGTGCGCCTCCACTAGCCCCGTCTTTAATTTCCTTTCCGCCATGCATGTTGTAAACTATAAGAAAAATTGAGGAGGTCAGGATGGTGACTTATACGGCAAAATATACAAAAACCGACAGGGGATACATGGGTCAACTCGTCGAATGGCCGGAAGTCATCACGGAGGGACGAGACCTCGAAGAATGCCGCGAGATGTTAAGGGACGCCCTTCAGGAGATGATCCTTGCCTATGGGCAGCTCAAGAAGGAAATTCCGGTGGGCAATGCGCTGATTGAACAGATTCCGGTCGAGGCAGAGCATGTCCGTCAGGCGACGTGACGTGGTCCGCTACTTGGAGATGCACGGCTTCCACCTCTTGAAAGAAGGCGCCAAGCACGCCATCTACACGAACGGGACCAAGGTTATCCCCTTAAAGAGACAGAAGCAATTTGACGCATTACGGCCAATGAAATCTGCAAGCAGGCCGGACTGGAGCCAAAATTCTAATTTTCAGAGATGACCCCGGCCCGTGAGCGGCTTCCCGACGCCGCAGTTCATGAAATCACCAGGAACAACGGCCGCGGCGCCGGACTCTTGGCTCGGGAGGCCTCGGCCGAAACCTGACAGTCAGACTATCAACTCAATGGTTTATGATTAAAAGATCAAATGACCTACTGGACTCAAGCCTTTTCCCGCAACGTGGGCCTTTTTACGCCCACGGAGCAAGCCCTGCTTCGGCGGGCCTGCGTGGCCGTTGCGGGGCTCGGCGGTGTGGGCGGCCTGCATGTGATGACCCTCGCGCGCATGGGGGTAGGGAAATTCCACCTCGCCGACTTCGATGTTTTCGAACCGGCGAACATCAACCGCCAGTACGGCGCCACGGTCCACACGTTCGGCCGCCCCAAACTGGACGTCATGGTGGAAGAGGCTCTCGCCGTGAACCCTTATCTGGAACTCCGCACGTTTCCCGAAGGGCTCACGGATTCCAACCTGGACGATTTCCTGTGCGGAGCCCACGTGGTCCTGGACGGTTTGGATTTTTTCAACTTCGCCATGCGCCGGGCACTCTTCAACCGCGCGCGGGAACGCGGCCTCCATGTGGTCACGGCGGGACCGTTGGGGTTCAGCGCCGCCGTTTTGGTTTTCTCCCCGCACGACGGCATGAGTTTCGACACCTATTTCGATATTCGGGAAGGCCTCTCGGAAGAAGATCGGCTCCTTCGGTTCGCCATGGGACTGGCGCCCCGCCCGACCCATCTGCGCTACATGGACACAAGTCGGGTGAGCTTCCGGGAAAAAGCGGGCCCGTCCATGGCTTCGGCATGTATGCTCTGCGCTTCGGCGGCGGCGACGGAAGCCGTGAAGATCCTTTTGGGGCGAGGCCCCGTGCGGCCGGTTCCCCATTACATCCAAATCGATCCCTACACGTGGACCTTCCGCCGCGGGCGGCTCTTCGGAGGCAACCGAAACCCCGTCCAGCGTCTGAAAACCGCCTTCGTCAAGCACGTCCTCCTCGCCCCCTCAGCCGGTGAAGGATCGCCGCCCGAAGCCGCCGGAACCGAGCCGCCCGGAGTAGCCGTCCCCTTTGCGACGCCGTCCCCGGGACCGCGGGCGTCCCGCCCGCA
>VSSL01000619.1_pt1 | contig 10786 bp, 6 predicted proteins | sample 4557531 | NCBI WGS metagenome assembly VSSL01 (sample SAMN10986726, study PRJNA523729) | hot springs metagenome | isolation source: hot springs | place: India:Timba, Gujarat | collected 2018-05-31 | reverse complement strand
TCGCGCAATACCTCGCCCAGACGAGGCATCCGCTCAAGGAGCCATGTACTGTCCAGTGCTCGCTGGCTCAGCAACTCCAGCGAGGAGATGGAGAGTGTTCCCTCTGCTTCCACCGCGCGTGGCGAGCTGCTGAACCGGAGAGACCGAAGCGTCACCTCTGCCTCCGGGAGAGCGAGGTGCACGTCGTGCGCGCTCAGCCCTTCCTTGTCCCACTCTACTTCTGCATAACCGTTGTTCAGACTCAGCACATCCCAGACGGCGTTTTGAGTTAACAGCTCCCCGCGAAACTGCGGTTCACGCTCGGTACCGGAGAGCACGCCTCGCACCGACACCTCTCCGCTGATGTCCTGAGGAGCATCTTCGGACAGCAGGGGGCGCACCTGAGCCAGTGGCAACCCCTCGCCTTCTATACGAAACGACAGATTGCCCTCACCATCCCGTTCTCCCTCCGCTTTCAGCACGCCATCGCCCAGCAGGGCGGAGAGGGGAGCCACCTTCAACACGCCATCTTCATAGCGTATCGAGCCGTTGAGGTTGGTCAGGCTCCAGTGTTGTATCTGTGCGGCGGGCGCACTCACCGTGATTTCGGCGGTGGGCGAACGCAGGTTGCCTGCGACGTGGAAGAACACCCTGCCAATCGCTTCTATCGGTGGTGGGCTTTCGTCGGCGGATTGCTCGCGTAGAGCCCTCAGAACCTCCTCTGCATCTACGTTATTCGCAACGCCGTCGAGGATAATTTGTGCCTTCTCGGTATCCAGCGGATGCTGCAGTTCTCCCTGCCACGTCACCTCCATCGGCGGGCGGCGCAAGATGCCTCCTTCCACACGTACCGCCTGTGGAGACGCCTCTACACGTGTTACCAGATAGTCCACGTTCCAGCGGCGCCACTGCAAATCGGTGGCTTCCACAACGCCGCGGAAGGTCGGTTCGCGGAACGCACCCGTCAGTTCGCCCCGCGCGTACACCCACGCAAAGGGAACATCTCCTCCATGCCGCAGTTTTGGTGCGAGACGCTCTACCCACGGCGCGAGCAGAACCTCATCGGCGCGAATGCGCAGAGCGAGTCGTTGCCCCGCCAGGTCTACCCGCCCCGACGCGTACGCCGAACCGGTCCAGTCTTCCAGCACCGCGCCATCGATGTCCACTATTCCGGGCGTCCAGTGTAGCCGTGCCTGAGCCTGCTCACATCGCCAGAGCTTACCCGCCAGGCGTTCGCCCCACAGGTTCGCTACCACGCTCGGCTTCTGCAGGGTACCGTGAGCCAGCCCTTCGCCATGCACCGTACCCCGCACGTCCCCTGGCAGAAGCGGACGCAGGCGGGCAAGGTTCACCCTGTCCGCACGCCATCGCGCAGTGAAGCGCCATTCCTTACTCTCTCTCCACAACACCGCCTGTCCACGAACGTTCCCATCGGCGACCCGCAAGGTTACCTCCGGCAGCAGGGCGGATTGGGCATTCAGTACAAGTTTCGCGTTTAATTTTTGTATATTTGTTTTCTGCACGGTTACCCTTTCCGTGTTCAACCTTCCCTGGATGTACGGCTGCGAAAGGGTGCCCTGCACGGTCAGGTTAGCATCTACCGGCGCGTCCAGTGTTACCTGTGGCGCGTGACGGCGTAGCCAGGGTCGCAACTCACTCGGGGGTATCCGGCGGGCGTCTACGGCGAGATGCAGGGCGAGCTGCGGCTGCCATCGTACCGTTCCCGAGGCAAGAACCTGCCCCGAACCTGCGTTTGCGCGAGCCTGCCACGTGGCGACGCCCGTCTGGAACTCGCCGGAGCCGTTGAGGTTGCTGAGCGAAACCGTTTGCTGTGGCAGTCGCCACCGTACTCGTGATGCCTGCACACTGGCTGTGCCGCTGTAGTAGATGCGTTTCTGTGCATCGGTATACACCCACACGGTACCCGTTGCGCTGGCGTCGCCTGCTTCGAGCGCGGGCAGCCGTACGTAAGACATCAATTTGGCAACAGGCACGCTGGAGGCGTCTACCCGAAGGCGCAACTGTCTGTTCGCCAGCCAGCCATCTACTTGCGCATGAAATCTGGGAACCGCGTCTCCATGTGTGAAGCGAAATGTTGTGACACCCGCGTCGGAACGAATCTCGCCGTTCACCTGATGCAGTGTGGCATGGAGTATCGGACGCGCCTTACGGTCCTCAAAGTAGAGTGTTGCATCGGTAATACGAACTGTCCAGAAGGTTTCCCTGGGAGGGCGCCGGCGTTTGGGCAGGAGAGGAGAGAAGTTCCATCGTCCATCGGGCAGACGGACGACATGTGCAACCGGGCGAGTGACCTGAATACGCAGCTGGCGCGAGAACAGCTGGCTAACGGTCACCTCACGCGCGGCGACCAGAGGTCTGCGCGGAGAAACGGGGTCGCCCAAAAAGACATTACGCGCCGTGATTCTGCCGTGTCGCAGGTCGGGGGAGATTTCCCCGACCAGAATCGGTATCTGCCATTCGTTTTGCGCCCACGCGATGCCCGCCTCGATCGCCTGCTGCTGGAAGCCGGGCGCGGTCTGCCAGAGGTAGAAGGCACAGACACAACATACCCATGTCAGCGGCGCGAGCACCACCAGCCAGGCGATATATCGGCAGGAACGGCGACAGGTCAACGCACCTCCACACTCCCTTGTGCGGCTTCCAGCTGCGCCAGACGCTCCGCCATCACCTTGCGTGAAAATGCCTCTGCATTATAGGAGCTGCGCACAAAGGGCGCGGAGGCGACAAACAGGAAGCCCATCTCCTCGCCGATGCGCCGGTACTCCGCGAACACGCTGGGGTGCACGTACTCCACCACCGGCAGATGATTCATGGTCGGGCGCAGGTACTGTCCAATGGTCAGACAGTCTACTCCGGCGTCGCGCAGGTCGCGCATGGTCTGTATCACTTCTTCTTTCGTCTCGCCCAAGCCCACCATCAGCCCCGATTTCGTGTAGATGTGGGGATAGTTTCGCTTGACGAAGTAGAGCAGGTCGATGGAGCGCCAGTACTTTGCCTGCGGACGCACTACGGACTGCAAGCGTTCCACTGTCTCGACGTTATGGTTGTAGATATCAGGTCGGGCATCGGCGACCGTCTTGATACACCAGCGGATACCCTTGAAATCGGGGGTAAGCACTTCCACAATCGCGCCGGGTATTTCGTGGCGCACCGCGCGAATGGTGGCTGCAAACTGTTCTGCGCCTCCGTCTGTCAGGTCGTCTCGGGTGACGGAGGTGATGACCACATGTTTCAACCCCAGATGTTTTGCCGCCTGCGCCACCCGCCGGGGTTCCAGCGGGTCTACCTCTTCACCGCGCCCGGTGCTTATCGCGCAGAAACCGCACGAGCGGGTGCAAACATCGCCCAGTATCATGAAGGTAGCGGTATGCTTGCTCCAGCACTCGGTGAGATTCGGACAGCGCGCGCTCTGGCACACGGTATGCAGATGAAGCCCCTGGATGAGGCTGTCGACATCCTGTATCTGACCCGGACGCGGGGCGCGTATGGTCAACCAATCGGGTAGTTTTCGATTCATGCGATGTTCCTTTGCTTCGGGAAATCTACCAGTAGAATTATATCCTTCCGGGAGAGGGTGTGTAAAGGAGGGAGATTTCTGTGCAACCACAGAGGGCACAGAGACTATTCCGTGCCCTCTGTGCTCTTTGTGGTTAACCGCCACTTTCTACGCGGCTTGCTGGAGGAACTGCTGTTCGATATAACCTCGCACGCGCTGCCACTCTGCGAAGAGGGATTGTGCTGCTCCCGAAGCGTCGTCCATGCGCCCCTCCTTGCCAGCCCGTTCCAGAGCAAAAGCGATTTCGGAGAACGCCTGCGCACCTACCGCCCGGGCGCTGCCCTTTATCGTATGCGCTGCACGCGCCAGAGCCTCACTGTTGCCATCCTTCAGAGCCTGTTCCACCTGTTCCAGCAGAGGAGGAATGGTCTGCAAAAATTCCTGAAGTAGTTCTCTGGTAAACTCCTCGTCCCCGCCGGTCATCTCTGCGAGAAAGTCGTGGTCAATCGGCGGCAGATATGCTGTCACCTCAGGCGAATCAGAACCTTGCCACTTCTCAAGCATCCCTTGCAAAACCTCCAATCTGACAGGTTTACTCAAGTAGTCGTCCATGCCCGACATGAGGCACTGTTCCACGTCTTCCTTCATCGCGCTGGCGGTCATGGCGATAATCACCTGATGTCTGCCCGTGCCACGCTCCCGCTCCCGAATCGCTCGGGTGGCTTCGAGTCCGTCCATGCGCGGCATGTGCACGTCCATGAGCACAGCATCGTACTGCTGTTGAGCGGTTTTCTCTACCGCTTCCACACCATCTTCTGCCACGTCCACTTCGTAGCCCAGCTTTTGCAACAACCGTAAGACTACCTTGCGGTTCACCTCGTTATCTTCCACCAGCAGTACACGCCCTGCCCCGCGAGCAACTCTGGACGTGGAACCACCGTCGGCAAAGGCGTGCTGTCGAGAGCAGCCGTCACCGACGTTCCCCATCGATTGTTCCATAATCGGGGCGAAAAGCGGTAATATCACCCAGAAGGTGCTGCCTTTGCCTTCCTCACTCTGTACACCGATGGTTCCCCCCATCAGCTCTGTCAGATTGCGGTTGATCGCCAGACCGAGGCCGCTGCCCCCATACCGGCGCGTTGCGGAGCCGTCTGCCTGAGTAAAGGTGTCGAAAATAGCGGACTGCTTGTCGGCAGGGATGCCGATACCGGTGTCGCTTACTGCCAGCTGTATCCACACGGTTTGAAAGTGCTCTGGAATCCCGTGCTGTTGACGCAGAAGAACCACTCTCTGCTCGTTGTCTGCTTCCACCTGGTGGACACGGATGGTAATACTGCCGTGTTCCGTAAACTTCACCGCGTTGCCTACGAAGTTCGAGAGTATCTGGCGCAGGCGCAATTCGTCGCCACTCAGGGAAGGTGGAATGTCTTCCGCCACGTCTACCTGAAGCAGTAGCCCTTTCTCCCGGGCGTGCGCTGCGAACAGGCGGGCGACCTGATGTACCGCCTGGCGCAGGTCGAACGGGCTGAAGTGCAGTTCCATTCTGCCCGCCTCGATTCGGGAAATGTCCAGGATATCGCCCAACAGGGAGAGCAGGCTCTCCGCGCTGCTTTTCAGTGTGGAAACGTAGTCGCGCTGCTCCTCGTCTAGCGGGGTGTCCATCAGCAGCTGAGCCATACCCAGGATGCCGTTCATCGGCGTTCGGATTTCATGGCTCATATTGGCGAGGAACTCCGATTTGGCTCGGCTGGCTGCCTGAGCCTGCTCCAGTGCCTGCTCCAACTGCTGTTGGAACCGCTTGCGCTCGCTGATATCTTGTTTGATAGCGACAAAATGGGTGATACCGCCTTTCCCATCCCATACAGGTGCAATAGTCATCTCTTCCGTATACAGGCTTCCGTCCTTGCGCCGGTTCACCACTTCCCCTTTCCACACGTGTCCGCTCAGGATGGTTTGCCACATCCGCTCGTAGAACGCCTGGTCGTGCTTACCCGACTTCAGGATGCGCGGGTTTTGCCCGATAGCCTCTTCGCGCGTGTAGCCGGTGATGGCGGTGAACGCCGGGTTCGCCCACTGGATGGTTCCGTCACGGTCGGTGATGACGATGGCGTTGGCTGCCATTTCCATTGCGCGGGCGTGCAGGCGCAACTGCTCGTGGGCGCGCGCGGACTTCCGGGATATGAAGTATACCACCACGCCTATGAGCATACCTAGCGTTATGATCAGTGCATAGGTAACGGCGGTGTAGTGGCGTATGGAAGCCAAACGCTTGCGATACTCGTTCACATGCAGGTCCACCCCCACGATGCCCACTATTCTGCCTCGCGAATCGCGGATGGGCGCGTAACTGCTGAGCACGGTGCCCCACTGGTCGGTATAAAACCGCTCCTCTACCAGAGGCACCCCTTCGCGCAGGGCACGCCACATTGTGGAGGTCGCCTCGTCGTAAGGCTCGTTCAGATAGGAATAGTCCGGCTTGCCGGTTTGGGGGTCTGTGTCGGGTGTACCCAGCACAAAGTACACCTTGCCATCGCGCAAGACGCAGGTATAGATATCGTAAATATCTTTGGACGCCTCCATGAGGCGATAGAAAGGAGCGATTGCTTTCTGATACTCGGCGGAGAAGGCATCTTCGGGCTTCCAGAGCAGGTGTTTGTCTCCGTCCACGTGAAGTGCGGCGATGCGAGCGAGGCGCAGAAGGTTCTGGCGCACCTCGTGGTGTAAGGCGTTCTCTGCCTTTCTTTGCAACAGCGCCCCGCTGGCTATAGAAATTCCGATTATGGAGGAAACCACCGCCGCCGTGACGACGGATGGCTTCGCCAGCCAACCAGCGAGCGACTTCATCTGTTTTTTCCTGTTTGGGGCTATCTCTGCAATTATCGGCAAACCTTTGCTCTTTGGTGAGGGTTTTAACAGTGGGTAACAGGCGGGGAGCGATCCTTGCGCAGAGTCGCAGAGGCGCGTTACTTGGTAACGTGGCTGCCCCACTGCCCTAATAGTCTGTCAATCTTCATTGTGGATGTAGCCGCAGGCTTTAGCCTGCGAAAAAGGCGAACGCAGCCTGAAGGCTGCCGCACCATTCTCGGCTCGGCAGGAGCATCGCCCTCCCCAACAAAGAGGCTTGACGAACGACTACGAGCTTTTGTGAGAGAAATCATCCACTTCGGCGCGGTAAGGCAGGGAAGGCTGTGCTCCCAGACGGGTGACCGAGAGCGCGGCGACACGCTGGGCAAACTGCACCGCCGATTCCGCGCTCTTTCCTTCGGCGAGGGCGACCGCCAACGCGCCGGCGAAGGCGTCTCCTGCCGCCGTGGTGTCTATTGCCTGCACGGGGTACGCAGGCATCCGTTGTGCACCGCTGGCGTCCTGAAGCAATACCCCCTCTCCACCCAGCGTGATGATGACTGTCGGTACACCCAGCGCACGCAAGGCTTGTCCCATGGATTCAGGAGAAGCGTAAGCAGGAGCGTTGCAGATACTCTGCGCCTCCGTTTCGTTTGGCGTCAGGATGTCTACATACCTCAGAAGATCGGAAGGTAGTGGCTGGCGGGGCGCAGGAGCGGGGTTCAGGATCATCCGCTTGCCATGTTTGTGTGCCAGTTCGGCGGTCCGGGTGACCGTCGGTATCGGTACCTCCAGCTGCGCCAGCACCACATCTGCTCTGGCGATTGCCTCCTCCGCGCGTTCCACGTCCTCTGGCGTCAAGCGCATGTTCGCCCCCGGCGCGACCACTATCGCGTTTTGACCGTCCGCATCCACCGCAATCAACGCCACGCCGGACGGGGTTTCCTCATCACGCACGATGAAGCGACAGTCGATACCTTCTTTTTGGTAGCCCTCTAAATTGTGGTCGCCGAAGAGGTCGTTGCCCACTCGCGCCACAAAGGTCACATGCGCACCCAGTCGCGCTGCGGCAACCGCCTGATTCGCTCCTTTCCCGCCGGGAACCATCACGAACTGCGAGCCGACTATGGTCTCTCCGGGGCGGGGGATGCGCGGTGCGCGCACCACCATGTCCATATTTGCGCTGCCTACCACTACCACCCGTGCCATCGTCCGAAGCCTCCCTGAATCTTGCGTTGTGGGGAATCATTCTCTGGAAGGACGCGTGTATCCTACCTTGCAGGATAGCGTCCGCGAAAAGCCGGCAATTCCGCTGCAAACAGTACGTTGTGCGCCCAGCCGGCGTACTCGCCAAACCGTTCGCGAAAGAAGTTGCCCACCTGCCAATATATCCTTTCGGTCAGGCTGCGTTCCTGTAGCTCGGGAAGATAATCGCGTCGGGCGATCTGCCACACGTGGGTATCCACCGGTATTGCCTGTGGCTTGTCCAGAGAGAACAAGCACACGCAGTCCGCGATTTTGTTCCCCACGCCGGGCAGGGTGGTCAGGGCGTGATGTGCCTCTTCGTAGGGAACCTGTCGCAATCGGTAGAGCCACTCTTCGCCCCGTTCGCGCAGCTCCTTCGCTGCCTGCACCACCAGACGTGCCCGGTAGCCGAAGCCGAGCGCGAATAGCTCCTCTTCGGAGGCTTGCGCCAGCTCGTGGATGGTCGGGAAGCGGTGATAGGCGACACCGTCTACCTCCGCCAGCTTCTCCCCGTATCGTCGGCAAAGGGCATCCACCATGCGCGTGATACGCGGGATGTTGTTCGCGCTGGAACAAAGAAAGCTGAAAAGGCACTCCGTCGGGTCTACCCGCAGAACCCGCAACCCCGGAAAGGCAGGGGCGATAGCGGCGAAGCAAGCGTCCGCCTCACTCCAGTGGCGATATAGCGGAGCAAGCGGAACGTGCAACTGGAAGTAGTCCTGAAGAAGAGGGGCGATGTCATTGTCGGGAATGGATTGATACAGAATATCGCATTCCGTCTGCCGCAGGGTGACAATATAGGAACCGATGACGCCCCTCCATGTGTTTTCCCCAAACGGCTTCCAGCGGAACGACTGCCCGCACACCAGGGTCACGTCACATCGCAGTTCTGCTGGTGGTATTCCCAGAGCTCGCCACATTACAAATCATCACTCTGGTGAGTCAGTGAAGCTCCGGTATGCTCCTCTTCGTGCTCCAGGTGGTACGAAAGCACCGCCAGCTCCTGCAGGAAAGAGACGTTGCGCACCACCACGTGTGGTGGAACCCGCAGAATGGTGGGCGCGAAGTTGAGAATGGCGGTCACCCCGGCGTCTACCAGTTGATCCGCAACCTCTTGCGCTGCACTGGCTGGCACCGCGATAATGCCGATGCGAGCGCGAATGCGCTCATTCACATCCTTCAATCGGATTACGTCCAGTATCTCATGGTCCCACAACATTCTACCGATTTTGGCGTAGTTGTTGTCGAACACGGCGGCGATGGTGAACTTGTGTTCGCGCAACCCGGGATAGCCTGCCAGCGCGGAACCCAGGTTGCCCGCGCCTACCAGCAGAATCGGTTGTTCCCGATGGATTTTGAGGATTCGGGCGATACGCTGGTGCAGGTCACTGATCCGGTAGCCGACACCGGGTTTGCCGAACTCGCCAAAATAGGACAGGTCCTTGCGAAATTGTGCTGCGTTGATGCCCGTTTGCTCTTCGATATCTGCAGAAGAGATGGTATGTACTTCCGCCGCCTCCAGGTCGCTGAGCAACCGCAGGTAGGTTGCCATCCGCTCAAGAGTGGGAATGGGTACTCGATAATTACTGGTTTCCCTCTGTTTGCGATGTGCCATTCTCGGGATAACGCCTCTCTGAAAGTGTACTCTTCGAGAAATATAGCATGACTAATCAAAATTATACCCTGCTGGTCAAAGAGGGGTCAAGGTAAAGGGCAGTGGCAATTGCCTATTGATTTTCTCGTCCAGATTCTCTATAATAATATTGCACATCTGTTCAAATGTTCAGGCGACTTTTGCTTATGAAAAAGGGCGAACCGACTATAGAGTGCGCTCCGCACGAGCATGTGGATGCCACGACCGTTGCCCGCGTGCAGCAGTCGCTCCCGGATGGCGGCACACTGATGCGCATGAGCGAGATATTCGCTGCGCTGGGCGATTCCACTCGCCTGCGTCTGCTGCTGGCGCTGAACCGACAACCGCTGTGCGTGCACGAGCTATCACAGGTGTTGGGCGTGAGCGAAAGCGCGGTTTCCCACCAGCTGCGCACACTGAGGATGCTGCGGCTGGTTACCTCCCGGCGCGAGGGGAGGCGGGTGTACTACTCGCTGGATGATGCGCACGTTCACCACCTGATTGAAGAGGTTTGGAAACACGCTCTGGAGCGATAGCCGATGGCTGATACCGAAATCCAGCGTTCCAGCAGAGTACAACGGAAAACCTTCCGCGTGAAGGATATGGACTGCGCGGATTGCGCGGTAGGTCTGGAGCACGCGATGCGTCGGGTTCCGGGCGTGCAGCAGGCGAAGGCGGTTTTCCATACCGGAACGCTACAGGTGTGGACCTCGCCTGAGGTGGACGAGAGCGCTTTGCACCAGGCGGCGCAGCAGGCAGGATACCGGCTTTTGCCTTCCTCCGCGCACAGTCACGCGGAAAGCAACCACCCGCGAGTAAGGGTGGTTGCTCTGGCTTCGTTGCTAGGCATCGTGGCGTTCGTCTTGCAGAAACAGCAGGTTTCCGCCTGGCTATTCGTTCCGCTCTATCTTGCAGCAATGGTTCTCGCCGGACTACCCACCTTCATCAGCGGATGGCGAGCGGTGCGTCGACGTAGTCTGGATACCGATGCGCTGATGAGCATCGCGGTGCTCGGTGCAATCGGGTTGCAGGAGTGGGCAGAAGCGACGACGGTGGTCTGCTTGTTTGCCATCGGCAACCTTCTGGAGCACCTGACCACCGAGCGGACACGCCGGGCGATTCGCCAGTTGATGGACTCTGCGCCGGAGACCGCTACAGTCGTGACCCCGGAGGGAACACGCACCGTCCCCGCCGACATGGTGCAGCAAAACGAGCGCATCCGCATACGCGCTGGCGAGCGTTTCCCGCTGGACGGTGAAATCGTGGAGGGGTACTCCGATGTGGATCAGTCCATGATTACGGGCGAAAGCCGTCCCGTGCCCAAGTCTCCGGGGGATACCGTGTTTGCCGGTACACTGAACCAGACCGGCATGGTGGATGTTCGCGTCACCCGCACCTATGAGAACACGACACTCGCCCGGCTTATCCATCTGGTAGAGGAGGCGCAGGAGCATAAGGCTCCGCTTCAGCATCTGGTAGACCGCTTTGCCCGGGTGTACACTCCTGTCGTGATTGCACTGGCGGTTTTGCTTTCCACGGTTCCCCCTCTGTTGTGGGGCGATTTTGAG
>VSSL01000618.1_pt1 | contig 10787 bp, 6 predicted proteins | sample 4557531 | NCBI WGS metagenome assembly VSSL01 (sample SAMN10986726, study PRJNA523729) | hot springs metagenome | isolation source: hot springs | place: India:Timba, Gujarat | collected 2018-05-31 | reverse complement strand
TTTTTGAACCAAAGAATGTCTTGCCAGTGCAACCAGCGGTTGAGTCTTCCTTGCATGTCTCGCTCTTCGGGGGTAAAACCCCCATAGGCAGACCAGTAAAGGAAAGCCGTGCCTGCTTCCTCATCCACAACATATACATGCACGATCATCGGCACGCCGTTTCTCTCCAGAGAAGACGCAAGCAGATGGGGTGCCAAGGGGTTATTCAGGATACCATGGCTTGCTACCCAAGGGTCCAGACCTTTAGTACTTAGAAAACTTTCCACTAAAGAAGATTGTCCTCTGCTGACTGTTCCGGGGCAAATATGACGCCAACCAGTATCAGAAGACAGAATTTCCGCTGCACGACGAATGTACCTGCGGGTCGTCTCGTTCATTCTGGCAAACAGTTCCTCCTCTGGTTCGCTGAGCGGCGTGATTAACGTCCGCTGTTCGGCTCGGTACACTACCTTATAGGAGCGCGGGATTAGTTCTTCCGGCGGCACGGCAAGCGCCTTAAGCCAGAGCCCTAGAGCACTTCTGTTCAGATGAAACGGTTTCTCCGCAAACCATACGTTGGGCAGTAGCCAGCCGTACTTCTCGTGTCTAACGATTAGCATTCGATCGGTCTCCTACGGCACGATGCATCGAAAGGTGATGATTGTACTTTCCCCTGCTGGAAGACCAGAAAGCGTCAGCACCAGGTTACGCTGTGTCTCGACTTCCGTCTGCACAAGATGCGTTCCCTGCGCGCTTCGCTGTTCATATACTAAGTCATACAAGGGCACTTTGATCTCAAAGCAACCAGGATCGTGATTTCCAACGTTTTGTACTCTTACCGTCACAGTCACCACCTCCAGCGGCTTCGGGTTCGGCTTGTCCACGCTCACCGTCAACTGGATATTCGGAACGTTGGTCTGTGCCGCGTCCACCAGTACCGCACCTTCAAATCCACCGAGGGTGATCTCCGTAATCGGAGGACCTAACGTGCCATCCCAATTCACGCGACGATAGGTCCCGGGCAAGGGCACTGTAAGCGTGCTGTTCACATAAGCGGGCCAATCAGCAGGCGACCAAAACGGCATTCGTAGAACTACCAGACCCTTCGTGTACTTGCGGGCTATTACCGCTTCCGCAGGCCATGTGTAGCCGTTCCGGGACATACCGGTTCCTTGCCTGTACAGGTAGAAGGTGTAGGTAGGCACAGCGCCCACGCGACCATCAGGAGTCCCCGCCCAATCACCAATATAGAAGGACGTGTCCACCGAAGTACCTATCGGATAGTAGTTCTTGTAAACACCATTGATGTAGATATCATCCATGTACATGATCGGCTCGTAGCCGTCGGGAATGGTGTTGGCAGGCGAACCGATATCCACCGAGAGCAAGCCCACGGGGATATAGGCCATGTTCCTGGGCACCCCTGCCTTCCAGAAGGAATAGTATGCTACCGTCGTTAAGCCACTACCATACGAAAAGGTGCGGTTCCAGAACAGCGCTACGGTCCTCTCAGGAACCTGTATCAGGTACATCTGGCACAGGATGTTCTGCAACGCCAGCTTCCACATGGCCTCCGTGTTGCCTACCTTCTCCACCACACCCGCCTTCACGTGCCCGTATATCAACGAGGTGACGTTCTTGTAAGCGTGCGCGGGGAACCTCCATTGCCGGAAGAAGCTGTAGATCGTGGTACTGTCGTAGAAGGAATCCTCACAGTCTACCCATGTAAAGTAATCCAGCAACTTGCGCCCGAGATAGCCCCTGGCGAAGAGGTTAGTGTTGGCTATGTTACCGCCAACCCACGACATCTCTGAACCTTGCCCGATCAGTCGATAAGCTTCGGCATAGGTGTCGATGTAATCGGTGACCAATGGGTCCTCGTGAACCTTGCCGGGAACCTGCCCAGGATACTCCCATACCGTACCGCCCTGAAGCACCGGGAATACACCCCACCCCATTACATCGAACACGTTATCGTTGTGGAAGCCGGCGATGTTCTTACTCTGCTTGAGTCCCGACAGGTACCAAACCCAGTAGCTTACATGGTGAGACTGCCATAAGTTAGCCCGATGCCTTGCCGTTGCGTTAGGATAGTTGGTCACCACGACCCTCGACTCCCAACGCATCCGCGCCGTCGCGTTGGGATTAACCAGGTCGGAGAACTCGCTATCATCCACATACCCGTCCCCGTTACGGTCATTGGCGGGATCCCAACCGGGAATCTTCAAGGCAGGCCCCTCTACCTCCACCCGCGACTCTGTGGTAGGTATCGTCTCCCAATCCGGGCTTACTGTGAGCTCCTCTCTCCAGGAAGACACAACCGTGCGAGTCTGCCCTTGACCAGGACCGCTCACCACCCGAACAATCATATCCTTGTAGTAGTTGTCCGTAGGAGTATAGTACTTACCCTCCAACTTCACCTTGTTGGCGCTTGCACTCACCACCGCGCTGGACCGGATACCAGTTACTATCTGGAGGAACTGACGTGGCCGAATACTGGCAACAACAGGATAAGTGGTGTAGTTCATTGCACGGAGACGAACTGCATACGAACTGGATATACGGGTAGAGAAATTACACCACTTCCAGTTCGATGGGAGACTCCACCGGATGGTACCGTCCTGTTTCAAGCCGTTCGTGCCGTCACTGATTATAGTAGCAGATGACCACTGAGTGCACACGTCGTTCTCATCGACCTGCGAACAATATTCCACCACAAATGTTCCGTCACCCTGACCTGGGGTAGTGAACTGAATGGTCATCTCAACAAACGGCACGCCTGCCACAAGGTAAATACCACCACCGTTTGGTCCATACTGTAAGGCGGTCAGGTTCCAGGGAGGCGAGGATGTGACCAGATTAGAAGCATCGTTCCAGCTGGTTCCCCAAGCCACAGTCTCGAACCAACCGTTCCACCAGGCGGCTGTAGAGTTGATACTTTTGTAGTTCAAGATCGTGTCTTCCTTGAAATGCAGGAAGAAATCCTCCGGGTCCAGACTGTTGATTCTGGCGTACTTAAGCGGCCCCCTCGTGCTATCCCAGTTCTGTATTTGGATGTACACGGTACACGCGGCCTTGGTGTTAAGAGAGAATAAACCGAAATCACCGCCCGACACCATATCACAGTGATCGGTCTCCCACAATCTTACGGTATCGCCCGTGTTCGCCCCATACTGACTGATAAGTATGCTCGCAGCCTCCTGGTCGGTAGCCGCTGTCCATCCACCTGGAATGGCTATCCCTACCCGGATAGACGGGAACTTGCGCGGCTGGGGATAGACTACCTGACCACAGGTACCTGCCCAACAACCCAGCACAAACAGTACAAGAGTCATCACATAGCGATACATGGGTTAGCACACCTCCTGATTGGACAAAAGAATCATTCCACATTCCCCCTCACCTTCTCATACACCCGCATCACCTCTTAAGGTGGTCACTACCCACAGACTATTCTACGCGAGCTGTAGCAGAACACGCAGGATGCGCTCAGCGGCGTGCCCATCGCATCCTTCTGGTATCCTCCCTCCCGATATGTGGTGGTTCGCAAGCACGCGGTCCAGTACGCTGATAACCCGTTCTGGTACAGTACCTGCTAGATGGTTTGTTCCCTGCGTAATAGTTACGGGGCGCTCCGTGTTCTCACGCAGAGTCAAGCACGGTACGCCAAGCACGGTAGTCTCTTCTTGGATACCCCCCGAGTCGGTTAGCACCACACGAGCGCTGCACAGGAGTCTTAGAAAGTCCAGATATCCCAGTGGCTGGATAACGACTACTCCTGCCTCTTGGAGCTGAGAAATGCTTTCACCCAACTTCTGGCGCGTACGTGGGTGTACGGGAAAGACCACGGGTAGCCGACGCTGGGCATTCAACACAATCTGTACCATGCGGGCAAGCCCTTCAGGGGTGTCGACGTTAGACGGACGGTGTAATGTGACCACTCCATAAGTATGCTCCTGCAAGCCCAAATCTTCTAAGATGGAAGACTGCTGGATGGCTCTGTCCCGATGCGCCAACAAGCTGTCTACCATCACGTTGCCCACGAAGAAGACCCGTTCAGCTGGGATTCCCTCGCGCAGCAAGTTGGCGTCGGCATCGCGGCTGGGAGTAAATAGATAGTCTGAAATCGCGTCGGTAGCAATTCGGTTAATCTCCTCGGGCATAGTTCGGTCACCACTGCGCAAACCAGCCTCGACGTGAGCCACTTTGATCCCCATCTTCACCGCTACCAGAGCACAGGCGAGCGTAGAGTTAACGTCCCCCACTACGACGACGACATCAGGTTGCTTCTCCTGCAGCACAGGCTCAAAGGCAAGCATTACCTTAGCCGTTTGCTGCGCGTGCGTGCCAGGTCCCACTCCTAAAAATACATCTGGTTGTGGTAATCCGAGCTCTCGAAAGAAGATATCGGACATGTTTGCGTCGTAGTGCTGCCCTGTGTGCACAATAAGAACATCCAATCCCCTCCGCTTTTGCGCAGCATGCCATATGGGCGCAATTTTCACGAAATTGGGACGCGCGCCTGCTACCAGTGCTAGACGCAAGCTCATTGCAATTCCCCCTTACCACAAGCAACTACCGTCTTCACAATTGACGCCAGCTGCTGCGTCAAAGAAGAGTATCGGAAAGGTGTAAGAAACTCCTCCCGGTTTACCCACAATAGCTCTCCCTGGCGGAAACGGTTCCATACAATGGACAACGATTGCTCTACCTCTCCCGTTCCCTCTGCAATATAGGCTTCAGGCGCGTGTTGCAACAGTCTCCCCGTGGCACTATCGTGCTCCGTCATCGCTATTATCGGTTTTCCTGAAGCAAGATACTCATATGTTTTGCCTGGAATTTGCAAAGGCTGTTTCTGCGCGAGCAGCAATAGTACCACACTCTGCTTCACTAGTCCCTGTACCTCTTGACGACCAACAGGAGGGTGTACGGTAACCACGTCGGATAAGCCAAGCTGTGTGGCGAAGCCTGCGATGTCTTCGGCGGTCTCCCCGTAGAACCAGATCTCCATCCTTTCCAGCGCTTCTGGTGTTTGTCGTAGCCACTGGGAAACCCCTTCCAGAAACGGGCGCACTGTGCGTGCTCCGTAGACAGTCCCAAAGTGGGCAATGACCATCTTCCGTGGAGGCCCCACATCTGGACGCCACACTGCGACATTATCGTCTATTCCGTTTGGCACCACATATACTTTTCGCGCACAAAGTGGATAATCTGCCTGCAAGCGTTCTGCAAAGGTAGACGTATTGACCAACACTGCGTCAGCCTGCTCCAAACAAGAAGCAAACACTCGGCGGTGAAGCCTCCGAAAGAAGCCGCACTGTATCGTGCCCCATCCCTCGCTGTAGTCCATCCAGGGGTCTCGCAGGTCCATAATCCATGGCACGCGATAGCGCTGTGCAATCGTGCGGGCGATGATAGCAGACGTACGTGGGGGAGAGGTGCTGAATACTGCGGAGAAACGCTCTTTCTTAAACATCTGTTGTGCCGCTTCCACGGCTGGGCGATACCACCCCGCATACCAGTCGGGATAGTTTAACCACTCGAAGAAGCAATACCAGAGCCTGTTGCTTGAACTACTGGAGGTAGGTGCTGCGGGAACCGCTTGCCCCGTAGGTTGAGACGCCAACCTTCTTTTCCACGCCCTGATGGGGGCGGTAATCTGCAGGTATCTATCCCGACGCGATGGCTCCACTACCGTTCGAATAATCCGCTCCTGCGGGATGCCCTCTGGCTGAAATGACAGGTCCAGCCGCTCAGCATGCTCAGGCAGGACGGTGAGCACGTACGTATCAAGTCCCTGTAGTGGCAACAGGCGTGCGAACTGATAAGGGCGTACCCCCCCGATAGCCCCGTCAGGAGGAAAGTGGTAACTAATCATCAACAAACGCAGATTATCCGCGTGCATTTGCAACCCACTCGTCGAAGTGTTTCTCGATAATCTCGGTCACCTGCTTCGCCCGGTTGTCCCATGAATGCTGTTTGGCAAACTCCTGCCTTCGGCGGCGAAGCTGAGGAGAGTCCTCACGCAAGGCGCGTTCGATCTGAGATATCCATTCTTCGGGAGTAAGTGCCGTTAAGACGTGTTCCTCCATTCTCACCACGTCCGGGATCGGCGTAGCAACCGCTGGGATACCCGCTGCTAAATACTCTATTACCTTTAGTGTTGAACCGTATGCAGCAGCGCTACGCTGAGTATAGGGAGCTATGCCAATGTCTAGTGCCCCGATATAGGATGGAATTTGTGCATGAGGTTTTGACCCCAGAAAATATACATTTCTTTTCCTGCGAAGGTCATTCAAAATAGACACCTGATGTGCTTCCAGAAAGTTTGACACGGGACCAATCATCACTAACGACCATTCGGAGCGTTGAGCAACAGCCGCAAAAACGTCCCAATCATTCTCGGTTCTAATCCCGCCGATATAGCCAATGCGCGGTCGAGGAACCCGCGCGATGTCGTCCGGTTCAGCACCTACCTTCTCAAAAAGCTCCGCACTGACTCCATTCGGCATACAGTATGCGTGACACAGACCTTTCGACTTCAGCGATGCAACTATCAGATCACTCACTCCAAAGCCCATGTGAGAAACGGCAATAAGAGTCTGCTCATTGCGTAAGGTTTCTGTGTGCCAAGCCTCATTGGTTACGAGATACCTGTCAAACTGGTCATACGCATAATACACCGTAAACCTTCTCGGCAGCCACTGCACCACAGGCGCTTGCACCGGGTTCCACACCAGATAGATGTGCTCCCCGATGCCTACACGCTGGCACAACCACCGCACTGCCACCGACCGCAGGAAAGCCATTGTGCGCGCCGCCACCGGAGGACGGCGGAAGAAGGGAAACAGCCTGCCCCACTCGAAGTGCCACAGGTTGTCCTGTATCTTGTAGAGCCTGGTCGGGTGTCGGTACGCCTGCCGCCATTCCCATGGCGGGTTGAAGTGGAGCACCTTGCGCTCCCGCGCGAAACGCGGCAGCAAGAACTTCACCGTATGTGCAATACCATCCGACCAGTCCAGCCGATGCGAGAACGAAAGGATATCCCAATCAGCCATTCCTCCGCCACTCCTTCCATTGCCTGCGGCATTCATACCAGTATCCCCACGTGCGGCTCATCTTCACCAGCGCGGGAACCCACACCTCTGGCGGCTTGGTCGCCCGGTAATATACGTATCGCACGGTATTTTCCACCAGTGCCCGCCACGTCCAGCGCGGCACACCGAACCAGATTTTTTGGCCAGGCGCGAGGAGCGTCTCCTTTTCCAGCAGGCAAGAGGTTCTTCCCCCACCAAAGTAGTATTGCCGGAGGAACTTCAGAGTCTGCCTGCTCTGTGGAATCCAGTGACGCACACGCGCTCGGGGAAGCCACCTGCCTTCTCCTCCAGCGGACACCACTTCCCGCAACAACACGGTTTCTTCTCCCAATTTTCGCATTTTACCTGCCACACCAAGGACTGTATCATAGACAAATCGCTTTTGCCAATCGCTTCGCAGACAGTAGTTAGCCCCGTAAGGTAGCCCATCTTCCCCCCGAGGTAGCGCACATTCCTCGTCTCCCAAATGGCGTATTGCAAAAGCGTGTTCTACTAAGCTCAGCGTTCGTATCAACCACTCTGGAGGCTCCCCCTCGAACCACGCCTCTACCGGTCCCCCAAAAAACGCCGCTTCGGGGTACTTTCGGAAGCCCTCCACGTACGCCTGCATCCACTCTTCATCCACTAGCACGTCGTCGTCTGTCCACAGAATATACTCTCCCTGCGCCTCCTGCACGGCGCGGTTGCGAGCATGAGACAACCCCTGCTTGGGCTCAAACACGTAGCGTATCGGCAGGCGGTTGATGAACTCTGCCACCACCTGCCGCGTGTCGTCCGTCGAGTTGTTGTCCACCAGGATCAGCTCCCACTCCACATCAGGCGGCACCACCAGACGGCACATCTGCTCCAGCGTGCGACGCAGCAGCCCGCTTCGGTTCCACGTGCAGATGGCGACGCTAACTTTCATGATAACACCACTTCCCCATAGCCCAACTACCTTACACCGAAGAGTATTCGCTTTAGTTCCCGGAGTGCATCGTGATTCAGAAAGTAAATGCAAGCAAAGTACGTTACTACACCAGCACCACCCGCCCCAAGCAGCTGCACGACTGGTGCCCAATGCTGCTTCGTCCACAGGTAAACTATTAGAACAACGATGGACATCACCGCGGTACACAGTATGCTGTGGCGCAGGTTGCCAACGACATGCCACATAGGTAAGCCTAGAAGATTCATCGGGTACTTCCAACTGATGGGAAACACGATACCCCACCATGCAATAGCATAAGCAGTTGCAATTCCAACTGCACCCCAGGGTAAACCCGCAACGAACGATAGCACCAGTATAAGGCACGAAATACCACCCACTTTCAGCGTTAAATCGGGCCGCCCTAGCGGGTTGTAAACGAGATGCTGATTATCCAGAGACTGTCCTAGTCCGACCCAAGATAAAATACGCAAAAACGGGATTACCTCGCGCCATTTCTCTCCAAATACGACCAGTACAAACGGTTCAGCCAGAATAGCCAAGCAAGCCATCAAGGGAAACGTGACCAAAGCAATAATCCGATGTGACTTCAGCAGGGCGTTTCTTAGCCTCACAACGTCATCCTGTATTTGGCAAAAGGCAGGAAACAAAACTCCGCTAATCATCCCTGTAACCTGTGTAATGGGCATTAGCATCAGCTGGTACGCTCTATTATATGCTCCCAGTTCGGCTGCACCTACGTACTTGCCGATAAGGTAGTTATCGGCATTTCTCGCCCAATAATTGATGATGCTGAATCCTGTCAGGTGGATGCCGAAGGACCAGAGGTCCTTCGCTGCAGTTTTGTCGAAGCCCAACCGCATCCGCCATCCAGACTTCCACCATAGCAGAACCATATTGAACCCGGCATAAGTCAATGAGTTTGCTACAAGGCTCCACACCCCAGCGCCGAGCCAGGCTAGCAAGATGGCTGCTACGCTGCCCGCCACAAAGGCAACTGTTTCAATAAACACGAGAGCCTTGAACCGCATGCTGCGTCTGAGCACTGCCGCGTGAACAAGGCTTGTTGCAGACAACAGGAACTGAAACGATAGCACCACAACCATAGGCTTCAGGACCGGCTCTCCGTATAAGGCAGCGATAAGGCCGGACGCGAATAGAAAGGCAAGAGAGAGTATGCATGAAACGGCAATACTCAACGTCAAAGCACTCGACAAGTGCTCTGGCTGCAGGTTCTTGCGTTGAATGATCGCGTGTCCCAGCCCTAGGTTCACGAAAACTCCTGCAAAACCGGTGAAAACACCGACCATACCCATCAGCCCAAACTCGCGCGGCGATAGCAACCGCGCCAGCGCGACCGAGAAGCCAACGCGTAGTACCTGCTGGGTCATCTGGCCCAGCAGGTTCCAGAGTACCCCTGAGCGCACCTGTTCCGAGAGATGTTGGCTCGTCTTCATCTGTTTTGATGATGAACATACTTTGCTTTCCATGCATGTACGCTACCTGTTTGCCCAGCTGGTAGAAGCCGCACAATCATGCCATCTGAAAAACTACGATGCACGGCTATGCCGACATATCGCCCTAGCTCTTCGCGGCTGTATACATAGTCATGTTTTGCGCGCCAAAGCCAGATAGCGTAGGCAGGCTCTCCCCGCCGAGAAGCCTCCTTCACCTTTTCTACGAAGCTATTAAGAGTATTTGGGAGTTCTTCGCCAGCGACTCTCAACGCCCCTTTATGAGGAAGCCACTGGGCTACGCGCCCTGACAAGTAGTAGAGATGGACTGGCGCATTGGAAAACAGTACTCCATCCACCTTATGCCGCCTTAGGAAATCTGCTGTCTCCGAACTTCTCCACATCGGTGCGCTAAAACTGCGCAAAATAGTTGGGTGTCCCACAACAAGCGTTTGCCGAACAAACGATGCCCCAGAACCTATCCACCCAGCAATCAGTAGCATCGTAATCAATCTACCAGCGTGCTTGCGACAACCCGATACTTCATCTGATTTGCTTGCCATTAAGATGAGAATCAGAACGGACGGGATAGCCACGGGCAGCCAGAATCGATCCGCAAGAGGATAGAATCTTACTGTTGACGCTGCATGAACGAGCATTACACTATAGACCAATGTAAATAGTCCAAGAATGACCAATTGAGCATAGTCATGATATGATTTCTTACGAACAGACCATAACAAAGATACGTATAATGAGACGGTTATCAAACATATTACGGTCAGCAAAGTTGCGCTTTTCCTGAAGGAAATCGGCACAAACCAGCCATGCCATACCCAAAAACTATCCCAGAATATTTCCGCCCACGTGTAGTCGCTCGACTCACGAATACCCATTAAGGTGCCCGAGGTCCATTTGTTACGTACCAACCATATTACAAATGGAAGAATGCTGACAACAGTATAGGCACACGCAATACGTATCCGCGCGCACAACGTCTGCCTTAAAGTCGTTGCAAAGAAAAGAAAAACGGTAAAGACTACACTTATGCCAATATAACGCATCACCGGACATAGAGCACTCCAGACGCACGCCCGCCTCAGGTAACGAATCTCCTCGGTCTCCACAAATCGCAGGGCATTCCACAACGCGATCAGAGCAAGTGCTACAAATGGCGGGTCACTGATTGCATACGGCGATAACCGCAAGAAAGGCGGATTTAACAGCAATGCCAATGCGCCAACCAGAACTAGGAATCCTTCGCCGACCGTACTAAGCCACATCCTGCCAACAATCATAGTTATCACTGCAACCAACAAGCAAAACCCC
>VSSL01000617.1_pt1 | contig 10805 bp, 8 predicted proteins | sample 4557531 | NCBI WGS metagenome assembly VSSL01 (sample SAMN10986726, study PRJNA523729) | hot springs metagenome | isolation source: hot springs | place: India:Timba, Gujarat | collected 2018-05-31 | reverse complement strand
GGGCACGCCGCCCGTAATGGGACCTTCGGAAAAACTCTGTGTCCGGTTCTATGACTATCTGCTCTCCCGCTCCGAATATCTGCTGGGTCCTGCCCATAACCGGTCTCGTGAAGAGTATGCAGGCTCTGCCCTTTACTCCTCACTCTGGCGCTGGTGTCTGACTGAATTCAACCTCTTGGGCGACCCGACACTGGACATCTGGACAGCACCGCCCCGGAATATAACCCTTACTGCTCCGGACACGATCACCACCGGCAGTCAGACCCTGTCAGTAACCGTTTGTGAAAACACGAACCCCGTATCCGGTGTTACGGTTGCTGCCTGTAAAGATAATGAAGTATTGGTCACCGGAATTACCGGCAGCAACGGTCAGGTCAGCCTCAATATCCATCCGTTCACACCGGGCGAACTCCAGCTCACTGCAACCCGGCACAACAACCTCCCTGCCACCAAGATTGTAACTGTGCTTCAGGGAGCAGCCGAACCGTATCTTGTTTATCGCGGTTACGAAATTGATGATACCCTTCAATCCAATCCCAACCACATTCTGGAACCGGGAGAAACTGCACGATTGAAAATTACGATTAAAAACACCGGTACCGCACCGGCAACTTCGGTACGTCTGACGCTGGCAGAAACCAGCCCTTATATTGACATCATTGATACAACTGCACTTCTGGGCACTATCCTGCCCGGCGAATCTGCAACTGCAGAAAGCATTACGATCACTGCACTATGTTCTGCTCCTCCAGGGTCCGGACCGGAATTCACCCTGTACATCCACTCGGACCAGAACAGCTGGCAGACCATGTTCTCAATTACTCTGGGGTATCCAGGCAGAACCTGGGCAGATATCACCGCTGACAACTGTGCTCTGACTGTGACCGCTAGGGGCAGTATCGGCTATGACACTGACGATGATCGGCAAGGCAGAGGCTTCCGCTATCCCATCAACGATACATCAAGCCTTTATCTTGCCAGCTTTGTCCTGGGCAATAGCCCGGATTACTTAGTTGACCGGTTCTACCGTCAGCATGGAATCGACCAGGACTGGCAGCTGAATGACAGCATCCGCACCCGCTCGCCGGTCTGGAACGCCGCACAGCTTCTGCAGGCGAGTTTTACTGACCTGTATCACCCTCGGGCCAAATCAGTGATCGTTGACCAGCGGGCGCTTGTTCCGGCACCACCCGGACCGCAGAATACAGTGATTCTCGTTTATGACCTGTGGAATGCGGGAACTGTAGAACTCAACAACCTCTATGCTGGCATTCTTGCCGATTTTGATGTGATTGCTACTGACCGACTGCACGACCTTGTGTGGACCTTTCCTGAACAACAGACAGCAGTGATGCGGAATGTCAATAACCCCAGTTGCTTCCTCGGTATCAAACAGCTCTACCCCGCTACACCGGCTCATCTCACCTGTATTGACCATGCGATTTATGTTTATCCGGATTCAGCAATGACCGAAGATATGAAATATCGCGCCATTACCGGCAACTTGGGTGTGAGACAAAGTGACCGTCCCTTTAACTGGTCAGTTTCAGTCAGCACCGGGCCATTTGAACTGATGCCGGGTGCAGGGAAAAGACGCATGGCATTCGCCTTTATTGGCGCACCGGACTCAATCTCATTCCTCAATACCTGCCAGACGGTTCAGGAGTGGTATGATCGGAATGTCGGCGTGCAGGAATCTCGGAACTTGATCAAACCGGACTTGATCAATTTTAGTATTGAACCCAGCATTTTTAACCGGACAACAAACGTCCACCTGCACCTTCCCATTCATTCCCGGGTACGCCTCACCGTACATGATATTGCAGGCAGAACCGTTATCCAGCTGTTTAATGGGAGCCTTGATGCCGGCAATCATCAGTTCGCCGTTAACAGCGAAAAACTGGCGACTGGAGTCTATTTTGTTCGACTGGAATCCCAGACAGGCCGGCAGACGCTACGCATTCTGCGATTAAAATAACAACCCTAATCTAAAACTCCTCGGGGCTGACCGGTAAATTTACCGGTCAGCCCCGGTGGAGGCGCGGTCTGGCTCGGTTTACATAACCCCGCTGATCTTCACCCTCACTTCACAACTCCGAAATTCAATTTTCGCCAAACAGGCGAACCCCAGCAATTCCCGATTTATAGAAGTACCGGACCTCACTTCTCACTGCATCAACCGCAACCACTGAATTGGAAATCGGAGTGAATTGCGGTTCCGATTCGCTCATGCGCATCCTGGCAATAAAAACTCCAGTCAACAGTAACCCAATTCCCAATCCCGACTCCACCCATTTTCTCATTGCTACTCCCATCATTTCTGCCTCCCCGGAGGTTTATCGATATATATTATCAACCAGCATCCGCTCAGTGGCGATCTTCTTGATCTGATAATCCCGCATCGATTCATGAAGGTTAACCTTCGGATCAAGCGCCCCTTGCTCTACAGACCTCAGCCTTGCAACCATCAAGCCAGCTACCCCAACCACACCCACCAGAAGTATCTGCACTACTCTTTCTACACCTCTATTAAACATTTCTGCTCCTTTCTTTTGATTTCCTTTGCTGTCTCCTGTTCACCATCGTATTAAAGAGATGCAAAAAATGTGCCAGATTAAATTTTATTATTGTAAGTATTTTAATTACAATATATTAAAACAAAAAAGATCCGACTGGCTTTACAGAATGTCGCATCTAAAGAGACGGTGGGCTTGAATGTCTCAAATTATGATACAATTTATCTTAATTTTCCCTAGCTCGGTTTATTAAAAACCGAATGGATTTTAATTCTTGGCGCTATCTCTAAATCTTATATTGTGTTTTTTTATTAAACGATAGAACTGTGCCCGACTGTAACCTGAAAGTTCGGCTGCCCTTTTGACATTTCCGTTGGCCCTTTCAAGACAATCCATGACCATCGCTCGTTCCAGCTCCGCGCTCGCCTTTTCTTGGACAATTTTTTTTGCTGATTTCAGTGGCGACTGGATATCAGCCTGCTGAAAACCGCTCAAATGGCGCAACTCCGGCGGCAGATCTTCAATCTCAATCTCGTCACCTTTTGCCAGCACCACCGCCCGCTGAATCACATTCCTGAGCTGCCGGATATTACCAGGCCAGCTATAAGCAAGAAACAGACGCAATACCGCCGGACTGACACCGCGGACCTCCCGTTTCGCCTCCTGATTCGCCTTTGCAATGAAAAACCGGACAAGCTCAGGGATATCTTCTGCCCGCTCCCTTAAGGGAGGCAGATAGATCTCAATACCGTTCAACCGGTAATAAAGATCCTCGCGGAACCTTCCTTCCTGAATAAGTTTCTCCAGATTTTGATTAGTAGCAGCAACCAGCCGGACATCAACCCGCACCGGTCTGGTGCTGCCTACCCGCTCAAAAGTCTTATCCTGCAGAACCCGCAACAACTTTGCCTGCAACCCGGAGCTCATATCACCGATCTCATCCAAAAAACTGTTCCGCCGTCAGCCAGTTCAAACTTTCCCTTACGCGCACTCACCCCGGTAGCCGCACCTTTTTCTACACCGAAGAATTCTGCCTCAAGCAGGGTTTCCGGAACCGCAGCGCAGTTAATCGGTACGAATGGCTTCCCACTCCGGTTACTGGTAAAATGTATCGCCCGCGCTACCAGCTCTTTGCCGGTTCCACTCTCGCCCCGGATGAGAACGGGAAGACTCGAGTCCGCACAGCGAACGATGATTTCCAGATTCTTTCTCATCACTGCCGACCTGCCGATCACACCGTCAAACCGCAGGCCGGGAATTTCCATTATTGGTGCTGGCAGTTCCTCAGCTAAACTGTAAAGCTTCTCAACCGCTGGTGCTAAAAGCGAAGCCACGGTCTCCAGCACGTTGGTGCGAATATCTAATTTCCCTGATGCTGTTCGCGCCAGATAAATATAGCCTCTCACATCATTTCGGACACATACCGGCATCAGCACTTCGTGCTCCTTCACAATCGGAGCCCCATGTTCCCAATCCTCCACTGCAACATTAACATCGCCATAAATTACCCTGGGAATCTGGTTGATTATTAGTGCCGCACCATCAAATCCGAATGCTTCGCAAATCATCTTGAGGGCACCTTCAATGAACTTACCCGATTCAAGTCCGGCAAGTGCCAGCCCGGCAATCCCAGCAACCAGAGCAATTTCCCGGTCGGCATTAAGTTCCAGACGGAACAGAATCCGGTTCACCTCATCAGTTTCTGCCACAAGTCCCAGTTTTCGGAAAACCCGGCTGGCAAACTTCAACTCCTCCGCTGCCCGTTCTTTCTGATTCTGTTCCAAGAGAAACTGCCCAAACTGTAGCCGCAACCTGGCTGATTCATAACTCTCCGGCTCGTCATTAAGCAACTCTCGTGCCCGTTCATAAAAGCTGCGCGCCGCACTAGCCATACCCTGCTCCTGCTCCAGTAGCGCCCGGACCCGAAATACTTCTGCCTCGACATTACGGGCACCCAGCTCCTCTGCCAGCTGTTGCGCCTGTTGACAGAGCCCGGCGCACCGATCGTAATTTCCCTGTGCCAGCTCCAGTTCTGCCATCCGCCACAAAAGCATGCTGCTATTCAGCCGGTCCTGATTTACCGCGCACAAATCGATTGCCTCCGCAAACGCCCGGCTTGCTGCCGCATAATTGCGACGCCGGAACTCTGCTTCGCCCAGATTAGTCAGGCTGTCCCGTAAAAGTTCAGCTGCGGTCAATCCCCTCCTCCCGGCCTCAACAACCGTGGTAAAAACGTCCACCGCCCGTTCCAGACGGTCACGCTTCAGAAACAGTTCACCCAGCAGATTCAGCGCATTGTAGCGGATAAAATCATATCCCTGCTGTTCAGCCAGTGCCACCGCCCGGTAGAGATTCTCCTCTGCATCGTCCCACTCACCAAGCTGAAGATAGACCCAGCCCAGATTGCAGTAATTAGTTGCCCGGACAAAGTCATCAAACTCGGGATTTTCCAGCAACTGGCGGCACTGCTGATAATAATCCCTTGCCTCATGATAACGCCCGGTGAGTCCTGCAACACTCCCCAGACCATTAAGTGCAGCATAAATTCCTCGCACTACCCCGGACTTCTGCCACTCTGTCAGCGCCCGCTGGTAGCAATCGACCGCTGCTTCATAATTGCACCTTGCCTGCTCCACCTGTCCGGTGAGATACCAGCCTGATCCGATGAACCGCGGCTCCCCAATCTCAGTACCGATTTTCCTGACCCGCTGGGCATAAAGATCAGCTTCCTCATTTGCCCCGCAGTGCCGGCAGATATCAGACAGCCGGCGTGCCAGCCGCACTTCTATCAAACGCCTGCCCTGCTCCTGAGCTGCCAGGAGCTCCTGTTCAAATAAAGGCTTGAGCAGGGGTGCAGCATTTACTACAAAACCATCTGTCTGTCCAAGTAGTAACTCTGCACGCTCCTCAAGAGAAGAACAGTGAGCAAGCTGAGCTTCCAGTTCCCTTACCCGCTGCAGAAAATCATCCATCATCTTGTAAATTAAGCATATACAACAAGTTCTTTACTGTCAATACTCGAACTCATTTGACAGAACAGACTAAGTCTGATATATTATTTTGAGGACGGCAGGATGTCGTTATATCATCCTGCTTTTATAAAATAAAGAATTAAACCAGCAAAGGAGCAGCGATGAACAAAACAATGCCCTCAAATCAGCAACGGGCAATCTGCCCTCAGTGCGGCATCGCGGAAAAAACATTTGCCCTTTATGAACATCCCGGATGTCCAAGTGCGCCCACAGGTGTAAATAGTTGGAAAACGGAAGCCTGGCTTGGTCCGGACGGGAGACCGATTAACCTCCCGTGTCCGGACTGTCAGGATGGAGTTGCGCGTCCCCCTTCATACCTGTTCTGCGAACAGTGCGAACATCAATGGGTCCTATAAATATTAAGGTATGGTTTACATCAGCATACCACCATCGACTCTTATCACCTGACCGGTAATATATCCCGCCTCATCTGAGGCAAGGAAAAGACAAAGGCTGGCAACATCTTCGGGTGTGCCAGCCCGCTTTAAGGGAATTGCCTCAATATATGACTGGCGTACAGCCGGATCCAGTTTCTCAGTCATGGCAGTGGCGATGAAACCCGGAGCAATAGCGTTCACGGTGATATTTCTGATGGCAAGCTCCTTTGCTACCGACTTGGTAAACCCGATCAGCCCGGCTTTGGCTGCCGCATAGTTTGACTGACCGGCATTTCCCATCTGCCCGATAACCGAACTGATATTGATAATCCGGCCCCAGCGCAGCCTCATCATCGAACGGCAGCAGGCCTTCGTAAGATTAAATGCGCCTTTGAGATTAACCTCCAGCACCCGGTCAAAATCATCCTCACTCATCCGGATCAGCAGACTGTCACGGGTAATGCCCGCGTTATTCACCAGAATCTGGACACCGCCCAGTTCCGACTCAATCTGTTTAACTACCTGTTCCGCCTGACCGTTATCAGCAACATCAAGTGCATAACCACAAGCCCGTCCCCCAGCCTGTTCAATTTCCCGCACCACCTGCCGGGCAGATTCGTCAATCAGATCACACACAGCCACTACCGCGCCCGACTCTGCCAGCCGCTTGGCGATCGCCCGACCGATCCCGGCGCCACCGCCAGTTACCAGAGCAATTTTGCCATTCAAATTACAAACCATCTCCTTCACTCCTCCTTTATTTCTGTTGAAACTATCTGACCACAGTCAATCGCCCCACATTCTGTTCTATTATCCCGTCCTCCTCAATCTCGACAATGTAAAAATACATCCCACTTGTAACCGGTTTGCCCTGTTCATTTCTCAGATTCCAGAAACCCGCCCGGTAGCGCGGGGCAATTTCAGTCCCGGGTTCGTCCAGCAACCGGACCGGCTCGCCCGCAATGTTGAAAATTCTGATTTTGAAATCAGGAAACTGTCCTGCAAGCCGGACCGAATCGGTCGGCATGTAGGCAATCGTCGCCTGGGGCTGATTATCCCGCACTACTACCGGATTGGGAAATGAGTAAACCCGGCCCAGAAACATCGGTGAAATCTTCAGAGTCGCTGTCATTATTGAATCTGATCCCGAGATCTGCTCAATAACCACACCGCTCTGAATCCCGTTGTAAAATGCGGACGAGGGTGTGGTAAAATTGCGCACCCCGGTATCACTTGCCTTCCACAAGTGAGCATCGCTACCTCTGTCCCCGGCATCAAGGGAAAAACTTGGAGAACGGTCGGCACGCAGAATACCGACCAGCGGGTGGCGCTCATCGCTGTTGTCCGGTCGGGACTCATCAATATGCAGAATCAAAAGCCCGGTTCCGGGCAGACCCCGGTCAAACCCGTAGCGCTGACGGTTCTCGACCAGAAAATACTCACCATTACCGTTCTGGCTGAACGACCAGTCAACACCCCCGGGATTCTCCAGAATCCGGTACCCGGCGGACGCAGTTGCGGCAGCAGCCAGTAAAGCTGGAGAGAGAGAATCCCGATATCCAGGCTGAACCGAATCGGGCACAACCCAGCCCAGAAGATACTTGCACCAGATTGACGGGTGGGTCGGTGAGCTGCCATAGGATTTGCCGGTATCGGCCCGGGCCCAACCGCCGGCTGCCATCAGGCAGAACATGCCCAGCCCGGAACTGGAATAGTCAGTATCATAGAGATCGGGCAACCCCAGCAGATGCCCGAACTCATGACAGAAAACACCGATCGAAATTATATTACCATCAAGAAACCGTTCCGGCTGAATTGAATACTCATCCACACTTACCCCGTCACCGGTCTGCACCGGTCCGGGTGAGCCGAATACATCATCAGACAGCTGCCACTTGTGCGACCAGATGTCACCGGATTCACCTGTCTCTTCGGCACCTGGTCCGGCATGGACGATGAGTAGACCGTCAACAAATCCATCTCCATCCCAGTCGTACCGAGAAAAATCAACCGTTCCGTCAATCGCGGACACTAGATCCCGCACCAAACCCTGACTGTTATGAGGAAAACTTCCATAAATGCCGAATGAATCTCCGAGATAATATGAATAGGGATTGCTCAGACGAACCCAGCCTGCCACATCACCGCTGAGTAACAGACTGCCAAAACTCACCTCCCGGTAATAATCGCGCATTGAACCGGTTCCACTACCGAAAATCAGCTGCTGAAACTCCGATCCGGGAAAGCGATGGGTATTATCATTGAAATCAACGAGAATTACCAGCAGTCTGCCCGTCCGGTCTGTTGCCGGACGCACTGCTGAAGGCCGCTCCAGCTTCCCGGGAAGAATGATCCTGCGACTGTTACCCGGCATCGGCGGCATCGCTGCCACCAAACTGACAAAAAGCAGAACGAACGCGAACCGCCTCATTGTCCAGCTCTGTTCTCCTCCTTGAGCATCGTGCACTTACCTTCAAAGAAACACCCCGGCTGGATCACCAGCTCCCGGCAGGTGATATTGCCGAATACCTGAGCACCGGTCTGCAGCTCAACCAGCTCCTGCGCCCGGATATCACCCTCAATCCTGCCGGCAATCACTGCGCTCCGGCACTGAACCTCTCCTTTCAAAAACGAACGCGGACCGGCGAGAAACACATCTGTCACATCCATCCGGCCTTCAAGTTTGCCATCAAACCGCACACCGCCGTTTACCCGCAGGTCCCCCTTCACCACTGCCTCACTCCCAATTACTGAATCAATTCTGCCACCATTCTTTTCTCTGGACATTGCACTCCTTTATCAGAAGTATATTTGCCCGATCCCGGTTGTCAAAACAAATTACGGCACCGGCTGCTCAATTTGATTCTGCCACTTGACGCTGCTCGACAACCTGTTAAAATTCTTACAACTGCCGGCGTAGCTCAGCAGGCAGAGCAGCGGTTTCGTAAACCGCAGGTCACCCGTTCGAACCGGGTCGCCGGCTTGCTATTCTGAAATCTGAAAGGAAAATGATCTTCCCGAAAGCACCGGATCCGAAAAGACTGCTGGAAGAACAGGAGGCGTTTCAGGAGGCAGAACGCCGCCGTGCAGAAGCCCGGGCACAGGCGATCTTTGACAGCCTGATTGACTTCAGTCCGGTGGCAATCGAAATCTTTGACCCGCAGGGAAATTTCCTCAAAAGTAATCGGGCGGCCGAACGGTTGCTGGGCAAAATACCGCCTCCCGGTATCAGTTTAAATGACCCGAGGGCACTCAAGCGCACCGGCCTGCTTGAGCCTCAGCTCCGACGCCTGCTTGCCGGTGCCCGGATTGAAACTCCACCCTACTGGTATGAACCCGCGGAGATCGATCTTCCGCCTACCCCTTATGGCAAGGTCTGTCTGCGGGTAACTGCCCTGCCTCTGCTTGATTATGAAGGCAGGGTTAAGATGCTGGCGCTCATCTATGAAGACCTCACTGAACTGAAAAAGGCCGAAGCGTCAATTCAGGAACTAAAAAGTGCGTCCGCGACCTCACCTGCCTATTCAGATTCAGCCGATTCAGCAGATGCCCGGGATATTGAATTTGCGCGGCGGAAAATTGAACAGGCATGGCGGGAAAGTGAAGAGCGCTACCGCACCCTGATCGATTCAGCTCAGGAGCTGTGCATCATCCGCCGTGCTGAAGATGGCAGAATCCTTGCGATCAGTTCGAGTGTCCGCGAACTTTTCGGTGTATCAAGAGAAACGGTGCTGACCGATAATATGGCGCTCTATGCTCAGGTTCATCCCGAAGATCAGGAACGGGTGAAAAGCGCAGAACTCCAGGCCCGCCAGACTGGCGAATACCCGCCCGGCCTTGAATTCCGGATAATCAAGGAACCGGAAAAGGACACGGTCTGGCTCAGAATGGCCGCTCGTACCTGCACCTTTGCCAGTCGCCGTACCTTTGAAATTATCGTCCTGAACATCACCCGGGAAAAGCAGCTGGAAGAACTCCTGAGAAAAAAGGAGCAGAATATCGCTGCCATGCTGGAAACTCGGGTTGCCGGTGTTTTTCTGATTAACCGCGACTGGGTAATCACCGCCTGGAGCAAGGGCGCGGAAAAGGAAACCAGGGTAAATACTGAAGAAGCGGTAGGGAGAAAACTCTGGGAGGTCTATCCGGAAGCAGAAGCCAGCGGCCTCGCAGCAATCGTGCGCAAGGCGTTGCTCGACCAACAACCCCAGAGTGGCGAATTCTTTTATCAGGACGGCCGGGAACGGTACGCCGGATGGTTTCAACTGATCCTGTTTCCGGTGGATATAGGTATTCTGGGCTTGATCACAAACATTACCGCCCGGCGCAAGATTGAGCAGTCCTGGCAGGAACTGGATCGCCGGTTTCAGACCATCTGGCAGAACGAACGAATCCTGCTTGCCATCAAGGACGCAAATCTGAAATATATCCAGGCGAACCCGGTGGCATCAGCAACCTATGGCGGTGGTTCGAGCATTCTGGGTAAATCGGACGCCGAGCTGTTTCCCGCAACAGTAACCGCGATGCTGAACTCCCAGGACCGTCAGGTCCTGCAGACCGGTAGACCAGTAAATCTGGAACTTTGTCTCGGCGATCCCAAATCAGCTACCAGCACCTGGGTTGCGCTGTCCAAACTGCCGCTCCCGGGAGCGAACGGCGAGACCGTCGGTGTGATTGACATCGGCTTCGATATCACCCGGCTGGTTCAGGTCCAGACTGAACTCCGGCGTGGGCGTGAGCAGCTGGAGAAAATTATCGCTGAGCAAACCGAGCTCCTGCGCCGTGCCCGGGAAGAGCTTGGACGCTGGTCCGGTTAAACAATGAAGAAAAAACAGCAGCACACTCCCGAACTCAACAGCAGACCGAATCAGCTCTTCCGATTC
>VSSL01000616.1_pt1 | contig 10810 bp, 8 predicted proteins | sample 4557531 | NCBI WGS metagenome assembly VSSL01 (sample SAMN10986726, study PRJNA523729) | hot springs metagenome | isolation source: hot springs | place: India:Timba, Gujarat | collected 2018-05-31 | reverse complement strand
TGCGCTTTTTTACCGGCTGTCTGCCATATTTTCAGGTGCTGTTTGGTGAGCTGAGGGTAAATCTGCTTCAGACTGCCAGTAATGCGATCGCCCTGCTGAATCAGGCGGGTGTCGTGCCGGTTCTGCTTCCGGATGAGGTGTGCTGTGGCCATGATCTTCTGTGGCTGGGAGATCGCCAGAATGCGCTCCGGCTTGCCCGGAAAAATCTTGAACTGCTGAAATCCGCCGGTGTCCGGCGGGTGATATTTCTCTGTCCGGAGTGCCTGCATACCTTCAGGGTTGAATATCCGGAGCTTGCCGGACCGACCGGACTGGAGCTGATGCACATTACCGAATTTCTGGTTGCCACCGGATTCAATCCGCCGGACCGCAATGAATCTGTCAGCAAAACCGTGACCTACCAGGATCCGTGCCGGCTCGGGCGACAGCTTGGTGTTTATGATGCTCCGCGTCAGCTGATTACCGGAATTCCCGGTGTGAAACTGGTGGAGATAGTGCACAGCCGTTCGCAGGCGCTGTGCTGTGGCGGGACACAGTGGCTGGAGTGCGGAGCCGCAGTCCGGCTGCTGCAGGAGCGTCGGCTGGCAGAGGCACAGGCAACCGGTGCGGAAATGCTCGTTACCGCCTGCCCGCGCTGTGATATCCACCTTGCCTGTGCCCGGCAGAGAAATTCAGAATCGGCGATCAGGATTGTTAATCTGATTGACCTGCTCGCTGGTAATGGCTAAAATAGAAAGGAGATGAGTACACAGGTGAGCGAACCGCGGATCGGCGTGTTTGTCTGCCGTTGCGGGACCAACATCGCCGCCACCGTCAATGTTGAGCAGGTGGCTGAGTTTGCCCGATCACTGCCCGGAGTGGTTTATGCCCAGACCGGGCTTTATGTCTGCTCCGAACCCGGGCAGAAGGAGATTCAGAAGGCGATTGCCGAACAGAATCTGGACCGGGTGGTGGTTGCCGCCTGCTCACCCCGGATGCACGAGCCGACCTTCCGCGCCTGTCTGGCACAGGCGGGAATGAACCCGTTCCTGCTCGAGATTGCCAATATCCGGGAGGGGTGTTCCTGGGTTCATACTTCTGAGCCGGAACGGGCGACAAGAAAGGCGTGTGACCTCGTGCGGATGGCGGTGGCAAAAGCCCGGTATCTGGCACCGCTCACCGAGCGCCGTTTTCCGCTCAAGGATGCGGTGCTGGTGGTCGGTGGTGGTGTTGCCGGGATTCAGGCAAGTCTGGATCTGGCGGATGCGGGCCATCAGGTTTATCTGGTGGAACGTTCGCCATCGCTGGGCGGTCTGATGGCACAGCTCCACAAGACCTATCCGACGATGGACTGTGCGATATGAATACTTGCGCCCAAGATGGCGGATGTCGGTCGACATCCCAGAATCAGACTCCTGACCCTGGCTGAGGTCACCGAGGTTGCCGGGCATGTTGGCAACTTCAGGGTAACGGTCAGACAGAAGGCACGGTTTGTCAACGAAAAGGAGTGCACCGCCTGCGGCGAGTGTGCCAAGGTCTGCCCGCAGCTGGTGCCGGATGAGTTCAATCTCGGGCTTTCGCTCCGGCACGCAATCTACCAGCCGTTTCCGCAGGCAATTCCCGCCGCCTATGTCCTGAATCCGGCAGACTGTCTCGGGCTGAATCCGATCGCCTGCGGCAAGTGCGCCCGTGCCTGCGACAAGAAATGCATCAACCTTGCGGATCAGGACCGGGAGCTGAAGTTTGAGGTCGGGGCAATCATCGTCGCCACCGGCATGGAGCCGTTTGACCCGTTTGACAAGGGTGACTTCGGCTATGGAAAATATGCCAATGTCATCACCGCCATGGAGTTTGAACGGCTGGCATCCTCGGGCGGACCGACCGGTGGTGAACTGCTCCGCCTGAGCGACCGGCGCCGGCCCGCAAGCATCGCCTTTATCCAGTGTGTCGGCTCCCGGTGTGCGGAGCAGGGCACGCCCTACTGCTCCAATATCTGCTGTATGAATACGATCAAGGATGCGCTGGTGCTCAAGGAGCATTACCCGGATATGGAGGTCAAGGTCTTCTATATTGACCTGCGGGCGTTTGCCAAGGGTTTTGAGGAGATGCTCTGGCGCTCCAAGCGGCTCGGGGTGAAATACATCCGCGGTATTCCGGGCGAGGTGGAGGAGGATGGAAAGACCGGCAACCTCCGCCTGTATGTGGAAAATACCGAGACCGGGAAAATTGAAAATCACGAGGCGGAGATGGTGGTGCTGGCAACCGGGGTGCGACCGGCAAGGACGACCGAGGCGATTAAACATCTGCTTTCACTCCAGCTCCATCCTGAGGGTTTCCTGCTTGAGGCACACCCCAAGCTGCAGCCGGTGGATTCGCCGATCCGGGGTGTTTTCTATGCGGGTGGGGCAGAAGGTCCGAAGGACATCAAGGATTCGGTCACCCAGGCGAGTGCTGCAGCGGGCAGAGCCGCAAGACTGCTGGCGCAGGGAACACTGGCAGCCGAACCCTATACCGTGGCGGTGGATCCCGCAAGGTGCCGGGCATGCGGTGCCTGCCTCAAGGTCTGCTCCTATCAGGCGTTTGAATGGGAAAAGGGCAAGCCGGCAAAGCCGATTGAGGCGGTCTGTGCGGGTTGCGGCACCTGTGCTGCGGAGTGCCGGTTTGATGCGATTGAGGCGCATCAGTTCACCGATGAGCAGATTCTGGCACAGATTGAGGCGGCGCTTGCCGAAGAGCCTGAGTCCAAGTCGCTGGTCTTTGCCTGCCACTGGTGCTCCTTTGCTGCTGCGGACACCGCCGGTGTTGCCCGCGGTCAGTATCCGGCGCGCCAGGTCCTGATCCGGACGATGTGTTCGGGCAGAGTTGCGGAGGAGTTTGTGCTCAAGGCGTTTGCCCTGGGTGCGCCGGTTGTGCTTGTCTCCGGCTGTCATTTTGCCGACTGCCATTACCTCAACGCCAACCGCCACACCCAGCGCCGGGTGGAACGGCTCTGGGACAGGCTGGAAGCCTGGGGAATCAGGCCGGAAAGACTGCAATTGGAATGGATTTCTGCAGCCCAGGGACAGCGGTTTGTCTATACGATGCAGGAGCTGGAAAAACTGCGCCAGACGGTTACTCCGGAGGAGATTGAAAAGACAAAGGAGATTTTAAGGAACCCGCCCCGGGTTGCCCCGCGTCCGGAGCCGAAAGAGCCGGGCGAGCAACCCTTCAGATGCCTGCGCTGTGGCAAGGAGTTCAAACTTAATTACATTCCGGGCAAACCGCAGGAGCGCACCTGCCCGTTCTGCGAAAGCAACTCGGTGCGAATGATGGCTCACAAATAAGCACCGGTTTCCGTTCCGGCAAAATAGGGGCTGTTATCAGCCTGTCTATAAAAAATTTCGGAATTTCACAACTTCAGTTCTTGCGTGTTCGGAAGCGGTCTGGTTTGTCATTTACAGCAGCGTTGTGATGGAGATTATGTTATGAGAGTTAAGATATTCCCCCATAAAGTTAGAGCCGGTTTGAGAGCCAGAATTCACAGAATTTCTGGTGTTGATTGATTAAGATATTGAATTTATGTGATTTGTAATTTCAGCCCGCTCCTGCACACCGGGCAGTATAGGGGAGGGTACTGCCAGTCCCGGATGCGGGTCAGGAGCCGGTTTTCCGATTTTTTGTTGACATTGCCGGGGTGTCAATTTATAGTTCATTTGTGAGAGTGAAAGGAGGTTTGATGGTTGTGTGCAGGTTTGGTTTGATATTGTGTATGCTGGTTCTGGCAGGCTGTGGCAGTAAAGATAGTGAAAGAAAAGGGACGCAGGCTAGTTCCGGCGCTTACAGTCATACCGAACTGAGTGATGATTTGAGTACCCTGCCGGCGCAGTTCCGTTATCCGAATGTGCAGGTGCTGGACTGTGGTGAGGACAGCAGTGAGTCCGGAGTGAAGCGAGACTTTGTGCTCAGAAGCAGTGATTCCTTTCCCCAGGTGGTGAGTTTTTACAGGCAGGCGTTTGACGGGCTGATGAATTACGGGATCGGCGCAGCATATTCAGACCGGACCGCGCGGTTTACCGCCGAAAGCGACGCCGGTAATGAGAAGCTGATGTGCATTCTGGTGCGGGAGGAGACCGGGACACTGATTATCTTCATTCACGAACTGGATTTCCGCCGGCGGACAGAGGTATAGCGGCGGAAATGAACTGGATAAAGAAATTTTTCCTGCTTTTTTTAAGTGCGGTTACTGGTGCATCTGCCGGATTTATTCCGTCGATCCGGGTTGACCATGAGTCCCGGGTTTCCCGGATGTGCTATAATTCGGCAATCGTGCTCGGTCCGGAGGATGGCTTCAGTCAGCCGGTTTATGTGGTATTTGAGAATGACTCATTTGCCGGGAGCGTAATTGTCCAGCAGGATATCTATTTTCAGCGTTCAACCGATGGCGGACTGACCTGGCTGAGTGAGGACCGTCTGGTGCGGCGTGGGGCACCGTTTGCCTGTTATCCGGACATTGCGGTTGACCGTTCAGGTTGTATTTACATCGTTTATACAGAAAGGACGGATAATACCGCTCATATCTGCTGTATCCGCTCAACTGACAGGGGTGAGAGCTGGTCTGAGCCGGTGCGGGTTGATGATAATGGTGCCGGCGTGATGGCAGGCTGGGCAAGAGTTGCGGTGGATACCGGCGGTAATCTCTTCTGTGCCTGGAATGACCGGAGGCTGGGCAGGATGAGAATCTGGTCTGCGGTTTCTACTGACGGGGGCAGGAGCTGGTCCGCAGATGTGCGGGTGGATGATGATACGGTGCCGGGGGACTGTTTTCATACCGATGTGTTTGTTCAGCCGGGAACAAATCATTACCTCGTAACCGCAACTACGCCCTTCTGGGTACGGCCGGGCTATATCAATTCCAACGCCTCATTTTTCCGTTCCACTGATCAGGGGAGGACATTTGAGCCTGGGGTGGTGATTGATACCTTTTCTGACTACTGCGGTCAACCCCATGTGGTAGCTGATGCCGGACATATAATCTGTGACTGGACCGGTTCTGGCGCCGGGGCGGAGAACAGCCGGACCGAAGCGCGGGTGCTCTTTACCCCTGGTGACAGCTGGAGTATGCCGGTGGCGGTCAGTGAACTGGATACCCTTTATACCTCCTATTACAACGGGGGTAAACTGGCGATTGACCCCAATGGCAATGTTCATTGTGTGCTGATGCTCGCTGATGTGGCTAATTACAATTATGACATTTTTTACGCATTCAGCGACTGTCACGGACTGAGCTGGCAGGAGCGGGAGCCGGTAAATGATGTCAAGGATGAGAACCAGTGGGACCCGGATATTGCGGTTGACCGGAACGGCATAGCATATGTCGTCTGGCAGGACTGGAAAAATGGTCGGGGGGAAATCTGGTTTTCCACCAACCGGCAGACCGGGGTTGCAGAAAACCGGGCAGAAGACCGGCTGGTGCTGAAGATAACGCCCAATCCATTCCGGGAACGGGTGGTGATTTTTGTCAATGGCACTCAGGCACAAAAGCCGGTTATGGAAATTTTTGATCGGACCGGCAGGCGGATAAGGGCACTGAGTATTACCGCCAAGCAGGCGGTCTGGGACGGAAGGGATGAATACGGTGTTCGGGTTGAAGCCGGAACCTATTTCCTCTGTTATGGCGGTCAGAAGAGCAGGCTGGTGTTTGTGAGGTGAGAATCTTTGGATATACATCATAATCGAATCTGGGGAATACTGGGTCTGATAATCGTCTCAGGAGTCGGTTTTGCCGAGTTCCTGCCGGCAGTCCGGGTTGATCAGGAGAATCGTCCGAATTATGCCTGTTATCATGCGGATGTTGCCGTGGGTCCGGTGATTGCCGGGACGCCGGTGATCTATGTCGCATTTGAGGATGATTCGGTGCCCTTCACGGTTCAGCGGAGCGATATTGCGTTTCAGCGGTCAACCGATGGTGGCAGAACCTGGCTCAGTGAGAATATCATCATCCGGCGTGGTAACCGTTTTGCCTGTTATCCGGAGTTGGTGGTTGGCAGGGACGGAACAATCTATCTGATGTATATTGACCGGATTGACGGGTCAAGGGGGCATATTCATTTTGTCCGCTCAACAGATATGGGCGAGACCTGGTCAGACCCGGTGCAGGTGGATGATAATACCGGCACAGTGCCGATCGGCTGGGTGAAACTGGCGCTGGACAGTTCTGAAAATATCTTCTGTTCCTGGACTGACCAGCGGAGCGCATATCTGCGGGTTTATGCTGATGTATCAACCGATGGTGGCAGAACCTGGGGGCGTGATGTGCGGGTGGATGATGATACGGTTTCATTTAACTGTTATCCCCCGGATGTTTTTGTTCAGCCGGGCACAAATGACTATTTAGTAGTGGCTGATGCACCGGTGCGGGAAGGAAGCGGGATTGTGCTTCATTCCCATTTTTACCGTTCCACCGACCAGGGCAGGAGTTTCAGCCCGGGTTTTCAGCTGGATACCTTTTCGGGCTATTCACGAATGCCCCATGTGGTGGCGGATGAACAGCATATAATTACCGATTATACCGGTAATGGCTATGTGAATCAGTGCAAGACACTGGCACGGACCTGGTATGCGGAAGGTGACACCTGGGGCGAGCAGGTGCTGGTGACCGAACTGGATACGATTTACAGTTCATTTACTCAGGGTGCAAAACTGGCGATTGATCCGATTGGTGTTGTCCATACCGCATTGATGTTTGCACACCGGGAAAGCACCATCTGGAACATTTATTATACTTACTCCACAGACCACGGCAGAACATGGGCACAGAGGGAGGCGGTGAGTCCGATGGCGATGGTTCAGCAGTGGGACCCAAGCATTGCTGTTGATCAGGAAGGGGCGGTTTGTATCGTGTGGCAGGATATGCGCGAAGGCAAGGCAGAAATCTGGTTTTCTACCAACCGCCTGACCTCAGTGACCGAATCGGACGCAGGTACCCCCGGATTAAAAATTGAGTGTGTGCCAACAGTTTTTCGTTCAAGAAGTTACTTTAACATATCAGGTAAAATCGATGAAAATGCTGTAGTTAAGATATATGACCTTTCAGGAAGGATTGTAAGAAGTTTGAGGATTTATGAAGGCAGCGGATTCTGGGATGGGTGTGATGATGCCGGAAAAAGGTTGAATGCGGGTGTTTATCTGTTGCGCGCCGGAACTGCCGTGGTACGGCTTCTTTTGCTGCCCTGAGTTTTACAGTCTTGTCCGGAGCCGGTCCTTCAGTTCTTCCGGTTCATAGACAACCTCAATGCCTGCGTTCTTAAAAGCGGTGATTTTTTCAGCCGCGGTGCCGGAGCCGGCAGAGATGATGGCACCGGCGTGTCCCATCCGCTTGTCCGGCGGTGCGGTTTGACCGGCAATGAAGCCGAATACCGGCTTGGTAACATACGATTTGACAAATTCGGCTGCCCGCTCCTCATCCGAACCGCCGATTTCGCCGACAATGACAATTGCCCGGGTCTCCGGATCATCCTGGAAAAGTTTCAGGCAGTCAATAAAACTGGTGCCGATGACCGGGTCACCGCCGATGCCGACGACGGTGGACTGGCCGAATTCACCGGTATTGGCGGCGATCTCATAGGTCAGGGTGCCGGAACGGGAGACGACACCGACAACACCGGGCTTGAATGCGGTGGCAGGCATGATGCCGACCTTTGCCTTGCCGGGTGAAATTACCCCCGGGCAGTTGGGTCCGACAATCCGGACACCCCGGCTCCTGGCGACCGCAATCGCCCTGACCGCATCGAGTGTCGGCACACCTTCGGTGACACAGACAATCAGTTTGACACCCGCAAAGACCGCCTCGAGCAGGGCGTCGCCGGCAAACTGGGCCGGTACAAAGATGATCGAGGCGTCAGCACCGGTTGCCCGGACCGCCTGTTCCACCGAATCAAAGACCGGCACTCCCTCCACCTCCTGTCCTGCCTTGCCCGGGGTGACACCTGCAACCACCTGAGTGCCGTATTCCTTCATCATCTTCGTATGAAAGGCGCCATCTCTGCCCGTGATTCCCTGAACGAGCAGACGGGTGTTACGGTCGATCAGGATGCTCATCTTGCCTCCTTTGCCTTGGTAACCGCGAGCCGGACCGCCTCCGCCATGGTGTTTGCAAAGAGGATCGGGCTGTTTTCCAGCAGGGCACATGCCTTGTCGGCGTTGGTGCCGACAAGCCGGGCGACGACCGGTACCCGGATATCCGCCTGCTGGCGGGCGAGGAGCAGTCCCTGAGCGATGTCATCACAGCGGGTAATCCCGCCGAAGATGTTCACCAGAATCGCCTTCACATTCGGGTCGGACAGGATGATGCGCATCGCCAGCGCCATTTTATCCGGTGAGGAGGAGCCGCCGACATCGAGAAAGTTTGCCGGCTCACCGCCGTAGCGCTTGATCAGGTCCATCGTTGCCATTGCCAGACCGGCACCGTTGACGACACAGCCGACATTGCCCGAAAGCTTGATATAGGAGAGACCTGCCTGCTTGGCTTCCACCTCTGCCGGTTCTTCGCTTGACAAATCTCGCAAGGCTTCATTTTCCGGGTGGCGGAACAGGGCGTTGTCGTCAAAGTTGATCTTGGCGTCCAGGGCAAGCAGGCTGCCGCTGCCGGTGAGCACGAGCGGGTTGATTTCCACCAGTGAGCAGTCACGGTCAATAAACAGGCGGTACAGTTTCTGAGCGATGGTGGTAAACTGCTGTGCCAGTTTAGTGTCCTTTAACATCATCATGCCGGCGTTGCGTGCCTGAAATGAGAGCAGACCGAGCAGGGGATCAATCGGTGTTCTGATGATCTTTTCCGGGGTGTTTTTTGCCACTTCTTCAATTTCTACCCCGCCGGCCGCTGATGCCAGCAGGACCGGAGCGCGGGATGCACGATCAATTGTGATTCCGAGGTAGTATTCGGCGCTGACAGTTACCGCCTCAGAAACAAGGACCTTCTGCACCTTCAGTCCCTTGATGGTCATATTCAGGATGCCGGCGGCAACTGTTTCCGCCTCTGCCAGTGTTTTCGCCTTTTTTACCCCGCCCGCCTTGCCCCGGCCGCCGACGAGCACCTGAGCCTTGATCACGACCGGCAGGCCGAGCCCTTCGGCAGCACTGCGGGCTTCTGCCGGTGTCGCTGCCACTCTTTCCCGTGGCACCGGGATTCCATAGGCTGCAAAAATCTCCTTTGCCTGATATTCATGGATTTTCATACGGACTGTAATTTATTTGTCCGGGAGCAAAAGTCAATTATTTGAGTGCTGCGGGTAAACTTGACTGTTAATTAATTCCCGGTAAAACTTTACCAATGATGAATTTTGAAAAGGAGGAGACATGCGCTGTGCTTTGAACCGGGACCTGCTTGCTGAGGCACTGGGAACGGTGGTTTCAATTGTGCCCAGCCGTTCCACCTATCCGGTATTCCACAATATCCTCCTGGAAATTGAGCAGGGTCGGCTGGCAATTACCGGAACTGATGGTGACAATGTGGTGCGTCAGGAGGTGAAACTCGAGGGCAAGAGTGAGGATGGGAGTGTGCTGGTTGATGGCAGGAGGCTGACAGAGCTGGTGCGGATGAGTAATGCCGAGACGGTAACCCTGAAGACAACCGAAACCAAGGTTGCATTTGAGTCGGGCAGAATGAAGGCAGAGCTGCTGCAGCTGGCACCGGAACAGTTTCCGGAACTGCCCAAACTGCCTCAGGAGATTCAGTTTGAGTTTCCGCTGGCAACGCTGTTTGAGATGTATGACATCTGCAGTTTTGCGGTCTCCCGGGATGATTCCCGTCCGGTAATGACTGCGATCAACTGGGAGGTGGGAAAGAGCGAATCCCGGATGGTGGCAACTGATGCGGTCCGGCTGGCGTTTGTTTCCCGGAAGGTGAAGGTTCCGGTAAAGACAAAACTGCTGCTTGTGCCCAAGGCGGTGAATATTCTGCCCCGCGGGGAAGAGAAGGTTCAGGTCTATGCGGATCAGAAGATGGTCGGCTTCAGGCTGGAGAATACCACGGTGATTTCCCGCACAATCGAAGGTCCGTATCCGGATTATGAGCGGGTGATCCCGAAGAACATGCCGGCGAAGGCGGTGGTCAGCCGGGAGTCGCTGGCAGGTGCGCTGCGCCGGGCAATGGTGATGGCGCATCCGGTCAGCAAGCAGATCAGCATTGAGTTCACCGCCAAGAGTATGATTATCAGGGCAAAGTCTGAGGAGACCGGTGATAGTGAAGAGGAACTGGATTGCAGTTACAAGGGGGAAGAGCTGACCGTCGGATTTAACGGCGGTTTTCTGCTGGATATCCTGAACCATATCGGCACCGAGGAATTGACGATTGAGCTGTCAACTCCGATGTCGCCGGTAATGGTCAAGCCGGTATCAGAAGAGCAGAACGGAGAAGAGCTGTTCATTATGATGCCGGTGCGGCTGGATTAGTCGGTCCGGTTTGCGGTTATCGTAACAAAAAGGAGGGAGGTCGGCATGAAAGGAAACACTGATTACCGGAAAAGTTCAGTTCCGGTCCTGATCGGTCTGGGGGGGATGGTTTTAGTCTCAGTGCTGATTGTCGGATGCCAGCAGCACGATCCGAACTATTCCGAGCCGATGATCAACGGCTACCTTTACCGCGGTGAGTACTATAACTATGCGGTCGAATATGAACGGTATGTTGAGGTGTTTGACCCCAAGGGGTTGAGGATGGTGCCGGTGGTCAGGCTGAATAATGAGGAGCTGAAACCCTATTACTATACCTGGACGAAGTACGGATATGGAGACAGCATGCATTTTGCGGATAATCAGTCTTATGAGCTGGAGGTAGTGCATTATTACGGCAAGGCGG